>FSXQ01003895.1_pt1 | contig 10083 bp, 6 predicted proteins | sample 1638011 | NCBI WGS metagenome assembly FSXQ01 (sample SAMEA3914789, study PRJEB12502) | metagenome | biome: forest; material: soil | place: Canada | collected 2011-07-03 | depth 0.3 m | reverse complement strand
GCCCTTGACCATCACGTCCAGCTCGTCGAGATCCTCGTGGAAGTCGGCGCGCAGCGCGTCGTCGTCCAGCAGCTCGGTGCGCAGCTTGAGCCGCGTGATGGGCGTCTTCAGGTCGTGCGAGATGCTCGCGAACAGGCGCTCGCGATCCTCCACGAAACGCTGGATGCGCGCCTGCATGTCGTTGAACGCGCGCGCCGTGCGGCGCAGCTCGATGGTGCCGCTCTCGTCGGGCACGTGGGTCGGATGCATCGCGCTGCCGAACGCGGCGGCCGCGTCGGTGATGCGGCGCAGCGGGCGCGTGAAGGTGCGCGCGACCACCACCACCAGCAACAGTACCGTCAGCAGCGTCGCGCCCTGCAGCAGCAGGCGGTCGCGCGTGAGCGGGTTGGCGCTGTCCAGGAAATACGGGTCGGGCAGCGTGGCGGCCAGGAGCAGGCAGTTGCTCGGGTCGACGTCGACCTGGATCACGAGCACCGGCGCGCGGCGCGGGCGCAGCAGCATCGGCGCGACGACCCAGTTCTCGGGCAACTCGCGCAGCGCGCGGCCATCGTCGGTGACGGCGAGCGTCTCGGGCCATGCGAGCGCGACGTCGGGGCGCAGGCCTTGCGGCAGCTCGGCGCGCAGCGTGTCGCGCACGGTGCCGACGACGGTGCGCGCGAGCAGCGAATCCTCGATCGGCTGCACCGGCACGCGCCGGCGGTTGACGGCCACGAAGAAGCGCGTGCCGCCCATCTGGCGCAGCTGGTCGACCAGCAGCGGCCGGTACTGGCCGGGCAGGTCGCGCAGGAAGCGGATGGCGGCGGCGGCGCTCGTGGCCGTCTGCTGCGCGGCCTCCTGCGCGTCGTGGCGCGCGGTGTCGCGCAGCTGCCAGGTCCAGATGGCGCTGCCCAGCAGCTGGCTCAGCAGCACGCCCACCACCATCACGCCCATGATGCGGCCGCGCAGCGTGGCGGGCAGCAGGCCGTCAATCATGGCTGGCTTGCACCTCGACCGAGAACACGTAGCCGCTGTTGCGCACCGTCTTGATCAGCACCGGCTGCTTGCCGTCGTCGGCCAGGCGCTGGCGCAGGCGGCTCACCTGCACGTCGAGCGAGCGGTCGGCGGGGCCGAGGTCGCGGCCGCGGGTCTGCTCCATCAGGCGGGCGCGATCGAGCACCTCGCCGGGATGTTCGACGAACAGGCGCAGCAGGTCGAAGTCCATGCCGGTGAGCGCCACGAGCTCGCCGCCCGGATCCTTCACCGTGCGTTCGAGCCGGTCCATCGCGAAGCCCGCGAAACGCAGATACCGCCGGGGGTTTCCGTCGCCCGGGTTCGAACGACGATGGATCGCCTTGATGCGCGCCAGCAGCTCGCGCGGGTTGTACGGCTTGCCGATGTAGTCGTCCGCGCCCAGCTCGAGGCCCACGATGCGCTCGGTGTCGTCGGAGCTCGCGGTGAGCATGATGATCGGCACCTCGCTGCGCTCGCGCACCATGCGGCACAGCGCGAAGCCGTCGGTGTCGGGCAGCATCACGTCGAGGATCACCAGCACCAGGTCGTCGCGGTAGCGCTCGAACTCCGCGCGGAAGCTCGCGCCGTCGTGCGCCAGCTGCACGACGTACTGGTGCTTCTCCAGGTATTGCTTGAGCAGCTGGCGCGTCTTCTGGTCGTCGTCGACGGCGAGGATGGTCTTGCGCCGCGGCGAGATCGAGGCGTTCATTGCGCCGCTCCGCGCACGATGGCCAGCAACTGCGCCTGCGCCTGTTGCGGCGTCACGTTGCGCGTCTTCACGAAGCGATGCAGCACCTCGCCCATCGCCTCGCGCGTGGATTCGACGGCGGCCATGCGGTGCGCGATGCTGGGCAGCAGCGCGCTGCCGGGCTTCGCGAGCGTCTGCCACGAATCGCGCGCGCAGACGTCGAGCTGCGATGGGTCGATGTCGGTGCGCACCGGCACCGAGCCCTTGGCCTGGTTGTAGGCCATCTGCGTGGCGGGCTGGCCGAGGATCTCCGCCATGTGTTCCTGTTCTGGACGATGGGCGTTGTGGCCGACCAGCATCGCGAGCGTGTCGATGCTGTACAGATGCATGCCGGCCGTCTGCGGCACCGGCACGCAATCGAAGTCGAGCCCGGGCTGCTCGCCCCAGGCTTCGAGCTCGCCGCGCGCCCAGTCGCCCATGATCAGCATGCCGGCCGCGCCCGATTGCAACTGCCGCGCCGACGTCGTCCACGGCTGCTCGGTGCTGGCGCCGTCGTCGAGGTCGCGCAGCCAGCGCAGGCGCTTCAACGCGGCGATCACGCGGGCGTCCAGCCACGACGACCACTTCTGCGTCGACGCGAGGTCGGCGTACAACGCGGGGCCGCCTTCGGACAGCAGCACCGTCTCGAACACCGTGGCGATCTGCCACGGCTCGTCGCTCCACGCGAGCGGCGTCACGCCGTGCGCGCGCATCGTCTTCGCGGCGGCCTCGAGGTCGTGCCATGTGCGCGGCGGCGGCAGGCGCAGCTGCTCCCACACGTGGTGGTTGTAGAGCAGCGTGTTGATGCGATGCACGCCCAGCGGCGCGGCCATCACCTTGCCGCCGCGGGTGACCGTCTGCAGCACCACCGGGAACATCTTCTCGCGCCAGTGCCCGCGCTGCGCGACGTCGTCCAGCGGCAGCACCAGGCCCAGCCCGGCCCACTCGGTGAGCGTGCGGCCGATCACCTGCGCCACGTCCGGGGCCTCGCCCGCCAGCACGCGGCCGGTAAGCACCTTGATGGCCGCGCCGCCGCCGCCGCCGGGGATCGCGTCGTCGTGCCACTCGACGCCCTGCGCGCCGAGCTGCTGCACCAGGCGGTCGGCGGCCTGGCGTTCGCTGCCGGACGTCCACCAGTGCAGGACGTTCAAGGGCTGGGCATGCGCGCTGCAGATCACGCTGGCCAGTATCGAGGCCGCGAACACGCGCGCATGCCGCGCCGCGGCTGTCGAAAGCCTGCGCTTTGCAATGTTTTGTAAGTCCGGATCGTTGATGCGCATGAGGCCCTGCGGGGCGTGTGAGCGTGGACGTAATGATGCGTAAGGCGCGCGCCGCCGCAATGCTGGAAAGCACCTTGCGGATCAAGCACTTGCGCTTCGCGGCACGCGCGGCGCCGCGCGCTCGCGTTACGCGGCGCCCGATGCTAACTTGCGCCTCGCCGTGGCGGCACTCGTCGCCCAGAAGGAACCCGTCCGATGAACACGCTGCTCCGCGCCACTGCCCTGGCCGCACTCGCCCTCACCTGCCTCGCGCGCGCCGAGGCCGGCACGCTGACGATGGAAAGCTGGCGCACCGACGACAAGGAACTGTGGGACAAGGTGCTGCTGCCCGCCTTCAGCAAGGCGCATCCCGGCATCACCGTGAAGTTCACGCCCACCGCGCCGCCCGAATACAACTCGGTGGTGGCCGCGCGCCTCGCGTCGGGCAGCGCCGGCGACCTCATCACGTGCCGGCCGTTCGACGTGTCGCTCGACCTGTACAAGAAGGGCCGCCTCGAGAAGCTCAACGGCAACCCCGCGCTGAACAACTTCCCCGACTCGTCCAAGGTGGCCTGGCAGACCGACGACGGCAAGGACACCTACTGCGTGCCCATGGCCTCCGTCATCCACGGCTTCTTCTACAACAAGAAGATCTTCGCGGAGCTGGGCCTGAAGCCACCCGTCACCGAGGCGGACTTCTTCGCCGACCTCGACAAGGTGAAGGCCGGCGGCAAGGTCGTGCCGCTCGACCTGGGCACCGCTGATCAATGGGACACCAGCCAGGTCGTCTTCACCGGCATCGGCCCCAACTACTGGAAGGGCGAGGACGGCCGCAAGGCGCTGATCGCGGGCAAGGCCAAGTTCACCGACCCGCAGTTCGTGGGCGTGTGGCAGACGATGGCCAAGTACCCGCCGTACCTGGCCAAGGGCTACCAGGCGCAGAAGTACGGCGACACGCAGACGCTGTTCGCGTCCGGCAAGGCCGCCATCGTGCCGGCCGGCTCGTGGGACATCGCGTTCTACCAGCAGCAGGGCGGCATCGACTTCGGCGCGTTCCCGCCGCCCGTCGCCAAGGCCGGCGACCCTTGCTACATCTCCGACCACACCGACATCGGCATGGGCATCAACACCGCCAGCAAGAACCAGGCGGACGCCAAGGTGTTCCTCGACTGGATCGCCTCGAAGGAGTTCGCCGACCTGTACACCAACAAGGTCACGGGCTTCTTCTCGCTGTCGAAGTTCCCGGTGCAGGTGCAGAACCCGGTGGCGCAGCAGATGGTGGGCTGGCGCGCGCAGTGCAAGTCGACCATCCGCCTGAACGCGCAGATCATGAGCCGCGGCGAGCCGAGCATGGAGAACGAGCTGTGGAACGTGAACTCGCAGGTGCTCAACGGCAAGATGACGCCGCAGCAGGCCGCGGAACGCATCCAGGGCGGCTTCGCCAAGTGGTACAGGCCCGCGAAATGACAACCCCCGTCGGCCTGCGGCTCGACAGCCCCCCGAGGGGGCCGGCGGCTGCGCTCCGGAGCGGCCGCGCGCTTGCCGCCGTCCACGCCGCTGCGATCAACACCGCGCAGGGGCGGGCTTGAAGCAGAAGGCCGGCTGGCCGGTCCTCGTGTTCCTGGCGCCGGCGCTGCTCGTCTACACGGCGTTCAGCGCGTGGCCGCTGCTGGCCACGTTGCGGCTGGGGCTGTACGGCACCGACGACGTCGGCCACGTCAGCTTCATCGGCCTGGGCAACTTCCAGAAGCTGCTGTTCGACGAGCACTGGTGGGGCGCGTTCCGCAACGCGATGCTCAACAACGTCGAGTTCTTCGCCATCCACACGCTGGTGCAGAACCCGGTGGCGCTGCTGCTGGCGGCGCTGCTCTCGCTGCGCGGACTGCGCGGCGCGGCGGCGTATCGCACGGTGCTGTTCCTGCCGACGCTGCTGTCGGTCGTGATCATCGGCTTCACGTGGCAGCTGATCCTGTCGCCGCTGTGGGGCGTCACCGAGAAGCTGATGACGCTGGTCGGCCTGGGCGACCATTTCGCGCCGTGGCTGGGCCAGGAGGACACCGCGCTGCCCACCATCGCGCTCATTTCGGTGTGGCAGTTCGTGGGCGTGCCGCTGATGCTGATCTACGCGGCGCTCATCTCGATTCCCGAAGAGGTGATCGAGGCCGCGCAGGTCGAAGGCGCGGGCGCGTGGCGCATCTTCTGGCGCATCCGGCTGCCGCTGATCCTGCCCACGCTGGGCCTCGTCAACATCCTCACCTTCGTGGGCAACTTCAACGCGTTCGACCTCGTGTATGCGGTCAAGGGCGCGCTGGCGGGCCCCAACTTCGCGTCCGACCTGCTGGGCACGTTGTTCTACCGTACCTTCTTCGGCTACCAGTCGGAGACCGGCAGCGCCACGATGGGCGCCGCGCTGGCCACGCTGATGTTCCTGGTGATCCTGGGCGGCGTGGGGCTCTATTTCCTCGTCATCCAGCGCAGGCTGCAGAGGGTCGCGTCATGAAGGCCTCGGCGATCGGCCGATCGACGCTCGTGCACCTCACGCTGGGCGGCTACTGCCTGCTGGTGCTGTGCCCGATCCTGCTGGTGATCCTCAATTCGTTCAAGACGCGCGCCGGCATCTTCGACGCGCCGCTCGCGTGGCCCACGCACGAGACGCTCAGCGTCGCGGGCTACGGCAAGGTGCTGGGCGATGCGGCCGTCGGCCACATGTTCTTCAACAGCTTCGTGGTGACGGGCGTGTCGCTGGTGGCGATCCTGCTGCTGGGCGCGATGGCCGCGTGGGGGCTCACCGAGTACCGCTTCTTCGGCAACCGGTTGCTCGCGCTGTTCCTCGCGTTCGGCATCATGGTGCCCATCCGGCTGGGCTCGGTGTCCATCCTGCAGGAGATGGTGGCGCTGAACCTCGTCAACACGCTCACCGCGCTGGTGCTCGTGTACATCGCGCAGGGGCTGCCGCTGGCGGTGATGATCCTGTCGGAGTTCGTGGCGCAGGTGCCGCAGGAGCTGAAGGACGCCGCGCGCTGCGACGGCGTCGGCGAGTTCCGCATCTTCTTCCAGGTGGTGCTGCCGTTGATCCGCCCGGCCGTCGCCACGGTGGCCGTGTTCACGATGGTGCCGATCTGGAACGACCTGTGGTTCCCGCTGATCCTCGCGCCGTCGGACGAGACGCAGACCATCACGCTGGGCGTCCAGCAGTTCGTCGGCCAGTTCGCCACCGACTGGAACGCGGTGCTCGCCGCGCTGTCGTTGGCCGTGCTGCCCATCCTCGTGCTGTATGCGCTGTTCTCGCGCCAGCTGATCCGCGGCATCACTGCCGGCGCCGTCAAGTAGCCAACGCCCATGTCCACGGTCAGCCTGTCCAACGTTTCCAAGAGCTACGGCACCACCCGCGTGCTGCACGACGTCAGCCTCGACATCGCCGACGGCGAGCTCGTGGTGCTGGTCGGCCCCAGCGGCTGCGGCAAGTCGACGCTGCTGCGCATGCTGTGCGGGCTGGAGCCGATCACCGCGGGCGAGCTGCGCATCGACGGCGTCGTCGTCAACGACCTGCCGCCCGCGCAGCGCGGCATCGCGATGGTGTTCCAGAGCTACGCGCTGTACCCGCACATGACCGTGCGCGGCAACATGGCGTTCGGGCTGCAGATCGCGGGCGCGTCACGCAAGGTGCGCGACGCGCGCATCGAGGCCGCGGCGAAGGCGCTGCACATCGATCACCTGCTGGACCGTCGGCCGCGCGAGTTGTCGGGCGGCCAGCGCCAGCGCGTGGCCATCGGGCGCGCCATCGTGCGGCAGCCCAAGCTGTTCCTGTTCGACGAGCCGCTGTCCAACCTCGACGCCGCGCTGCGCGTGAAGACCCGCATCGAGCTCGCGCGCCTGCACCGCGAGCTCGCCGCGACGATGGTCTACGTGACGCACGACCAGGTCGAGGCGATGACGCTCGGTGACCGCATCGTCGTGATGCACGAAGGCCGCATCCAGCAGGCGGGCTCGCCGCTCGAGTTGTACGAACATCCGGCCAACCGGTTCGTGGCGTCGTTCATCGGTTCGCCGACGATCAACCTGGTGCCGGCGGTGACGCAGGCCTGCACTTCCGCATTTGCGCGACTGGAAGTGCACGCGGGATGCGTGGTCGACGTGCCGGTCGACGGCAGCGCGCTCGCGGCGGGCCAGCGCGTGGAGATCGGCATCCGGCCGGAGCATCTGCGGGTGGCGTCCGGCGACTCGTCGTCGGAGATTCGCTTCGGCGGCGAGGTGACGCTCGTCGAGCAACTCGGCGAGTCGCACCTGGTGTACCTGCGCTGCGCCGACGGCCTCGAGCTGGTCGCGCGCGCGCCGGGGCACACGCGGCTGCGCGTGGGCGACCGGATCGCGCTGGAGGCGGATCCGGGCGGGGTGCATGTGTTCGATGGCGAAGGGCGCGCGTGCAAGCGACTGGCGGCACTGGCTTGATCATTCGCGCGTCGGGCCGGTGCCGAAGGGGTCTGGCCTCTCCTCGAATCGCGGCGCAGCGTTTCCGGTAGCCGATGCAGTGAGCCGCGATTCGAGGCGAAGGCCTGACCCCGATTCGCTCACGTTCGGGGTCAGGCCCTGGCCTCACTCCGCGAAGAACGTCATCTCTCCGATCAGCGCGACGCCGCGGAGTGAGGAGGGGCCAGACCCCTCGGGCTTCGCGACGCGCACGCTCAGGCCTTGCCGAACCCACCGCCGCCCGGTGTCTCGACCACGAACACATCGCCCGGCCTCATCTGCGCCGACCCGATGTGATCGAGCTTCTCCACGCTGCCATCGACACGCACCACCGAGTTACGCCCGACTTCACCCGGAGAGCCACCCGCCATCCCGAACGCTCCGTGATGCCGCCCGTTGCTCAGGATCGACGCCGTCATCGCCTCCAGGAACCGCACGCGCCGAGTCCCGCCATCCCCGCCGCGCCACTTGCCCGCGCCGCCCGAGCCCGGCCGGATCTCGTAGCTGTCCACCCGCACCGGGAACCGGAACTCCAGCACTTCCGGATCGGTGAGCCGCGAATTGGTCATGTGCGTCTGCACGACGCTCGTGCCGTTGAAGCCGCCGATCACGGTGCCCTCCGAGTCGATCAGCGCGCCCGCCCCCGAGCCGCCCGAGATCGTCTCGTAGTACTGGTGCTTGTCGTTGCCGAAGGTGAAGTTGTTCATCGTGCACTGGCCCGCGGCCATCAGGCCCAGCGCGCCGTACAGCGCGTTGGTGATGCACGTCGACGTCTCCACGTTGCCCGCCACCACCGACGCCGGCGGGTTCGGGTTGAGCATCGAGCCCGGCGGGATGACGACGTCGAGCGGCTTCAGGCAGCCGGCGTTCAGCGGGATGTCGTCGTTGACCAGCGTGCGGAACACGTACAGCACCGCGGCCATGCACACCGCCGTCGGCGCGTTGAAGTTGTTGGTGAGCTGCGGCGAGGTGCCGGTGAAGTCGATCTTCGCGCGCCGCGCCGCGGCGTCCACCGAGATCGCCACCGAGATCTGCGCGCCGTTGTCCAGCGGCAGCGTGAACGCGCCGTCCTTCAGCCGCGTGATGACGCGGCGCACCGACTCCTCGGCGTTGTCCTGCACGTGGCCCATGTAGGCCTGCACGACGTCCAGCCCGTACTGCGCCACCATCTTTCGCAGCTCCTGCACGCCCTTCTCGTTGGCGGCGATCTGCGCCTTCAGGTCGGCGATGTTCTGCGCGGGGTTGCGCGACGGGTGGTCGCCGCTCTTCAGCAGCGCGACCATCTCGGCCTCGCGCAGGCGCCCGCGCTCGACGAGCTTGACGTTGTCGATCTGCACGCCTTCCTCCTCGATGCGCGTGGAGAACGGCGGCATCGAGCCGGGCGTGACGCCGCCGACGTCGGCATGGTGGCCGCGCGAGGCGACGTAGAACAGGATGGCGTGCTCGTCGGCGTCGAACACGGGCGTGACGACCGTGATGTCGGGCAGGTGCGTGCCGCCGTGGTACGGGTCGTTGAGCACGTAGACGTCGCCGGGCTGCATCTGGCCGGCGTTGCGCTTCATCACGGTCTTGATGGACTCGCTCATCGAGCCCAGGTGCACCGGCATGTGCGGCGCGTTGGCGATGAGGTTGCCGCCTGAGTCGAACAGCGCGCAAGAGAAGTCGAGCCGCTCCTTGATGTTGACCGAGTACGCGGTGTTCTGCAGCTGCAGGCCCATCTGCTCGGCGATGTTCATGAAGGCGTTGTTGAACACCTCCAGCATCACTGGGTCGACGCTGGTGCCGATGGCCACGCGCGCGGCGCGCGGCAAGAGGCGCTTGAGCACGAGGTGGTCGAGCTCGGTCACCCGCGCCTGCCAGCCGGGCTCGACGACCGTGGTCGCGTTCTTCTCCGCGATGATGGCCGGGCCGTCGACGAGGTGGCCGGGGCGCATCGTCTCGCGCACGACGAGTGCCGCGTCCCACCAGCGGCCCTCGCCGTACATGCGCACGGTCTCGGTGACGGGCGCCGGCGCGGCCGCGATCGCCGCGACGCGCGGCTCGGCCGGCGCATCGCCCGCGGCGACGGCTTCCACCGACACCGCCTCGACGATCAACCCTCGCCCTTCCATCAGGAACGCATACCGCCGACGGTAGGCGGCCTCGAAGCCCGCGGCGAGCGTGGCGACACTGCCGTCGCCGAAGTCCACGACCAGCGCCGAGTCGGTGCCGGCGTAGCGCACGTGCGCGCGACGCATCACGCGCACGTCGCCCGAGCCCGCGCCTTGCCGACGGATCTCGTCGACGGCCTGGTCGGCCAGCGCATCGAGACGCGCGCGCACCGCGGGCAACGCCGCGTCGGCCAGCGGCTGCTCGATGGCGGCCTCGCGCATCACGCCCTGGTCGGCCAGGCCCATGCCGTAGGCCGACAGCACGCCCGCCAGCGGGTGCACGAACACGGTGGTCATGCCCAGCGCGTCGGCCACCAGGCACGCGTGCTGGCCGCCCGCGCCGCCGAAGCATTGCAGCGTGTAGCGCGTGACGTCGTAGCCGCGCGCCACGGAGATCTTCTTGATCGCGTTGGCCATGCTGGCGACGGCGATTTCCAGGAAACCCTCGGCGAGCTCCTCCGGCGAACGCTTGCGGCCGGTGCTCTTCTCG
>FSXQ01002776.1_pt1 | contig 10092 bp, 12 predicted proteins | sample 1638011 | NCBI WGS metagenome assembly FSXQ01 (sample SAMEA3914789, study PRJEB12502) | metagenome | biome: forest; material: soil | place: Canada | collected 2011-07-03 | depth 0.3 m | reverse complement strand
GCACTACGTGGCCAGCGGCACGATCAGCACCGTCAAGATGGAGCGCGGCGACCTGCCGGCGCGCATCAAGGTGATCTTCGACGGCGTGCGCGAGGTGGTCAAGCGCTACGCGCCGCAGCAAGCGGCCATGGAGATCGTGTTCGTCAACGTGAACCCGCAGAGCACGCTGCTGCTGGGCCAGGCGCGCGGGGCGGCGATGGCGGCGCTGGTGTCGGCCGACCTGCCCGTGGCGGAGTACACGGCCGTGCAGATGAAGAAGGGCGTGGTCGGCCACGGCCAAGCGAAGAAGGAACAGGTGCAGGAGATGGTGGCCCGCCTGCTCGCGTTGCCCGGGCTGCCCGGCAAGGACGCCGCCGACGCGCTCGGGCTGGCGATCATGCACGCCCACGCGGGCCACACGCTGGCCGCGCTGGCCGCCGCGACCCCCCTGGCGCGCAAGCAACACGCCCAATTCCGCGGCGGTCGTACATACTGAGGTCCAAGACCCCTTATTTCGAGATCCCATGGCCGACGCTACTCCCTACTTCGGAATCGCTCCCTTCGTGCTGGGCATGAGCCGCGACATCGTGCGCGGCGCGGCCGGCAAGCCCGACTCTGTCGAGACCTCCAGTGACGACGAGGGCGGCGCCGTCGAGACCTGGTTCTATCAGGGCGGCGAGATCGAGCTCGAATTCGAGGCCGTGCCCGACTCCAAGCTCGAATCCATCACCGCGTGGTCGGCCGACATCACCGTCAACGGCATCGCCATCATCGGCTGCGACCTGGCCGACCTGCCGCGCCTGGCCCGGGAGGCCGACATCCACGACCTCGAGCTCACCGACGACTTCGGCGACTCCGGCAAGTGCTTCCAGAGCGAGCAGCACGGGCTGATGCTGTGGGCCGCCAAGGGCAAGATCGTCAACCTGACGATCTTTCCGCGCTTCGACGACAGCGGCGAGGAGCCGCAATGGCCGGAGTGATCCTGCCGAGCATGCATTAAGCTTGCGCGCGTGTCACATCCCGCCGCCCGCACCGACTTCGCCTGCCGCAACTGCGGCACCCCGGCAACGCTGAAGTTCTGCCCCGAGTGCGGGCAGGAGACGGCGCTGCATCCGCCCACGCTAGGCGAGTTCCTGCACGAGTTCGTCGGCCACTACGTGGCGTTGGAGGGGGCGTTGTGGCGCACCTTGCGGCTGCTGCTGACCAAGCCGGGGCGGCTGACGCATGAATACCTGGACGGCCGGCGCCGCCAGTACGTGCTGCCGCTGCGGCTGTACCTCACGTGCAGCTTCCTGTTCTTCCTCGTGCTCAAGCTGATGCCGGTGGGGCCGCCGCCGAACACGGTGCTCGTCGGCCCGGACGGCACGCACATCGCCACGGTGCCCGAGTTGAAGGCGTCGGTCGACGCCACGAAGACGGCCGCATCCGCTGCCGCGTCGGGCGTGGTGGCGCCTCATCGGCCGACGCACGAATCGTTGAAGCCGGTCGATTGCGGCGCCTGGAACCAGCGCTCGTGCAATTTCGTCGAGTCATTCCTCAACAACACCGGCAGCCGCTTCGCCGACAACCCCGAAGAAGCAACCAGGCACATGCAGGCGCACATGCTCGCGTGGGCGCCCTACCTCGTGTTCCTGCTGCTGCCCGCCTTCGCCGGCATCATGATGCTGACCTACCGCAATCGGCGCATGACCTACGGCGAGCACGTGGTGTACAGCCTGCACGTGCATGCGTTCTGGTTCCTGCTGTTCCTGGGCATCGCGATCCTGCCCGACACGATCGGCGGCCTGCTGTACCTGGCGGTGCCGGTCTACGGCACGCTGGCCATGCGCGCGGCCTACGGCGGGCGCTGGTGGGTGACGATCGTGCGCGCCGCGTTCGCCAGCGCGTTCTACGGCCTGGTGCTGATGCTGGCCTCGGTGCTGGGCAGCGTGGCGCTGGTCGCGGCGGGCTGAGGGCCCGCGTCGACCCCGGCAACCCGGCGTCGCCTCCTCCTTCTGCTGGCCGATGGGCCTCGAATGCGCACCTGACTTGCATTCGTTTCACCTGTCAGATATTATTGACATGTGAAATCTAAAAACGCGATCCCTGGCGGAGACCGCTTGCTGGCCATGTTGGCGGCGCTGGCCAGTCCGCACCGCCTGCGCATCGTCGCGGCGCTCGCCACCGGCGGGCGCAACTACGTCAGCCAGATGGCACGCGACCTGGGGCTCAGCCGCCCGCTGCTGCACCTGCACCTGCAAAAGCTCGAGGAAGCCGGCCTCGTCACGAGCCAATTGGAGCTCTCGGCAGACGGCAAGGCCCTGAACTACTTCGAGGTCGCCGATTTCCTGCTCGAACTTTCCCCGGCCGCGATCGCGCAGGCCGCCGCGTCCCTGACGAATCCCACCGACTCCTAGAGGTGCCCATGTCCGAAAGCGTCTACTTCCTCACTCTCTGCCTGCCACTGGCCACGATCCTGGTCGTGTTCGGCATGCGCTATCGCGCGCAGGTCCTGCAGGCGCGCGCGCAGGCGGCCGGCAACGCCGGCCACGCCGCCGCGCTCAAGACGATCGCCGATGCGCTGGCCGACGTGCAGGCGCGCCTGGCCGGCATCGAGAAGATCCTGAAGGCGGTGGAATGATGAGCGCCCTTGCCTCCTCCGCCTCGCACGACGTCCCGACCTGGCGCCTGCACGCGCTGCGCGCGATGTACCTGCTGATCGTCGTCGGCCTCGGCGCCATCGTCTGGCCGCAGTTCTTCCATCGCACCCATCCGTGGGCGTTCGCTGACGGCGTAATCGCCTCGATGCTGGTCGCGTTCTCGCTGCTGGCGTTGCTGGGCCTGCGCTATCCCCTGCGCATGCTGCCGATCCTGCTGTGGGAGCTGACGTGGAAGACGGTCTGGCTGGGCGTCATCGCCGCGCCGCTGTGGTCCGCGGGCCGGATGGACGAAGGCACCGCCAGCAACCTCTTCCCGTGCTCCCTGGTGATCCTCGTCGCGTTGGCGATTCCCTGGCGCTACGTGATGCACCACTACGTGCGCCAACGCGGCGACCGCTGGAGCGCCGCGCGGTGAACGACAACAAGCGCCAGGCCCGGATCGCCGGCCTGCTGTACCTGCTGGTGGCCATCACCGCGCCACTCGGGCTGATGGTGGTGCCCGCGCGCCTGATCGTCGCCGGCGACCCCGCGGCCACCGCGGCCCTGATCGCCGGACACGACACGCTGCTGCGCATGGGCATGGCCAGCGAGCTGTTCCACCAGGCCGTGGAAGTCTTCATGGTGCTGGTGCTCTACAACCTGTTCAAGCCCGTCAACAAGACGCTGGCGCAGCAGATGCTCGTGCTCGGACTGGTGCCGATCCCGATGGTGTTCCTCAACGTGCTCGGCGAGGTGGCGGCGTCCACCGTCGCGAGCGGGCCAGCCTGGCTGGCCGCGTTCGGCAAGCCCCAGCTCGACGCCCTCGCGCTGCTGCTCATGCACCTGCACGCGCAGGGCCTGCAGCTGGCGGCCGTCTTCTGGGGCCTGTGGTTGTTTCCGCTGGGCCTGCTGGCTCTGCGCTGCGGCTTCATCCCGAAGGTGTTCGGTTGGCTCGTGATCGCCTCCAGCCTCGGCTACGTGCTGGGCTCGTTCACGTCGCTCATCGCGCCCGGGCTCGCGGCCACGCTCGGCACGCCGGTCTTCCTGCTGGAACTGGGCGAGCCGATGATGATCCTGTGGCTGGTGCTGGTCGGCGCGCGCACGAAACCGCTCGCGACGGCGGGCGCGCTGCCGGCCTGAATTCGCGGGGTGGGACCGGCGGCGGGGGACTGATAGAGTGCGCGTTGCCGCGGACTTCGTCCGTGCGGCTTGTACCATTTGCCGGAGACGAGCAAATCGACGCGAACCTCTTGAACGAACTGCGCATCGGACGCGCGCAACGCGACGATGGTGGCGGGCCGCCGCGCTGGGCATGGTTCGCGCTGGCGGGCGTCGTCGGGGTGTTGCTGCTGGCGGCAGGCGTCTGGTGGCTGCTCGCCTCGCGTCCCGTGCTCGTGCGCACCGCCATCGCGACGGCCTCCGGCCGCAGCGGGGCTTCGGCCGGTGCGGTGCTGCAGGCCACGGGCTACGTCACGCCGCGCCGCCGCGCCACCGTCTCCACGCAGATCACCGGCACGTTGACGCAGGTGCTGATCGAGGAAGGCGACCACGTCACGAAAGGGCAGGTGCTGGCCCGCCTGGAAGACAGCGCGCTGCGCGCCGGCCTCGGGGCCGCCCGCGCCAATCTCGCCAGCGCCCAGGCACAGGTGGCCACCGCGCAGGCGCAACTCGCGCAGGCGCAAGCCGATGCACGCCGCCAGAACGAACTGCTGGCAAGCGGCATGGTCTCGAAGCAGGCGGGCGAACAGGCGGGCACCGCCGTCGCCACCAACCTCGCGCAACTCGATGCGCGCCGCCGCGAGGCCGACGCCGCCAACGCGCAGTTGACGCAGGCGCAGGTCAACTTCGACTATTCGGTCGTGCGCGCGCCGTTCGCGGGCGTCGTCACCGAGAAGGCGGCGCAGGTCGGCGAAATCGTGTCGCCGCTGTCGGCCGGCGGCGGATTCACGCGCACCGGCGTGGGCACCATCGTCGACATGGATTCGCTGGAGGTGGAGGTCGACGTGAGCCAGGCCTACATCGGCCAGGTGCAGGCCAACATGCCTGCCGAGGCCGTGCTCGACGCCTATCCGGACTGGAAGATCCCGGCGCACGTGATCGCCATCGTGCCGGCCGCCGACCGCGGCAAGGGCACGGTCAAGGTGCGGGTCGCGCTCGAACAGAAGGACGCTCGCCTGGTGCCCGACATCGGCGTGCGCGTGTCCTTTCTTGCAAGCAAGGCCGACGCGGCCCCCACGCCGGCCCAGGCGGCGCGCGGCGCGCTCGTGCCGGCCGAGGCGGTCGTGCAGCGCGACGGCCATGCGGCGGTCTTCGTCATTGTCGACGGCAAGGCCATGCTGCACACTGTCACGCCCGCGACGCCGGACGTCGGCACGCTGAAGTCGATACCCGCCGGCATCGCCGCCGGCGACCGCGTGGTGCTCGCTCCGCCGCCAAACCTGCAGGACGGCGCGGCGGTGCGGGCAGAGGACGCGTCAAAGTGAAATCCGGGCGAGCCTAACTTCAGGAGCGACAGCGAGATGACCCCATTGATCGAAATCCGCGACGTCTCGAAGATCTACGAACGCGGCAAGCAGAAGGTCGAGGTGCTCCACCACATCGACCTCGACGTGGCCCAGGGAGATTTCCTGGCCTTGATGGGGCCCTCGGGCTCCGGCAAGACGACGCTCCTGAACCTGATCGGCGGCCTCGATTCGCCGTCGGGCGGCAGCATCTCGGTGGGCGGCCAGCGCATCGACAACCTCGGGGCGAGCGCGCTCGCGAAGTGGCGGGCGACCCAGGTCGGCTTCGTGTTCCAGTTCTACAACCTGATGCCCATGCTGTCGGCCCAGCGCAACGTCGAACTGCCGCTGTTGCTGACCAAGCTGTCTTCCGGCGAACGCCGCAAGCGCGCGGCCATCGCCCTCGAGCTCGTGGGCCTGGCCGACCGCGCCAGCCACAAGCCGACCGAGCTGTCGGGCGGCCAGCAGCAGCGCGTGTCGATCGCACGCGCGATCGTCTCCGACCCGACGCTGCTGGTCTGCGACGAACCCACCGGCGACCTCGATCGCCAGTCCGCGGAGGACGTGCTCGCGCTGCTGCGCGCCCTCAACCGCGACCACGGCAAGACCATCCTGATGGTCACCCACGATCCCAAGGCCGCCGAGTACGCGAACCAGACACTGCATCTCGACAAGGGGACGCTGGTCGAACAGGCGGCGGCCTGACGTGGCGCCGCGCGCCCATCGCGAACCGGGGAGTCACCGATGAAATACCTGCACCTGATCTGGGCCTCGCTGTTCCGCCGCAAGACGCGCACGATCCTCACGCTCGTGTCCATCGTCGCGGCGTTCCTGCTGTTCGGCCTGCTCGACGCCGTGCGCACGTCGTTCGCGCAGGCGGGCCAGAGCGCCAACGGCGCGCAGCGCCTGCAGACCGGCTCCAAGCTGTCGTTCATCCAGTTGCTGCCGCAGTCGCTGCAGGCGCGGATGGTGCAGGTGCCGGGCGTCAAGACGGTCACCTATGCGAACTGGTTCGGCGGCGCCTACCAGGATCCGCACAACCAGGTCTTCAGCTTCGCGGTGGCGCCCAACTATCTCGACGTGTATCCCGAGATGGCCGTCAGCGACGCCGAACGCAAGGCCTTCGCCGACACGCGCACCGGGGCGCTGGTCGGCGAAGGGCTCGCGCAACGCTTCCACTGGAAGGTGGGCGACCGCATCCCGATGCAGTCGACCATCTTTCCCGACCGCTCCGGCAGCAAGAACTGGGTGTTCGACGTCACCGGCATCATCCACTCCACCGACAAGAAGGCCAGCGGCTTCTTCGACCAGATGCTGTTGCTGCACTGGAGCTATTTCGACGACACCACGCCCTACAACCGCGGCCAGGTCGGCTGGTACGTGACCCGGGTCGGCGACGTCAACCAGGCCGATCGCGTGGCCAAGGCCATCGACGCGCTGTCGACCAATTCCGACCATGAGACGCGCACGCAGACCGAGCAGGCCGCGACCGCCAGCTGGATGAAGCAGCTCGCCGACATCGGCCTGATCGTGACCTCCATCATGGGCGCGGTCTTCTTCACGCTGATGCTGTTGTCGGGCAACACGATGATGCAGGCCGTGCGCGAGCGCACCAGCGAGCTGGCGGTGCTCAAGACGATCGGCTTCTCCGGCGCCAGCCTGCTGGCGATGGTGCTCGCCGAATCGGTGCTGCTCCTCGTGCTGGGCGGCGTCATCGGGATCGCACTCGCGGAGCCGCTGATCCCGGTCATCAGCCATGGCAGCAACGGCATGCTGTCGCTGTCGCCGGTGGGCCCGAGCAGTTGGGCGCTGGGCCTGTCGCTGATGCTGGCGATCGGCGTGATCGTGGGCGCCCTGCCGGCGTGGAGCGCCATGCGCCTGAACATCGTCGACGCGCTCGCGCGTCGTTGAAGGGTCGACCATGAAGATCTGGATGAGCTTGCTGTTGATCCTGTTGCTGGCCGTGGCGCTCGCGGCCTGGGTGATGCTGCCCTGGCAGGGCGCGCTCGTGCTGGCGGCGCTGCTCGCGGCCTGGCTGGCGCTGACGCGATCCGGGCGCCGCGCCACGTCGGTGGCCAGCGTCGGCATCAGCACGCTGGGGCAGCGGCTCGGGTCGTCGGCGGTCATCGTCGTGGGCATCGCCGGCGTCGTCGGCGTGCTGGTGGCGATGCTGGCGATGGCCGAAGGCTACGCCGAGACGCTGCGCAAGACGGGCAGCCTCGACACGGCGATCGTGCTGCGCGGCGCGTCGGCCGCCGAGGTGATGTCGGGTCTCGACCACGACAGCATCGTGCAGATCGCCCAGACGGCCGGCATCGCCCGCGATGCCAAGGGCGAGCCGCTGGCGTCGCCCGAGACCGTCGTCGCGGCCAACCTGCCGCTCAAGGACGGCACGGCCGACGACGAGGGCAGCGTGCAACTGCGCGGCATCGGCGCCGAAGCGTGGCTGGTGCGCCCGCAGGTGCGCATCGTCGACGGCCGCCGCTTCACGCCGGGCCTGCGCGAACTGATCGTGGGCCGGGGCGCCGCGCGGCAGTTCGCCGGGCTCGTCCCCGGACACGAGATCCGCCTGGGCAGCCAGACCTGGACGGTGACCGGCGTGTTCGCCACCGGCGATGCGCTCGAATCGGAGATCTGGGCCGATGCCAACGTCGTCGCCGAGACCTACGAGCGCGGCAGCAGCCGCAACTCGGTCACCGTGCGACTCGCCGATCCGCAGGCGTTCGCCGCGTTCAAGACCGCGCTGGAGGCCAACCCGCAACTCAAGATCGACGCCAGCACGACGCTGGACTATTTCAGCAAGCAGTCGGAGGGCACGGCGACGGTGATCCGCATCATCGGCATCGTCGTCGGCGCCATCATGGCCATCGGTGCGATGTTCGGCGCCCTCAACACGATGTTCGCGGCAGTCGCGGCGCGCGCGCGCGAGATCGCGACCTTGCGGGCCATCGGCTTCCCCGGCCTGCCCGTCGTCGTGGCGATCCTGATCGAGACCATGCTGCTCGCCCTCGCCGGCGGTGTCATCGGCGGCGCGGCGGCCTGGCTGCTGTTCAACGGCTACGCCGCCTCGACGATGGCCGCCGGCTCGGTCGGCAAGCTCAGCTTCGAATTGCACGTGACCGCGGGCGTGCTGTGGCAAGGCCTGAAATGGGCCCTGGCGATCGGCCTGCTCGGCGGCGTGTTCCCGGCCGTGCGGGCGGCGACGCTGCCCGTGACGGCGGCGTTGCGGGAGCTTTGAGAACGGCGGGGCCGCAGGTGGGCGGCTGCGGCGTGCGCGTGCTGGCCGGATTCGCTACCAGAGGTGCTTGCCGTCGATGACGACGACGGCCGCGAGCGCCGCGTCGAAGCCGTCGAACAGGCGCGCGTTGACGCCGATGCGGCGGGTGCTACCGTCCCACTTGCCATCGGGCTCGAAGGCCGGACTGTCGCTGAACGTGGCGCAGCCGCAGTGGACGCAGAAGTGGTGCGCCACCTGTCTTGTCTGCCATCGGTAGACCGCGTCGTCGGCCGCGAGCACGGTGGGCTGGAACTGGTCCGGCCTGCAATAGGCCAGCAAGGCGCCGCGCTTGGCGCAGAACGAGCACGTGCAGCGCGTGAGCTGGGCGGGAACGTCGATATCCACGCGAAAAACCGTCTTGCCGCAATGGCAGCTTCCCGTGATGGCCATGGGGCTATCCTCCTGGGTAGGTCAAAGAGCGACTTCCAGGGGCAACTCGTGATCCCAGGGGATCCGGGGCAAGACCCGGTACCGATCCCGCCGAACCCCGTGGCAAAGTCGGCGCTGATGCCGGCGTATCCTGGCATGGCGGTCACGACCCAATCCCGGCAGGTGAACCCATGGATGAAGATCTCGAGGCGCTCTCGCGAGACCAGCTTCTGGCGGAAATCAGGAAGTTGCGCGCCGGCATCCGGGCGCATCGCGCATCGACCGGACATGACCTCTGCTGGCACCAGCCCGCGCTCTGGGGCCTGCTGCCGGACCCGGTCGATCCCGACATCGCCGTGCCGGACTGGCCTCAGTTCATGCGCGGCTGCGTCCGCTATCGCCAGTCCCTGGACGAGCAGGCCGCTCGGGCGCCGCGCCAGGCAATCGAATTCGCCGCGGGCGAATCGGTACCGCCGAACCCGGTTGCCTAGGACCCGGCGCACCGCCGCCTTCGTTCGACGACAGGGCAGCCGCTCAGGACGCCGGCGCCCCCGCCTCCGCCCAGCCGCCGCCTAGCGCGCGGTACACCGCGATCCGGTTCTGCAGCAGCGCCAGCTTGACCTGCACCAGCGCCTGCTGCGACGCGAACAGCGAGCGCTGGGCGTCGAGCTGGTCGAGCGAGCTCGCCACGCCGTTGATGAACAGCATGTCGGAGAGCTTGAAGCGCGCGGCCTCGGCGTCGGTCTGGGCCTGCTGGGCCGACAGCTGGTCCACCAGCGTCGCGCGGCCGGCCAGCGCGTCGGCCACGTCGCGGAACGCCGACTGGATGGCCTTTTCGTACTGGGCCTGGGCGATGTCGCGCTGCGCCTTGCTCACGTTGAGGTTGTTGCGCGTGCGGCCGGCGTCGAAGATCGGCAGCGTCACCTGCGGGATGAACGACCACGCCTGGTGGTCGAACAGCCCGCTCAGCGACGTGCTCGCCGTGCCGTAGCTGCCGGTCAGCGAGATCGTCGGGAAGAACGCCGCGCGCGCCGCTCCGATGTTGGCATTGGCGGCGATCAATTGCTGCTCGGCCTGGCGCACGTCGGGCCGGTTCAGCAGCACGTCGGACGACAGGCCCACCGGCACGTCGGGCAGCGCCATGTCGTCCCACGCCGGCGCGGCGGGCAGTTGCGCCGGCAGCGGGCCGCCGATCAACAGCTCGAGCGCGTTCTGGTCGAGCGCGCGCTGGCGCTGCGCGGCCACGAACGCGACGCGCGCGGTCTCGACCAGCGACTTGTTCAGCTGCAGGTCGATGCTCGACGCGACGCCGTTGTCGAAGCGCAGCTGGACCAGCTTGAGCGTGTCG
>FSXQ01001125.1_pt1 | contig 10102 bp, 10 predicted proteins | sample 1638011 | NCBI WGS metagenome assembly FSXQ01 (sample SAMEA3914789, study PRJEB12502) | metagenome | biome: forest; material: soil | place: Canada | collected 2011-07-03 | depth 0.3 m | reverse complement strand
GGTGCCCACCTCGCGCGCCACGCGCGTGACCTCGGCGGAGAAGTTGCCGAGCTGGTCGACCATCTTGTTGATCGTCTTGGCGGTGCGCAGGAACTCGCCCTCGAGCGGCCGGCCGTCCACCTCGAGCGCCATGCTCTTGCTCAGGTCGCCCTGGGCCACCGCGCCGATCACGCGGGCCACTTCGCTGGTCGGGTGCACGAGGTCGTCGATCAGCGAGTTGATGCACTCGATCGACTCGCCCCAGAAGCCGCGCGCCTCGCGCAGCGACGCGCGCTGCTTGAGCTTGCCCTCCTTGCCCACCACCTGGCGCAGGCGCGCGAGTTCCTCGGCCATGTTGGCGTTCTGCTCGACGACGTCGTTGAAGGCGTCCGCGACGCGCCCCGCGACGCCCGACCAGAGCAGAGGCAGGCGCACGTTCGGATCGCCCTTGCGAAGCTGGACTAGCGCGCCCAGCAGTTGCTGCATCTCGGTGGCGGCATCGGCCACCGGGCGGGTTTCCATGATCGTCATGAGCGTCGGTCTCCAGGTCGCTGTCGGGTCGCGTGGCCGTCCAGGGCACGCACCACCGCGTCACTGCTCTGCAGTTTCCATGCCAGACGAGTCCTACGCCGAGGCAGCCTGTTCGCCGACCCTTTCACCGGGCGTCAGCCCACGCGGGACGGGTTTCTACCCGGGCTTGGCGAGCTCGCGCCAGTTCGCGGATCGGTACCTTTTACCGTATGGACTGCCGCGCTGGACAGTACTTGCGGTCGGGCTGGACGATGGCTCAGTTCGTATGGATCACCAGGTCCGCGGGTGGCGCCTTCGGGGCGTGCGACTCGAGTCGCTCGTACTCCGCGATGACCTGCGCGCCCAGCAGCACCAGCGTCGCGCCGAGTTCCAGGCTCAGCAGCACGACGATCGTGGCCGTCATCGAGCCGTACACCACGCCCACCTGCGACAGCGTGGCGAAGTACCACACCAGCACGTGGCGCGTCAGCTCCCACAGCAGCACGGCCGAGACGGCGCCCATCAGCGCGTGGCGCAGGTCGAGCTTGCCGGCCGGCATCACCACGTAGATCGACGTCAGCAGCACGATCTCGCCGGCCAGACCCAGCAGGTACAGCAGCAGGTGCGAGAACTTGCCCAGCGAGACCTCGCTGCCGAACAGGTTCACCTGGTACTCGCCGAGGTTCTCGAGGCCGCCCGCGACCAGCGTCACCAGCAGCAGGCCCGCAGCCAGGCAGGCCACGTAGATGTAGGGCAGCAGCAGCTTCATCGCCAGCGAGCGCCTGCGGTCCACGATGCGGTGCACGAAGATCACCGACAGCGCGTTCTCCAGCACCGCGAACGCGAGCGAGCTGAAGAACAGCATCGTCAGCAGCAGCACCCAGCCGACGACGTCGCGATGCTCCAGGAAGCCGCTCAGCTCGGTCACGATGGCGTCGGACTGGCTCGGCACGAGCCACGCCAGGTAGCGGCCGATGGTGGCCAGCAGTTCGTGCTCGGGGATGACGTGCGACAGGGCGATCACGCTGAGGATCAGCAGCGGCACGATGGACAGCAGCGCGTAGTACGCGATGGCGCCCGCCAGCAGCAGGCCCTGGTTGGCGCGGAAGCCGCACAGCACGCGCCACGCGAACGCGCGCGGGTGGGCCAGGCATTGCTGCGCCGGCGTCATGTCGTGGCGCGGGGCGAAGACGGATGAGGGTTCGGCTTTGGGCACGACTAGCGCTGCGCGACGTCCTTCGGCGCCAGCGCCTCCGGCGACGCCGCCGCGACCACCGGGGCCGGATTGGCGGGATCCGACTCGAACACCTCGGCGAAGGTCCTGCGCTCGGGGATGACGTAGGTCACGCCGGAACGCTTGCCGAACACCGGCGAGATGTAGCTGTCGAAGAACGCGATCGGGATGTTGATGCAGCCCCACGAGATGCGGCGCACCTTCGGATTGGCCGAGGCGATGCGCTGCAGCCGGCGCTCGGACTTCACCTTGTTGATGACGCGGTGCATCGCGAGCGCGGCGTCGTAGTCGAGCCAGACGACGTCCGTGTGGTCGGCGTCCAGCCCCGGCCGGGTCACGAAGCGGCCCGCCGCGGTCGTGCGCTGGTAGGGCTTGACCTGGGCGATCGGCACGTCGCCGATGCCGGGGTAGGTCTCGTCGCCGTGCGCCGAGCCCAGCAGCACGGGCGTCTGGTCGATCAGGCGACCGCTGGATTCGAACACGTACAGGCGCGCGTCGCGCTTGTCGAGCACCATGAAGGGCATCCGGCCGTTGTCGTGGCGTCCCACCACCCAGTCGGCCATCCGGCGGGCCTCGGTCGTCGGCGCGACGGCGCCGAAGTCGGCCGCGGTCAACATCGGCGGAGGTTCGGGCGGCGGCGTGCCGATGTCGGGCGAGATCGGCACGACGTCGCGCGGGATCGAGGCCGTGACCGCGCCCGTGCCCTGCGTCACGCGATCCTCGAGGATCGCCATCACCCGCTCGGCTTCGCGCTGCTGCGCCTCGGCGTCGAGCCGGGGATCGATCGGCGCCATGCTGGTCGCGAAGTGGATCGCGACGATCGCCAGCGCGCCCGTGAGCGGGCCGACGACGCCCATGATCATCAGGTCGCGCAGGCGCCGGACGACGCGTTGGAACAGGCCGTCGTCGCCGTATTCGCGGGACGTGGCGGGACGGCGTGACGCCGGAGGGACAGGGGTCTTTTCGCGCATGGTGCGCCCTGCGCAGCAAGCGGCGCGCCCACCGCGGCGGCACGCGGCCTGCCAAGCCGTCGCCACCATGCCGCGCCCATCCTCCGCCCGCCGCCGTCGCCCCACCCCGGCTCGGCCCGCCCCTGCGGACGCCGCGCCCGAGCCCGCGCCGGCCGGCCTGGTGTGGGTCAGCGACAGCGAGCCCGGCTACCGGCGCGTGAAGCGCGGCGACCAGGTTCACTACCTCGACACGCACGGCAAGCGCCTGCGCGACGCGGCCGCCCTCGCCCGCATCCGCAAGCTCGCCATCCCGCCGGCCTACGAACAGGTGTGGATCTGCGCGAAGGCCGACGGCCACCTGCAGGCGACCGGGCGCGATGCCCGCGGCCGCAAGCAGTACCGCTATCACGCGCTGTGGCAGAGCCAGCGCGGCGACGACAAGTTCGAGGCGATGCGCGCGTTCGGCGCCGCGCTGCCGCGCATCCGGCGCAACGTGCAGCGCGACCTGGCCGGCCACGACGGCCGCCGCCCGACGCGCGAACTCGTGCTCGCGACGCTCGTGCGCCTGCTCGACACCACCTACGTCCGCATCGGCAACGAGGAGTACGCGCGCGGCAACGGGTCGTACGGGCTGACGACGCTGCGCACGCGCCACGCGGGCGTGCACGCCGCCGAGGTCCGCCTGTCGTTCATGGGCAAGAGTGGCGTGCGCCACGAGGTCACGCTGTCCGACCGCCGCGTCGCCGCCGTCGTGCGGCGCTGCAAGGCACTCCCCGGCCAGGAGCTGTTCCAGTTCGCCGCCGAGGACGGCGGGATCCGCAAGGTGACCTCGGCCGACGTCAACGACTACCTGACCCGGATCGCCGGCGCCCACGTCACCGCGAAGGACTTCCGCACCTGGCACGGCAGCGTGATGGCACTCGAGTTCACCCGCCTCGCGTGCGCGGGCGAGCGCGTGCCGGGCGCCGCGAACGCGGTGATCGCCCAGGTGGCGGCGCGGCTGCGCAACACGGTGGCGGTGTGCCGCAAGTCCTATATCCACCCGAAGGTGCTCGAGCTGGGCGCCTTGCTGGCCGACGACGCGGCGCGGTGCGGCCTGCTCGAACAGCGCTGGGCGAAGGCGGGCGTGCAGACACGCGGGCGGGCGCTGTCGGCCGCCGAGCGCCGCCTGCTGGCGCTGCTGGGCCCGCTGACGCCGCGCCGGGCATCTCTCGACAAGCGACTGCAGCCGACAGGCGCCGACGGGAGCGGGATTTGCCCGACGCCCAGCGACCGGCCGGTCGCCAACGCCTCCCATCGCAAAGCCACCCATGCAAAAGATCTCGGACTTCATGACGCGCAACGTGCAGGTCGTCCGCCCCGACGAGAGCCTGCGGCACGCCGCGCAGGTGATGGATGAGCTCAACGTCGGCTCGCTGCCCGTCTGCGACAGGAGCGGACTGGTGGGCATGATCACCGACCGCGACATCACCGTGCGCGCCACCGCGGCCGGCCTGTCCGGAGACACGCAGGTCTCCGACGTGATGACCGACCACGCCCGCTGGTGCACCGGCGGGCAGACGGTGCAGGAGGCCATGCAGCAGATGGCCGACGTGCAGATCCGCCGTCTGCCGGTGGTCGACGCCGACAATCAGGTCGTGGGCATCGTGTCCCTCGGCGACCTCGCCACCCGCCACCAGGGCCACGTCGCCGCGGCGCTGCGTCGGATCTCCGACCCGTCGATGCCGGATCGACCGGCCGGCTGAACACGATGGACAGTGCGCGCCGCCGTCTCGCACCAGCCGGTGCGTCGATCCCCGAACCGCTGACGAACGTCCGCGCGGCGCAGCGCCGAGCGGCGTTGCCTCCATTGCATCGATAAGAAGAAACGACCCATGGCCACTTCCCCGCAAGCTTCCTCCCGCCGTCGCGGCTGGCGCAGGGCCGGTTTCGGCGTGCTGGGCGTGATCGTCCTGGCCATCGTCGTCCTCGGAATCTGCGAACTCGTCGAATGGCCGTTCCTGCGCCACCCGCTCGAGGCCCAGCTGTCGCGGATCCTCGACCGCCCCGTCGCCTTCGGCGGCAAGTTCGGCGTGCGACTCCTCGGCTCGGTGCGCGCACACACCGATTCGATGACCATCGGCCCGGCGCCCGCCAATGGCCCGACGCTGGTCGACGACGCCGGCAAGCCGCGCGACTTCATGCACGCCGACAGCGTCAGGCTGGCGCTGACCTACGGCACGCTGTACGACCAGTGGAAAGGCACGGGCCAGCCGCTGGCCGTCGAGCTGCTGGACGTCGACGGCCTCGAACTGAACCTCAAGCGCAACGCCGACGGCCACGCCAACTGGCAGTTCGGCGCCGCCCGGCCGGTCACCTCGGCCAGCTCGCCGCAGTTGCCCACGTTCGAGCGCCTGAACGTGCGCAACGGCGAGGTGCGCATCGTCGACGAGCCCCTGCAGATCACCGCCGACGCCCATGTCGCCACGCGCGAAGGAACGGCCGAGGCCGCGGCTATCGCGGCGTCGGGCGCGTCGACGCCGCAGCTGCGCGTCGCCACCGTCGGCGCGGCCCGGATCGCCGGCCCGGCGCCGCTGGCCGCCTCGGGCGGCACCGCCACGCCGGCGCGCCAGACCCTCGCGATCGACGACGACACGCCAGGCCTGCAGGTCGACGGCAAGGGCACGTACCGCAAGGCGCCGCTGCTGATCCAGCTGCGCTCCAGCGGCCTGCTGCCGCTGGCCGCCTCCGACAGCGCCGCGGCGGCGGTGCCGCTGTGGCTGGACGTGCACGCCGACAAGACCCGCATCCGCGTCGACGGCACCGCCACCGACCTGCTGCACTTCGGCGGCATGGACGCCACGTTCGTCGCCTCCGGCCCGTCGCTGGCCGCCGTCGGCGACGCCCTCGGCGTGACCCTGCCCACCACCGCGAAGTTCGCCACCCACGGCCGCCTGCGCAAGCACGCCAAGGTCTGGGAGGCCGGCGTCGCCGCGATGGACATCGGCTCGAGCCGCCTCAAGGGCGACTTCAGGTTCGACACCACGCCCGACGTGCCCGTGCTCACCGGCACCCTCGGCGGCTCGCGCCTGGCGCTGGCCGACCTCGGCCCGGCCTTCGGCGCCGCGCCACCCGACGCCGGCGCTTCGGCGACCAACGCCAAGCCTGGCCGGGTGATCCCGGACCGCGAGTTCGACATTCCCTCGCTGAAGGCGATGGACGCCGACGTCGGCGTGCGGCTGGCGGTGCTGGATCTCGGCACCACGGCGCTGGAGCCGTTCCAGCCGCTGCAGGGCCGCATCACGCTGCAGGACGGCGTGCTGAACCTGCGCGACCTGCTGGCGCGCACGTCGGCCGGCGAGGTGCAGGGCCTGATCGGCCTGGACAGCCGGCCCGCCTACCCGAAGTGGAATGCCGACCTGCGCTGGAGCGGCATCCAGCTCGATCGCTTCATCAAGACGCGCGACGTCGCGGTGCGCAAGGACGCCAACGGCCAGCGGCCGGAGGTCGGCTATGTCAGCGGTGCGCTCGGCGGCAATGCCCAGCTCAAGGGCGAAGGCAAGTCCACCGCGAAGCTGCTGGCTTCGCTGGACGGCACCGCGCGCCTGTGGGTGCGCGACGGCACCGTCTCGCACCTCCTCGTGGAGGCGGCCGGCATCGACGTCGCGCAGGCGCTGGGCGTGTTCGTCAAGGGCGACGACAAGCTGCCGATGCAATGCGCGCTGGCCCAGTTCGATCTCGTCAACGGCAAGCTGATGCCCGAGGTGTTCGTCATCGACACCAAGGACACGACCATGCTGGTCGACGGCGACCTGTCGCTGGCCACCGAGTCGCTGGACCTGCGCATGACCGCACACCCGCACGACTTCAGCCCGCTGGCGCTGCGCACGCCGGTCAAGGTGAGCGGCACCTTCACCGATCCGCACATCCGTCCCGAGATGAAGCCGCTGGCAGTGCGCGGCGCCGCGGCGCTGGCGCTGTCGCTCGCGAACCCGCTCGCGGCCCTGCTGGCGCTGGTGGACTTCAAGCAGAAGGAACGCGACGTCTGCACCGCCGCCGTGTCGCACGTCCAGGGTGCCGCCCGGGCCGGGGTGAAGACGGGCCCGGCCGTGTCGCCACCGCTGCCGGCGTCGTCGCCGAAGGCCAGGCTGGCGCCCGCGCGCAAGGGAGCGTGAGCGCGCTCCGCGCGGCACGCCCGCACGACGGCGCGCGATGCTGACCATCACGCTCCTCCTGCTGGGCACCGTCCTGCTGGCGATGTGCCTGCTGGAGTTGCATGTCACGCGGCTGCCGATGTCGCCGGCCACCGTCTACCTGGCGGTCGGCTGGATCGCCGGCTGGATGGTGCAGGCCAAGGTCCTGACGCCGCCGACGGCGCCCGAACGGGCCGACATGCTGGTGATCATCACCGAGACCGCCGTGCTGATCTCGCTGTTCGCCGTCGGACTGCAGCTGCGCATGCCGTGGACGCTCAAGGGCTGGCGCGTCGCCGCGATCCTGGCCAGCGCCACGATGCTGGTGACGATCGCGCTGGCGACGCTGGCCGGCGTGTGGCTGATGCCGGCGCTCGGCTGGGCCGGCGCGCTGCTGCTGGCGGGCATCCTCGCGCCCACCGATCCGGTGCTGGCGTCCGAGGTGCAGATGCGCTCGCGCAACGATCGCGACGCAGTACGCGTGTCGCTCACCGCCGAAGGCGGCCTCAACGACGGCACCGCGCTGCCGGTGGTGATGCTGGCGCTGGGCCTGCTGGGCGTCGGCGACCTGGGCGGCCACGGCATGCGCTGGCTCTGGCACGACCTCGCCTGGCCGATCGCCGGCGGCGCGCTGCTCGGCTGGGCCTTCGGCCGCGGGCTGGGCAGGATCGTCCACACCCTGCTGCGCAAGGGTCACGGCCTGGGCTGGGACGAATTGCTGTACCTGGGCATCATCACCGTCGCCTACGGGCTCTCGCGCCTGACGGAGACGTCGTCGTTCCTGTTCGTGTTCGCCGCGGCGCTGGGGCTGTTCCGCCGCTCGCCGCAGGTCACGGCGTCGCTGGCCCGGGCCGGCGTCGAGCCCGACGAACTCTCCGAGCGCCTGCTGGCGTTCGGCCACCGCTGCGGCCGCCTCGTGGAGGTGGTGATGGTGCTGCTGCTGGGCTTCGCGATGCCTTGGGTGCACTGGCGCGGCGAGCCGCTGGTCTACGCGGCGCTGCTGCTGGTGGTGATCCGGCCCGCGAGCGTGTTCCTGACCGTCCCGCGCAGCCGGCTGCCGAAGACGCAGAGACGCATGGTGGCGTGGTTCGGCATCCGCGGCGTCGGCTCGTTGTTCTATCTGGCGCTGGTGATCGACTCGGGCCTCGCACCCGCGCTGGCCGTCGACCTGGTCAACGCGACGCTGCCGGCGATCGCGCTGTCGGTGCTGCTGCACGGCGTGTCGGCGACCCCGTTGATGGGGCTGTACCGCAAGCGCCGCGTGCTGCAGGCGAGGGCGAAGCGCCGGCGGCGCGCCGGAACGGAAAACGCCGCGGAGAGCCGCGGCGCCTGAGCAGGCTCGCGACGCACGAGAGGCGTCAGGTTCCGCCGTGCGCGAGATCGGGATCGTTGACGGCGGCCGGCGCCACCTTCACGCCCGCCCCCGGACCGCCGGTGGGCAGTCCGCCGCCCTCGCCTTCCCAGGTCTGCACCTCCTCGGGCTTGGCCGCCGGCCTGGCGGCGAAACGCGTGGTGTGCACCTTGTTGACCCGCGACAGCGCGGCGTAGGCGATGGTGATCAGGGCCAGGCTGGTGAGCAGTCTCATGGTCGGTCTCCCATGTCAATGAACGTAGTAGCGACGGTTGTCTGCCAACCAGCGGTCGTCGCCGAGGTTGGGCCAGGTCTTCGAGGTGAAGCCGGGGGCGGCCTGCAGGTGGGCCTTGTCGATGTCGAGGATGTGGTCGTCCTTCGGGCCCAGCGCCAGCACGTCCCACGGCACGGCGTGCAACCGGTCGCCGACACCCAGGAAGCCGCCGGTGGACACGATGGCCAGCCTGATCGTGCCCTTGTCGTCCACGACGATGTCGCGGACGTCGCCGATCTTTTCGCCGAACTTGTTGCGCACCTCCGACCCGATGATCTTGCTGACGCGGTGCGACCGCTCCCAGTCGTGGCGTTCCGCCGGCGTCATGGTGGGCACACTCGCCTGGGCGCAGGCCAGCAGGGGCGCGACGAGCAAGGCGGTGGCGAGCGAGGCGGCCGACAGGACGCGGGCTTGGATCATGGTTCCTCTCGAGATTTCAGATCCGGGGATACGCGATCCCCGGCGCCGTGGTGGACGCAGCAAGCGCCATGCCCGACAGTAGACCAGTTTCCTCGCCGCGGCGGCGTGCCGGCCCGCCTCAGGACGACGGCGCCTGCCGCGCCTTGCGGCGGAACAGCCGGCCCAGCAAGGGCGCGATGAACGTCAGCACGGTGCTCGCGGTGCCCGGGGTGACCATGCGCCGCCAGTGCCGCGGCAGCATCGGCCACAGAATCGGCAGCAGGCCGGCCAGCGTGAGGCCCGCGTCGCGGAACAGGTGTTCGAACGTGTGCGACGGCTGCTCCTGCGGCGCCGCGGCGGGCTGCGGCGGCGCCGCGTTGCGGCGGCTCAGCCGGTTCAGCCACCAGGTCAGGGCCACGGTGCCCAGCCCCAGCAGCACGCCGCCGCCGGCATGCGTGATCGCCGAGTGCCTGACGCGCCGCGCCAGCAGGTCGGCGCGGCGCCGGATGCGCGCGTCGCGGGCGATGACCTGCATCTCGGCCAGGGCGATCTGCTCGTCCAGGCTCATCTCGGGGGGAGGAAGGCGCGGCGGGTCAGCCATGGGGGCGGTCGCTTTGGCGGTCATCTTCGCGATCCTGTTCGGAATGGGGTTCGAGCGCATCCGAATCGGTCAGGCGGCGCAGCGTGGCAGGCAACGCCAGCAACGGCGCCAGCGCCTTCACCCGCATCACCGCCCAGACGGCGGCGGCGAGGTTGACGAACAGCACCAGCAGCACGATCCAGGGCCAGGCCAGGCCGACCGCGAGGAAGGCCTCCGCCAGGCCCACCCACAAGGTGATCCAGGCGGTGGCGAACAGGATCGCGGCCAGCAGGCCCAGCGCCACCATCTGCCCCAGCGCGTTCGAGGCACGCCTCAGCTCCAGCGACAGCAGATGGACGCGGTCGGTCAGCAGTCCGGGAAGGTCGGCGAAAAGCGCACCGACCGCCTTGGGCAGCGACACGACTTCGTCGGGCGGCGCCGGGGGCGGCGTCGGTGCGTCGTCGACCATGGGCGGGGATCAGCGATCGTTGCTGGAGGTGATCCTGGCCAGGATCACGCCCAGCGCCAGGGCGGTGCCGATCGCGGCCAGCGGATGCTCGCGCACGGCGGTGCGCAGGCTCTCGGTCCACTCGTCCTTCAGGTCGGCGGCCTGGTCGGCGCGCTGCTTGAGCGTGTCGGCGGCGTCGTTGTAG
>FSXQ01002325.1_pt1 | contig 10104 bp, 9 predicted proteins | sample 1638011 | NCBI WGS metagenome assembly FSXQ01 (sample SAMEA3914789, study PRJEB12502) | metagenome | biome: forest; material: soil | place: Canada | collected 2011-07-03 | depth 0.3 m | reverse complement strand
TGCAGCTCCTGGTGCATGGCCTGCATCGGCGCGATGTCGTTGTCTTCCATGTCCAGCGCCGTGCGGTACTGCGGATCCTCGGGGCTGTTGTTCCAGCCGCCCAGGTTCAGGCCGGTGGTGACGCCGGCGTCCCACGTGAGGCCCACGTCGCTCGTGCCGTGCACGCCGACGCCGCCTTCGCGCCACGTGCTGGGGATGATCAGCGTCTCGACGAAATTGCGCTGCACGCCGAAGTAGTTCGTGGGCTCGTGATGCTCGTTGAGCAGGCTCACGGGCATCAGGAACAGGCCGCCCTTGACGCTCACGTTGTCGCTGACCTGGTGGTCGATGTAGAACTGCTCCACCTCGAACTCGCCCTTGTCGGACGCCGACGCCACCGCGTGCTCCACCTCGAACTCGGAGTTGAAGCTCGTGTGCTCGTCGAAGTGGTAGCCGATGCCGAACACGGCGCGCGCGAGGTCGGCCTCGGTCTGCTGCTTGTCCTTGGTCGGGTGCGTGTAGTACAGCTCGCCGTAGCCCCAGATGCCGAGGTTGGGCGAGATGCCGCCCACGCTCGCGGGCGCCGGCGCCGGCGCCGCGGCGACAGCCACCGGCGCGGCGGCGATCGCCTTGGCCTGCGCCGCCTGCTGCGCGACGAGCGCGTCGTTCTGCGCCTTCACGCGCGCGAGCTCCTGGCGCATCGCGTCGAGCTGCTGCTGCATCAGCGTCATCTGCTGCGAGAGCCGTTCGGTGACGTCGGAGGAGGACGGCGCGTCGGCGGCATGGGCCGACCCGAGCAGGCACAGGGTCAGGGCGGCGAGGGCGGCGGGGGTCTTGTTCATGCGGTTCATCGGCTCTGGGGGGTTCGGGTGATGGCCGCGGCGTGCGCGGCGGCCTGGCATTGCGCGGGCAGCCCCTGCGCGCCCGGGTGCGCGGGGTCGTAGCCGTCGGTGAGCGTGCACAGGAAGGTGATGACGTCGTCGATCTCGTCGGGCGCCAGCGCGGGCGTGTCGCCGATCGATCGGTTGTAGGGGATCTCGCTGGTGTTGACGTTGCCGAGGTAGCCCGCGTCGCTGCCCACCACGCCCGGCGTCACGGTGAACTGGCCGCCGTAGATCGCGGGCAGGTCGTCGAACTTGGTGACGGTGCCGTCGGCGTTCGTCGGGTACCACTGCTCGGGGTTGGTGTCGCGCCGCACGTAGAAGCCGATGGCGTCCTGCAGCGTGGTGAAGCGGCCGTTGTGGAAGTACGGGCCCGTCACGGCGATGTTGCGCAGCGTGGGCACCTTGAACTGGCCGCAGTTGCTGAAGAAGTCGACGGTCTGCTCGCGGAACGGGCCGCACACGCCGAGGTCGTAGTAGCCCTGCAGGCCGTCGTTGCCGTTCGCCGGCGTGTCCGCGGGCGGCGTCGCGCCGTTGGCCGGGATCAGGCTGTTGCGCGGCACGCCGAGGTTGTCGTAGCTGTAGTCGGTGAACATCGGCGGCGTCCTGCCGTCGGCCGTGGTGCTGGGGTGGCACGCGCTGCAGTTGCCCTTGGTCGCGTCGTTGAACAGCGCGAGGCCGCGCTGCTCCTGCGCGGTCAGCGTGGCCTGGCCCTTCTGGAAGAAGTCGTACTTGCTGGAGAACGGCGTGAACGCCGGGTTCTCGCGCTCGAACGCGGCCAGCGCCGAGCCCACGCGCGCGAGCGCGGTCGCGGGGTCGTCGAGCACGGCGCTGCCGTACAGCGCCTCGTAGTCGGCGAGGTAGGGGCGCGTCTTCAGGCGGGTGATGACGGCCGCCGCGTCGGTGTTGGCCATCTCGAACGACGTCGTGAACGGCAGCACGGCCTGTGCCTCGAGCGTGGCCGCGCGGCCGTCGCGGAAGAAGCCGCCGTTGGGGCTGCCGTCGGCGGCGATGTAGAACGCGGGCGTCAGCGACGCGTACATCAGCGACGGCGTGTTGCGGAAGCCCGTCCGGTCCATGGCCAGGCCGCCCAGTGCCACGGGGGACGCGTGGTCGACGCCGCTGGCCGACGCGTCCTCGGCGAAAGCGGCCGACGCCACGTGGCAGCTGGCGCACGACTGCTGGCCCGAGGCGGACAGCGCGGTGTCGGCGAAGATCTTCTGGCCCAGCTGCGCGGCGGCCGACATCGTCGAGGCCGCGCCGGCGCCGCCCGCCGGCGGCGCGGCGCTGCTGCTGCCGCCTCCGCCGCCGCACGCGGTGAGCAGCGCGCACAAGGCGACGAGCAGGCCGCCGCCGCGTCGGCCGGTGAGCCAGGAAATGCCAGGAACGTTCATCGTCGGAGTCTTCGCAGGCCGCTTTTGTGCGGCTGAAGGTGAGGGTGCGATTGCGAGTGATTCGCAATCAGTGCGCGACTCTACGGAGCCCGACGAGGCTCGACAAGGACGGCCCGCCGCAATCCAGCTCCGGGTCAGCTTGGCGGCGGCTTGCGTTAGGGTGGCGTTGCGGTGGCGCGCCGTTTCGCGCCGGGGCTCAGTTCGGCCGTTGGAATTCCAGCAGGACTGCCCCGTCGACGCCGCCCGGCACGGTCGCGAACCCGCAGGAGCGCAGCATCGAGACCATCGCCGTCGACGCCGGCGCACAGCGCGCATAGACGACCGCGCTGCCGGCGTCGCGCACGAGGCTCGTCACCAGGTGTCGCGCCACCCCGCGGCCGCGCCACGCGGCGTGCGTGGCCAGCGCGAACAGCTCGAGACGCTGGTGCCACGAGCCCGGTTCGTGCTCCGCCAGGATCGCGAACCCGACGTTGGCCATCCCCACCTGCACGACGAAGGCCCGTGCACCCGCGCCGTCGCGCAGGCCCGGCATCGGCGCGACGCCGTCGGCCACGATCGTCTGCACCTGGTGCCACAGGCCGCGCAGCACGTCGGGCTGCGAGCAGTCGCAGGCGAAGTGGCCCGCGCGCGATTCGGCCACGATGGCGTCGACGATGTACGGCACGTCGGCCGGCGAGGCCAGGTGCAGGTGCGGCGAGGACGTCGTGGCGGAGGCGGGCAGCGAGGTGTCGAGCACGGGGATCACCGGGAGCGTGGGTGATCTCCGTTTTATCGGCAGCCGCTTGCTGCGATCTTCACGTGGCCCGAACGCTGCCTGAGCGTGGGCCATCAATCTCCTGTCAGCGGGCCCGGCGTGCGCGTGGGCGAGCGATGCCGGCGGCCGGCAGCAGCAGCGCGAGGCCCGCGAGCAGCAGCGCGGCTGTTGCCGGCTCGAGCACCGGCACGAGCGCCGGCGGCGTGTACGCGAAGTCGACGACCAGGCCGATCTGGACGGCGTCGTTGTCGGGCGTGAGCGTGAACTTCAGCGAGAAGTCCTCCCACGCGCCCGCGAACTGCGCGATGCAGGCTGCGTCGGTCGGCTGGCAGCTCTGCAAGGTCGGATAGAGATAGTCCGGTTCGGCGGGGAAGCCGTAGATCAGCGAGCCCGTGAGCTCGATGGGCTGGAACATCAGGAACAGGATGGCCTGGTCGGGGCCGCCGTCGGGCGTGTAGTTCGCGGGCTTCCAATACTCCCGCACGGTGCCCAGGTCGTAGGTGCCGGGCGGCAGCACCATCAACGGCGAGAAGACGACCTGCTGGTTGCAGTAGCACGGCCCCATCAACGTGACCGTGCCGCCCGTTCCCGGCAGGCCGGGCGTGTTGAAGATGTCGATGCCCGTGGGCGTCGCCAACGCGAGCCCCGACGCACAGGAGAGCAGCAGGGCCGCCAGGAACTTGCAGAGGCGCGAGATCATGTTCGTCGTCCTTTCCGCGTTGAGCGTCGCGGCACGACGCCGCGGCGAGCAAGCAGGAAAGTGTGAGTTCGCGGAGGTTCGATGTCAACGACGAACGACGGTCGAGCAGGCGTGGCGCGGGTCAGTGCTCGACGGTGTAGTGCACGGCGTGCGCCTCCCAGGCCAGCGGCACTTCCCAGCGGTGCAGCATGCGCTCCAGGTCCTTCTGCCTCAGCGTGGTGTCGCGCCGGCCGTTGCGGCGGAACAGCTCGGCGGGCGGCACCTCGAGGTAGACGAGCGTCACCTCCGCGTCGTAGGCATACAGCAGGTCCAGCGTCTTGGTGCGCATCTGCTCGCTGAGGTGCGTCGCGTTCCACACGAAGGGCTCGCGGCCGCGCAGCAGCGCCTTGGCCTTGTCGACCGCGTGGTGCGCGGCGAGGCCGTCGTTCTCGCCGTGGCGCAGGCCCAGTTCGGCCTTCGCGTCGTCGAACGAGACGATCTCCAGGCCCTTTGCGTGGCGCGCCACCCAGGTGTCCTTGCCCGACGCGGGCAGGCCACTGAGCACGGTCACGGCGGAGCCGGGTGGCTGGAACAGCGGCGTGTCGAGATGCAGCGGAGCGCCGCGCGCATACATCAGGCGGGTATGCGCCGAGGCGGCCGCGCGCGGCGCGTCCCAGCAGCCGTCCTCGCGGGCGAGCTGCTCGAACAGCGCGATGTCGTCGAGACGCGCCTGCTGGTCCTCGCACACGCGGCCCTGCATGTCGGCGCGCGCCACGGCCACGAGGTCGCACAGGTCCACGCCCCACGACAGCTTGCGGGCGATGAACTCCGCCGATTCGCCGCGTCGCGAGTCGAACGCGAAGAACGGCACCTGGTGCGCCGCGATGATGCGGCAGATCGCCTCGCGCTGGTCGAATGGCAGGCCCGCGCGCCACAGCAGCGCGCGCACGTCCACCGCGCCGCGGCGCGAGTGGCCGGGCTGGCCGATGTCGCCGGTGACCGGGTCGACGACGGTCGTCTCGGGCTTGCAGAGATCGTGCAGCAGCGCGGCGAGGAACAGCACCTCGCGGCGACGCGGCTCGGCCGTCGCGAACTCGGGCGAGGCGAGCAGCGCGTCCAGCACCAGGCGCGTGTGGATGCCGACGTTGCCTTCGGCGTGGTACCGCGGGCTCTGCGGCGTGGTCTCCAGCGCGCGCAGGCGCGGGAAGGCCGCGCAGCAATCGGCCCAGTCGTAGCCGGCGCCGGGTGCCTGCGGGCACAGCGCGCGGACGGGGTCGTGGTTCATGGTCTTCTCCTTGGCGAGGATGCGCTCAGGCATCCCTCGCGATGTCGTTCCAGCCGACGAGCGGCACCGGGGCGTAGAGATCCACGCCGGAGGCGAGCCCGTTGGCGATGAGGGGGCGCGTGCTGTGGTGCGAGCCCGAGTCGAGGATGGTCTGCACGAAGTCCGGCCGCACCCACTTGAAGCGGCCCAGCACCCGCCGGTCGTCCTCGAGCTTGACGTACAGCCCTTCGGCCAGCGTCGAGCGATCGGTCTGCTTCCACGCCAGTGCGAGGTCGAGACGCTCGCGCGCGACGCTCAGCTCGAACGCCTCGCGCCATCGTGCGGACTTGGCGAGCGACGGCTGCACCAGCTCGCGCAGCGCCTTCACGCTCTGCGGCAGCGTGCCTTCGTGGATCACGGGCACGCTGAGCACCGGCGATCCGGCGAGCAAGGCCTGGCGGCGCGGCGTGCTCAGGAACACGCCGTCCACGCGGTCGTGGATGTCGAACTCGCAGAACCAGTGCGGCAGCGCGTCGTAGCTGACCGAGTGCTTGGCATGCAGCCACTCGCCGTACAGCACGTAGCGATCCTCCAGCCGTTCGAGCAGCCGCGCCTCGTGCGCCGCGGCCCATTGGCGGAACGGCGCGAACTGCCGCTCGCGGCCGCCGCCGACGAGGTAGTGGCCGCGCGACTGCAGCAGCAGTTCGCCGCCGGCGGTGAACGAGATGCCGACGTTGGCGCCGTCGAGCTTTTCCTCGACGACGGCGTGCCGGCCGTGCAGCGTGGCGAGGCGGACGTGCTCGTGGCCTTCGTCGCCGGGTTGAAGGCGCGAGCCTTCGAGGTGCGGAGTCCTGGGGTACTTCAGGATCTCCAGCGAATGGATGTCTTGCGCAGACATGGTCGTCTCCTGGTTCGAACAAACGAACCGACGACGGGGCGTGCGCGATGCGAGGGAGGCTGGGCGTCCGCCGCCTGCATGGCGAGGGCGGGGAGGACACGGAGCGTGGCTGCAGCGGCCGTGCTCATGGCGGGCATGAGACGGAAGGCGGTCGACGGCTTAGGAAGCGGCGATGCAGGACACGAGAGGCTCCGTGGCGGTGAGGAGGTTTGGAAGGATGCGAAGTCTATTGATCGCGCGGACAGGCGGCAAGGGAGTGTGTCGGATCGACAACGCTGGCCGCCGGGTTCGATGGGTGAGCCAGGGCGATGCAGGCAGACATCCGCGAGGTCGAACCGGCTGCGGGTATCTGCCGACCGTCTTTCGCGGCTGGCCGATGTCCGCATCCGGGGAGCGATCTCGTACATGTTCATGACACTGGAGACCCCATGAACGTTTCGTCGATGATCTTCCTGACCACCGTCCTGCCGGCCTTGCCGCTGCTCGCCTGGGGCGCGCTGCTCCTGCGCCGCGCGCGCAGCAGCGTCGACTGGCCCGTGGTGCCGGCCACCATCATGGAATCGCGCGTGCTGCGACAAGGCAGCGCGCGCAGCCCGCGGCTGACCTTCAGCTACCGCGTCGAGGCGCAAGGCCGCGTGGGCCATCGCCTGTGGGTGGGGCCGCGCTCCGTGGCCGTCACCGGGGGCTGGGCCGATGGCGTGGTGGCGCGCTATCCGGTGGGGGCCAACGTGCGCGTGGCCGTGGATCCGCGCGATCCGGCCTATGCCGTGCTGGAGGCCGGGCCGCGAGCGATGCACTGGTTGCCGTTGGCGATCGGCGCGGTCGTGCTGGTGGCGGGAATCCTCGTGGCCGTGGCCGTGCCCGCCTGAGCCCGGATCAATCACTCTCTTCAAGGAGGCGACACATGCGACGCTGGTTCAACGCCTTGCTCCTGCTGGGCGGCCTGCTGGCTTTCAGCACTTACGCCGTCATCGGCGAGACGGGCCCGGTGGGCTGGCTCAACGGGCTGCAGGCGGCCCGGTCGGGCAGCTATTCGCGCACCGTCAGCTGGTTCGTGATGTTCGTCGTGCTGCTCGTGGTCGGCGGGCTGCTGCTCGCGGCCTGGATCCTGGTGCGCGACCGCTTCCTCGGCGGGCCGCCCGCGCCGCGTCCGGGCCAGGCGCCGCACGCGTTGCTCGGCGACCTGCCGCCGTTGCCCAAGGTGTCGATGGGCTTCTGGCCCGCGAGCTTCCTGGCGCTGTTCGCACTGCTTGTCGTCGCGTGGGGCGGCGTGTTCGCGTGGCACGTGCTGGACTGGCGCCAGCGCGACGTCGATGCCAGCAGCGTCTACGTCGCGCAGCGGCTGGCCCGCGACGTGTCCGCGGCGCGGCCGGCCGACGGCAGCCACCTGGCCCTGCAAGGCCGGCTGTTGTGGGATCGCGCCCTGGTGCGCCGCAGCACCACGGGCGCGAGCAGCGCCCCCGACGAAGTCTTCGTGCCCGTGGTGGGCGCCGACTGGCGCGCGGGCGACGCGGTGCGGTTCGTCGCGCAGATGGGCCAGGCCGATGTCTGGCGGCTGCAGCACCCGGCGGACGGCGCGGAGGCGCCGCTGCGCGTGCGCGTCGACGGCGCGGTGCCCGGGGCGACGCGTCCCGTGTTCGCGAAGGGCGAGTCGCCGCTGTCCGACGTCGCCGTGCTCGTGCACGTGATGGAGGCCGAGGCCGGCAAGCCGGCCGACGCGCGCGCCGGCTTCGACTGGGATTCCGTGCTGCAGATCGGCGGCGGCGCGTCGGCGTTCATCGCCTTGCTGTGGACGACGGCCGTGGTCACGTACCGGGTCAAGAAGCGGGTGCTGCAGCGGCGCGGCGCGCGCTGAAACGCTCAATCCAGCAACGCCACCGACTTCACCATCGCCCACACCGCCTGCCCCGGCGCGAGCGCCAGCGCGTGCGCGGACCTGCGCGTCACGCGCGCGAGCAGCGCGCTCGTGCCCGCGTTCTCGCGGGTGCGCAGCCGCACGAGCACCTGCGATGGATGCGTGTCGTCGGCGATCGCCTCCACCGTGGCCGGCACCTGGTTGAGGATGCTGCTGTCCGGCTGCGCCACCAGGCTCAGCGAGACGTCGCGCGCCAGCACGCGCAGGCGGATGCGGTGGCCTACGGGCAGGGCGGGGTCGCGCGTCCAGAACGCGGCGCCGGGGACGTCGAGCCGCGCCATGTGGAAGGGCGCGTCGAGCGCGCCGACGGTGCCCTGCAGCACGACGCCGGCGTCCTCGCCGGGCGGCAGCGGCAGGTCGAGGCGGCTCAGCAGGTCGCCGACCGGGCCCGCGGCGATGGCGCGACCGGCGTCCATCAACACCACGTGGTCGGCGAGCCGCGCGACCTCCGCGATGGCGTGGCTGACGTAGACGATCGCGATACCCGACAAGGTATGCAGCCGCTCGATGGCCGGCAGGATCTCGGCCTTGCGCGCGGCGTCCAGCGCGGCGAGCGGCTCGTCCATCAGCAGCACGCGCGGGCTGACGGCCAGCGCGCGCGCGATCGCGACGCGCTGTCGCTCGCCGCCCGACAGGCCGATGGTGGATCGCTGCAGCAAGGGCTCGATGCCGGTCCACGCGATGGCGTCGTCCAGCGACACGCGGCGCTCGGCCGGCGGCAGTCGCTTCCAGCCGAACTCCACATTGCGTCGGACATCCAGGTGCTCGAAGAGACTCGCCTCCTGGAACACGACGCCGACGGCGCGTCGATGCGGCGGCACGAACACGTTCGCGTCCTGCCAGACCTGGCCGTCGACGACCACGCGGCCCCGCGGCGCGCGCTCGAGCCCCGCGAGGCAGCGCAGCAGCGTGGTCTTGCCGCAGCCGGACGGCCCGAACAGCGCGCTGACGCCGTTCGACGGCAGCTGCAACGCCACGTCCAGCGTGAACGCGCCGCGCGGCAGCTTGAGCGTCGCCTCGATCATGGGCGCGAGGCCGTGTCGGGCGTGGCCGACGCCACGAGCCCGCCGCGCGGCCGCAGCCGGTACACCCACAGCAGCACGGCGAACGAGAACACCAGCAGCAGCGCGGCGAGACGATGCGCCGCGGGGTATTCGAGCGCCTCGACGTGGCTGTACAGCTGCGTGGAGATGACGCGCGTGGCGCCGGGGATGTTGCCGCCGATCATCAGCACGACGCCGAACTCGCCGATCGTGTGCGCGAAGCCCAGCACGGCGGCGGTGACGACGCCGCGTCGCGCGAGCGGCAGCGCCACGTGCACGAAGCGCTCCCACGGGCCGGCGCGCAGCGTGGCGGCGGCCTCCATCGGCCGCGCGCCGATGCCCTCGAACGCAGTCTGCAGCGGCTGGATCACGAACGGCATCGAGTACAGCATCGACGCGATCACCAGGCCCGAGAACGTGAACGGCAGCAGGCCCAGGCCCAGCGCCTTCGTCGCCTGGCCGACCACGCCGTGCGGCCCCATCAGCATCAACAGGTAGAAACCCAGCACCGTGGGGGGCAGCACCAGCGGCAGCGCGACGAGCGCCGACAGCGGCGCCTTCCAGCGCGAGCGCGTGTGCGCCAGCCACCACGCGAGCGGCGTGCCGGCGGCCAGCAGCAGCACGGTGACGACGGCCGCCAGCTTCAGCGTGAGCGTCACCGCCTGCAGGTCGGCGGCCCAGTCGGCGTCCACGGCGCGCCGCGCCTTACCAGCTGTAGCCGTAGGCCTTGATCACGGCGCGGGCCTTGTCGCTCGCGAGGTAGTCGACGAACGCGGTGGCGGCCTTGGGCGTCTTGCTGGCGGCGATGACGACGGCGTCCTGCTTGATCGGCGAGTAGAGGTTCTCGGGCACCAGCCACAGCGAGCCCGGCGCCTTCGAGCCGTCCGGCGGCTGCACCTGGCCCAGCGCGACGAAGCCCAGCTCCGCGTTGCCGGACTGCGCGAACTGCAGCGCCTGGCCGATGTTCTCGGCGGTGACCACGCGCGCCTGCACGACGTCGGTGAGCTTGAGCGCGGCGAGCGTTTCCTTGGCGGCCTGGCCGTAGGGCGCGAGCTTGGCGTCGGCCACGGACAGGTGCTTCCACTTGTCGGACTTCAGCACGTCGCCGTTGGCGTCGACCAGCGCCGCATCGGCCGACCACAGCACCAGCTTGCCGATGGCGTAGGTGTGCAGCGTCGCGGGAACCGCCTTGCCTTCGGTGACCAGCTTGCCGGGCGTCGTCTGGTCGGCGGCCAGCAGCACGTCGAACGGCGCGCCGGCCTCGATCTGCGCGTAGAACTTGCCGGTGGCGCCGAAC
>FSXQ01001295.1_pt1 | contig 10115 bp, 7 predicted proteins | sample 1638011 | NCBI WGS metagenome assembly FSXQ01 (sample SAMEA3914789, study PRJEB12502) | metagenome | biome: forest; material: soil | place: Canada | collected 2011-07-03 | depth 0.3 m | reverse complement strand
GGACGTTGACCCTGCCCGTCATGGCGTGCGCGGCGATCGCCGTCCACTTCACCAGCCCGGGCCCGATCCTGTATCGCCAGGAGCGTGTCGGCTTCGGCGGCAAGGTGTTCATGTGCCTGAAGTTCCGCAGCATGCGCAACGATGCCGAGAAGGACGGCGTGGCGCGCTGGGCTTCCAAGAACGACGCCCGCGTGACGCCGTTCGGTGCCTTCATGCGCAAGACCCGGGTCGACGAGTTGCCGCAGTTGTTCAGCGTCCTTCGCGGCGAGATGAGCCTGATCGGCCCGCGTCCGGAGCGTCCGTCCTTCGTCGCCGAACTGCGCAAGCACATCCCGTTCTATGATCTGCGCCACAGCATCAAGCCCGGCCTCACCGGCTGGGCCCAGGTTCGCTCCGGCTACAGTGCCTCGATCGAGGACTCGCGCCGCAAGCACCAATTCGATCTCTACTACGTGAAGAACAACTCGCTGATGCTCGACCTGCTGGTCCTGATCGAAACCGTCAGCGTGGTCCTGTTCCGCGAAGGCCAATGATGTCCTGCCGGCGCTCGTCGAAGGCCGATCCGGGCCAGCCCGCAAGCCTCCTGTGAAGATGAAGCTGATGATGACCTCGACACCCGTCCGGAACCTCGCCGGCATCGCGTCGCTGGCGTGCGCGCTTGCCGGATGCGCCTCCAGCGGCAACCTGCCGCCCGTGCCGCAAACAGCGGACGCGCCTCAGGCCCGTTATCGAATCGGCCCGATGGACGTGCTCAACATCGTCGTCTGGCGCAATCCGGAGCTGTCGGGTCCCGTCACCGTGAGGCCTGACGGATTCGTCTCGCTGCCGCTCATCGGGGACCTGAAAGCGGCCGGCCGCACCCCGGCGGAATTGTCGACAGCGGCCCACGAGGCGCTGAAGAAACTGGTCGTCGATCCCAGTGTCAGCGTGATCGTCACGGGCTTCCAGGGCGTCTATGCCGACCAGATCCGCATCGTCGGCGAAGCGGCGAAGCCGCAAGCGGTTGCGTACCGGCAGGACATGACGTTGCTCGACGTCATGATCCAGGTAGGCGGCATGACCGATTTCGCGGACGGCAACAACGCGATACTGATTCGCGGCTCGCAGAACGGCAAGCAGTTCCACATCCGCCTGACGGACTTGCTCAAGCGGGGAGATATCTCGGCCAACGCCGACGTCCTGCCGGGCGACATCGTCATGGTGCCGCAAAGCTGGTTCTAGCCGAATGCGTGAGCAGCACGAGGGTCGGCCGTGAACCGTAGTCCATCGATGTCCGAGAACGTCGCCTGGGTGCTGCGCTGCTTGTCGAGCAGGCGCTGGATCGCGTTGGGCGTCGCCGCGGTCGTGGGCGCCGCCTCCGCGGTCGCCCTCGTGTTCGTGCCGCAACGCTACGAGGCGACGGCCAAGGTCTACGTCGACACCCAGACCGTGCTCAAGCCCATGATGGTCGGCCTGACCTACCAGCCCGATGTCGAGCAGCAGGTGCGGATGCTGGCGCGGACTCTGATTTCGCGGCCCAACGTCGAGAAGCTGGTCGATGCTCCCGGCCTGAAGTTCGACGTCGCCATCCAGCGCGAACGGGACAAGACGGTCACCCGCCTGATGGATCAGATCAAGATCCAGGCCGCGGAGCGCGGCGGTCTCTACACCATCTCGTACCGCGACGTGCAACCGGCGCGGGCGCTCAAGGTGGTCGAATCCACGCTCGCGCTGTTCGTGAACACCGGATCGAGCGGCAAGAAGCAGGATTCGATCGACGCGCGCGACTTCGTCGACGCACAGATCCGCGACAGCGAAGCGAAGCTGGTGGAGACGGAAAGCCGCCTCAAGGACTTCAAGGTGCGCAATTTCGGCGTGTCCGGCGTCTCCAACCAGGACTATTTCGCGCACATCTCCACGCTGTCCGACGAGGTCAGCAAGCTGCGCGCCGACCTGGGTGCCGCCGAGCATGGCCGAGATTCCTATCGGCGCGAGTTGGCTGGCGAGGATCCCCAGCTTCCGGCCGGGTCGTTCCCCTCGGCCGGCACGCCCGAGGTGCTCGAGATCGACTCGCGCATCGAGGCTCAGAACAAGCAGCTCGACGATCTGCTGCGACGCTTCACCGACAGCCATCCGGACGTGATCGCGACGCGACGCACGATCGCCTCGCTGGAGGAACAGCGCCGGATCGACATCAAGGCCAGGGCCTCCGGAGCGGACGGCAAGCCGCACGGCAACGCGGCCACCAGCCCGGTCTACCAGCGTCTGCGCATCGCGCTGGCGGAGAGCGAGGCGCAGGTCGCGACGATCAGCGCGCAGTTGGCCGCCCAGAACGAGCGCCTCGAGCAGACCCGGGCGCTGGCCGGGCGCCTCCCCCAGGTCGAGGCCGAGTTCGCCCAGCTGAACCGCGACTACGACGTGATGCGCAAGAACTACGACCAATTGGTCGAGCGCCGCGAGTCGGCGAACCTGGCCGTCAAGCTCGACGAGTCCTCGCAATTGGCCGACTTCCGCTCCGTGGAGCCGCCGCGCGTCTCGCCGAAGCCGGTGTTTCCCGGCAAGCTCGACCTGGCGCTGATCGGCATGCTCCTGGCCGTCGCCTGCGGCCTGGGCGCGGCCGTCGCCATCGATCTGGTCCGGCCGACCTTGCACGACGATGCGTCGCTCGAACTGCTGGCCGGCCGGCCGTGCCTGGGCACGATCTCGCTGTCCAAGACGGCGAGTTGGCAGCTCGCTCGTCGCCGCGAGAAGATGCGCTTCGTCAGCGCGACCGGCCTGCTCGTCGCGCTGCAATTGGCGTGGCTGTTCTGGACGATCTCTCGACCGGCGCTTGCCTGAGCTGACATGAATTCCAAACTGACCCTCGTCGAACAAGCGGCACGCCGTCTCGAAGAGCTCGAACGGGCCGGCGTGAGCGTGCCCTGGGAAGCGGCGGGCGCCGGATTGCCGGCGAAGCCGGTGCCCGTGCAAGCGCCCACTCAAGCGCCCGCGCTGCAAGCGGTGCCCGGCCTGGGTGCCGCGCAATTCGAGCCGGAACGCGCCAGGGAGCCTGCCGGGCCGCATCAGGTACCCGCCCATTCGGTGGAACTCGACCTGGCGCGGCTCAAGGAAATGGGCTATCTGGTGCCAGATCAACTCCGCTCCGAGATGGCCCAGCAATTCCGGAACGTCAAGCGCCTGCTGCTGAAGGCGACCCGCGCCGACGAACAAGGCGGTGCGCGCGATGCCCGTCACATCATGGTGACAAGCGCGCTGGCCGGAGAAGGCAAGACATTCTTCTCCCTCAACCTGGCCATGAGCATGGCCATGGAAGTCGACACGGCCGTGCTCCTGATCGACGCGGACGTGGTGCGACCGACGATGTTCGCGCGATACGGGTTGGACGTGGCGGACATCGCGCCGAACGGGCTGCTCGACTACCTGACGGGCCGCGAGACGGCACTGCACCAGTTGATGGTGTCCACGAACGTCCCCAAGCTCACGCTCATGTCGTCCGGCCGGTCCAACAGCCGTTCCAGTGAATTGCTGTCGAGCGATGCGATGGAGCAGCTGCTCGACGAGTTGGCCAGGGAGTATGCGGACCATGTGGTGATCTTCGATGGCCCCCCGGTGTTGCTCACCAGCGAATCCATCGCGCTGGCCAGCAAGGTCGGACAGGTCGTGGTGGTCGTGGAGAACGACAAGACGCCCAAGGCCGCGGTGAAGAGCGCCTTCAATGCACTGAGCCACTGCCCGAACGTCTCAGCCGTACTCAACAAGTGCGAGGCGGCGTCCCTCGGCGATCGGTACGGCTACTACTACGAATGAAAACGGTGTCGAGTCCGCGCCTTCGCCGGCCCCGGTTCCGGCCTGGCGCGGAGGCGCCGCGTTCGGTCGCGGGTTCCGCATTCGTGCTCTGCCTGTTCGCGATGGCGCCGGCCGTCCGGGCCCAGCCAGCCCTGTTCCAGCCGGCGATCGAGATCGCCGAGGGCGCCACTTCCAACGCCACGGGCGCGCCGCAGGGCGAAGAACGGCCCGACCTGGTCACGACGATTCGACCGACGCTGCAGGTATCGAGTCGCTCGCGCCTCTTCAAGCTGGATGCGACCGTCGGCGCCGACGCGATCGCCTACGCGCGGCACCTGCAGCCGGACCGCGTGTTTCCCGTGCTGAGCGCCAATGCGACGGCGCAGGTGGTCGAGCGTCTCTTCTTCATCGACTCCTCGGTGAAGGTCGCCGCCTCCGAGCGTGACCCATACGCGGCCGTCGGCAACCCGGACTCGACGCAGAACAAGGAAGTGGTCTCCGTCTATCGTCTCAGTCCCACCATCGATCGAGAGCTGGCCAACGGCACGACCGTGCACGCGAACTACGAGGAAATCGTCCAGCACGGCGATGCGGATTCCGTCAGCAACCAGCGCTTCACCAACACCGACGCCCGCGTCAGCTGGAAGCCGATGCCGTACGGCGGCTCGATCGACTACGCGACGCATGCCATCCACTACACGTTTCCGGCCGACAGCGCGTGGAAGATCGAGACGCTGAAGGCCAGCGGCGACGTCGCGCTGGGCGGTGGCGACTTCGTGGTCGGACCGAGCGTCGGCAGCGAACGGACGACGCTCCTGTTCGACAGCCGGAACGAAGCCTCGTACGGTGCCCATGTGAACTGGACGCCCAGCGAGCGGACCCGGCTGGCCGTCGAGGCGGAGCACCGGTTCTTCGGAACAGGCTGGCAGATGGAGTTTCGCCACCGCATGCCCTGGCTGACTTTCTCGGTGCTCTGGAGCCGCGCGCCCGTGGAGAATTCCACGTCGCTCGGAGTCGTCGGCGCGGACGGCCTGAACGCTTTCCTGGACAGCATCCTGACCACGCGCTATCCCGACCCGACCGCCCGCGCCGGCATCGTCGATGGCCTGGTCGCCAACCGCGGCCTGCAAGGCAACGCCGCGACACCGATCGACGTGCGTGCCGACTATGTCCAGCTCCAGAACAAGCTCAACGCCAACGCGGTGTTCCTCGGCGGCCGCAACATCGTGGCCGTCGGCGTCTACGCGGTGACTGCACGCGGCCTGGCGGTGCCCGCGGACGCCCTTCAGAACGTTCTCTCGGGGGCGTCGGACAGCCGGCAAGTCGGTGCGGCCCTCGACGTCAACCGCAAACTCGAACCCCAGCTGACGGCCGATTTCAGCGCCACCTGGTCCCGGATCACCAGCCTGGCACCCGGTGCCGCGCAGACGTCCAACAACCAGTCCTACCGCCTGGCCCTGATCCGCGCCGTGGCGCCGCATACTTCGATCTCGCTGGCCTTGCGGCGAGAATCGCTGCGAACCAATCTGGCCACGTTGAACTCCTATGCGGCCACGTCGGCGTATGTCAGCGTGAGCCACAAATTTTGAGCCCCCATGTTCGAGTCCCATTTCGGCCTGCACGCCCCGCCCTTTCAACTGGCTCCTGACCCCGCGTTCCTGTTTGGAAGCGCCGGCCACCGCCAGGCGCTGGCCTACCTGAAGTACGGAGTGGCGCAGCAAGAGGGCTTCATCGTCGTGACCGGCGAAGTGGGCGCGGGCAAGACGACCACGGTGCGTGCCCTGATGCAGAGCCTGGACCCCGCACGCATCATCGCGGCCCAGATCGTCAACACGCAGGTCGACGACGTCGAGCTGCTCGCGTCGATCTGCGCCTCGTTCGGCATCCAGCGGCCCAGCGAGTCCAAGGCCCAGATGATCTCCACCCTGGAAGCCTTCCTGCTCGCCACGGCGACACGGGGACGACGCGCCCTGCTGATCGTCGACGAAGCGCAGAACCTCGGCCGCCGCGAGCTGGAGGAACTTCGCATGCTGTCGAATTTCCAGCTCGGCAACCAGGCGTTGCTGCAGAGCTTCCTGGTGGGCCAGCCCGAGCTGCGCGCGACGCTCGGGTCGCCCGCCATGGCCCAATTCCGGCAGCGCGTGATCGCGTCGTGCCACCTGGGACACCTGTCGGCCGAGGAGACGGGAGACTACGTGCTGCACCGCCTGAAGCACGCCGGCCATGCCGGAGAGCCCATCTTCGACGCCGCGGCGCTGGCCGAGATCCATGCGGCCACCAGCGGCGTGCCCCGGCGCATCAACGTCCTGTGCAGCCGCCTGTTGTTGTCCGCCTACCTGGAGTCGGCGATGACGATTTCGGCGCAGACCGTCGCCACGCTGGCCGTGGACCTGGGCAACGAATTCGGCATGCTGGGCGTCGCCCCGACGAACTGAGCGACGTCTCAGTTCGCGGGGTTCGCCGCATCGTCCACCAACAGGGGCGCGACATGGGAGATCGTGACGCGCCGCTTGCCGGTGGCAGTCAATGCCAGCGCATCGACCACGTTGACGGTGATCGCGATGTGCGGGCCGAGCAGATTCGACATCGCCTGACAAATGAACTCTCGATCGTGCGGCTGCCAGGTCGCGCGCGGGACGACCTTGATCTCCAGGGTGTCCAAGTCGTGCTGCACAACCTGGAATCGCTCGATCGCGGCGAAGTCCATCAGGACATGGGAGAACATCTCGCCGGGCATCCACTTGCCGTCGCGCGTGCGGATCAGGTCGAGCTTGCGGCCGTGGATCGCCGACAGCAACGGGAGCCCACGGCCACACGAGCAGGTCGCAGCCGTGCAGGTCGCCACGTCGCCGCTCTGGTAACGGACGAACGGCATCGCGAAGTTGGTCAGGTCGGTGATCAGCAGGTTGCCCGGTCGACCTTCCACGGGACGATTCGCGTCGTCGACCGTCTCGACCACCAGTTCATCGATGTTGACGTGCAATCCCGTCTTCGAATGGCACTCTGCAGCGATCAGTCCGAACTCGCGCGAGCCGTACGTGTTGCGGGTCGGTGCGCCGAAGACGGATTCGATCAGTTCTCGCTGAGACTCTTCCAGCGCCTCGGCGCCGGTGATGATGTTCTCGGGGCGCCATACGGTGAGTCCGTGTTCGCGGATCGCATGCGCGACCGCGACCAACGGCGCGACGTACGCCACGATGGTTCGTGGCCGGTAGGCGTTGATGCGGGCCACGTAGGCGGCCACGTTGTCCCGGCTGAGGTGAAATGAATCGAGAACATACCTGTTGTAGGCCGCGTTGAAGGCGCGGTCGCGCCAGACCGCGACCCGGCTCCGGCCTGGCGAGACTCCCCACAGGTACAGCGTGCGTCGCCCGAGATCGGTGCCGGCCCAGCGATAGCCGCGCCACATCCTCGCGTTTCGCGACGAGTAGCTCTCCACCGAATAGCGCAGCCGGAAGGGCTCGGCGGTCGAACCGCTGGTCTTCTTCTCCAGGGCACGGGCGCGCTCGCCCGGCGCCGTCATGTCCTCGAAGTTTGCCAGGATCAATCGTTTGTTCAGTACCGGATAGGCGCCCAGTTCCGCGACGTCACGCAGTTCGTCGGGCCGCACGCCATGATCGCTCCAGTAGCTGCGCAGGAACGGCACCTCGGCCCAAGCGTGCGCGAGCAACGCGTTGAGCCGCTCGAGCTGGATCTGGCGAAGTTGCGCCGGCGCGAGCCATTGCTGCTTCTCCAGCCGCTCGAGGTCGCTGACGATGGTTCGCCGCTTGATCCACGTCTCGTAGGCGGGGAACAGCACGTTTCGGAAGAGGCTTTCGTACATCGCGTTCGATCAGTCGATGAGAATGGAGGCGAGCGCCGCGGGCGCGAGCGCCTTCGGCTTCGACTTTGGAGTCAGGAAGCGTCGTTCGACGCCGTACCACGACGCGTAGCCCAGCATGGCGATCACGCACCAGCAGGCCGCCGCGGTGGCCAAGGGATGGTTGTCGAAGGCGCCCAGGGCGATGGCCGTCTGCAGCACCGGCCAGTGCAGCAGGTAGATGCCGTAGGAGATGTCGCCGAAGCGCGCCGGAGAGCCGACGAAGGGCAGGCGCAGGCAGGCCCAGGACATCACCAGGTACACCGCCAGCGGGCTGAAGATGCGCCACGCGACGCCGTCCAGCGCGCAGTACAGGACGACGCCCACCAGAGCCTGCCAGCCGGCGGTGGCGGGCAGGCCCGCCTCGGCGCGGCGATAGGCGACGATGCCGCCGATGAAGTAGCACAGTTGCCCGGGCAGTTGCACCGCCAGCTGCTCCAGGAACGGCCGCTGCAGGGCCAGCCCCAGTTGCTCGAAGCCGGCATACCAGGCGATCGAGGCCACGCCCAGCGCCGGCAGGAGCAGGCGGTGGCGCCAGCGAGCGATCATCCAGCACAGGATCGGCACGAGGAGGTAGAACATCACCTCGATCTTGATGGTCCACAGCGACCCGTTGACCGGATGCTTGAAGTTGTTCTCGAACACGCCGGGCAAGGTCGGGGCGCCGAAGTTCGACAGCGCGAGGTTGAAGCCGACGTATCGGAACCACCGCGGATCGGAGAAATAGTCGCCGGCCGGGAGCCGCGACATGCCCACGAGGACCACGGCCGCGACGATGACGACCGCGACATACGCCGGCACGATGCGCCGAGCCCGCTTCACCAGGTAGTCGCGCAGGCCGCGGCTGCGCTCGCAGCTCGCGACGATCAGGAAGCCGCTGATGAAGAAGAAGCCGTGGATGCCGGCGCTGCCCCATTTGTCCCCCGTGGCCCACGCCAGGATCGGGACACGGCTGAGGAACGCCGTGTGGTACAGGATCACGCTCGCGGCCAGGAGCAGCCGCATCGCGTCGAAGTTGTTGGAAGGGCGGGCAGTGGGCACGGGGAACCTGTTTGACCGCGTTCAGCGGGAGGCCGATGCCAGGTCGGCGATCCGGTTCTGCAAGGGGCCGTCGAACAGGACGCGCCCGTCGGCGGCGACCAGGTGAAGGCGCGTAGCGACCGGCTTCGCCGCGAAGTGCAGCGTCGCCTGGCCGCCGCCGTCCAGTGCGATCACCGCGTCGATGCCGTCGCTCGAACGCCGGGCGGTGCCCGACGCAGCGCCGCCGCCAAGTTGCAGGACATGCAGGAACGGCTCGTCGCCCGGGCGATCGTCGACGGCTTCGACGCGGTAGCCGCCCGACAGTTGCTCCTTCGGATCGGTCCAGTCGGTCAGCCGGTTGGCCAGGCCCTCGGGCCAGAGTCGGAGCACCTCCATGTGCCCCTTCCCGGTCGAGAGCTGGAGGCGGTCGCCGTGCGTGTCCGGCATTTTCGGAAGGTTGAGGGTCCAGATCCGCGTCACGTCCGCGCCGACTTCGGCCTGGTCGTAGACGACGAAGGTCGAGGGCTTGAAGAAGAAGAATTCGCGCCGGTCCGACTTGATGGCCGCCAGGCCCCGGTAGATGTCGGCCAGGTCGGCGCGCAGGAAGCTGAAGCTCGCATCGTCGAACAGCGCGTCCAGCTTGCAGCCGGGGCCGTTGCGCTGCTTGATCACCCGGCCGCCGGCTTCGAAGCGCAGCAGGTTGTGGAAGGGTTCGGCCTGTTCCAGCCCGCTGTGCGACGCGATGTTCTCGTCCTGGGCCAGCCAGCCGTCGCGGTACAGGACGAAGCTGCCCTGGTCCCGGTGCGCGTGGCTCTCGGTGAACGGACCGCAGATGAAGTTGGCGAACGACGCCGACTTCGTCCAGTCGGATCGGAGCATGACCTGGCCGGTGCCGGAGCCGTAGTAGGTGGTCGGCAGCACGGCCAGCGGCCGCGCCGGGACGTCCGGGTCGCCGTAGAGGAAATCCGACCAGGCGTCGAAGCCCTGCTGCATCCGGGTCACGGTCGACTGCTCCAGGAACGTCCTGGCGACGCCCGAGATCGGCTCGTGCGGGAACAGCGCGATCAGCTCCAGCAGGTAGTCGCGGTGGTAGTCGAACAGCGCGCCCGTCGAATCCCTCGCGTGGTCGCCGGTGGGCGCCAGCCGGTCGAGCGTCGGCACGGTGCTGTGCATCAGATGCGACATGGACTGCAGCGGATGCGGCGTCTTGTCCGCGAGCCGCTCGCCGGTCGAGCGCTCCCACCAGTCGAACAGCATGAACAGGCTGCGCATCGCCGTGCCGTAGCCGGTTCCCTCGCGCGAACCGCCGCCCTGGAGATCGCGCCGGAACGTCGGGAACAGCTGGCGTTCGAGCTTCTGTACGCGGAACGTGTCGAGCCAGCCCTGCGCCTCGTCGTTCTCGCCGTGGGTCGCGAGCCCGAGGAACATCGTCGCCTCGAGGAACGAGTAGTAGTAGTTGTTGGACGGGTTG
>FSXQ01003615.1_pt1 | contig 10116 bp, 11 predicted proteins | sample 1638011 | NCBI WGS metagenome assembly FSXQ01 (sample SAMEA3914789, study PRJEB12502) | metagenome | biome: forest; material: soil | place: Canada | collected 2011-07-03 | depth 0.3 m | reverse complement strand
GTGATGCTGGATGTATTCACCGGAGGTCGGTGCGTGTTCTTCTGCGGCCATGAGGTCGTAGCTTCCCAATCAAGTCTTCAACGCGAGCGCCACGCGAGCGCCACCCAATACACAGTCAAGCACCCGGCCAACGCGACCAGCAATGCCGGCCACACCACCGGGTGCAGCACTCGCATGGCGCTGACGAGCATCGCCACCGAGCAAATGATCTTTGCCGACTCCCAACCCAGCAGGCTCAGCGCAGTGGCCATCGGCGACTTGCTGTCCGCCATCCGCGTCGCCCCGCGCGCCATCAGCGCACCCGGCACGATCGCGGTGGCGGCACCGTACAACGCCGACCACAACGCAGGCAACCCGAATGTCAGCCCGACCAGCAGCGAAATGACCGCGCCGGCCTCGGCCTGCACCAGCACCACACGCCACGGAGACGGAGCGCTGCGCTGATCGCGGAACGCTTCGGCTTCCTGCGCCGACAGGCGGCGCGGCAGCGGATCCTCGTCGTCCCAGTTCGCGGCGTTGAACCCGGGCTTCCCGACGACATCGCCAGGCTGCTGGGGTTTTTCTTGCTGCGGTGCGGAACTCGGAGAACTCATGGGTATCGGACGTGGGCGGCGTTCACTTGGACTTGCTTGAACACCCCCGGGGTCTGGCTACCCACGGCTGGCTGACAAGTTGCCCCCGGTTTCCCGGGAAAAAACCTGCTTTAGTTGAACTAAGCCTGTCGATTCTAACCCGAAAAGGGTGCGTGGACGCCACCCCCCGGTGCGCCGCGCACCCTGACCAGCCACGCTTTCGCGACAGCTTGCGCGAGCGCAAGCACCGTGTCAGGCAGCCCAGCGCAGCAGTGCCAGGACGCCCGCCAGCGCGAGGCCGAACAGGCCCAGCGCGAGCAGCCGGCGCGCGCCGCCGTCGGCGCTGGCGGGGGTGTCGGGCGGCAGCGGCTTGTCGCCGTTCCACATCGCGCGCAGCAGCGGCAGGCGACGGCGCCACGTGTACCAGGCGACGGCCGCCACGTGCAGCGCGATCAGCGCGAACAGCAGGTCGGCGCCCCAGCCTGCGTGCCAGCCGCTGGCGCTCTTCGCGAGATGGCCGCTCACGTGCGCGTTGAGCGGGCCGGTGGTGGCGACGTCGTCGTCCGCCACGAGGCCGGTGGCCACCTGCAGCGACAGCAACGCGAGGAAGGCCCAGATCGACAACGCGCCGCGCGGCGAATGGCCCACGGCGTCGTCGGCGGTCTCTCGCCCGCGCAGCGCGCGCGCCACGCGAGACGGCGTCGGCGCGAACGCCGCGAAGCGCGACCAGCGCCCGCCGACGAATCCCCACGCCAACCGGAACGCGAGCAGCGCCAGCACCGTCTCGCCGCAACGCAGGTGCCACGCCATCCAGTCCTCGCCCGCTTCGGCTGTAGCGATGGCGGCAAGGACGCTCGCGGCGAGCGCCGCATGGAACACACGCGTGGGCAGGTCCCACACGCGAACGGGCACGGAATCGGTCAAGGCTTGGGCAATCCGGACGACGGCGAAGGCCCGAACGATACGCCAGCCGCATCCGCCGTCGCGCGAGTTCCGTACACTGCCAACATCCAACGGACGCCGCACGCGCCACCACCCGAGACATCCCGTGACCTCACTCAAGATTTCCGCCGCGCTGGCCGTCGCCGCGCTGCTCGCCTGCGGCCCCGCCGCCGCCCAGTTCAAGGGCGCCGACGACGCCATCGAGTACCGCCAGGGCGCGCTGGCCGTCATGGGCCACCACTTCGGCCTCGTCGGCGCGATGGCCAACGGCAAGCTGCCGTTCGACGCCAAGGCCGCGCAGCTCAACGCCGACCTGGTCGTCACGCTGGCGCACCTGCCGTGGCCGGCGTTCATCGAGGGCAGCGACAAGGGCGACACCGGCGCGAAGCCCGAGGTCTGGTCGCAGGCCGACAAGTTCAAGGCCGCCGCGCAGAAGCTGCAGGACGCGAGCGTGAAGCTGGCCGCCGCGGCGCACGCGGCCACCAAGGCCGACGACCTGAAGCCGGCGTTCAACGCGGCCGCCGACACCTGCAAGTCCTGCCACGACGATTTCCGCAAGAAGCACCATTGATTTGACGGATCGCCGGACGGCCCGCCGCCGTTCGGCCTAGACTGCGCCCCGTGCACACGCTCGCCCTCCTCCGACCGACCGCCTTCCTGAGACGCCTGGGCGTCCAGCTGGCGTTCGTCGCGTTGCTGGCCGCGGCGCTGATGCCCACGATCTCGCGGCTCGCGCAGCCCGAGGGCCTGGCCGACTGGGCCGCCATCTGCCAGTCGACGCCGTCCGGCAGCCCATCCGACGCGGCACGCGCACACGACGACGCCTGCGCCTTCTGCACGCTGGCGCACACCACGCCGTTCCTGCTGGACGACAGCCGCCCCGCAGTCGCCGTCGTCGCCTTCGCGCCGCCGGCGCCGCGCGCGCCCGAGGTGGTGCGCGCACGCGTCACGCAGGCGCGCCCGCCGGCCGCGCGCGGGCCACCCGTCCTGGTCTGACCCTGCCGTCGCGGCGCGCAAATTGCCGCCGCCGCTCATCAGACCCGCGCGCCGCCGCACCCACGGCGTCGCGCCCACGGACGACCACCCCATGTTCTCGCTCAATCACGCAGCGCGCGCCGTCGCGGCCCTGCTGCTCGCGGCCGCCTCGGCCAACACCCTCGCCTGCTCCGCCTGCGGCTGCACGCTCAACGCCGACTGGGCCACGCAAGGCCTCACCAGCCGCACCGGCTGGACCGCCGACCTGCGCGTCGACTGGTTCGACCAGAACGACCTGCGCACCGGCACCGGCCGCGTCGACCGCCACGCGCTGGAGATCCCCAACGACGAGGAGATCCAGCAGCACACGATCAACCGCAACACCACGCTGACGCTGGACCGCGGCTTCTCGTCCGACTGGGGCGTCACGCTGACGCTGCCCTGGCTCAGCCGCAGCCACACGACGATCGCCGAGGGCGACACCGACCTCTCGCATTCACGCTCGAACAGCCTCGGCGACGTGCGCGTGCTCGCTCGCTACATGGGCTTCTCGGAGGCGCAGGACTGGGGCCTGCAGTTCGGCCTGAAGCTGCCCACCGGCGATTCGCACGGCGTGGATTTCGACGCCGGTCCGCAGCAAGGCGAGATGCTCGATCGCGGCCTGCAGCCCGGCACCGGCTCCACCGACCTGCTGCTCGGCGCGTTCAAGTTCGGCGCCCTCGGCGAGACGGCCGACTGGTTCGGCCAGGCGCAGCTGCAGATCCCCGTGGCGCACGACCGCGCGTTCAAGCCGGGCATCGGCGCGAACGTGACGGCCGGCGTTCGCTACCGCGGCCTCGGCGCGGTGGTGCCGCAGGCGCAGTTCAACTCGCGCATCGAGAAGCGCGAGACGGGCGACGACGCCGACACGCCCAACTCGGGCGCGACGCTGGTGTACTTCAGCCCCGGCGCCACGTTCGCCGTCGGCGAGAAGACCAGCGTGTACCTGTTCGGCCAGGTGCCCGTGTACCAGCGCGTCAACGGCATGCAGCTGGAGCCGAAGTGGAGCGTGTCGGCGGGCGTGCACGCGGCGTTCTGACGCGGGCTCGCGCGCGTCGGTGAGAATCCGGCACCCGCCGCCGTTTCGTGCGGCGGGCGTCCAACCTCAGCCTCACCATGCGCCACGCTCCCACGCTCGTCACCGCCGCCGGCGGCCCCACCCTCTCGCGCATCGTCGCCGGCGCCTGGCGCATGGGCGACTGGAACTTCAGCGTCGACGAACGCGTGCGCTGGATCGAGGGCTGCCTCGACCTCGGCATCACCACGTTCGACCACGCCGACATCTACGGCGGCTATGCCGTCGAGGCTTTGTTCGGCGAGGCGCTGGCCGCGGCGCCGCAGCTGCGCGAACGCATGCAGATCGTCACGAAGTGCGGCATCCGCATGGTGTCGGGCGCGCGTCCCGAGCATCGCCTCGGACACTACGACACGTCGGCCGCGCACGTCGAACGCTCGGTCGACCACTCGCTGGCCAACCTGCGCACCGACCACCTCGACGTCCTGCTGATCCACCGCCCCGACGCGCTGCTCGACGCCGACGCGCTCGCCGCCTGCTTCGAGAAGCTGCGCGCCGCCGGCAAGGTGCGCCACTTCGGCGTCTCCAACTTCACGCCGTCGCAGTTCGCGCTGCTGCACAAGCGCATCCCGCTGGTGACCAACCAGATCGAGGCCTCGCCGCTGCACGTGGTGCCGTTCTACGACGGCACGCTGGACCAGGCGCAGGATCTCGGCGTCGCGCCGATGATCTGGTCGGCGTTGGCCGGCGGGCGTGTCTTCAGCGGCCAGGACGCCGACGCGCAACGCGTGCGCGGGGTGCTCGAACGCATCGCGCGCGAACGCGGCATCAGCGTCACCACGCTGGTCTACGCGTGGCTGCTGCGCCATCCCGCGCGCCTGCTGCCGCTCACCGGCTCGCGCCGGCTCGACGCGATGCGCGAGGCCGTCGCGGCGCTCGACGTCGAGATCGATGCGCAGACCTGGTACGAGATCTGGGTGGCGGGCAACGGGGCGCCGTGTCCCTGAGCGGCGTTCGACGTGCATGAGCCGTGGCCGAGGAGGCCGGCGGCTCGTTGCCGAGGCCGCCTGCGCGACAGGGCACCGCCCTTGCCCTTCCGAAGGATTGCAATCCACCTTCGGAGAACTCTCATGAACTCGTCCCTCAAGCTGATGATCGCGGCCGTGGTGGCTGCCGGTGCCGCCGGCGGCGTGGCCCTGGCCCAGGGCACTGCCCCGCTGTCGACCGACCCGAGCACCGGGTCGTACGCCAGCGGCTCGCTGAACAACGACAGCGCCATCCAGCCGACGTACAAGCGCACCACGGACGCGCCTGCCACGGCGTCGTCGAGCACGTCGAGCACGTCGGACATGACGAGCTCGTCGGTCACGCCGACGACCGATGCCGCCAGCACGGACAACACCGCCACCGCCAACAGCGCGATGGCGCCGCGCGCCGATCGCAACTGATCGGCACCGCGCAGGGCGGGCCTCGCGGCCCGTCCTCGCGGACTACGCGGCCACGTCCGCGAACGCCAGCACCACGCGCCGGGTCGACGCCGATTTCTTCTCGATCTTTTTCACGATCAACGCGCCGATCTCCGCGGTGCTGGTCACGTGCGTGCCCCCGCACGGCTGCAGGTCGACGCCTTCGATCTCCAGCAGGCGCACGCGTCCCGTGCCGCGCGGCGGCTGCACGCTCATGCTGCGCACGAGGCCCGGATTCGCGTCGAGCTCGGCGTCGCTGATCCAGCGCTGCGACACCGGATGCGCCTCCGCCACGAGCCGCGCGAGGCCGGCCTCGATGACGGCCTTGTCCAGCGGGTCGGTCATGTGGAAATCGAGCCGTGCGTAATCCGCGGTGATCGAGCAGCCGTCCACCGGATGCGGAATGAGCGCGCACAGCAGATGCGTGGCCGTGTGGAAGCGCATGTGGGCGCGGCGGCGCGCGACGTCGATGCGCGCGTGCACCTTGTCGCCCACGTTCAGCGACGCACGGTCGTCCGCGTTCGCGAACAGGTGCACGATCTCGCCCGGCTGCTCGCCCTTGCGCGTGTCGGCGATCGCCACGACGCGGCCGTCGGCCAGCACCAGCTCGCCGCGATCGCCCGCCTGTCCGCCACCGTGCGGGTAGAACACGGTGCGATCCAGCTGCACGCCGCGCTCGTCGACGGCGGTGACGACCGCGTCGCACTCGTCGAGCGTGGCGTCGCTGCGGAACAGTTCCTCGGTCATGCGGGCGTCTCCTGGTGAAGCGATCAGAGCGTGACGGTGCCGGCGATGCAGCCGGCGACGTCGCCGCCGATCCACGTGCCGCCGTCGTCGCGCGACACGTGGATGCGGCCGGCGCGGCCCATCGCCGAGCCTTGCGCGGCCACGTAGCGCGCGGGCGCGCGGCCGCTGTCGATCAGCCAGCGCGCGATGTTGGCGTTGAGGCTGCCGGTGACCGGGTCCTCGTTGACGCCGATGGCCGCGGCGAAGAAGCGCACTTCGAAATCGAGCTCGCCACCCGCGGGATGCGGGCCGACGACGCCGACCTTGCCGAGCGACTTCAGCACCGAATGGTCCGGCTTCAGCGCCAGCACCGTGGCGGCACTGTCCACGCGCAGCACCAGTTGCGGGAAGCCGTTGGACAGCCACGCCGTCTCCTGCACCCGCGCCGGATCCAGCGCCAGCGCGGCGTACACGCGATGCAGCAGTTCGGCGTCGACGCGTTCCACCGTGGTGGGCGGCGCGTCGAACGCGAGCCGCTCGCCGCGCCGGATCGGCACCAGGCCGATGGTGCATTCCTGCACGACGACGTCGTCGCGCTTCGGCTTGCCGCCCGCCTGCAGCCACACGTGGCACGAGCCCAGCGTGGGATGGCCCGCGAACGGCAGCTCGCCGCCCGGCGTGAAGATGCGCACGCGGTAGTCGGCCTCGGGGTTCGTGGGCGGCAGCAGGAACGTGGTCTCGGAGAGATTGGTCCAGCGCGCGAACGCGGCCATCTGCTCGTCGGACAGCCCCGTGCCGTCATGCACGACCGCCAGCGGATTGCCCAGCAGCGGCGTGGCCGTGAAGACGTCGACCTGGCTGAAGCCGCGCGTGCGCGGCACGGGGTGCGCGCTCATGCCTGCGACGCGAGGTGCGCCTTGATCACCGTGCCCAGCTTGCCCACGGCGTCGGCGATGTCGGCCGGCGACAGCGTGACGAACGAGAGGCGCAGCGTGCGGGTGTCGGGATGGTCGGCGTAGAACGCGGCGCCCGGCACGTAGGCGACGCCGGCCTCGACCGCCTTCGGCAGCAGCGCCATCGCGTCGCAGCCGGCCGGCAGGCGCAGCCAGAAGAACATGCCGCCGCTGGGCTTGCGCCATTCGCAGCCGGCGGGCATCGCGGCCTTCAGCGCGGTGTCCATCGCGTCGCGCTGCGTGCGGTAGCGGTCGCGGATGGTGGGGATGTGCTGGTCGAGGAAGCCGTTCTTGATGACCTCGTGCACCACGCGCTGGCTGAACGAGCCGGTGTGGAGATCGGCCGCCTGCTTGGACTGCAGCAGCTTCGGGTACAGCGCCTCCGGGCACACCATGAAGCCCAGGCGCAGGCCGGGCGCGAGCACCTTGGAGAACGAGCCGAGGTACAGCACGCCGCCGTCCCAGCGCGCGGCCATCGGCTTCGGCGGCTCCTCGTCGTACCAGAGCTCGCCGTACGGGTTGTCTTCCACCAGCGGCAGGTTGTTGCGCTGCGCGGCGGCCACGATGGCGTCGCGGCGGTCGTTCGGCACGACGCGGCCCGTCGGGTTCTGGAAGTTGGGCAGCACGTACATGAAGCGCGCGTCCTTGGGCAGCGCGGCGATGCCTTCGGGCAGCGGGCCGTCGGCGTCGCCGGCCACGGAGGCGAACTTCGGCTCGTTCGGATTGAAGGCCTGCAGCGCGCCGAGGTAGGTGGGCGTCTCGACGGCCACGGTGTTGCCCGCGTCGAGCAGCACCTTGCCGACGAGGTCGAGGCCCTGCTGCGAGCCGTTGGTGATCAGGATGCGGTTGGCCGGCGCGTTGATGCCCTTGGCGCCCAGCATCGTCGACACCCACTCGCGCAGCGGCGCGTAGCCTTCGCTGGCGGCGTATTGCAGCGCCTCGCGCGGGGTGTCGGTGAGCACCTTCATCGCGGCTTCGCGCATCGCCTCGACGGGGAAGGTGTCGGCCGACGGCAGGCCACCGGCCAGCGAGCGCACGCCCGGCAGCTCGGTGAGCTTGAGGATCTCGCGGATGACCGACGGGTTCATGCGTTCGCAACGCTGCGCGAGGCGCCAGGGCGAGCCGGTGTGATCGAAGGACGGGTTGGTTGCGGTCATGCGAGGTCTTTCAGCAAGGGAAACGGGATTTCGGGATTCAGGAACGGGGCGCGCCGGCCGACATGCGCCGGCCAAGATACACGCAGGCCATCACGGCGATGGAAAAGCCCAGCGTGGCCGGGCGCAGCTGTTCGCCGAGCAACGGCACGGCGAGCAGGATCGAGACGAACGGTTGCAGCAGCTGCACCTGGCTGACGCGCAGCGTGCCGCCCCAGGCCATGCCGCGATACCAGGCGAAGAAGCCCATCCACATCGAGCAGGTGGCGACGTACGCGAAGCCCAGCCACGACGCGGCGCGCACCGGCACGGCGGGCCATTGCGTGACGAGCCCCGGCAACGTGACCGGCAGCGCGAGCACGAGGATCCACGAGATGGTCTGTTCGGCCGACAGCGCGTCCGGCCCCGACGACACCCGCGCCCCGCAGATGTAGCCCAGCGACGACGCGACGACCGCCCCGAGCAGCAGCAGGTCGCCCAGCTGCGGCCGGTCCGCGCCGCTCCACGCCGCGAACGCGACCACCAGCGCCGCGCCCAGCAACGCGAACGTCCAGAACCCGCGTGACGGCCGCTGGTGCAGCAAGACGGCGCCGATGGCCGCGGTGGCCAGCGGCATCAGGCCCGTGATGACCGCGGCGTGCATCGCATCGACGCGCCGCACCGCCAGGCCCAGCAACAACGGCCAGCCGAGCACGTTGCCCAGCGCGGACAGCGCCAGCATCGGCCACTGCGAACGCTTGGGCCGGCGCGCGCGCGTGGCCAGCAGGTAGGCGATCGACAGCAGCCCGGCGACGCCCGCGCGCCCGATGGCCACGAACACCGGCGGCAGCTGCGGCGCCGCGTTGCTGCCGGAGGCGAGGCGTGTCATCGGGATGGTGCTCGCGAAGATCAGCATGCCCAGCAGGCCGAGCCACAGCCCGTGGCGCAGGCGCCTGGCCTGTTCCGCGGCCATGCCCGGCGCCGCGGCGGAACCGGCGGTCGGCATCGGCAGGGCGGGTCGGGGCTCGAGGCGCATGCAACGGCGGCGAACGCCCCGCCTTCGGGAAGAAGGTGGATGAACGGCGTGCCGGACGGTCAGTCTAGGCCGATAATCAGTACACCAACAGTACAGTCTCCGGGTGCAGTTCCGTGTTCTGTACTGTTGCCCCCGGCAATACAGATCGCCCGCCATGACCGACGACGCCTCCTCCTCATCGACCCCACGCGCCCGCCGCGCCGCGCCCGTGCCTGCGACGCCCGCGGCCGTCGCGATGGGCGCCGCCGTGCTCGCGCGCAGCGCCGCGCAGACGCTGGCCGAGCAGCTCGCCGGCCACTACGCCGCGCGCATCCGCCAGCGCCTGCTGATGCCCGGCGCGCGGCTGCCGTCGGTGCGCGAGAGCGCGCGCCGCCATCGCGTGAGCCCGTCGACCGTGGTGGCCGCCTACGACCAGCTGCTGGCGCAAGGCCTCGTGGAGGCCAAGCGCCAGCGCGGCTTCTTCGTGCGCGACGGCGACGCGCTGTCGCCCCGCGCGTCCGCGCAGGCGCCGGCGCTCGAGGACACCGCCCGCCTCGCGCTCACCACCGAGACCGCGCTGCGCCCCACCACGCCGATGCGCCCGCCGCCGGTCGACGCGACCGCGCTGATCCGCGGCATGTTCGTGACCGACGAGCAGCACCCGGCGCCCGGCCTCGGCACGCTGCCGCCCGAGTGGCTGGACGCCGGCATGCTGCAGACCGCGCTGCGTCGCGTGATGGCGCCCGCCAAGTCGTCCCGCGACAGCCACCAGCCTTCGAGCTACCTCAACTACGGCGAGCCGGCCGGCGACGTGCGCCTGCGCCACGCGCTCGCGCAGCGTCTCGCCGACTTCGGCGTGCCCGCCACGCCCGCGCAGATCGTCACCGCCAACGGCGCGACGCACGCGCTGGACATCGTCTCGCGCGCCCTGCTCGCGCCCGGCGACGCGGTGCTGGTGGACGAGCCCGGCTGGTCGGTGGAGTTCGCGCGCCTCACGCAGCTGGGCATGCGCCTGCTGCCGGTGCCGCGCGGCGTCGACGGCCCCGACCTCGCCGCGATGGCCGCGCTCGCCAAGGCCCACCAGCCGCGGCTGTACGTCACGTGCTCGGTGCTGCACAACCCGACCGGCGTGTCGCTGGGTCTGGCCGCGGCGCACCAGGTGCTGCGGCTGGCCGAGCAGCACGACTTCCGCATCCTCGAGGACGACACCTACGCCCACCTCGCGCCCGCGCACGCGCCGCGCCTGTCCGCGCTCGACGGCCTGCGCCGCACGATCTACG
>FSXQ01002734.1_pt1 | contig 10119 bp, 7 predicted proteins | sample 1638011 | NCBI WGS metagenome assembly FSXQ01 (sample SAMEA3914789, study PRJEB12502) | metagenome | biome: forest; material: soil | place: Canada | collected 2011-07-03 | depth 0.3 m | reverse complement strand
GTGCTGGCCTTCATGCCGGAAGAGTCGCGCATCCGCTACAGCGCGATGACGGGCCAGAGCCTGTACTACATGGGTCAGACCGACCTGAAGCACCGCATCCTGGCGCTGGCCGAGGAAGAAGGCGCGGCGCGGGCGAGCTACGCGCTCAAGCTGCTGCAGTCGGATGGCGAGCTGACCATGGCGGCCACGGGCAAAGACCCGCAGACGGGCGCGCTGGTGACGCAGGAGTACCACGTCGAGGGGCCGGTGATGCTGATGCTGACCACGACGGCCATCGACATCGACGAGGAGCTGATGAACCGCTGCCTGGTGCTGACGGTGGACGAAGGCGCGCAGCAGACGCAGGCCATCCATGTGCGCCAGCGCGAACGACGCACGCTCGCGGGCCTGCTCGCGCGGCAGAACAAGCACGACATCCATGCGCTGCACCGCCACGCGCAACGGCTGCTCAAGCCGCTCGCCGTGGTGAACCCCTACGCCGAGCAATTGAGCTTCCACGCGCGGCACGCACGCGCCAGGCGCGACCACGAAAAATACCTCACCCTCATCGACGCGATTGCGTTGCTGCACCAGCATCAGCGGCCGGTGCGTCAGGCCCAGGCCGGCGGCCAGGCCATCGAGTACATCGAGGTCACGCGCGAGGACATCGAGGCCGCGCACGTCCTCGCCAACGACGTGCTCGGGCGCAGCCTGGACGAGCTGCCGCCGGTCACGAGGAAGCTGCTGCGAGTCCTCAGCGGCTACGTCGCCGAGCGCGCCAATGCGCGTGGCGTGCCGGTCGACGAGGTGCGCTTCACGCGGCGCGAGCTGCGCGACGCCTGCGGCTGGGGCGACACGCAGTTGCGGCTGCACCTGGAGCGCCTGGCTGCGCTGGAACTGGTGGCCAGCGAGCGCAGCGGGCGAGGTGGACAGGTGCACTACTGGCTGCAGTACGGGGCCGGCCAAGTGGGGGATGGGGGCGACGGCGGTCTGACGCGGCTGTGTGGGCTCGTGAACCCGGCGCAATTGGTCGAGGCCGAGGCTACGACAACAAAGTCGCGGGGTGCGATGGGTGAAGTCGCGGGGCTGCAGGCGGAAGTCGCGGCCATGTCGCGGGGTGACGAAATGGCCGCAAAGCGAGCATCCATGCGGGTTGGCGGGAAAGTCGCGGGTGGCGCGGCCCCCACTGATAGCGCCGAGGCGATGAACGGCCGGTCGTACATGCAGGCGACGGCATGACGCAGGCGGCGGCACCGCAAGACCCTGGACGCAGGCGCAAGCGCAAGCTGCGCAGCAAGCGCAGCACCTCGGAGCGTGCCGCGCCGGCTTGGGGCACGATGCCGCTGGCCGCATGGGTGCACGAGTACCTGCGCTGGGCCGAGGTGAGCCGGATGTCGGCGACCACGGTAGCCATCCGTCAGCACGGCCTGGCGCGCTTCGTGATGTGGGCGCACGAGCGGGGCTTGAGACACCCGCGCGAACTCACGCGGCCCATCCTGGAGGCGTACCAGCGGCACCTGTACCTGGCGCGCAGCCGGCGTGACGGCCAGCCCCTGGGCCTGCGCAGCCAGCAGGGGCTGATAACGGGGCTGCGCGGCTGGTGCAAGTGGCTCACGCGCGACGGCCACATCCCGGCCAACCCGGCGGCCGACCTGGAGCTGCCCCGCATGCCGCGCAGCCTGCCTCGCGTGCTGCTCAGCGTCGACCAGGTGCAGCAGTTGATGGCGCAACCCGATGTCGAGGGCCTGACGGGCGTGCGCGACCGCGCGATGCTGGAGCTGCTGTATGGCAGCGGCATGCGCCGCAGCGAGTTGGCGCGGCTGCAATTGGGCGATGTCGACCTCGTGCAAGGGACGGTCTTCATCCGCCAAGGCAAGGGCCGGCGCGACCGCTACGTGCCGATGGGCGCGAGCGCGGTGCACTGGCTCAAGCGCTACTGCGCCGAGGTGCGGCCGATGCTCGTGCATCAGGCCCACCAGGGCACGGCCTGGACGCTGTTCCTGACCGACTACGGCGAGCCCTACGAGCGCAACCGGCTGAGCGACCTGGTGACCTACCACCTGCGGCGCATCGGCGTCGAGCACGGCTCCTGCCACGCGCTGCGCCACGCCTGCGCCACTCACATGCTCGAAGCCGGCGCAGAGCTGCGTTTTATACAAGTCCAGCTCGGCCATGCTGACCTGAGCACGACCCAGATTTATACGCACGTCGCCATCGGCAAGCTGGTGCAGGTGCACGCGGCCACCCATCCGAGGGCCGCAAACGCGTTCCCAGGCGTCCAACGCGAGCCCGCCAGGGGTGAGGTGGTGGACGAGGCCGGCGACGCGCTGGCGCGGCTCCTGGCGCTCGATGGCGAGGACGACGACGCCGACGAGGCGACCCCGCTGGTGCGCTGAAGAACTGCCTGCCGCCGCCGAAGGCGTGCGCTGACCGCGTCCAAGCCCCGACCCCCCCCTCTTTAGCCGCTAAAACTCGTGGCGTTGCGCGGGCGCTCAACCGTAGAATGTGCTTCTAGGCGAAAAACCGCGAACTGCACGGAGGGCATCTTCTTCATCCACCCGCAAGTCCTTGATGGGCCTGGCAAAAACGCCTTCCGGTACGACGGAAGTGCGTCGGGGCGGATGCACTTCTACCGCAATCGGTATTACATGTCGGGATGCATGCGTTTCATCAGCGAAGACCCCATCGGCTGGGCCAGCGGGCAGACGAACAACTACGCATATGCGTATGGCAACCCGGTGCAGTTCGGCGACCCGTCTGGATTGTTCGGCGCAGCTGACATGCCGACGCTGCCGTCCGGCATGGTGAACTTCGCGGCAGGGTTCGGCGACACGTTGAGCTTCGGCCTGAGCAGCCTGGCGAGAAGCGGGATGGACATCGGCGGTGTCGACACGTGTTCAGGCGCGTACACAGGCGGTCAAGTGGCGGGTGTCGCCATGGGCATCGCGATGGGCGGCGCGGCTGGCCTGGAGGCCGCTGGAACGAAGGGCGCAGGCCGGGAGTTCTCGCACTGGATTCCAAACCGAATGGGCGGCCCTCGTTCACTTTGGAACGGAAACTACGTCTCGGCGGAAGAGCACGCTTTGTCAGACCCCTACCGGTATCGGTTCATGCCCAGGTCGTGGAAGGCAGACAACCCGATGCCTAACGCGGCGTCTCAACAGTGGACGCGGCTACCGAACGTCTACAAGGGAGCTGCCGCTGGTGGCGTCGCAATGGGCGTCAGCGTGGGTGCTGGTGGCGACGGCGACTGCAATTGATTGAGGGTCTGATGAAGACACAAATCGAGTTCAAGTCCACCGCGTTCCCGCCATACCCCGATGAGGGCGAGCAGGTCAATCCTGGGCGATACGGCAAGCGCTTGGCCGAGTTCCTGGCTGGTGAGTTGGGTAAGCGCGGCTTCGATGTGCAAGGCATCCGCTCTGAAGATTGGGGCTGGGCGGTTGACCTGAAAAACGAGGCCTTCCCCCTCTGGGTCGGCTGCGGAAATTACGAAGAATTCGCAGATGGCTTCTTGTGCTTCATCGAGCCATCGAAGCCGACCATCAAGAAGGGCTTGTTCTCGAAAATCGAGACCGGGTCGACCGTCGAAAGACTTGCCTCGGCGCTTGAAAATAGCCTGTCGGAGAGTGGCAAGGTCTCCGACATTCGTTGGTGGGCTGATAACGAGCGGTGAACGGTCGGGTCAAGGCTGGCCGCAGGCCACCCGGGAGGGCACGGCCTTGATGCGGCGGGGCACCGTCCGACGCTGTGCGTCAGCGGGTAACGGCTGGGGTTCTGGCCGGCACCCGTGACGCCAGAGGGCGACTCGCTCCCTTCCCGGGGGAAGGGCGGGGGGATGGGTTCCATCGGCCCACGTCGCCGAAGGCAGACGGTTGCTACAAGGGGCATGCATCACCGTCCCGAACCCGCCTGGTACCTCTACGCCGCCGACGCCTCGAGGCCGGCCCGCCTGCTCGATAACGACGGCTGTCCCGAGCCGAGCCTGACGGGCGACGCCGAGCGAACGCTGGCCGAACTGGTCGCGGCCGTCCACGCCGGCGCCGGCCGGCTTGGCGAGCCTGAGCTGCGATGCCTGGAACAGGCCATCGCGATGCAGCGCTGGCGACGCTGAAGCGGCCGGCGCGAGGTGTTGGAGCCGCCGCCGAAGGACGGCGGGCAGACCTGGCCGGCGCCAGGGCTGACCCGGAGGTGCACTGCGCCCCAGCGCGGTCACCGCAGGGCCGAGGGAGCCGGGCAGGTCGAGGGGCGGCCCAAGCCCCGGCGCGACCCCAGTCGCGCGACCTGAACCGGGAACGCAGAACGCGCAGCGGGCGTGAGTTCCGCCGCTGCCGGAGCGCCAGCGCAGGAAGCCACCCTGGGATACGGCGAGGCGTCCAGCCTCGAAGTGGTCGACGGGACGGAGAACGCTGCTCGAATCGCGGGGTGGCTTCCTGCGCGGCGCTCCGACGAAGTCGGTGCGGCGTGCAGGAGGCAGCGGCGCTGCATTGAGCCCCGAGCGCGGAGCGAGCGGGGCGTGACGGACGACAGACTGCGTCCAGCAGGCTGAATGCGCGAGTGGCCCTAGCCACACCAGAGCGCATGGTCGACCGCCCGGAGGCCCTGCATGCTGGCAGCGTCTGCTGCGAGCGTGCGGGGGCAACAGACACATCGGCAGATGCGTGGTGGCTACACATGGCATCGAAACGATGCGAGGTGTAGACCATGCGTGTGTCCTCTGACTTCCTGGGCGGGCTGCTGCGACCGGCGCCGCCCAAGCCCAAGCTGCCCACGGCGCGCGAACGCGCGGCGACGAACCGCCTGAACGTGCTGCGCGCGTTGGCCGTCCACGGTCACTTGCGATGCAGCGACCTAGCCGCCGCGTGCTGGCCGCAGGCCGCCTTCGGCGAGCAGATGGCGCAGCGCACGGTGCGCGTGCTCGCCGAGAGCGGCGAGCTCAAGGCCCGGCGCAACGCGCACGGGTCGTTGAGCTATGTGCTCACGCGGCCCGGTGCCGCAGCGCTGGAGCTGCGCGGCGTCGCCGCGCGGCATGGGCTTGACCTGGCGAGCGTGAGTGGCCCGACCTACGCGCACTTCGCGCTTACGGCCAGGTGGTGCCTGGCCAAGCAGGCGCAGGGCTTCGAGGCTTACAGCGAATACGCCCTGGTCAACGGCTTCGCGCCGGTGACGGCGCAGCAGCTCCTGGGGCGCTACCGCAAGCTGTGCGATGCCGTGCTCATCCGAGGCAAGCAACTGTGGTTGGTTGAGACCGAGTCGGCGCCCAAGGGGACGCCTGAACTTATACGCATTGCGGCTTTAGCGGAACAGGTCGCGCGCCCGGTACATCCCGAGCTGCCCTACGTGCTGGCCGGCGTCGTCATCGTCTTCGACGAGACGCTGAACCACGGCGCGCGCATCGCCAAAGCCGCTCGCGAGCGCTGGGCGCGGTACAGCGCGGTCGACCAGGCGACGCTGGCTTCGCGCGTCACGTTGGCGCGCGTGAAGCTCGGCCTGCCACTCGTGTGGCGGGGCTGCACCGAGGCGCCGCTGTCGCTCGCGCAGCGCGTTTAAACCGGTTGCTATACGACTCAGGACACCTCGCCGATTGATGAGGCCATCCGTGCAACTTGATTCGGTGGGCCGCGAGCCCACCAGCTGACGGCCCCGAGAGGGGCCGTCAGTCTTTGGCGTGGCTGAAAACCTAAAGCCTTTAGCGCGCTAAAGCCTAAAGGCTAACCGGGCCTTCCTAGACGCGGGACTTCCACTGCACGGAGTCCCGTCATGTCCTCGAACACGCCGACCGAGTTGTCGGCCGTCATCGCTTGCGCTGCGCAGGCGCGCGCCGCGAGCGCCTTCTCTCCCCTCGACCCGTACCTGCCGCCGCCCGGTGCGGCGCTGCATCCGAAGCAGGCCGCGCAGCTCGAAGCCGCGCACGCTGAAGCCCAGCGCTGGCAGGCCGAGCTGCTGCGCCACGCGCGTGGCGTGCAGCGCTACCTGCACTGGTCGTACGCCGACTTGTGCGAGGAGGCGCTGCGCATCCCCGACCGCCTCAAGGCGCTGGCGACCGTTGACGGCCGCGGTCAGTTCGACCCGGTGCGCCTGGTCGACGTGGCCGAGCGCGTCTTCGGCATCAAGGTGCGCAGCAAGGGCAAGACGGCCGAGGCCCGATTGCAGGCGCGCGTCGCGCGCGTGCTCGATGCCGCGTACTGGCGGCGCACGCTGCGCCGGCGCGTGGCGCAGGAGGTCGAGCTGCTGGAGCTCAAGCTCAAGCGCGTGGGGCGCAACGGCAGCGCGTATTGCAGCGCGCAGGCGCAGCACCTGCGCGCGACGCAGCGCCAGGCGCAGGCGCGGTGGCTCGAAGAGACGACGCTGCAAGCCGTCATCGACGGCGAGGAGGTCGAGCTGCCGATGGCGGCGGTGGCGAAGACGGCGCGGCAGAAGATGTCGCGGCTGTACGCGTTCATCGCGGCGATGGACAGGCTGGCCGATGAAAGCGGCCTCATGGTGGCGCTCGTGACGGCGACGCTGGAAAGCGAGTGGCACCCGAACCCGACGCACGGCAAGGCCACGCACCGCTGGAACGGCAAGACGCCGGCCGAGGCGAGCGAAGAGCTCGGCGCGCGCTGGCAGAAGGTGCGCCGCGACCTCGCCAAGCTGGGCATTGCGCTGAGCGGGCTGTGGGCGGCCGAGCCGCACCGCGACGGGTGCCCCCATCGCCACTTCTGGTTGCTGTACGCGCCCGAGCATCAGGACGCGGTGTTCGCGGCCTTCCTGGCGTACTTCCCGGGCAAGCTCAAGCTGCGCCGCGACGACGGCGAGGGCGCCGACCTGATGTACGAGACGTGGAAGGACGTGGTGAACGGCGAGGGTCGAGCGCTCACGCACAAGCGCGAGGGCGCGCAGGTCGACGTGAGCATCATCGACCGCGACAAGGGCAGCGGCGCGAGCTACGTCGTCAAGTACGTCGCCAAGTCCCTGGGCTGCGAGGGCGGCTTCGATGGCGAGGAGGCCAAGCCGCGCAGCGCGCGCGAGCAACGCAACGCGCAGGCCGTGGACGCGTACCGCGCGCTGTGGGGCATGCGCGGGGCGCAGTTCTTCGGCATCGGCAATTGTCTGACGCTGTGGGACGAGCTGCGCCGCGTGCAGGAGGCGCCGGTGCAGCCCGAGCTGGCCGCGCTGTGGCGGGCCGCGCGTGGCGGCGATGCGAAGGGCCGCGTCGAGGCGAGCCAGCAGCGCGGCGACGCTTACGCCTTCCTCGTGCTGCGCGGCGGCCTGGCGGCGGCGCCGATGCAGCCCGGGCAGGACAAGCCGCTGTCGGCGCATGCGCGGGTGTACCGCAGCGAGACGCAGACGCAGTATGGCGAGACAGGCGCGCGCATCGAAGGGGTGGAGCACCCCGACGCCGATGGCGTGCTGGAGCGCGTGTCCACGCACGCGGTGCGCTGGAAGATGAAGCCTGCGCCGACGCAGCAAGGGCCGAAGCCCGAGGCCAAGCGCACGGGGCGCAAGGCGAAAACGGCCCCGGCCGAAGGCGGCCGGGGATAGTTAGACGTAGTTGTCCAAGGGCCGCACGGTGTGCGTCCTTCCTCTTCCAAAGAGAAAACGCTCCGCCAAGCCCCGCTACTGCGGGGCTTCAAAGCCGCTTGGGTCGCGGCGCGGTCAGCGGCCAGACTGACCGAGTGCGGCGTCGAGCATGTCCATCACGAGGCGCTGCTGAGGCCGAGGCAATTGCGACAGCCGCTCCAGGCGCTGTTGCAGGCGAGGCGTGGGGCCGGGCTTGCCGGAGGGGGCCTTGGCCTCTTCGCCGAACAGTTCTTCGAGCGACACCGATAGCGTGTGCGCCACCAGCGGCATGGCCGACACCGGGATACGGCGTCGGCCCACCTCGTAGGACTGCATCGTCTGCTGGGACACGCCCAGCGCTTCGGCGAGTTGCACCTGGGTGACGCCGTGCTCGCGGCGCATGGTCGCGATGCGCTCGCCGAGGGCGATGAAGAACGTGCGCTCTTCGGCGCTGATGGTCATGGTGGCTTTGCAGGAAGCGAGGGGGACAGCCATGACGATAAACCTGTGTTGCTGACGAAACGGCGTCATCGTACTCTGAAACGAAGTACACTGAAACGGAGATGATTTTTTTAACCCCCCAGCTACAGCAAAGCCCCTTTGCTGTAGTCGGAAACAGGAGCCTCCCCCGTCATGGCGCGCATCCCCGAAACCGAGCTGGAGCGGCTGAAGAGCGAGGTGTCGATGGAGCGCCTGGTCGAGGCCTCGGGCATCGAGCTGAAGCGCTCGGGCAAGGACAGGCTGGGCCGGTGCCCGTTCCACGAGGACGAGACGGCGAGCCTGGTGGTGACGCCGGGGAAGAACTTGTGGCACTGCTTCGGCTGCGGGCTGGGTGGCGGGCCGGTGGATTGGGTGATGAAGCGGCGCGGCGTGAGCTTCCGGCACGCGGTGGAGCTGCTGCGCGAAGGGGTCGTTCCTTTAGCCGCCGAGGGGGCTGTCTTGAACAACCCGCGACTGCGCGCGTTGCCGGCGCCGGTGGCGTTCGACGCGGACGACCAGGCGCTGCTGAACCAGACGGTGGACTACTACCACGAGCGATTGCTGGCGGTGCCCGAGGCGGTCGACTACCTGCGCTCGCGCGGCCTGGAGCATCCGGAGCTGGTGGCGCACTTCAAGCTGGGCGTGGCCGATAGGAGCCTGGGCCTGCGGTTGCCGGAGAAGACCCGCAAGGCCGGCGCCGACATCCGGCTGCGGCTGCAAAAGCTCGGGGTGTACCGCGAGAGCGGACACGAGCACTTCAACGGCTCGCTCGTCGTTCCCGTCCTCGACGCCGAGGGCCAGGTGGTCGAGGTCTACGGGCGCAAGCTGCAGGAGGCGCTGCGCGCGGGCACGCCCAAGCACCTGTATTTGCCGGGGCCGCACGCGGGCGTGTGGAACCTCGACGGCGTGCAGGCGAGCGCCGAGGTCATCGTGTGCGAGGCGCTCATCGACGCCATGACCTTTTGGTGCGCAGGGCTGCGCAACGTGACGGCGGCCTATGGCGTGGAGGGCGTGACGGACGAACTGCTCGCGCTGCTCGCCACGCCGGTGGAAGGACGCACGCGGCGCGTCCTCATCGCGTTCGACCGCGACGACGCGGGCGAGCGCGGGGCGACCAAGCTGGCCGAGACGCTGATGGCGCGGGGCGTGGACTGCTACCGCGTGCAGTTCCCTCGGGGCATGGACGCCAACGAGTACGCGTTGAAGGTGACGCCTGCGGCGAAGAGCCTGGCGCTGTTGGTGCGCAAGGCGCAGTGGCTTGGCAAGGGAGAAGCACCGTCCGTGACGGTGGGTCAGGTCGCGAGCACGCCGGCCGCAGCAACAGCGGCGAAAGAGGTCGAGCCTTCCTCCTTAGCCGCCGAACCCCTGCCGCCTGCTCCGATGGTGCCACCCGTGTCGATACCCCCTGCCGTGTCGGTGCTGGCCGTTACGACGCCGGCCGAGGCGCCTGACGAGCCGCAGGCCGAGGTCGAGGGCGACGTGCTTCGCCTGGTGTGCGGGGCGCGGACGTGGGCCGTGCGTGGCGTGCCCAAGGTGCACCCCGGCGCGAGCCTGAAACTCAACGTGCGAGTGCAGCAGGCCGTCGACGCGCGGCAGCCGGTGGCCGCGCTGCACGTGGACAGCGTGGACTTGTACAGCGCGAGGTCGCGTGCCGTCTTCGCGGCGCAGGCGGCGGCCGAGCTGGGGACGCGAGCCAACGGCCAGGACGAGACGCTGCAGCGCGAACTCGCACGCGAACTCGGGCGAGTGCTGCTGGCCGTGGAGCAGGCCATCGAGCAGCGCGAGCGCAAGGCCAGCGCGCCCAAGCAGGCCGTGCCCTCGATGACCGAGGCCGAACACGAGACGGCGCTGGCGTGGCTGAAGGCGCCGAACCTGCTGCAGCGCATCGCGGCCGACTTCGACGCCTGCGGCCTGGTGGGCGAGGCGACCAACAAGCTCACGGCGTACCTCGCCTGCGTCTCGCGGCTGCTGGCCAGCCCGCTGGCCGTGCTGGTGCAGTCGTCGTCGTCGGCCGGCAAGACGAGCCTGATGGATGCGGTGCTGGCCTTCATGCCGGAAGAGTCGCGCATCCGCTACAGCGCGATGACGGGCCAGAGCCTGTACTACATGGGTCAGACC
>FSXQ01000384.1_pt1 | contig 10122 bp, 9 predicted proteins | sample 1638011 | NCBI WGS metagenome assembly FSXQ01 (sample SAMEA3914789, study PRJEB12502) | metagenome | biome: forest; material: soil | place: Canada | collected 2011-07-03 | depth 0.3 m | reverse complement strand
CTTCAACATCGTCGCGATCTGGATCTTCCACCTGAAGGTGGCCGCGACGGTTGGCAAGGGCATCGTCGATCCGTCGTTCGTCGACCAGCACGTGATCTTCGGCGCGCTGGTGGGCGCGATCGCCTGGAACCTGATCACGTGGTGGTTCGGCATCCCGTCCAGCAGCTCGCACGCGCTGATCGGCGGCATCGTCGGCGCCGTGATCGGCCGCGGCGGCGCGGCGCACCTGATGATGTCGGGGATCTGGCCGACGCTGGTCTTCATCGTGCTCTCGCCGCTGCTCGGGTTCGTGCTGGGCGCGGCCACGCTGATCGCCGTCGCGTGGATCTGCCGACGGCAGTCGCCGCTGCGCATCGACGGCTGGTTCCGCCGGCTGCAGCTGGTGTCGGCCGGCCTCTATTCGCTGGGCCACGGCGGCAACGACGCGCAGAAGACGATCGGCCTCATCTGGCTGCTGCTGGTGTCCACCCACTACGCGCCCGGCGGCATGGCCATGCCGCCCGGCTGGGTCATCTGGGCCTGCTATGTGGCCATGGGCCTGGGCACGATGTTCGGCGGCTGGCGCATCGTCAAGACCATGGGGCAGCGCATCACGAAGCTGAAACCGGTTGGCGGCTTCTGCGCCGAGTTCGGCGGCGCGCTGACGCTGTTCCTCGCCTCGATGCTGGGCGTTCCCGTGTCGACGACGCACACGATCACCGGCGCCATCGTCGGCGTGGGCAGCGTGCGCGGCGCGTCGGCGGTGCGCTGGGGCGTGGCGGGCAACATCGTGTGGGCGTGGATCTTCACGATTCCCGCGGCGGCGCTCGTGGCCGGCGTGTTCGCGGCGTTGAGCGGGCTGCTGTTCTGAGCCAGCATGCAAAACGCCCTGGCCGCGGGAGCGGGCAGGGCGTTTGATGTCAATCAAAACGCTCCGACCGCGCAGGCGGGCAGGGCGTTTGATGCCGCTGCGACCCTTGCGGGCCGCGGCGCGGAGGACGATCAGCGGCGCGTCGTCTTCTTGGCGGCCGGGGCGACCTGGTCGATCACCGACGACAGCGAGGTGTGCGCGAAGTCGACGCCGGTCTTCAGGCCCTTGGCGATCGGCGCGAAGGTGTCCGGCTGCGGCAGCTTGGAGGTGGTCGCGTCGAGCGCGGCGTGGAACTGCGAGACGCCCAGGTCGGCGGAAGCGCGCAGCTGCGTGCCGGCCAGCGTCAGGCCTTGCTGCGCGTTGGCCTTGATCAGTTCGACGGCGGCTTGCGGATCCTTCACGCCGGTCAGCGACTTCAGCGCGGCTTCGGTGGCCAGGCGGCTTTCCTCGAAGTGCTTCTTGCCGAGGTCGGCCCAGGCTTGCATCTGTTCCATGACCGGCTTCAGGTTGGCCTGGATGGCTTCGGGGGCGAACTTTTCGGCGCCGGGAAAGGACGGGAAGGCGAAGGCGGTGGTCATGGAGGTCTCCAGTTGATGGTGCAGTGCAGCAATTGTAATCCAATCATGCTGCAGTGCAACATGGAATTTAGGGAAGGCCCTCCAGCGCCGCGCCGCGCGGCGCGGCGCGGCGGGACGGGTCGCGCGCCGACGTCGCGGTTGACAACATGTCCGCGCGGACACCAAGTCGCGATATTCAGGCCAACTCCGCTGTCCACCATGCAAGCCAGGCTCAACAAGGTTGGAGGCGAGCATGCGTGCAGGACTGGTGAGCGGAGTTGTCGTTCTGGGTGCGGTGGTGGCGGGCGCGGTATCGGTCTCGGGCTGCGGCGGCGGCTCATCCAGCACTTCGAGCTCGGGCACCACCACCACGGTGTCGGCGCCGACGATCTCGGTGCAGCCGGTGTCGCAGACGGTGACCGCGGGCACCGCCGTCACGTTCTCGGTGACGGCCACCGGCGACGGCACGCTCAGCTACCAGTGGTACAAGGATTCGACGGCGATCTCCGGCGCGACCTCGTCCAGCTACGCGATCGCCAGCGCCAGCAGCAGCGACGCCGGCTCCTACGATGTCGTCGTCACCAACAGCGGCGGCAGCACCACCAGCAGCTCCGCGACGTTGACGATCGGCTCGACGACCACGGCCTCCTGCGACACGACCTACGTCGACAGCGTGCTGAGCGCGGTCACGACGTTCGAGACGGCCATCGGCAGCACGTTGACCGCGTCCACGCAATACGACAATTCGAGCTACACGACGTCGCAGCTCAACGTCTACAAGACCAACTGGTCGAACCTGCCGCCGGGTGCGCTGGCGTTCAGCCGTCCGGGCATCACGTTGTCCAACCTGACGACCACGGCCCAGATCACGGCCTTCAACGCCCTGGCCAAGGCGGTGCTGAGCACCCAGGGCTACGCCGACTTCCAGGGCGTGCTGGCCGCCGACGACTACCTCGGCTACACCAAGGACGCGAGCGGCTACGGCGCCGACCTGTACCACGTCGCCTTCGTCGGCACGCCGTCGGAGACCGGCCAGTGGACCCTGATGCTGGGCGGCCACCACATGGCCTTCAACATCAACTTCAACGGCGCGTGCTCGTACCCGACGCCGCATCACATCGGCGTGGAACCGCGCACGACGTTCACCGCCAACAGCGAGACCTCGTACAACTACTACGACTCCGGCTCGTACACGGTCCTGGCCGACAAGGCCGCCGCGATGCTGGCGGTGTTCAGCGGCCTGGACAGCAGCTCGCTGAGCAGCGCCTTCCTCACCGGCCAGACCTTCTCCGACATCCTGATCGGCCCAGTCGAGGCCAACACCGGCAGCTACAGCGCGGTGACGACGAAGTTCAACGCGATCGCCAGCAGCAGCAACCGCGGCGTGCTCGTCTCCGGCCTGACGACCGCGCAGCAGGCGCTGGTGACCGCCGCCATCACGCAATACACCGGCGACTACGACGCCACCACCGCCGCGCGCCTGCTGGCCGACTACGAGGCGGGCTACGCGAGCACCTATGTGGCGTGGGCGAACGCTGCCGGCACGTATTCGAGCAGCGGGCCGGACGTCACGGCGAACGCGACCTACATGCGCATCGACGGGCCGCGCGTGTGGATCGAGATCGCGGTGCAGAGCGGCATCGTGATCCAGAACCAGACGCACTACCACATGATGTTCCGCGACAAGACCTACGACTACTACGACCAGCTGAGCGACTGAGGAGCCGACGATGTCTCTCGCAACATGCGTGCTTCGGGCGCTCGCCGCCACCCTGGTCGTGACGGGCGCGGCCGCGTCCGCCCATGACGTCCCGCCCAGCCTCGTGATGCTGGACATCGGACGCCAGGCGATCGACGTCGAGATGCAGCTGCCGCTCAGCGAGCTGGGCGCGGCGCTGCAGCTGCCGCTCGCCAGCCAGCCGCTGTCGGCCGTCGGCGACGACCAGGCACGCATCGAGCAGTACGTGCGCGAGCGTTTCGCGATCCGCGGGCGCGACGGCCAGGGCTGGACCATGCACGTCGGCTCGATGGACCTGAAGAAGACGTCCAATGCGAACTGGACCAGCAACGACTGGCTGGTGCTGCACGCCGACTTCGAGGCGCCGGCCGGCATGTCGACCGAGGTGTTCGCGCTCGACGACTCGGTGATCATCGAGCGCGTGGTGTCGCACCAGGCGATGATCTACGTGCGGCGCGACGTGCGCAACTCGCTGCTGGGCGACCGGCCGCTGCCCATCGCCACCGCGGGCTTCGGCAACACGCGCATCCAGGTCGACGGCTCGGGCGGCAGTTGGTGGCAGGGCTTCGGCCACCTGTTCTCGCTGGGCTTGCACCACATCGCCGAGGGCACCGACCACATGCTGTTCCTGCTCGCGCTGCTGCTGCCCGCGCCGCTGCTGGCGCGGCGCGCGCGCTGGAGCGTCGCGCGCGGCGCGCGCGCAAGCGTGCGCGCGATCGTCGGCATCGTGAGCGGCTTCACCGTCGGCCATTCGATCAGCCTCGCGCTGGCCGCCTGCGGCGTGGTGGAAGTGCCCACCCGACTGATCGAGGTGCTGGTCGCGGCGTCGATCCTCGTGTCGGCGTTGCATGCCTGGCGGCCGATCTTCGCCGGCCGGGAGATCTGGATCGCGTCCGCATTCGGCCTGGTGCACGGCCTCGCGTTCGCCGAGACCTTGTCGGGACTGGATTTCGACGGCGCGACGCTCGCGTTGAGCCTGGTCGGCTTCAACCTCGGCATCGAGGCGATGCAGCTGGGCGTCATCGCCGCAGTGCTGCCGCTGCTGCTGCTCCTGGCGACGACGCGCGGCTATGCCGCGATCCGCACGGCGGGCGCGGCCTTCGCGGCGGCGTGCGCGGCGGGCTGGGTCGGCGAGCGCGCATTCGGGCTGCCCAATCCGCTCGCGCCCGTCGTCGATGCGCTCGCACCGCCGCCGGCGCCGCTGGCCGCCGGCCTGGTGGCGGCCAGCCTGGCGTGCAGCGTGGCGCTGCTGCTCAGGGCATCGTCGCGACGAGTTCCAGCAGTCGCTGCGGCTGCTCGATCTGCGGCATGTGCCCGCACTGCGCGATGATTTCGAGCCGGGCATTCGGGAACGACGCGGCCACCGCGCGCCCGTAGGCGGGCGTGACGACGCGGTCGCTCTCGCCCCAGACCACCAGCACCGGCACGCGCACGCCGGCGAGGCGCGCGCGCAGGACCGGGTCGCCCATGTCGCGGGCGCGGCCGTAGACCGCCAGCGTCTTCATGTTGGCGGCCATGCCGGCCTTCTGAGCGTCGGTGAGCTTCGAAGGATCGATGCCGAAGCGCGCCGCGTCGTGGAAGCTCAGCGCGGACAGCTGCGGCGGCGTCAGCGAGAACACGTCGGCGCACGGCTCGCCGTCGACCATGATGCCCGCGCCGTTGACCAGCACGACGCCGCGCAGCCGCGCGCCGGCGCGCAGCGCGAGCGCGTTGGCGATCCAGCCGCCGATCGAGAAGCCGACGACGAGCACGTCGGTCAGCGCCAGCCGTTCCAGCAGCGCGGCGTAGGCGTCGGCGAGCTTCTCGACGCTGTCGAAGTCGTCCGGCCGCGGCGTGCCGCCGAAGCCGGGGTGCACGGGCGCGATCACGCGCGAGCGGGCGGACATCGCCTCGACGAAGCCGGCGACCGTCAGCGGGCCGCCGCCGCCATGCAGCACGAGCACGGCGGGGCCGCTGCCGCGGTCGTCGACGGTCAGGGTGAGGTCGTCGGCGAAGGTTTCGTTGCGGGTCATCATAAGTCACCTTATATAAACATATTGATATAAAGATGATGATACGATGGCCGCGAATATCCTGCAAGCTGACAAGGCCATGCCCACAGACCTCCTGCCGCTGGGCCTCGCGATCAAGCGCGTCCAGCATCGCCACCACCGCGCGCTCGACGCCGGGCTGATCGAGATCGGCACCACGCTGGCGCAATGCAACGCCCTGCGCGCGATCGCGCGCAACCCCGACTCGTCGTCGCACAAGCTCGCCGGCCTGACGTTCCAGACCGACCAGTCGTTCGGCGCGCTCGCCAACCGCATGGTCGAGCGCGGCCTGATCGAACGCGTGGCCGGCGAGGGGCGCGCGATCCTGCATCACCTCACGCCGGAGGGCGAGCGCATGCTGCGGGCCGGCGACGTGGTGTCCGAGCGCGTCCTGGCCGCCTCGTTCGCGCCCTTGAACAAGGGCGAGCGCCGGCAGTTGCAGGGTTTGCTCGCGAAGATGCTGGGCGACCCGGCCGCGTAGCATCGCGGTCATGATCCGAACCATCGCCTTGCGAAGGCCTGGAACGAAGCCCAGCAGGCGAAGAACTTCGCGCTGGCCTACGACATCGCTGAGAAATGGCTGGGGACGTGCCCGGTGTCCGAGTGCATGCACATGCTGGCTTGGCCTACGCGAGCGCCGGCGTGGCGAACCAGGCGAAGGTCGCGCCCGGTCCGACGGCCGCGTCCTGGCGCAGCGCGCGGCGGCGCGAGACGCCGCGTCCCCGTTGATCTTCCATGATTCGCCCCTTGGCTGCCCGGCCGGGATGGCCGTGCATGTCCGATCGGGCGGACGGCCGGAATATTCCCGGCTCAGAACTTGGTCGGCTTGCTCAAGACGTCGCGCATGTTGTCCAGCAGCGCCTTGATCCGGGCGGGCGGCGCGGCGGCCGCGTGGGCGTCGATGACGGCGTCGAGCGCCTTCTTCACGGCGGTGTCCTTGGCGGCCGAGGCCGCCGTGAGACGGGCCTTGGCCTCGTCGCTGCCGTCGCCGCGCACCGCGGCCAGCAGCACCTCGACGAGCCGCTGCAGGATCAGCTCCACCGCGCGCCCCGAGAAGCCGCCCAGCAGGGCGATCACGCCGGGCGACAGCGACTGGTCGAGCGCGGTGCCCAGCTTGCCCGAGATGAACGGCCCGAGCGCGATCGACAGGATCATGCCGCCGGTGACGCCGGTGAAGAAGCGCGAGATGTAGGACGCGTTGTACTTCGGGTCGTACGAGCGGTTGGCCAGGTAGGGCTGGGTCTTGACCAGCACGTAGAACGACGCGCCGAGCATGGCGCCGAAGAATGCGTTGACCGAGGTCCAGAAGCTGGCCGATTTGTCGAGCTCGCTGAGCAATTCGTTCATGGCCGCCCTCCCTGGTGCGCCGCGGACGCCGTGACGGCGGCCGCGAAGGCGGAAGCGGCGGCAGCAGCGTAGACGGCGGAGGCGGCGGACGCAGCCGCGGCGGCGGACGCGGCGGCATCCCGGCGGGCCTTCCAGCTCCGCTGGCCCTTGCCGGAGATCTGCGAGGCGCTGAACGAGAAGCCGACGGCGCTGACGAATGCGACCACGATGACCACCTGCACCAGCGGCGGCATGCCGCCGAAGATGTGGCGCCGGTTCGCGGGTGGTTCGGACGTCTGCAACGACAGCGCCGTCGTCGGCGTGATCAGCACGGACAGTTTCGAATGGACGTCGAGGACCACTTCCTCGGGCGACAGGCCGGCCGGCGCCGGATCGGCGTGGCTGGCGGCCGGGTCGCGCGCGACGAAGATCGGCGCGGTTTCGCCGATCGGCAGGATCAGCGACGGCGCGATCGCCGACACGGGGGCGATCTGCCGCGCGCACAGCACCGAGTCGAGCCAGCCGATCTCGTGCACCAGCGACGGCGACAGCACGAAGCCGTTCTTGCGCGCGAACGACAGCATCAGGCGGCAGTCCGACAGGAGGTCGGGCGGCGGCGGCTCGGGCTTGTCGCCGTTCTTGCGGAATGGGGACGTCAGGAACGACCAGTCCATCGACTGCTCCGGTAGTGCTGTCCAGCGGCGGAGTCTCCATCAGCCAGGGCCGGCCGACATCCCTAGAACGGGCGACCCGTGCGCACCGCGCGGATGCCGAACAAATCACGGATGGCGCGGCTTTTCGGCGGAAATGGCGGCTTTTCCCAGGCCAGCCGGGTTACCGGCATGGGGCCTGCGATGCCATCATGTCGGCTCGACAGTTCGGCTGGGCGAACCACGAAGGGGTTCGCCGCCGCCAACGGTTGGAGCGGCGCCGCACGGGTTCCCGGCACGGTCGGCACGACGCTCTTCATACAAGGAAAACGATGAGCGAGCGAGGCGTCCCGCTGGCGGAGGAGGTCGATCTTCAGGCGCTGCGCAGGCGGCGCTTCAGGATCATCAGCAAGGGCTGCGCCGTGGCGCTGACCTTCCTGCTCGCCCAGTTCGCGCAGACGGGCACGCCGCACCTCTCGGGCATCGTGCTGGGCGTGCTGGCCGCGCTCGTCGCTTCCATGGCTCTGGAACGCCGCGGGCACTTGCGCGCAGCGGTCTACGGCCTGGTCGTCGTCATGACGGTGTCGATCTTCGGCTTCATGGCGTTCTCGGAGGGCGTCCACGACTTCTCGCTCGTGGTGTTCCCGCTGATCCTGGTCATCGGCAGCCTGTTGCTCGACATGCGCGCCTTCGTGGCGCTGCTGGTGGCCATCACCGCCGGCACCCTTGCGATGGTCTGGCTCGAGATGCACGATCCGGCGCCGGTGCACGTCGCCCGCGCCGGCGTCGGCACGATGCTCGACATCGTGCTGGTGCTTTCGGTCACGGCCATCGCCACCTGGACGATGGCGCGCGACTGGCAGGACGCCATCAACAAGGCCGTGCGCGAGGCCGCCAACGCGAGGGCGGCGCAGGCCGACCTGGCGCAGCTGGCCACGCACGACCCGCTCACCGGACTGCCCAATCGCGCGCGTGCGCGCACCGCGGTCGACGCGGCGCTGGCCGAACTCGCGGCGCAACCCGCGGGCGACGCCCGGCTCGCGATCCTGTTCCTCGACCTCGACAACTTCAAGCAGATCAACGACTCGATGGGCCACCTCATCGGCGACGAACTGCTCAAGGCCGTGGCCGTGCGCCTGGCCGCCACCATAGGCCCCGACGACTTCTGCTGCCGCTTCGGCGGCGACGAATTCCTGCTGTTCGTGCCGCGCATCACCGACATGGACGCGCTGCGCCGCCGGCTGCTGGCCCTGGTCGCGGCCATCGGCCAGCCGTTCCAGATCGCCGGCAACGCGGTGCACAGCTCGGTGTCGATCGGCATCTCGGTCGCGCCGGACAACAGCAGCCAGTTCGACCAGTTGCTGCAGATGGCCGACACCGCGCTCTACGCGGCCAAGGATGCCGGCCCGGGCTCCTACCGGTTCTTCGACATCGAGATGAAGGCGGCCGTCGCGCAGCAGCTGACCATCCGCAACGGCCTGCTCAACGCGCTCGAACGCGAGGAGCTCTCGCTGCACTTCCAGCCCAAGGTCGACTGCTTCCGGCGCCGGCTCACCGGCGCGGAGGCGCTGCTGCGCTGGAACAGCCCGTTGCTGGGATCCATTGCGCCGGTCAAGTTCATTCCGGTCGCCGAGACGAGCGGCCTGATCGTGGCGATCGGCGCGTGGGTGATCGAGGAGGCGTGCCGCCAGGGCGCGCAGTGGCAGGCCGCGGGGCTCGCGTTCGGCACCATCGCGGTCAACCTGTCGGCGATGCAGTTCCGCGGCGGCGACCTGGCGCAGCAGGTCGCCGGCATCCTGGAGCGCACCGGCTTTCCCGCGCGGCGCCTCGAGCTGGAACTCACGGAGTCCATCCTGCTGGGCGACGCCGAGAACGTGCGCGCCACCTGCATCGCGCTGCGCCGCCTGGGCGTGCGGCTGTCGATCGACGATTTCGGCACCGGCTATTCGAGCCTGTCGTACCTGCGCCGCTTTCCGGTGGACGTGCTCAAGATCGACCGGTCTTTCCTGACCGAGATCACGCAGAGTCCGGCCGACCTGGCCATCGTCGGCGCGATCGTGCGCATGTCCCACGACCTGGGGCTCGAGGTCGTCGCCGAAGGCGTGGAGACGGAGCCGGTGGCGTCGTTGCTGGGCGAGATCGAGTGCGACCAGATGCAGGGCTACCTGTTCGCGCGGCCGATGCCGGCCGCGGCGTTCGCCGCCTGGGCCGAGGCCGCGGAGCTGGCACCGCCGGCGGCGATCGCCGTCGCGCAGCGGCGCGGCGTCGCCAACTGACGAATGGCGCGCCGCGCGCTCAGCGCTGCAGGTCGAACGCCTTTTCCACCGTGAATGCGATCGTGCCCATCAGCACGCCGCCGCCGATCATCAACGCCAGGATCACGCCCAGTACCGGCGCCCAGCCGGTGTGCACCATGCCGGGCGGAGGCGTTTCGTCGTCCTCCTCGCGCGTGGCCTGCACCATCGGCTGCGACGGGTCGCCGGCGTACTTGCGCGCCCACTTCGCGTCGGAGGTGAGGCCGATGACGATGGCGCACAGCATGCCCACCGAGACCGTCAGCCCCAGCCACGGGATCAGCGCCCACGACAGCCGGTCGTCGACGCCGAGGTCGCGCATGCGCAGGACGCCGGCCAGGCCGACGAGCGTCGGGATCGGATAGAGCCAGCCCAGGCGGCTGCGCCAGCCGTGCAGGTAGAAGTGGTGCAACCCGAGGCTGCCGCCGATCACGGCAACCCACGTGGCCAGCGACTTCGAAGGCACGTCCTCCGGGTCGCGCAGGGCAGGGCCGGCGATCGCCTGCGGCGACGTCACCGCAGGTCCTCGCGCTCGATCGGCACCGCGTCGGCGCCGGTGCCCAGGCGGCGCTGCATCATCACCACGTCCAGCCAGCGCTCGAACTTCCAGCCGGCCGCGGCGAAGGTGCCGGTGGGCTCGAAGCCGCAGGCCCGGTGCACGAAGATGGAGCCGGTGT
>FSXQ01001006.1_pt1 | contig 10131 bp, 11 predicted proteins | sample 1638011 | NCBI WGS metagenome assembly FSXQ01 (sample SAMEA3914789, study PRJEB12502) | metagenome | biome: forest; material: soil | place: Canada | collected 2011-07-03 | depth 0.3 m | reverse complement strand
GAAGCGCCTGCACGACGTGATCGAGCGCGAGATCGCGCCGATGCGCGCGAAGTACGAGACGTTCATGGCGCGCCCCGAGCTGATCGAGGAGCAGCTGCTCATCGGCGCCCGCAAGGCGCGCGCCATCGCCGCGCCTTTCCTGCAGGTGCTGCGCGAGGCCGTCGGCCTGCGCCGCTTCCAGGCGCGCGCCGTCGCCGCCGACGACGCGCCGAAGGCCGCCGCGGCCGCGCCGCTGGCCACGTTCAAGCAATACCGCGAGGCCGACGGCCAGTTCTACTTCAAGCTGGTGGGCACCGGCGACACGCTGCTGCTGCAGAGCGCCGCGTTCGCGCAGGGCCGCGACGCCGGCGTGTGGGTGGGCCGGTTCAAGAAGGAGGGCGCTGCGGCGCTCGCCGGCGCGCCCGTCAGCCTGGTGGCGGACGAGGCGAGCGTGCGCGCGGCGCTCGACCGCTTCCTGGAAGTCGACCCGGCCGCGTAAAGAATCGTCAGCGCGGCAGCGCGGGTCCTCGAAAAGTAGCAACATCGTCGCTGCGGGCCGTCCCACCCGGAACGGCGTTTGCCGCGTTTGGTTGCACAGCGTGCCACGAGCACCAGCGAGGTTTCATCATGCAAAGCCGTCTTCATCCTCTCCACGCCACGCGCCTCGTGTTCGGCGCGTTCGCAGCGGTCGCGCTGCTCGCCGCCACGTCGGCGGTCGCGGCCGCGGAACCCATCACCAGCGACCAGTTCGCGCCCGGCTGGCAGGCGCACGCCAGGCCCATGTTCTACGGCGGCATGACGCGAGTGGCCGGCCGCGACAAGCTGGAAATGCCCGGCATCCTGCCCCCGGGTGAATACGTGCTGATCAAGCGCCAGGGCGACAAGGCCGAGTTGCTCGACCAGCGCGTCACCGTGCATTCGGGCAACGAGAAGCAGTACGTCTTCGTCGACTCCGGCAACGCCAGCAACGTCGAGGTGCTTCCCATCTCGGACGTGCCGTCGCTCAAGCCGACGCCGGGCGCCCCGATGCTGCGATAGGCCGGTCGTTGGCGGGTATGCTGCCGGCATGCCGCTAGAAACCCTCGACTTCGACACCGGCGAATCGCCGGACGCCTGCATCATCATCCTGCACGGCCTCGGCGCCGACGCGAACGACTTCGTGCCGTTCGCGCAGCAGCTCGACCTCGGCGCCGTCGGCCACGTGCGCTGGGTGTTCCCCAACGCGCCGGTGCGCCCGGTCACCTGCTTCGGCGGCCAACGCGCGCGCGCCTGGTTCGACATCATCGACATCGGCCCCGGCCGGCGCGAGGACGAGCCCGGCCTGCGGGCGTCGATGGTGGACGTGCAGGCCCTGATCGACCGCGAGATCGCGTCGGGCATCCCGGCGTCGCGCATCGTGCTGGCCGGGTTCTCGCAGGGGTGTGCGATGACGCTGCTGACCGGCCTGCGCGCGCCGCAGCGCCTGGCGGGCCTGATCGGCTTGTCGGGCTGGCTGCCGCTGGCGCCCACCACGGCGTCCGAGCGCAGCGATGCCAACCAGGACACGCCCGTGTTCCTCGCCCACGGCACGGCCGACCCCGTGGTGCCGTTCACGCTCGGCACGGCGTCGCGCGACGCCATCGCCGCGCTGGGCAACCCGGTGGAGTTCCACCAGTACCCCATCCAGCATCACACCTCGCCGGAGGAGACGCGGGATGTGCATCGGTGGTTGTTGAAGGTGCTGGCGAAGGCGTAGTTCGCGGGCGCGAGGCAACCCGAGGGGTCAGGACTCTCCTTCATGCCGCGCTGCAGCGCTCATCGCGAGCGGCAACGTTTGTCGCGGGATGAAGGCGAAGGCCTGACCCCGATCGTGAGCGACCCGGGGTCAGGCCTCTGCCTCGAATCGCGAGCCGACACCGTGGCCGTCTCGAGGCAGCACCTCCGCGATTCGAGGAGAGGCCAGACCCCTGCGGCAGCGGCCCGGCGCGCGTCAGATCAGAACAAATGCGCCTGCAAGTCGCGCGGCCCCGGCTCCACGACGACGGCATCGCCGACGCGCAACACGCCCCCGTGGATCACCCGCGCCGTCGTGCCGCCATGCCCGCGCATCGCGTTGTAGCCGCCAGCCCCCAGCAGCACTTCCATCTTCGAGCACGGGTCGCACGGCCCGGTGACGACCAGCAGCACATCGGCGCCGATGCGCACCTGCAGCGGCTGGTCCTTGAACAGGCTCGGCTGGGCGAGCAGGTTGATGCCCGAGACGACGAGGTTGCGGCGAAGGTCGACGGCCGCGACGTGGCGGCCGCTCCAGGCCACGAGCAGCGGCAGGTGCTCCGCCTGGAACAGCGTGACTTGGCGCTTGCCGCCGCCGGGACGGCTGGGCGGCTTGGCGGCGCTGCGGTCGCCTTCCAGGCCGCGGTCGGCCAGGGCGACGGCGGCGTCGGCGAGGACGGCCGAGCGGTCGCGGCCGGGCCGCAGCACGATGGCATCGAGGCGCCCGGCGCGCGGGAAACGCGCCGTCAGCGAACGCAGGTCGTCCATCGGGCGGCAGCAGGTCGCGCGCGCAGGCGGGGCCGTGCGCGCGGGGAGGAAATCGGGACGCGCGGGGCGAGCGAACGGCCCGCGCGGGGAGCCGTCAGGCCGGCTTCTTGGCCAGCTTGCCCTTGGGGGCGACGGACGTCATCGGCGCGACCGGACGGTCGGCACCGGCGGCCTTCGGCACCGCGGCGTCCTTCTTCGGCTTCTTGTCGTTCTTGCTGGCGCGTTGTTCTTTGCCCATGGATCTCTCCGGAGTTGATGGAAACGTCGGGCGAAATGGTACGACATTGCGCGGCCTTGTTCGCGCGCCGCCGCGTCATTCCTGCAAAGTCTGCTGTCGAGTTGACCGATCGCCACGGTGTCCGTGCGGCGCGGCGTGGCTGCTCGACAGCAACCGCCGCTACTGTCGGGCATGCCCATTGCCATTGGGTCGCGGCGCACGGAGCAACACCGGGCGCCACCATTGCCGAAATCCCGGAGACGGCCGGAAGGACCGAACGACATGGCTCGAGCCAAGAAATCCACGAAGACGACCCTCGACCCCGCACCGACGCTGCCGAAGGCGGCCACCGGCATCGCTGGGCTGGACGAGATCACCTCCGGCGGACTCCCGCGCGGCCGGCCCACGCTGATCTGCGGCTCCGCGGGCTCGGGCAAGACGATGCTGGCGGCCGAGTTCCTCGTCCACGGCGCGCTCCAGTACGACGAGCCGGGCGTCTTCATGATGTTCGAGGAAAACGCCGAGGAACTGGCGCAGAACGTGCGCTCGCTGGGCATCGACCTCGACGCCCTGCAGCGCGACGGCCGCATCGCGGTCGACCACGTCCACGTCGAGCGCAACGAGATCCAGGAGACCGGCGAGTACGACCTCGAGGGCCTGTTCATCCGCCTCGGCCACGCCATCGACAGCATCGGCGCGAAGCGCGTGGTGCTGGACACCATCGAGGCGCTGTTCTCCGGCCTGCCCAACCACGCCGTGCTGCGCGCCGAGTTGCGCCGGCTGTTCCGCTGGCTGAAGGATCGTGGCGTGACGGCCGTCATCACCGGCGAGCGCGGCGAGCAGTCGCTGACGCGCTACGGCCTCGAGGAGTACGTGGCCGACTGCGTGATCCTGCTGGACCACCGCATCGTCGACCAGGTGTCGACGCGCCGCCTGCGCATCGTCAAGTACCGCGGCACCGAGCACGGCACCAACGAATATCCATTCCTGATCGGCAAGGGCGGCATCTCGGTGTTGCCGATCACGTCGATGAGGCTCGACCACCAGGCGTCGTCGGAGCGCATGTCCACCGGCATCGACGGGCTGGACGACATGCTCGGAGGCAAGGGGCTGTTCCGCGGCAGCAGCACGCTGATCTCGGGCGCGCCGGGCACCGGCAAGAGCAGCGTCGGCGCCAGTTTCGCCGAAGCCGCCTGCCGCCGCGGCGAGCGTGCGTTGCTGTTCGCCTACGAGGAATCGGCCAGCCAGGTGATTCGCAACATGCGCTCGATCGGCATCGACCTCGAGCCGTGGGTGCGCAAGGGCCTGCTGCAGATCGACGCGTCGCGGCCCACGCTGCACGGCCTCGAGCAGCACCTCTCGCACATGTACGAGCTGGTGCGCACGACGAAGCCGTCGGTGGTGGTGGTCGACCCGATCAGCAATCTCACGATGGACAAGGACGACCGCGCGCTCAAGCCCGCGCTGATGCGCCTGATCGACCATCTCAAGCAGAACAACGTGACGGCGCTGTTCACGAGCCTGACCAGCGACCTGACCGCCGACTTCGCCGAATCGCAGGTGGGCGTGTCCTCGTTGATGGACACGTGGATCCTGCTGTCCAACGTGGCCGCCAACGGCGAGCGCACGCGCACGCTGCAGGTGCTGAAGTCGCGCGGCATGCCGCACTCGCACCAGGTGCGCGAGTTCGTGATGGGCGACAACGGCGTCGACCTGGTGGACGTGTACCTGTCCGGCGACCGGGTGTTGACCGGCACGGCGCGGGTGTCGCAGGTGGCGCAGGAAGCCGCCGCCGACGACCTGCGCCGCCGCGACCACGAGCGCCGCCTGAAGGAGCTGGCCAGCCATCGCAAGGCGATCGACGCGCAGATCGCCGCGCTCAACGCGCAGGCCGACGAGCGGGCCGGCGAGGTCGCGTTCAGCATCGAGCGCGAACGGCTGCTGGCCGACGGCGCGTCCGCCCGCGCGGGCGCCAACGCGCGCTCGCGCGACGTGCCGCCGCCGCGACCACGCACCGCGCCGACCCCCACGCCGCGTGCCGCGCAGGGGAAGAAATGAACGCCCGCAAGACCGCGTCGAAGAAGGCGCCCGACGACGAGCCGGCCGTGCTGCACGACGAGCAACCCGACGTCGCCGAGTGGCAGCTGCGCCTGTACGTGGCCGGCCAGACCGCGAAGTCGATGGCCGCGCTCGAGAACCTGAAGCGCGTCTGCGAGTCGCACCTCGCCGGCCGGTATTCCATCGAGGTCGTCGACCTGCTGGTCAACCCGCGCCTGGCCGCGGGCGACCAGATCCTGGCGGTGCCCACGCTCGTTCGCAAGTTCCCCGAGCCGATCCGCAAGATCATCGGCGACCTGTCCAACGAAGAGCGCGTGCTGGTGGGCCTCGACGTCCATCCGGTGCGATAGGCCCGGATGACCGCTGCTGGCCCCACCACCATCGTGCTGCGCCTCTACGTGACCGACGCGACGCCGAAGTCGGCGCGGGCGATCGTGAACGCACGCCGGCTGCTGGACGAGCACTTCGCCGGCCGCTATTCGCTCGAGATCCTCAACGTCACCGAGCACGTGGCGCTGGCGACGCAGGACCAGATCATCTGCACGCCCACGCTGCTGCGGCTGGCACCGGCGCCGGTGCGACGCATCATCGGCGACCTGTCGGACAGCGAGCGCGTCCTCAAGGGCCTCGCGGCCTGAGCCGACGCTGGATGTCGCCGCCATGGATACCCGTCTCTCCCCACACGACCAAGAGCTGGCCCGGCTGCGCGAGGCCAACGCCGAGCTCGAGGCGCGCCTGGCCGAGGCCGAGGACACGCTCGCCGCCATCCGCGCCGGCGACGTCGACGCCCTGGTCGTCGGCGAGGACATCTACACGCTCGACAGCGCCAACGCCGCCAGCAACGCGATGCGCAAGGACGTGCTCGCGCACATGCAGGACGCGGTGCTCGCGTTCGACCTCGACGACCACCTGATCTTCATGAACCGCGCGGCCGAGCGCCAGTACGGCTGCGAGGCCTCGGAGATGCTCGGGCGCCCGCGCAGCGCGCTGTTTCGCGAGCGCTGGCTCGATGCGCGCACCGCGCTCGCCGCGCGCGAGTCGCTGCGCGACCGGGGCAACTACCGTTCGGAGTCCGTGCACGCGTGCGCCGACGGCCGTGAGATCCACGTCGAGTGCACGGTGTCGGCGCTGACGGACGCCGAGCAGCAGCCGCTGGGCACGCTCGCCGTCATCCGCGACATCGACGATCGCGTGCAGGCGCAGGCCACGCTGGCGCGCGCCAACGCGGCGCTGGCCGAGCGCGAGCGCCAGATGGCCACGCTCGTCGAGAACTCGCCCGACATCGTCTCGCGCCTGAGCCCCGACCTGCGCTTCCTCTACATCAGCCCGGTCGTCGAACGCTACACCGGCGCCGCCGCCGCGGACTACCTGGAGCGCACCATCGCCGAGATGGGCATGGGCGACGACCTCGTGGCCGACTGGGAGCGCGCGGTGCGGCGCGTGCTGGCCTCGGGCGCCGTCGGCACGCTGAAGTTCCGCATCGACGGCGTGCACGGCCAGGCCTGGATCTTCTCGGCGCGGCTGATCCCCGAGTTCGGCGACGACGGCCGCGTGGTGTCGGTGTTGTCCATCGCCTCCAACATCACCGACCAGGAGCTGGTGGACGCCGCACTGCGCGAGAGCAAGGCACGCCTCGAGTTCACGCTGGCCGCCGCGCACGTGGGCGAGTGGGAGATCGACGTGACCAGCGGCGAGTGCCGCCACTCCGACCTCTACGACCGCTGCTTCGGCTACGCCGCGCCGGTGCCCGGCTGGAACCTGGAGATGCTGTTCGCGCACCTGCATCCCGACGAGCGCGACCGCGTGCGCTCGCTGGCCGAACGCGCGTTCGCCGACGGCACCGACCTCGGCTTCGAGGCATGCGTGATCTGGCCCGACGGCAGCGAGCACTGGATCGACGTGCACGGCAGCGCGTACGTGTCGGCGCGCGCCAGCGACCGCGCGCCGCAGCGCATGCGCTTCCTGGGCATCATCGCGGACATCACGCAGCGCAAGCACACCGAGGCCACGCTGCGTGACGCCGACCTGCGCAAGGACGAGTTCCTCGCGACGCTGGCCCACGAGCTGCGCAACCCGCTCGCGCCGATCCGCAACGCCGTGCAGATCATGCACCTGTCGGCCGACGAGGCGATGCAGCAGAAGGCGCGCAACATCATCGAGCGCCAGTTGAAGCAGATGGTGCACCTCGTCGACGACCTGCTGGACGTCAGCCGCATCAGCCAGGGCAAGGTGGAGCTGCGGCTGGAGCAGGTGGACGTGGCCGACGCCGTGGCCGACGCCATCGAGACCAGCCGCCCGCTGATCGACGCTGGCCGCCATCACCTCACGACGCGCCTGGCGCCGGCGCGCGCACTGATGGTCGACGCCGACCGCACGCGCCTGGGCCAGATCGTCGCCAACCTGCTCAACAACGCGGCCAAGTACACGCCCGAGGGCGGCCACATCGAGGTGCTGGCCGAGCGCGACGGCGACGCGGCGGTCGTCACCGTGCAGGACTCCGGCATCGGCCTGAGCCCCGAGATGCTGCCGCGCGTGTTCGACATGTTCGCGCAGGTCGACCGCTCGCGCGAACGCGCGCAGGGCGGGCTGGGGATCGGGCTCGCGCTGGTGAAGCGGCTCGTCGAGATGCACGGCGGCTCGGTGGCGGCCTACAGCGACGGGCCCGACCGCGGCTGCCGCTTCGTCGTGCGGATGCCGCTGCTGCGCGTGCCGGTGCACCCCGCGCGTCCCGCCGCCGGCCACGAACTCGCCGCGGAGGACACCGACGGCCTGCGCGTGCTGGTCGTCGACGACAACGTGGACAGCGCCGAGAGCCTGTCGCAGGTGCTGCAGATCCTGGGCTACGCCGTCGCGGTGGCGCACGACGGCATCGAGGCGGTGGAGGCCACGCGGCGCTGGCGCCCGGGCGTGGTGCTACTGGACATCGGCATGCCGCGCATGAACGGCATCGAGGCGGCGCGCGCCATCCGCGCGCTGAACGGCGGCGATCGCGTGTGGCTCATCGCGCTGAGCGGATGGGGCCAGTCGGAGGATCGGCGGCGCTCGCGCGAGGCGGGCTTCGACCACCATTACGTCAAGCCGGTGGACGTCGAAAGCTTGATCGACCTGATCCGAAGACTCCCTCCGCGGTAGGAGTCTGCGCGGCAGGACGCGCCTACTGCGAATGGCGATAAGCGGGGCCTTTTCGGCGGCGGCTCCTCACCCGTGGCACCCAGTACGGGATCGTCGTCGCCGCCGAAAAGTCCATGCTTCTCGCCATTCTCGCCACGGCGCGTCCTGCCGCGCAGACTCCGGCGTCGGCATTTGCGAAAATGCACGGATGCCCAGGACCCCGATGTTCGCCCCGCTGCCAGAAGGCCCCCTCGACGTGATCGGCGACGTCCATGGCGAGCTCGACGCGCTGTACGCGCTGCTGGCCCATCTGGGCTACGACGCCGACGGCGGCCATCCGGACGGCCGCCACCTCGTCTTCGTCGGCGACCTCTGCGACCGCGGTCCTGACAGCCCCGGCGTCATCGCGCTGGTGCAGCGCCTCGTGGCCTCGGGCCGCGCGCTGGCCACGCTGGGCAACCACGAGATCAACCTGCTGCGCGGCGACCGCAAGGACGGCAACGACTGGTTCTGGAACGAGTACAACGCCCGCGACGCCAAGTACGAGCCGCGCGTGCATCTGTCGGTGGCCGAGCGCGATGCCGTCATCGGCTTCCTGCGCACGCTGCCGCTCGCGCTGGAACGCGCCGACCTGCGCGTGGTGCATGCCGCGTGGGACGTCGCCTCGATCGCGCTGCTGCGCGCCGCCGATCCCGCCATGAGCCGCGTCGAGCACTTCCGGCGCTGGGACGCCGATGCCGAAGGCCTGATCGCCGCGCGCGGCATCGGCGAGGCCGCGGGCCTCGAGTACGAGGAATACCGCGAGCGCCTGGTCGACCCGTTCCAGGCGGTGCCGATGCTGGTGGCCACCGCGCAGGTCGACGAGATCCGCCAGATGGCCAACCCGATCCGCGTGGTGACGTCGGGCATCGAGCGCGTGGCCACGCGGCCGTTCTTCGCCAGCGGCCACTGGCGCTTCGTCGAACGCATCCGCTGGTGGGACGAATACGCCGACGACGTGCCCGTGATCGTCGGCCACTACTGGCGCCAGTTCGCGCGCGTGGACCGCGCCTCGCTCGGCAAGTCCGAGGAGAACCTGTTCACCGACCTCGCGCCCACCGCCTGGCACGGCCAGCGCGGCAACGTGTATTGCATCGACTTCTCGGTCGGCGGCCGCTTCCTCGAACGCCCGCTGTCGCCCGACGCCGTGCCGCGCTCGCGGCTGGGCGCGCTGCGCTGGCCCGAGCGCGTGCTGGCGCTCGACACCGGCGAGATGCTGGAAACGGCGGCGCCATGAGCGATCCCCGCCATCAGGAGCTCGGCAAGTTCGGGCAGTTCGTCGTGACGGCCATCATGGTCGGCGGCTTCCTCTGGCTCTGCAACGCGGCCTGGCACTCGGACAGCTTCTGGTTCAAGCTCGTCATGGGCTTGTACGTGGTCATGTTGGCGTGCATGGGGCTGTTCATCGCGGTGATGATGGGCAGCCAGTGGCTGAACGAGCGGCGCAGCGCGCGCAGGGACAAGGACAAGCAACCATGAACCGGGCGAAGCAGCCGCGGCGTTCGCAGCCATCGGCCGCGCCCCGACAGCCCGGTGCGTCCGGCACGGCGGGCGGGAAGATCGCCGGCCTGCTGGCGTCCGTCCTCTTCATCGCCTTCGTCGTCTGGCTGGTGAACGGCGTGGCGCAGGGCGGCTGGGTGCGCTGGTTCGCGGTGGCCCTCTTCGCGACGCCCATCGTGGGGCTGCTGGGGTTCTACGCGTGGATCTTCATTGCGTTCGTGCTGCAGGGCAGGCGCAACGTGCGCGAGGCGGAGCGGGCGCGGCGCGAGGAGCGATGACCCGAGGGGTCTGGCCTCTCCTCGGCATCGCGCCGAGCGCTTGCCGTCAGCTCTTGCGTGATCCGCGATGTCGAGGCGAAGGACTGACCCCGAACGTCAGCAGGAATGTTCCCGGGGATCGGGGTCAGGCCTTCGCCTCCCCATCGCGAACGACTGGAAAGCCGGCGATGAACGCCGTGGCGCGATGGTGAGGAGAGGCCAGACCCCTCCGGCATTGGCGCTCAAGCCCTGTCGATGTAGATCGCCCGGAAGTCATTCACGTTGGTGAGCGTCGGCCCCGGGATCACCGAATCCCCCAGCCCGCGGAAGAACCCGTGCCCGTCGTTGGCATCCAGGCTCGCGCGCGGGTTCACGCCCGACGCCCACGCGCGCGCGAGCGTGTCGGGCGTGACGTGCGCGCCCGCGATCTCCTCGGCGCCGTCGACGCCG
>FSXQ01004755.1_pt1 | contig 10133 bp, 6 predicted proteins | sample 1638011 | NCBI WGS metagenome assembly FSXQ01 (sample SAMEA3914789, study PRJEB12502) | metagenome | biome: forest; material: soil | place: Canada | collected 2011-07-03 | depth 0.3 m | reverse complement strand
TGATCGCGGCGCTCAGCGACCCCGGCGGCGCCGGGTCGCCGCCAGCAGCGCGAAGCCGGCCAGCGCCATCGCGAAGCCCTCGGTCTCCGGCACCGCGGACACGAGCAGGCCGTGCACGAGGCCGGCCTTGGTGGTGGCCGTGCCGATGATCTGCAGCGCGTCGTTGATGCCGTTCGCCACGAAGTTGGTGGCGCCGGGAACGATGTTGCTGAGGTCGGTCATCACGCCGTCCGACCACAGGAACGAATGCTGCACGGTGCTGCCGGCGATGTTGGACAGCCCGATCACGTCGCCGAACGAATCCATGCCCAGCGCGTAGCTGTTGGTGCCGCCCAGCGTGCCGAGGTCGGTGAGCTTGCCGTCGGCGAAGATGAACGCGTGCGTCGCGCCGTTGCCGGCGGTGCTGGCGTTGCCGATGATCTCGCCCGCGCCGTTGACGGCGACGGCCGTGCTGTTGGTGCCGCCGAACGTGCCGAGGTCGATCATGCTGCCGGCGACATACTCGAACGCGTGCTTGGCCGAATTGCCGCTGAGCGTGGAGTTGCCGATGACGACGCCCGCGGCGTTGATCGCGGTCGCCGAGCTCGACGCGCCGCCCAGCGTACCCAGGTCCGCCAGCGTGCCCGCGCTGTACAGGAACGCGTGGCTGGCGGCGTCTCCGGCGATGTTGGAGTTGCCGATCACCTGGCCGGCGTTGTTGACGCCGACGGCGGCGCTGGTCGTTCCGCCCAGCGTCTTCAGGTCGGTGATCTTGCCGCCGCTGTAGCTGAACGCATGCGTGCTCGCGTTGCCCGCCTCGTTGCCGTACCCCACGACCTGGCCCGAGGCGTTGAGACCCGTCACATAGGTGCCGGTGCCGCCCAGCGAGCCGATCGTGTTGAACCTGCCGTTGGCGTAGAAGAAGGCCGACGTCGACGCGCCGGTGCCGGAATACGATTGCCCCGCGACCTGTCCGGCCGCGTTGACGTAGTAGCTGCCGCCCGAGGTGCCGTTGAGCGCGCCCAGGTCGGAGATGCTGCTGCCGCTGTAGCTGAACGACCCGGTGCTGCCGCCGGCCGTGAACGACTTGCCGATGCCCAGGCCGCTGCTCGCGGGCGACACGGGCCCCATGAAGCTGCCGTCCAGTGCGCCGAGGTCGGCGTAGCCCCAGCCGCCGGACGTCTGGGCGAAGCCCGGCGCGCACCAGGCGGCGCAGGCGAGCAGGACGGCGCCGGCGACGAACGGGCGTTGGATCGGGGATCTCATGGGGCAGCTTCTTTCAACTTCGGTGCGTACCGCCCACGGTATGCGGGCGGACGACGGACTGGCAGTCTTCGAGAGTAGGCGAGCGAGTTGACACACGAGTGTCGCGCGGACTGCCGCAGGCGTGCCGTTCGGCCTATGCCGGCCCCTGCCGTTCGATTCACGGCCACGTCGCACAAGCTGTCGATGATGCGGTGATCCGTCTGCCCCCGAGAGCCTGAATTGACCGCACCCGTTCCCTCCACGCAGGTCCTGTCCGCGCGTCGCAAGATGCTCCTGGGGGTGCCGCTGGGCATCGTCGCGTTGCAGGGCTGCGGCGGTGGCAGCGCCTCGGCGGCGCCCGCGCCGCCCGCACCCGCGCCGCCGGCGCCGAGTCCCGCGCCCGTCACCGCCATCGGTGGCTGGGCCGCGCGGCCGGCCGCGGCGGCGTCGTCTGGCCAGGCGATCTTCGTTCCCGACGTCGGGGCGACGGGATCGCTGTGGTTCTCGAACGGCACGGCCTGGGTGCCGGCCTCGAATCCGCTCACGCTGGCGCGCAAGTTCAGCAACGCGGGCATGGACGCCTCGGTGGGCGTGTCCGCCGACGTGCTGCTCGATTCGTTCACGATCCCGGCCTACGTGATGGGACCCGCGTCGGGGTTGCGCATCACCGCGGCCTACTCGTTTCCGGGCGGCGGCAGCGCCAGCAAGGCGCCGCAGATCCGCGCGTACTTCGGCATCGGCAGCTACGCGTCCAGCGCCATCGCGCTGCTCGACACGCGCGGCCAGTTCTCCGGCCAGGCGAGCGTGCTGCTCAACGTCACGCTGCAGAACCGCAACGCGATGGCGTCCAACCAGATCCGGCCGATCGACTACGCCTTCGGTGCGACGGGCAACGCGTTCGCCGCGTCGACGATCGACTTCACGCAGGACGTCACGATCGGCTTCGGCGCGCTCAACAACTCCTCGTCCGTGAGCCCGACCGACCAGCAGGTGCTCGAATGGTTCAGCGTCGAGATGCTGGCCTGACGCGACGCAGGCCACGCGATGCCCGTCACCGTCCCGGTCGTGCGCACCGGCAACATCGTCACCCCGCAGTCCGTGCCCGCCGGCGTCGTCGGGGTGCGGGCGGCGGCCAACAACTACATCTTCGACACCGTGGACGATCTCTACGCTCCTGACATCGCGCCGCACCTGGGCACCAACGTGCTGGCGACGCCGCTGGTCGTCGCGCGCCGCTTCGCCGGCATGCACTATCACGCGCAGCGCCCCACGGTGGCGTACTCGGTGGCGCGCAATGTCGATCTCGCGGGCTGCATGTGGTGGAGCATCGCGGCGGCGGGGCGTGGCCTGTACGACTGGACGGCGCTCGATGCGTTCGTCGCGGCGGCGGCGGCCAGCGGGCGCGACATCGTCTTCAATTTCCTGGGAACGCCGACCTGGGCGTCCGCGCGCCCGACGGAGGCCGGCCACTACGGCGCGGGCAGCGACGCCGAACCGGCCAGCGTGGGCGATCTCGCGGCGTTCGCGTCCGCCGCCTGCGCGCGCTACGTGGCGCGCGGCACGCCGATCGCCGCGTTCGAGATCTGGAACGAGCCGAAGTACGCGGGCGGCGGCGGTGTGTCCGAGGGCAACTACTTCACCGGCACGCCGCAAGCGCTGGCCGGGATGGCGCGCGCGATCTACCAGGCCGTCAAGGCGCAGGACGCCGGCGCGCTCGTGCTGTCGCCCGCGCCGACCGGCCTCGAATTTCCGTGGGTGGCAGGCGACGCCTCGGGCACGGACAAGCTCGACTTGTTCCTGGGCGCACCCGACGACATCGGCGGCAGCGGCCGCGACTGGGTCGACGCGATCGCGTTCCACGCCTACTCGCACGACGGCACCAACAACGTCTTCGCGATCCCGCAGATGGTGGCCAACGTCCGTCGCTGCGTGGCGTTGCACGGGCTGGCCGGCAAGCCGATCTGGATCACCGAGACGAGCGCGATCACGCCGGCGCTCGACAGCTTCGTCGCACAGCACCAGCAGGACTACATCGCCCGCACGCTGCTGCTCGCACTCGGCTGCGGCGTCGAGCGCGTGGTCTGGTACGCCTGGGACGACCCGCTGGGCTTCGCGGCGCAGCCGGCGGTGGCCGCACGCTGGAACGCGCTGGTGGCGCAACTCGCCGGGGCGACGCTGAGCGTGGTGAATTCGCTGAACACGCGCCAGGTGGCCGCGGTGATCGACGGCGTGCGGCTGCTGGTCTGAAGCAGGACAAATCCCACGCCTGCGTAGTCTGTTCGGCGTGTTTCGCGCGCTTCCGGCAAACCACGATGTCACGTTGAACACAAATACTTCGACGTCTGCTGCCAAAGCAGCTCTGTTCTTTTCCGCAAGGAGCCTTGCACGGCTCCGTCTGCCCGCAGCCACCGCCGCAGCGCGCCTCCCCCGGGGGGTTTGATGCCAGCGACAGGCCTGTCAGGTGGTCGAGTTGTTCCCGTCGGGGCGTTCGCGTCGCCGCTCGGTTTGAAACAAAGACTTCCTCAATCTAGGAGAGACTCATGAAACTGAAAATGATCGCCGCCGCCGTCGGCCTGATCCTGAGCGCGGCCTCGCAAGCCGCCATCGTTCCGACGACCACCCCCGGCGGCAGCGACGTGCTGCTCAACGTCTGGGAGCAAGGCGCTCCTGGCGGCCAGAAGGACCAGTCGTTCACGCTGGACCTGGGCATGACCTTCACCCAGTTCGTCAACACCGTCGCCAACACGGGCGGCACGACCAACCTGGCGACGCTGCTGGGCAGCGATTCGACCTGGGCCGGCTTCCTCGCCAGCTCGGACACGACCGACGCCGGCGTCCTGCAATGGTCGGTGATCGCCTCGGGCAACAAGGTTCCGACGACGCGTCCCGCGATCTTCGGTACCGCCACCGTCGGTTCCGATCCGACCACGCAAGGCGCCGCGGGCTTCCTGACCAACAACGACATCAACGTCGCCAACACCCAGGTTTCCACGACCATTTCGAACCTGAACACCGTGGCGACGCCGAATGAGTCGGTCAACCTGGCCGGATCGGGCTCCTATTACCAGGACTTCGCGCTGGCGAACTTCAACACGCACGGTTTCGCCAACGGCAACAACATCGGCGACACCGCCAATGTCTGGACGGCTTCGAACACCGGCGCGGGCACCGCTGCCGCGACGATGTCGCAGCTGGCCGGCACGATGAACTTCTCGCAAGTCGGCGGCAGCTACGTGCTGAGCTACAACGTCGCCGCCGTTCCGGAAGCGCCTGGCATGGGCATGGCCCTCGCCGGCATCGCCGCGCTGGGCTTCATCGCCCTGCGTCGTCGCAACGCCTGAGCCTTTCCTTCCTCGTCCGACGCCCTGGTGCCGTGTGAACGGCTCAGGGCGGGGCCGCGCCTTGGGCGTGGCCCCGGTATCGACTCGTCTCCAATTTTCGGAAGCACCATGAAACTCCATCACATCGCCATCGCCGCCGCCTGCGCCGCCGCCGGCAGCTCCACCTTCGCCGCCGACTTCTACCTGTCGGGCTCGTCGGCCCTGCAGAAGGTCGTCGCCAAGTCGATCGCCAACAACTGCTCCACCCTCGTCACGTTCCCGGGCCAGAACGGCTCGACCGCCTCCGGCCCGCTGGACAACGCCGACGGCCAGGCGCAGACGCGCTACGTCTGCACCGCCAGCGCCACCAACGGCTGGGGCGTGACCTCCGGCACCGTGTTCAACATCTACCTGAACACGCAAGGCTCGGCCTACGGCGTGTTCCCGGTCGCCGCCAACAGCGCGCTCTCGTTCATCGATCCGGCCACCTGCAACGGTGCGCCGACGGGCACGGGCACCGCCACGACCTGCACGGGCGTCGTCTCGCACACGCCGGACGCCGGCCTGTCGGACCTCGAGCCCACGATGTTCAACGACCCGTCCAACCACCCGGTCAACGCGTTCGCCAACGCGCCGGCGGGCACCGTGTTCACGAAGCAGTTCGTCGGCCAGACGGTCAGCGCCGCCTCGTTCGACTCGTCGAAGATCGCCGCGACGCAGACCTTCGGCCTGGCCGTCAACAACAAGCTGCTGGCCGACCTGCAGGCCGACCAGGGCCTGACCAGCGCGCAGATCCCGACGGTCTCGGCCGCGGCCTTCGCCACGATCTACGCGCCGGGCTACGGCCTCGGCCTGAGCAGCTGGGCACCGCTGTTCACCAACGGTGGCGGCACCCCGTCCAACCAGGTCAACATCTGCTCGCGCCTGCCGGGTTCGGGCACGCGTGCCTCCGCCCAGGCGTTCTTCCTGCAGGCTCCGTTCAGCAAGCTGTCGCAGTCGTTCGCGACGTCGGCTGGCGACAACACCGGTGACGTCACGCTCCTGAGCGACTCGGTCGGCCAGAACGTCGCGGGCACGTACGCGATCGGCGAGTACGACAACTCGGCCGCCGTCATCGGCTGCATCGCGAACACCGTCTCGACCGGCTACGCCATCGGCCTGCTGAGCACGGACCGTGCCTCGGGCGGCACGGCCAACTTCACGTTCGTGAACCTGGACGGCTCGGTGCCCAACTCCAGCGCCGCGCGCTTCGGCAAGTACCAGTGGGTCTACGAGGCCTACTTCAACGTCAACAAGGGCAGCGCCAACAAGACGTTCGCCAACGCGTTCTACAACGCCTTCAAGACGCCGACGAACATCGCCGCCCTGGGCGCGCCGTCGACCAACGGCGTCATGGCCGCCGCCGCGAACTGCACCGCCTCGCCGACGAACGCCGTCTGCGCGCACGTGAGCCGCGGTGGCGACGCACGCGCCTCGCTGCAATACGTGCAGTAAGTGCCGATGCCGACGGGCCGGCCCACGAGGCCCGGCCCGTCGACTGCTTCAAGGGGCGCCGATCGGCGCCCTTTCTTTTTCGTTCGGACTATCGGCCGATGAGCCGATCGGCTCATGCCGATTCACTGCCGATTCACGCCCCCCCGGGAAGATGGCCCCATGACCTTTCTTCCGCGGAGCTGCCTCTGGGTGGCTCTTTGTCTTTCTTGCGTCGTCGCTGCCGCACAGGGCCCGCCGGCGGCGTCGCCCGTCGCGGCGAGCGCCGCCGCGCCGTCCGCGGCGCAGCCGCACTTCGACATCCTGGAGTTCCAGGTCGAAGGCAACACGGTGCTGCCGGACGAAGCGATCGAACGCGCGGTGATGCCGTTCCTCGGCCCCGATCGGCAGATGGACAGCGTCGAGTCGGCGCGCTCGGCGCTGGAGAAGGCCTACCAGGGCGGCGGCTACCTGACCGTGTTTGTCGACGTGCCCGAGCAGCGCATCGAGGGCGGCGTGGTGATCCTCAACGTCACCGAAGGCCGCGTCGAGCGGCTCAAGGTGAGCGGATCGCGTTATTTCTCGCAAGGCTACATCCGCACGCACGTGCCCGAGCTGGCCGAAGGCCGCGTGCCCAACTTCAACGAGGTGCAGCGCCAGCTCGCGCTCGTCAACCGCACCGAGGAACGCCGCGTGCAGCCGCTGATGCGCGCGGGCATCGCGCCTGGAACGGTGGACACCGAGCTGAAGGTGTCCGACAAGCTGCCGCTGTTCGGCAACGTCGAGATCAACAACCATGCCGCGGCCAACACGACGCCGCTGCGGCTGTCGGCGACCGCGCGCTACGAGAACCTGTTCCAGCTCGATCACAGCCTGTCGCTGACGCTGGCGACCGCGCCGGTGCATCCGTCGCAGTCGCGCGTGGTGTCTCTGAACTACGCGATCCCCGGCGCCGACCAGAGTACGTGGGTGGGGTATGCGCTGAACTCCGACAGCAACGTCGCCGCCGTCGGCGACGTCAACGTGCTGGGCAAGGGCACGACGGTGGGCCTGCGCTGGGTGCGTCCGGTCGGCAACCTCGCCGATCAGGCCCACAGCATCTCGCTGGGCTTCGACTACAAGGACGTGCAGCAGCAGACCACCGCCGGCGGCGCCACGATCTCGACGCCGCTGCGCTACCTGCCGCTGCAGCTCGGCTACAACGGCAGCTTCGACGAGGGCCCGCAGCGGCTGACGCAGCTGAGCGTCACGTCGACGCTGGCGTTTCGGCGCATCCTCTCGCGCAACGTCGCGGCCTGCCCGGGCGGCTCGGCGGACCAGTTCGCCTGCCAGCGCCAGGACGGCGACGGCAGCTTCGCCACGCTGCGCGGCGACCTGCGCCAGTCGTGGCCGCTGCCAGGCGAGGGCTTCGGCTCGCTGCACGTGCACGGCGCGCTGCAGGCCGCCACCGGCCCGGTGCCCAGCGGCGAGCAGTTCTCCATCGGCGGCGCCGAGACCGTGCGCGGCTACTACGAGGCCGAGGCCGCCGGCGATCGCGGCCTGCTGGGCTCGCTCGAGTGGCACAGCCCGGATCTCGGCGAGACGCTCTCGCGCTGGACGAAGCGCGCGGACGGCTCCCCCGGCGGCCTGTGGACGCAGACCTACCTGCTGGTCTTCTTCGACGGCGCGCGCGAATGGGTCTTCGACCCCGCCACCGGCCAGGCCGCGCACCACGCCCTCGGCAGTTACGGCCTCGGCTTTCGCGCGCATCTGGCGCGGTCGGTGACCAGCGAGTTCGATCTCGCGCGCCCGTTCCGCGCGACCCCCGACACGCCGGCGCACGCGTCGCGCGCGAGCTTCAAGCTCGCCGTCGACTACTGACGCGCTCGCGCCACCCCAAACGGAATCGACCATGACCCAACGTCCCGCTCCCGCCCGCCTGCGCGTCGGCGCGGCCATGCCGCACCTGACCCCGCTGGTGCTGGCCATCCTCGCGGCGTTTCCGGGCGCGGGCAGGGCGCAGGTTGCGCGGCCCGCCGTGCCGCCCGTCTCGGCGGTGCCTCGGCCCGCGGTCGGCTGGATCGTCTCGACCAGCCTCCCCAACGCATCGTCGACGCTGGTCAACAGCGCTCCCAACGCGGCCGGCGGCATCAACCAGACCATCAACCAGGCGAGCCCGAGCGCGGTCTACAACTGGCAGAGCTTCGACATCGGCTCGGCCAGCAGCGTCACGTTCAACTATCCGAGCGCGAGCAGCAGCTCGCTGAACCGCGTGACCGGCAGCGCCGCGCCGAGCGCGATCTTCGGCGTGCTGAAGTCGCAGTACGCCAACCCGGCCGGCGGCGCGCCGCTGGTCGGCGGTTCGATCTACCTGGTCAACGCCAACGGCATCCTGTTCGGCAAGACGGCCCAGGTCGACACCGGCGCGCTGATCGCGTCGACGCTCGACCTGCAGAACACCGATTTCTACTCGGGCCTGTCGCAGTCCATCACCAGCACGGGCTACACCTTCGGCCCCTTCGCCGCGGTGGGCACGACGCCCGCGAGCCTGCTGCCCGGCGCGAACAACTTCGTGCTGGTGGATCCGGGCGCGAAGATCACCACGCCCAGCGGCGGACGTGTGTTCCTGTTCGCCAACAACGTGGTGCAGAACGCCGGCACGATCACCACGCCGAACGGCCAGGCGGTGCTCGGCGCCGGCGACCAGGTGTTCCTGAACCTGCCGACCAACGAGGTGATGTACGCGTCCGAGGTGAACTCGGCGATTCCCGCGGTCAACGGCCTGCTGGTCGAAGTGGGCAGCGGCAACGGCAGCGTCGCCAACCTGCAGGGCGGCGTCATCAACACGCCGACCGGCAACACGACGCTGGTGGGCATGGCCGTCAACCAGAGCGGGCGCATCAACGCGACCACCAGCGTGGCGCAGGACGGCTCGGTCTTCCTGCTGGCGCGCGGCGGCGCCGTGGGCGTGCCCGGCGCGGTCACCACCAAGGAGGCGACGGTGGGCGGCGCGTTGACGCTCGGCGCGAGCAGCGTCGTCGACATCGAGCCCGATGCGAGCGTCGACGCCAAGGGACAGCAGGCCACGTCCAACGCCAACTCCAGCTTCACGCCGTCGCTGGTCGAACTCAGCGGCAAGACCATCGCGCTGCAGGCCGGCGCCGCGATCGTCGCGCACGGCGGCGTGGTGGACGCGCGCGCCGAGACGACGCCGTACTACGTCTCGCGCGACGTCAACCCGCCGGTCTACGACTACGCGGCCCTCACCGGCGACGGCGCGCGCCTGGTTGTCGATGCGAACGCGACGATCGACGTGTCGGGCACCACGTCGACCAGCGTGTCGGCCGGGCGCAACTTCGTCACCACGGCGCTGCTCGGCGCGAGCGACCTGGCCGACGCGCCGTTGCAGCGCACGGGCCCGATCTATCGCAGCGAGCTGACCTTCGACGTGCGCAGCGCGGTGCCCATCCTCGGCAACACCACCGCCTACGTCAACGCGATCGAGAAGACCGCCGGCGAGCAGCTGGCGGCGGGCGGCAAGATCAAGCTGGAGTCGACGGGCGCGGTCGTCACGAATGCCGCGTCGACGCTGAACCTGTCCGGCGGCATCGTGAACTACACGGCGGCCACGGTCGCGCCCAGCCAGTTGATCGGCAGCGACGGCAAGGTCTACACGTTCAACCAGGCGCCCGCGGGCCTGGCCTACACGAGCGTCCTCGGCGCGCCCACCGGCAGGCTCGATCGCTGGGGCGTGGTGCCGTCGTATTCGCCTTCGCAGGTGAGCAGCGGCTTCGTCACGCCCGGCTACGTCGCGGGCCAGGCCGGGGGCACGCTGACCATCGTCAGCCCGCTGGCCGTGCTCGACGGACAGATCCAGGCCGGCGTGACGCAGGGCGCGCGCCAGACCGCGGGTCTCGACGCGCTGGCGCCCGCGTCCCGGCTGAACCTGGGCGCGCGCACGAACGGCGCGATCGCGTTCGGCAGCGAAGGCTTCGTCTCGGCGGGTCTTGGCGATTTCGATATCGTCGCCGCTCCGGGCACCCTGGGCAGCGGCTTCTGGAGCGACCCGCTGGCCGGCGCGTTGCCCACGTCCAGCCGCATCGCGGCGAGCACGCTCAACGCCAGCGGCGCGGGCCAGCT
>FSXQ01002214.1_pt1 | contig 10143 bp, 10 predicted proteins | sample 1638011 | NCBI WGS metagenome assembly FSXQ01 (sample SAMEA3914789, study PRJEB12502) | metagenome | biome: forest; material: soil | place: Canada | collected 2011-07-03 | depth 0.3 m | reverse complement strand
GCTCTTGGCGTGGCCCACGTGCAGGTAGCCGTTCGGCTCGGGCGGGAAACGCAGGCGCACGCGCGCCGCGTCGGGCACGCCGGCGGCGTGGTGCGCCGCATCGCCCGGGCCGCCGCCCCACTGTCGATTCGCGTATGTGCCCGCCTCGAGGTCGCGCTCGATCACGTTGCGCAGGAAATTGGCGGGCTTGACGGCTTCTTCGGCAGGCGCGCCGGTGGTGGGGGCTTTGGGCGTGTTCATGTCTGCGCGATTCTAGTTGGGCGGGTCCGCCCTGGCTGCAGGGGCGCCCGGACGGCCCCCTCTCAAGAGGGATAGCTGAGCGGCGCGCGGTTTTTCCATACTCGCGCCTCTGCAAGTCGGAAGTTCGATTTGCCTCAGGTTCGGAGAGGAGATGACCATGCAGCACGCGATGACGATGAGTACGGCGGCCCGTTGGATCGACACCGGAGCCCAGGTGCTGATCGGCGCGACGGCGATCGTCGCGGCCTGCATCGCATTGACGGGCGCGGGCATGCGCGGCCACGGTGACGTGCCGCAAGGCCGATTCCGCGTCGCGATGGAGGCGTACGAAGCCCAGCAGTGGCCGCAGGCCTATGCGCAGCTGTCGGCGGCCGCCGATGCCGGCGATCCCGCCGCGGCGCGCGTGGCCACGATGATGGCGCGCCAGGGCCCGCTGCTGTTCGGCCAGCACTTCGACGTCAGCCCCGAGCGGCTGCAGCGCTGGGACAAGGCGATGCGCGGCGAGGCGGCCCCGGCGGCCGTCGTGGTCACATCGCTCGAAAAAGATGCGCGTGCAGACGACTCGCCACGAGACGTTCAGGTCGCTGGCGCAAGGTAAGAAACACCTTGCCCGAGTCGTCGCGGGTGGCCGTGGCGATGGCGTCGGCGCGCACCACGGTGCCGCGGTGGATCTGCCAGAAGCGCTCGGCGTTCAGACGCGGCAGCAGTTCGCGCAGCGACGTCCGGATCAGCGCCTCGCGCGTGGCCGTCACCACGCGGACGTACTTGTCGGCGGCCTCGAAATAGATCACCTCGTCGACCGGGATCATGTGCAGCGTCGAGCCGATGCCGGCCTGCAGGAGGGTCAGCGGCGCCTCGGCGGCCGCGGGCGCGGCCGCCAGCAGCGAGCGCAGGCGGCCGAGCAGCGCCGCGTCGTCCACGGCCGCGGCCGGCGTCGCGGCATCCCGCGCCGTTTCGCGCAGCGCGATCATGTCCTTCAATCGGGCGCAGCAAGCGGCCAGGCGCGCCGGCTGCACGGGCTTTTGCAGGTAGTCGACCGCGGCGCGTTCGAAGGCCTGCAGCGCGTACTGGTCATAGGCGGTGACGAAGACGATCAGCGGCAGTGGCCCGGCGTCGGCGGGCCATTCCTCGACGATCGCCTCCGCCGCCTCGAGCCCGCTGCGCCCCGGCATGCGGATGTCCAGGAACACCACGGCCGGCCGCTGCTCGAGCGCGCGTTCGACGGCGTCGTCGCCGTCCACCGCGTGCTCCAGCAAGGTCAGTTCGGGCCACGCGCGCGCCAGCTCGGCGCGCAGCGCCTGTGCGAGCAAGGGCTCGTCTTCTGCAATCAGGGCGGTGGTCATGGCGTGAGTCTCAGGAAAGGGGCGGCGTGGCGATCGGCAGGCGGATCTCGGCGAGCGTGCCGCCCTCCGCGCGCGGCGTCAGCGTGAAGATTGCGGCGTCGCCGTGCAGCGCGTGCAGGCGTTCGCGCACCTGGGCGACGCCGAAGCCGGATCCGGGTTCCAGCGTCTCGACGGGTTCGCGCGCACGCGCCGCGGCGGCCGCTTCGAGCCCGCGGCCGGAGTCGGCCACGGCCAGGATCAGCGTCGTGCCGTCGATCGCGGCGCTCACGTGCAGGTCGCCGGGCCCGCGCTGCGGTTCGAGGCCGTGCTTGATCGCGTTCTCCACCAGCGGCTGCAGCAGCAGCGGCGGCACGGGGATCGCGGCGAGCTCGGGCGGCAGCGCGGTGCCGGCGCGCAGCCGGTCGCCCATGCGCACCTTCATCAGCGCGAGGTAGTCGTCGATCCGCGCGAATTCCTCGGCCAGCGGGTGCTCGGCCTGGCGGCTCGCGTTGAGCGTGGCGCGCAGGAAGGCGATTAGGTGATCGAGCATCTGCTGGGCGCGCTGCGGGTCCGCGCTGATCAGCGCGCGCAGGTTGGCCAGCGTGTTGAACAGCATGTGCGGCTCGAGCTGCGACTGCAGCAGGTTCAGGCGCGCGAGGGTGGCCGCGTACGTGGCGGCCGCGATCTGCGCGCGCTGCGCGCGCGCCTGGCCGCGGGCGTAGAACCAGCCGGCGACGATGGCGCAGAACACCGCTGCCGGCCCGAAGTCGAGCAGCAGCCGGTGCGGCTTGCTCAGGTAGTCGGGCCAGTTCGAGTGGCCGAAGATCGCGTCCGCGATGGTGAGGCCGACCGCGTAGCCCAGGGGGCAGGCCACCGCGATCAGCGCGATGCTGCGCCAGCCCGTCGGCCAGCCGGTGGGGCCCACCGGGAGCGCCCGGCGTCCGCCTTCGACGAGCAGCCAGATCGACAGTCCGATGCACTGCGCATAGACCAGGGTCGGCCCGAACGGATGGCCGTTCACCGCCGCGAGGAGGCCGGCGATCGCCGTGTTGGCCAGCGCCACCTCGATGCCGCGCACCCGCAGGCGGCTGCGGCCGAGCGGATGGGCGGCCGGCGGCGGATCGGCCGCCGCGGCGGGGCGTCGGGGAGCAGGCGGAAGGGACACGGAGGCAGGCGGCATCGGGCGGTGGGAGGGGGATTGTGGCCCGGCGGCCAGGGTCGGCTCAGGCGGCGAGCAGGCCGTCGCGTCCGCGGCGCGTCGCCCAGATCTTGCGCGAGCGGGCGGCCAGCAATCCGGTGGTGAGACCGTAGGCGATCGCGGCCGCGGCGGCGGCCTCGGGGTTGCCCGACAGCGCGGGCTGGATCGCGAGCGCGACGTTGACGACGTAGCGCACCAGGAACACGCCCACGAACAGCAGCAACGGCGCGACGCTGCCGCCGATCGTGAAGCTGCCGTCGGCGTTCGCGCTCACGCGGCGCGGCAGGTCCAGCGAGCGGTTGGACACGAAGCCGAGTGCGGCGCCCACCACCCAGCAGGCACCGGTCAACAGCTCGCCGGCGCCGGCGAAGCCGCGCAGCGCGCCGGCCAGCGAGGCCGCGCCGACGACGAGCGGCACGATCCAGACACGGCCGGCCGACATCGTCCGGGTGCGCATCTGGCGCACGCCGACCAGGACGAGGATGGCGAGGACGGCCCAGACGGCGGCGGGGGTGTGGGTGACGATGTCGAGCAGGGTGGACATGTTGCGTTTTCCTTTGCGGTGCGGTGGGGAGCGGGAATGGACGCATGGTCACGACCTCCGGCTCCAGCCGCCAGCGGCAGGCGACGAGGCGACGGCGGCCGGCGCCAAACGCCCGGAAGACGGCGCCGGATGCGGCGGCTGATGGCCGCGGTCAACGCCCCTTGCCGTGGGTTCGCCGGGCGTTCCTGGGGAGAACCCTTGCAGGGCCTGTCGATTGCCTCGCAGTCGCCGTGAGTGAACTGCGTACGCCATCGCGGCCGAGGGTTGTCCTGGCCTCCGCTTCGGGGGAAGGCCCTGGCGTGCCTGGGTTAAAATGGCCGCTTGAATGGGAGTCCGTGAACGCGTCGCCGCCGGTGTTGCGGCAGGCCGTGCAACGGACCTGGGGGTCATGCGGCGCAGCAGCACGGACAAGATGCCGCGACTTCTCGGCGAACGTCTGCGTCGGGGCTAGCTTGTGAGTTTTTCTTTCGTCATTGAGACCTGGGCGGCCTTCGCGCCCGGCCTGGACACGCGGGCTCGCTGGTCGGACTGGGCGGTCGCGCCGTGGTTGCCGCAAGGCGAGCCGCAGGCGCCGCTGGCCGCCGTCGCGCCGATGCAGCGCCGCCGCTTCGCGCCGCTGGGCCGGCTGGCCGCCCAAGTGGCATTCGACTTGCGCGCCGCCGCGCCACTCGCCGACGCCGCGGCCCCCGCCGACGTTCCAACCGTGTTTGCCTCGCGTTATGGCGAGACGACCCGCTGCCTCGACCTGCTCGTCGCGCAGGTCCGCGGCGAGCCGCTGTCGCCCACCGCGTTCGCGCTGTCGGTGCACAACGCGATGGGCGCGATGATCGCGATCGTGCGCGAGGACCGATGCAACTCGTCGGCCATCGCCGCCGGCCGCATGACCGTCGCCGCGGGCGTCACCGAGGCCGTCGCGCTTCTCGACGACGGCGCGCCGGCCGTCGACCTGATCGCCTACGACGCGCCGCTGCCGGGCGACTATGCGACGTTCCAGGACGAGCCCCCGGTCCATTTCGCGTGGGCCTGGCGCCTGCGCCGCCCGCACGCCGGCGAGCGCGCGCTGCGGCTGGACTGGCAGGCGGACGACGCCGTGCGCGACGACGGCGTCCCCGATCAAGCCGCGGCCCTGCCCGCCAGCCTGCAGGCGATGTGGTTCGCGCTGTCGGATGCGCCGGCGCTGGAGCAGCGGGCCGGCGCACAACGCTGCCGCTGGAGCCGCGATGCGTGACCCCCTCTGCCATACTGCCGCCCCCGCCGATCACGATACCGTTGCGCGCCCCCGGGCGCGGAGACCCTGAAATGCAGCAGCTCGAACACGACATCAAGGCCCTGATCATCTCTTCGCTGGCCCTGGAAGACATCACCCCGGACGACATCCCCAGCGACGAGCCGCTGTTCGTCAATGGCCTGGGACTCGATTCCATCGATGCGCTCGAGCTCGGCCTCGCGCTGCAAAAGCGCTATGGCGTGACGCTGTCCGCCGAATCGGACGAGGTGCGCGCCCATTTCGCCAGCGTGCGCGCGCTCGCCGAGTTCGTGACGGCGCAGGGCAAGGCTTGATCGCGGCGCACGTCGAACGCGGCGGCGGCGTGCCCGAACCCCTGCCGATGCCGCGTCGAGGCTGGCCAGCGCTGGCGGCCGTGGCGGTCGTCCTCGCGAGCCTCGCCTATCCGTTGGTGGTCTGGCTCGCGCTGGGCCATGTCGGGCCGCGCTGGATCGCCTGCGGGCTCGCGGGTCTCGCCCTCGCGCGCGCCGCGGCCGCGCGCGAGCGGTTCTGGCTGGCAGCGGCCGCGGCCGTGCTGCTGCTCGCCGCGGTCGGCGCGTGGACCGACGGCTGGGTTGCGCTGAAGCTGTATCCGGTCGTCGTCAACCTTGCGCTGCTGGGCGCATTCGCGGCCAGCCTGCGCCATGGGCCGTCGGCCATCGAGCGCCTGGCGCGCCTGCGCGAGCCCGCGCTGCCGCCCGCCGCGATCGCGTACACGCGTCGCGTGACGCAGGTCTGGTGCGGGTTCTTCGCCGCCAATGCCGCCATCTCCGCGGCGACGGCGCTGTGGGCCGATGCCGCCGGCTGGGCGCTGTACAACGGCTTGATCGCCTACCTCTTGATGGGCCTGCTGATGGGCGCCGAATGGCTGGTGCGCCGACGCGTGCGTGCCCGCTCGGATGGCGCCGCCGGAGCGCGCCGTGACTGAGCGCGAGCACACGCGCTGGAGTTCGCTCGCCCTGTTGCTGCGGCGCGTCGCGGCGCGCGGCGCGGTGGGCCAGGCGATCGCGTGGCGGGGCGGCGCGCCGCTGGCCAACGGGGCCTTCGTGGCACGCGTCGCCGCGTTCCGCGCGTTGCTGTCGGCCCGGCCTGGCACCCGCTGGGCGCTGTACTGCGAGGACACCGTGGAGTTCGCCGCGGCGCTGTTCGGCGCCTGGCATGCCGGCAAGACGGTGATCGTTCCCGGTGATGCGCAACCCGACACGGTGGCAGGCTTGCGCTCGCAGGTCGATGGCTTCCTCGGCGAACTGCCCGGCGCACTCGCGCCCGCATCGGCCGACCCGGCCGCGGCGGCCGCCGCAATGGCCTGGCCCGTGCTCGATCTCGGCGCGACGATGCTCGTGGTGCACACCTCCGGCACGAGCGGCGAGCCGCTCGCGATCGCGAAGTCGCTGGCGCAACTGGATGCCGAGGTGCACGCGCTGGAGCGCCGCTTCGGCACGCTGTGCGACACGGGGCTCGCGCCGGTCAACCAGGAGGCCGACGCCGCCACCGATGGCGATGCCGGGCGCGGCGAATCGGCGGGCTTCGACGCGGCGGCGGACCCGGTGCGCATCTGGGCCACCGTCTCGCACCAGCACATCTACGGCCTGCTGTTTCGCGTGCTGTGGCCGCTCGCGGCGGGCCGCGCGTTCGTCGCCGAGCGGCTGGCCTGGCCCGAGCAGATCGCCGGGTCGTGCACCGGCCCGGCCGTGCTGGTGAGCAGCCCGGCGCATCTCGCCCGCCTGCCCGACACGCTGGATTGGTCGACGGCGCGTGCGTCGCTGCGCGCCGTGTTCTCGTCCGGCGGGCCGCTGGCCGAGGAGGCGGCCCGCAACACGTTCGCCTTGCTGGGCACGCCGCCGGTGGAGGTCTACGGCAGCTCGGAGACCGGCGGCGTCGCGTGGCGCCAGCGCGCGCGCCACGGCGACACCTGGCAGCCGCTGCCGGGCGTCGCGTTCCGCATCGCGGACGGACTGCTCGAAGTGCAATCGCACCACCTGCCCGACGCCGCCTGGTGGCGCACGGCCGACCGCGCCGCGCCCGCCGGCGACGGCATGGACGGCTTCGAACTGCTGGGCCGCAGCGATCGCCTCGTCAAGGTGGGCGAGAAGCGCGTATCGCTGACGGCGATCGAGCGCCGCCTGGAGGACACCGGCGACGTCGCCCAGGCGCGCGTGCTGATGCTGTCGGAGGAAGGCGTCGCGGAGGCCGCCGCGACGACTGGCGATCGGCCGGTGGTCGTGGCTGAACTGACCGCGTCCGGCTTGCGAAAGCTGCAGGTGCGCGGCAAGCAGGTGTTGATCGACGAGCTGCGCACGCTGCTGCTGCAAGGCATCGAGCGGCTCGCGCTGCCGCGCCGCTGGCGCTTCGTCGAGGCGATGCCGGTCAACGCGCAGGGCAAGACGCCGCTCGCGGCGCTCGAGGCCTTGTTCCGGCCGGTGCGCCCGCACCCCGAGTGGGACAGCGCCGATGCGGTGCACGCGACCGCGCACATGGACGTCGACGCCGGCCTCGCCGTCTTCGACGGCCATTTTCCCGGCCAGCCCATCCTGCCCGGCGTCGCGCAGGTCGACTGGGCGATCGCCTGGGGCCGCGAGCGCTTCGGCATCGCGGCGGCGTTCGTTCGCATCGAGGCGCTGAAATTCCACTTGCCGGTCGCGCCGGGTGCGCGGCTCGAAGCCGAATGGCACTGGAACGCGGCGGCAGCCACGCTGCGCTTCGAGTTCCGGTCGGCGCAGGGCGTGCACTGCAACGGCCGCGCGGTGTTCGCGAACGCGGACGCGTCGGTGGACGCCGGGGTGCCGTCGTGACCGCCGCCGCCTTCCGCCCCGTCGCGGTGATCCCCGTCTACAACCATGGCGAGGCCATCGGCGGCGTGGTGGCGCGCGTGCGCGATGGCGGGCTGCGCTGTTTGCTCGTCGACGACGGCAGCAGCGCGCCGTGCGCCGCGGTGCTCGATGCGCTGGCGCGATCGCCCGACGTCATGCTCGTGCGCCTGCCGCGCAACCAGGGCAAGGGCGGCGCGATGATGGCCGGCCTGCGCGCCGCCGCCGCCGCGGGCTACACCCACGCGCTGCAGATCGATGCGGACGGCCAGCACGACGCAGGCGACATCCCGGCGTTCCTCGAGCGCGCGCGACAGTCGCCTTCCGCCGTGATCTGCGGCACGCCGGTGTACGACGAGAGCATCCCGAAGGTCCGCTACTACGGCCGCTACGCCTCGCATTTCTGGCTGTGGCTCTGCTCGCTGTCGTTCGCGATCCGCGACTCGATGTGCGGCTTCCGCGTCTATCCGCTCGCCAGCGTGGTGCCGCTGCTGGACAGCGCGCGCCTGGGCCGGCGCATGGACTTCGACCCCGAGGTGCTGGTGCGCCTGCACTGGCGCGGCGTGGAGATGGTCAACGTGCCCACGCGCGTCACGTACCCGCCCGACGGCGTCTCGCACTTTCGCTACGGCTTCGACAACCTGTTGATCGTCGCGATGTACGCGCGCCTGTTCTTCGGCATGTTGCTGCGCGCGCCGCTGCTGCTGTGGCGCAAGCTGGTGCCGCGATGACGGGACGCGCGCGCCATTGGTCGCAAGTGGGCGAAGGCGGCGCCGTCGCCGGCCTGTGGTTCATGTACGCCCTGTACCGGCTGGCCGGGCGCCTGCCGTTCCGCGTCGTGCTGTATCCGGTGGTGGCGTGCTACTGGCTCGCCTATCCGGCGGCGCGCCGGGCGTCGCGCGAATACCTGGCCAACCTGCAGCACGCCACCGGCGCGCTCGGGCGCGAGCCGGGCGGGCGCGAGACGCTGCGCCACTTCCTGTCGTTCGCCGACACCATCCTCGACAAGATGCTCGCCGTCGGCGGCCGCTATCGGTTCGAACGGCTGCGCTTCGTCGGCCGCGCGGCGCTCGAGGCACAGATGAAGTCCGGCCGCGGGGCGTTGCTGGTCACCGCGCACATCGGCTGCCTGGAGATGTGCCAGGCGCTGGCCGACGCGCCGCACCTCAAGCTCACCGTGCTCGTGCACACGCTGCACGCGGAGCGCTTCAACCGCCTCCTGGAGCGGCTGGCCCCGGGCCGCGCGCTGCGGCTGTTGCAGGTCAGCGAGCTCACGCCGGCCACCGCGGTGCTGCTCGCCCAGCGCATCGATGCGGGCGAGTTCGTCGCGATCGCCGGCGACCGCGTGCCGCTGCGGGCCGGCCGGGCGAGCAGCGTCGACGTGCCGTTCCTGGGCCGTCCGGCCCCGTTCCCGACCGGAGCGTACATGCTCGCATCGCTGCTGAAATGCCCGCTCGTGATGATGGGCTGCATCCGCCAGGGCGACGCGCACGAGATCGTGTTCGAACGCATGGCCGACGCCGTGCACCTGCCGCGCGCGGACCGGCGCGCCGCCTGCGCCGCCTATGCTTCAGACTTCGCACGACGCCTCGAGCGCCTGCTGGTGCGCGCGCCGTACGAATGGTTCAATTTCTACTCGTTCTGGGATCAACCGGGCGGCGCCGCGGCGCCGGCAACGCATGACTGAGGACAAGGGGCTGGCGCCCGCCACGCGCGTCGTCTTCGACGGGTCGCCGTTGACGATCGAGGACGTCTGCCGGGTCGCGCGCCGCGAGGCGGCGCCGCGGCTGTCGGACGATGCCGCGTTCCGCGCGCGCATCCAGCGCGGTGCGGATTTCCTCGACCGGCTGTTGCGCGAGCAAGGCGTGGTCTACGGCGTGACCACCGGCTACGGGGATTCGGTGACCGTGCCGATCCCGCCCGAGCTCGTCGCCGAGCTGCCGCACCACCTGTTCGCGTACCACGGCGTCGGCCTGGGCCGCCTGCTCGACCCGGGCGAGACGCGCGCCGTCCTCGCCGCTCGGCTGGCCTCGCTCTCGCAAGGCTATTCGGGCGTCACCGTCGAGCTGCTGGAGCAGATCGCAGCCTTTCTCGCGCACGACGTGCTGCCGCAGATCCCGGCCGAGGGCTCGGTCGGCGCCAGTGGCGACCTGACGCCGCTGTCCTACGTCGCCGCCACGCTCTGCGGCGAGCGCAACGTGCTGTTCGACGGCCGCGTGCAGCCCGCCGCCGAGGCGCTCGCGACGCTGCGCCGTGCGCCGCTGCGCCTGCGGCCGAAGGAAGGGCTCGCGATCATGAACGGCACGGCCGTGATGACCGCGCTCGCCTGCCTCGCCTGGGAGCGCGCGGACTACGTGGCGCGCCTGGCGACGCGCCTGACCGCCTGCAACGTCGTCGCGAGCGCGGGCAACGCGCAGCACTTCGACGCGGCGCTGTTCGCCGTCAAGCCGCACGCCGGCCAGCAGCGCGTCGCGGCGCGCCTGCGCGCCGACCTCGCCGCGGACGGCGCGGCCGCCGCGACGGCGCAGGAACAGCGCCTGCAGGATCGCTACTCGCTGCGCTGCGCCCCCCACGTGATCGGCGTGCTGGAGGACGCGCTGCCGTTCTTTCGCACGTTGATCGAGAACGAGCTCAACAGCGCCAACGACAACCCGATCATCGACGCGGAACGCGAGCAGGTGCTGCACGGCGGCCACTTCTACGGCGGCCACATCGCGTTCGCGATGGACAGCCTGAAGAACGCGGTCGCCAACGTGGCCGACCTGCTC
>FSXQ01000621.1_pt1 | contig 10143 bp, 9 predicted proteins | sample 1638011 | NCBI WGS metagenome assembly FSXQ01 (sample SAMEA3914789, study PRJEB12502) | metagenome | biome: forest; material: soil | place: Canada | collected 2011-07-03 | depth 0.3 m | reverse complement strand
GCCCGACTTCAGCGCCTTGGAGATCTCGCCCACCTGCGCGTCGGCGTGCGGCACCAGCAGGTTCACCAGCGTGCTCTTGCCCATGCCGCTGGGGCCCAGCACCAGCGTCGTCTTGTCCTTGAGCAGCGGCTCGAAGACGGCCCTGGTGCCCTGCGGGTCGGTCTTGACCGCCACCTCGAGCACCTCGTAGCCCATCTTGCGATAGGGCGCGAGGCGCGCGCGCGCAGCCGCCGCTTCGGGCAGGTCGATCTTGTTGAGGACGATCTTGACCGCGATGCGGCCGTCCTCGGCGGCGATCAGCGCGCGCGTCAGCTGCGATTCGCTGTACGGCGGGTCGGTGGCCACCATGATCAGCAGCAGGTCGATGTTGGCCGCGAAGTTCTTGCTGCGCCATTCGTCCTGGCGCTTGAGCAGGCTGGTGCGCGGCTCGAACGACTCGATGACGCCCTCGTCGCCGGACACCTGCCAGCGCACGTGATCGCCGACGATGACCTCGCTCTTCTTGCCGCGGCCGTGCGCCAGCATGCGCGTGCCGTCGGCCGTCTCGATGACGGAGTGGCGGCCGTGCACGCCGACGACGCGCGCCAGGGCCAGCTTCGACGCAGGCGGGACGCCGCGCGACGAGGCGGCGCTCAAGCGGCCGCTCCAGCGAGGTTCGCGTCGGACAGGCCCAGCGCCGCGATGCGCGCGGAGGCCGGTGGGTGCGAGTAGTAGAAGCCGACGTAGACCGGATCGGGCGTCAGCGTGGACGCGTTGTCCTCGTACAGCTTGAGCAGGGCGCGCACGAGGTCGGCGGCGCTGGCGTTGCTGCGCGCGTAGGCGTCGGCCTGGAACTCGTCGCGGCGCGACAGGCTGGCGAAGATCGGCGAGACGAAGAACATGAACGGCGGCAGGCCCATCATGAACAACAGCAGCGCCAGCGCGTTGTTGGCGCCGCCGGCGTTGGGCGTGATGCCCAGGCCGAAATAGAAGCCCCACTGCGTCGCGAGCCACCCCAGCAGCGCGAAGCCGGCGAGGCTGAACGCCAGCATCAGCGCCATGCGCTTGGCGATGTGGCGGTGCGCGAAATGGCCCAGCTCGTGCGCGAGCACGGCCTCCACCTCGTCGCCGTTGAGGCGCTTGAGCAGCGTGTCGTAGAAGACGACCCGCTTGCCGGCGCCGAAGCCGGTGAAGTACGCGTTGGCATGGGCGGACCGGCGGCTGCCGTCCATCACGAAGAAGCCCTTGGCGCGGAAGCCGCAGCGTTGCATCAGCGACTGCACGCGTGTGACGAGCGCATCGTCGGCGAGCGGCTCGAACTTGTTGAACAGCGGGGCGATCAGCGTCGGGTAGACGACCATCGCGAGCAGCTGGAACGCCGTCAGCGCGCCCCAGGCCCAGAGCCACCAGAGCGTGCCGGTGGCCTGCATGATCCACAGGACGAGCGCCAGCAACGGGCCGCCGATGGCGATGCCCAGCAGCGTCGACTTGACCAGGTCGGCGACGTACAGCGCCGGCGTGGTCTTGTTGAAGCCGAAGCGTTGCTCGAGACGGAAGGTGCTGTAGAGCTCGAACGGCAGGTCCAGCAGCGCCCCGATCAGGACGAAGGCCCCGACGAGCAGCAACTGGTAGGCCATCGTGCCCCAGTGCGGCGCGACCAGCGCCACCATCCACCGGTTGAGCGCGTCGAGGCCGCCCAGCAGCGTCCAGGCGATCAGGACGGCGCTGCCGAACGCATCGCTGACGATACCCAGGCGCAGCTTGGCCAGCGTGTAGTCGGCGGCCTTCTGGTGCGCCTCCAGCGCCACGGTGCTCGCGAAAGCCGCCGGGACGGCGCCGCGGTGCGCGGCCACGTGGTGCATCTGGCGCGTCGCGAGCCAGAACTTGACGAGCAGCGAGGCCAGGACGGCGCCGGAAAATGCCAGGGACAGGACGACAGGATTCATGGCTCAAGTGTAGGTGTTCGGGCGGCGCCGCCGGCGCGCGTTGGCGCGGCTTTTGCCCTCGACAAACGCGGGCGGGCGCCTTCAGATGGGTTGCGGCCCCGCAAAAGGCAAGAGCGCATGGTTGACAGCTTGTTACGGACAAGCGCGCCGGGGACGTCGCCGCGGGCTGTCCGCGGACTACCATCAACCGGAGCAGGGCGACGACGTGTAATGGAGAGGCGTACGTGAGCAATCAGGATTTCGAGGGCAAGGTCCCGGCCGACGCGGCCTCCGGCGCGCCGGAGGCCCCCGCGGGCACGCCGGAGTACCTCGAGCAGCAACTGGCGAAGGAGCGCGACGCGCGCGTGCTGATGCGCGACCGCCTGCGCCACACCGAGGCGCTGGCGGCCGAATCGCATGCGCTGCGCGCGCGCATGGCGCAGGAACTCGAGCGCGTGACGGCCGACCGCGACCGTCTCCGCACGGCGGCCGCCAGCCCGCCTGCGGCAGGCGCCGCCGCCGCCCCCCGGGCGGGGCCGTCGTCATCCGGTGGCGTCGAGCCACAGTTCACGCCCCGCATGACGTCGCAGATCCCGCCGCCCATCACGCCGGATCCCCGTGACTGGCCGTTGAAGCCGCCGGGGCCACGGGCCCGCAGCGGTCCGTGGCGGGCGCTGGCGATGCTGGGCGGCCTGGCCGCCGGCGTGGCCTGCCTCGCATGGATCACCGGCACGCTGCCGGGCGAATCCGGAACCGATGTGGCGGCCGCGTCAGCGGCTGCAGGGAGGGCGCCACGTGTGGCCACCACGTCAAGCGTCGCCGCTCCTTCCGCGACCGCATCCACGCTCGCGCTGGCCTCGGCGGCGCCTGCCTCCGCGACGGCGTTGCCGCCACCCGGCGGCGCGGTCGCCTTGCCGCCGTTGACGCCGGAGCGGCAACTGGCCGCCGCCCCCACGGCCGCCGGACCGGCACCGATGCCGGCTCCTTCCGCGGCGGCGGCCCCGGCCCTGGCCGGCATGTCGGCACGGCTGCGCACGGCACTGGACGGAGAAGGCATCGCCGCGGCGGTCGAGGTCGACGCGGCGACGGGGCACGTGACGGTGGCCGATCCGCAAGCCGAACAAGCATCGCGCGATCGCACCGACCTCGTCATCCGTGCCGTCTACGCCGGCGCCAGCCTGCCCGAGCCGCAGATCGAGCACCGCTGGATGTCGCCCAGGCGTGGCGAACGCGCGGCGCCGACGGCGGCGGTGTCGCCGACTCCTGCCCGCGGCACGGCGCCGGCTCGGACGTCCAACGACTCCGTCGCGGCCGCGTACGCGGCCCGGCATGCGGCTGCCGAGCACGGCGTCGAACATCGCAAGAAAACGGCCGGCGCGACGGTGGCCGACGCCGAGGAACTGCGGGCCGTGCTGCCGGAGGGTCGCGTGACCGCGAGTTGCCGGGCGAACCTTGCCGGCAAGTCGACGCCGCACCGCGCCGACATGACGACGTGCATGAAGCACAGCTGCTGCAGCAGTTCGGCCAACCACCAGGCCGAGGATTGCCGGGCCTACGAGAAGGCCTATCCGTTCACCTGCGGCGCCGGCTGAGCAGGCGGCCCGCGAGCGCGCGGCACGGGGACCGCGATTTGCCACGTGGTCGAAGGCCAGGGGTTGCAACCCGCAACCCCTTCTTCGTCTCACCTGTGCAAAAGGAGTCCCTCATGGACACGCTCAACGAAACCCTCAGCCACGACGTCATCACCTCCGACCGCGTCGAAGGCACCACCGTCTACAACGACGCCGGCGACAAGCTCGGCTCCATCGATTACCTGGTGATCGACAAGCGCTCGGGCAAGGTGCGCTACGCCGCGCTCGAGTTCGGCGGCTTCCTGGGCATGGGCACGAACCGCTATCCGGTGCCCTGGAGCCTGCTCGAGTACAACACCGACCGCAGCGGCTACGTGGTGCCGATCGACAAGGACACGCTCGACGGCGCCCCGCGCTACGAGCAGAACCGTCGTCCCGACTACGACGACGAGTACGGCCGCACCGTGTACGACTACTACGGCGTGGGCTGGTAGGCGCCGTTCCGGTGCCCGCACGCTTGCGCGCGGGCGCCGGCGCGTTCAACGTCCCGACGGATCGACGGCGGCGTCGCTGATCGTCGCCATCCGCGAGTCGTTGGCGCCGTCGACGAAGCGGACGATGAAACGGACGGCGTGCGCCCGGTCGTCGCCGCCGTCGCAGTCGAGCCCGTGCACCACGCGCCGGATCTGGTGGAACGTGCGGGACGAGTCCGTCGCGGGCGCCACATCGTAGACGTGGTGGCGCTGCACCTTGAACGTGACCGCGACGGCCGACGGCTTGTCGGCGTCGTGCCAGGCCGGGACCAGCGCGTCGGCCAGGTCGGCGGCATCCACCGTCGGGCAGGCCTGGCTCAGCGGCAACTGGCCGACGACGTTCACCTGGGCGAGGTCCCGGGCGGGCGTCGCCGCGTGGGCGCCCTGGATGGCCGCGAGCAGCGCGCCCGCGGCGGCGAGGGCTTTCCACGCAAGAGTAGGGGCAGAGGGCTGGTTCATCGGAGCTCCTGGCAGGCGAATTGAAGGGGCGAGGTCATCTTGTCCAGGCGCGGGACGCAGCCAAAGCGCTTCCCGACGAGGGCGCGATCGGGTGCGACGAAGTGAAGCTGGGCGCGATGGACCGGAACGGTTTCAGGTCCAGTGGTCGTCGTCGAACACGTTGATCACCGTGCCGTCCCCGGACTCGTCGTCATCCACGTCGACATCGAGGTCCTGGCAGTCGGGATCCGACGGCGAGGCGTCGACGATGTGGATGTGCGTGAAGCCGTGCCCGTGCGAGCCGATGTGGGCGCGTGCGCCGTGCACGACGGCGAACATGGCGAGCACGACGGCGAGGGCTTTCCACGGATGGCGGGGGCTGGCGGTCGGGGTCATCGGTTTCTCCTGGGAGGACGGCCTTTTGGAAGGCGATGCGCCACGATAGGCACGCGTCTCCCTTCGCTCCAGCGCCGCGCGACGGGCGCGGCGAAACGCTGCGACGAAATGAATCTGCGGGCGACGAGCCGGATGCGCGGCCTGCGCGAGAATGGCTCATCCGCGTCGCCTTGCCGCGACGCCCTGAACACCCATCCGCCGGGAGACCCGATGACCGACACGCTGCTGAAGAAGTCCGAGAACAACCTGATCTGGGTCGACATGGAGATGACGGGCCTGTTGCCCGACACCGACCGCATCATCGAGGTCGCCGTCGTCATCACCGACCCGCAGCTGACGATCCGCGTCGAGGGCCCGGTCTTCGCGATCCACCAGAGCGACGCCACGCTGGACTGCATGGATGCCTGGAACAAGGGCACGCACGGCCGCAGCGGGCTGATCGACCGGGTGAAGGCGTCGACCGTCACGGAAGCGGAGGCCGAGGCCGCGCTGATCGAATGGATGAGCCAGTTCGTGCCCAAGGGCAAGAGCCCGATGTGCGGCAATTCCATCTGCCAGGATCGCCGCTTCATGGCACGCACGATGCCCAGGCTGGAGGAGTTCTTCCACTACCGCAACCTGGACGTCAGCACGCTCAAGGAACTCGCCAAGCGCTGGAAGCCGTCGGCGCTGGAAGGCCTGAAGAAGGCCGGCAAGCACACCGCGCTGGCCGACATCCAGGAGTCGATCGACGAACTGGTGCACTACCGGGCGACGTTGCTGAACGTCTGATCGGGTGGCGCGGCGGGCCTTGGCCGCGGCGCGTTCTCAGCCTTGGTTCGCCGCCGGCGCCAACGCCGCGGCCATCGGCTTCAGCCGCGACCCCATCTGCAGCCGCACGAGCACCAGGCTCACGACGGCCTGCACGAACACGCTGGCGACCGACAGGTGCCAGACGTCCGGCAACTGGAAGCCGGCATGCTGGTGCAGCCACAACGCCGGCAACACGAAGGTGAGCAGGCGCGTGAAGGAGCTGGCGAGCGCCGGCAGCGTGTTGCCCATCGCCTGGAACATGCCGGAGCAGGCGAACACGATGCCCATGCCGAAGAAGTTCCAGGAGACGATCTTCAGGACCGTGACGCCCGCCTCGATCGCCTGCGGGTCGGACGCGAACCAGCGCACGGGAATCGGCGCCCACAGCTGGCAGGCGGCGACCACGCAGGCCATCAGCACCAGTTCGAGCGCCAGCGCCTGTTTCAACGTCTCCGCGACGCGTTCCGGACGGCGTCCGCCGAAGTTCTGGCCCGCGATGGCGGGAATGGCGAAAGAGATCGCCATCGACGGCATCGCCAGCGCCTGCATCACCCGGCCGGCAATGCCGAACCCGGCCTGGGCGGCGGCGCCGAAGTCGCGGATGAGGGCGTAGATGGCCGAGTTGAGCAGCACCATGATCAGGAACTCGCCGCCCGCCGGCAGGCCGATGCGCAGCATCTTCCCCAGGATCTCCCGGTCCGGCCGTCCAGGGCCGCCGGACAGCGAGACGACGTCGCCGAGCTGGCGCAGGTAGCGCGCGAGCAGCGGCACGCCGGCCGCCACCGACAGGCTGGTGGCCAGGCCGGCGCCGGCAACGCCCAGCGGATGGTGCGTGCCCCAGCCGGCGATGAGGATCGGCGCCAGGACGATGTTGAGGCCCACGGTCGCGACCTGCACCACCATGCCCGGCTTGGTGATGCCGGCGCCGCGCAGCACCGAGCCGACCACCGCGAGCACGAACTGCAGCGCGAGGCCGGGCAGCGACCACAGGATGAACGTCACGCCGGCTTGCGTGATGGCCGCGTCGGCGGCCACACCCCGCATGTACGCCGGCGCCAGGCCCACGCCGAGGACGATCGTCGCGGCCATGCAGGCCAGGCCCAGCAGCATGGACTGCCTGAACACGCGGCTCGCGCCGGCCTTGTCCTTGGCGCCCAGCGCGTGCGCCACCAGCGACACGGTGCCGACGCCCAGCATCTGCGTCAGCGCGATCACGAGCAGCGTGATGTTGCCGGCCGCCGCGACGCCGGCGACGGCTTCCTTGCCGATGCCGGACACGAAATACAGGTCGACCATGAGGTACATCGTCTGCACCAGCATGCCGACGGTGATGGGGATCGCCATGGCGATGAGGTGGCTCCGGACGGAGCCTTGGGTGAGGTCGCGCATTCTTGTTTTCTCTTTGATCGACGGTCGGCGGCGCGACTGGCTTGCGCCGCCGGAAAAGGGTGGCCTGAATCGCGCGCCGGAGGTGCCGGCGCGGCGCGGACGGGATTCAGTCCGCGCCGGCTTGCCGCGGCGGCTGCGCCGATCGGGCGATGGCCGGCAGCACGCGCGGCGGCCGGTTCGACAGGCGGTACGGCGCCTGGCGCCTGCGCAGCGCGCGCAGGAGGCCCTGGGCTTCCTCGTCGGGCCACTGCACCCGCTTGCGGTACTCGCTGCAGTCGTCCTTGCGCGTCATGAGCTCGTGGTTGATCAGCTCGCGCCGCAGCGTCGCGTGGTCGCCGTACACGTGCCAGGCCTTGAGCACCTGGTTGACCTCGGCCTCGGTGTAGACGCGGCGGGCGTCGAAGCGCGTCCACAGCACCCACATCGCGAGGCGCTGCTGCGACAGCTTCAGGGGCCAGCGCGCGAGGCGGCCGCTGAAGTCGAAGCACTTGAGCGTCTTGCCGGCACGCTCGGTCAGCGCGGGCGGCGCGGGCTCGACGGGCGTGGTCACCGGGTCAAGCAGCTCGGGCGCGTCGAACCAGATGTCGGAGCCGGCGGGCGGCGGCGTCGCGCCCGCGGGGGACGCGTCGCGCGTGACCTCGGCCTGGAGTTCCTGCAGGTTGCGCTTGCCGGCGCCACGCGCCAGCAGGTTCATCATCTCCACGTGGCCGGGCGGGCGCCCGTGCGTGATCTGATGGTCGGCGAGCGCGCGTTCGAGCAAGCGCGCCAGCGCGGAGAGGTCGGGCGCCGAATACGGCACGACGGTTCGGGTCATGGCAAAGCCTCACGGTGACAGCGTGTGCTCGAGACGCCGCGCAGGAACGCGGCACCGGGGGTTGCCCTTGCCAGAATCGAGCTCACGCGAGGTGAGACAAGCCTGATCGAATGGAAAGCATCGGGATTCGCGGGGAACCGGGACGCGGCAGGTTTAGCGACGCTGGGGATGCCAGCGCGGCAACGCCTGGGTGAACTGCCGACCGAGGCACCAGTCTAACAGGCCTGGCGCGCGCTCACTGCAACTGGAACCTGGCCACGGCCACGTGCAGGCGGCTGCCTTGGTCCTTCAGGCTCTCGGCAGCGGCGGCGCTTTGCTCCACCAGCGCCGCGTTCTGCTGGGTCATCCGGTCCAACTGGGACACGGCCTCGTTGATCTGGTCGATGCCCGTGGTCTGCGCCGAGGCCGCCAACGAGATCTCGCCGATGATGTCGCTCACGCGCCGAACCGACCCGACGATCTCGCTCATCGTCTTGCCCGCCCCCTGCACGAGCTTCGCGCCGGTCTCGACCTTGTCGACCGAGGCGCCGATCAGTGTCTTGATTTCTTTGGCCGCGGTCGCCGAGCGCTGGGCAAGAAGCCGCACCTCGGCCGCCACGACCGCGAAGCCGCGCCCCTGTTCACCGGCACGGGCCGCCTCGACCGCGGCGTTGAGCGCCAGGATGTTGGTCTGGAACGCGATGCCGTCGATGACGCCGATGATGTCGACGATCTTGCGCGACGCCGCGGAGATCTCCTCCATCGTGACCATCACTTCCTGCACGGCGCCGCCGCCGCGCACGGCGATCTCCGACGCACTGCGAGCCAGGTCGTTGGCCTGGTTCGCCGATTCGGTGTTCTGGCGGATGTTGGTGGCCATCTGGTGAATGGCCGACACGGTGGACTGCAGGCTGTTCGACTGTTGCTCGGTCCGGTTGGAGAGGTCCAGGTTGCCCGAGGCGATCTCCGACGAGGCTTGCGCGACGGAATCAACGCCCTCGCGCACCGTGCTGACCAGCTCGCGCAGGCCGGCCTGCATCTCGGTCAGCGCACCCAGCAGGCTGCCGACCTCGTCCCGGCCGCCGCCGGGAATGCGGCGCGTCAGGTCGCCCTTGGCCACGGCGCGTGCGCTTCGCGACGCCTCGCCCAACGAGGCGGCGATCCGCCGCGCCATCACGAACGCCAGGGCCAGGCCCACCGCGACCGCGACCACGACGGCCGCGAAGATGACGATGCGCGTCTGCGTGGCCGTCTGCTCGGTGGCCTGCACCTGCGCGTCCGCGCTGCGGTCGTTGGTCTGCAGGATCGACGTCAGGCTGTCGTTCATCGAGTCGAACAACTTGCGATAGTCGCCGTCCATCGCCTTGGTGCCGAAGTCGCCGGTCAGCGTCAGCACCTTCTCGTTGCCTGCGAGGTAGGCGCTCCAGCGCCCCACGAACGCGTCGTACGCGCCGCGTTCTTCCGCGGACGCCACGAGGGGCTCGTACTTCCTGCGCGTGGCGGCCAGCGTGTCGGCCAGCCCATTGATGCGCACCTTGAGTCCCTTTTGCTCATCCTCCGAGTCGGACAGCATGTGGGCGTACTGGACGGCACGCATCTCGAGCACGGTCGCCCGCATGGCCGAGACCAGGCGCACCCGCGGCAGCGCGTTGTTGGCCAACAGTCGCGCGCCGGCGCTGACGTGATCGAGTTGCACGACGGCCACGCCGCCCACCAGAACGGTGAAGAACAGCACGGAAGTCAGCACGGTCAGCAGCTTGGTGCCGATCCTGAGGTTGTCGAACCATTGGAGCATGGCGAATCCTTTGCACGTGCGACATGGTGTGGGAGACACGCCCTGGGTGAAGCCGCGAGAAGGCCCCGTGTAGCCTCCCTATCCGTTGGATGGCCCGCGACTTGAATCGATTCGACGCGCTGGCCGGGCCACTTGCGGCGTCGCCGCCGCCAACCGTGCGGGAGTCCGCGCCAGCATTCCGAAAAGCCCGGCGCGAAGCGATCAATCAGCAGGCGAAAGGCAAGACCCGGTACCGATGTTGTTCAATGCCTCACTTCGTGCCGGCCGGCCGGCGAGTGCGCCGGCCCGGCGCCCGTCTTACTTCGACGAGATCAGGTCCACCTCGAACACCAAGGTCGCATTCGGCGGAATCACGCCACCCGCGCCGCGGGCGCCGTAGCCGAGTTCGGCCGGGATCGTCAGCACGCGGGTGCCGCCGGCGGCCATGCCTTGGACGCCTTCGTCCCAGCCCTTGATGACCATGCCCTGGTCGAGGCCGAACACGAAGGGCTGGCCGCGGTCCTTGCTGGAGTCGAACTTCTTGCCGCGGCCG
>FSXQ01004129.1_pt1 | contig 10158 bp, 2 predicted proteins | sample 1638011 | NCBI WGS metagenome assembly FSXQ01 (sample SAMEA3914789, study PRJEB12502) | metagenome | biome: forest; material: soil | place: Canada | collected 2011-07-03 | depth 0.3 m | reverse complement strand
GACCTGCGCGCCCTCGGCACCGCGGCCATCGACGCGCTGAGCTCGACCCAGCTGAACTCGCTGGCCACCGACCACCTCGCCGCCCTGACGACCGCGCAAGTGGCCGCCCTGACGACGACCCAGATCGCCAACCTCAGCACGACCAACCTCGACGCGCTCGGCACCGCCCAGGTCGCCGCGCTGACCAGCGGCCAGATCGCCGCCCTGACGACCACGCAGCTGAACGCCCTGACGAGCACCGACATCGGCGCCCTGACGAGCGTCCAGGCCGCCGCCCTGACGACCAGCCAGATCGCGTCGCTGACGACCGACCTGCTCGCCGCGATGACGACGACCGACCTGCGTGCCCTCGGCTCCGCCGCGATCGACGCCCTGACCTCGACCCAGCTGAACTCGCTGGCCACCGACCACGTCGCCGCCCTGACGACCACGCAAGTGGCCGCCCTGACGACGGCCCAGGTCGCCGCGCTCAGCACCGCCACCCTCGACGCGCTCACCACGGCCCAGACCGCCGCGCTGACCACCAACCAGATCGCAGCCCTGACGACCGCGCAAGTCGCGGCCCTCGAGACCACCGATCTGGCCGCGCTCACCACGGCGCAGATCAAGGCGCTGAACACGGCCGACATCCTGGCCCTGTCCACCACCGAGATCGGCGCGCTCACCAGCACGCAGGCCGCGGCGCTGACCACGGCGCAGATCGCCGCGATGGGCACGGATCAAGTGGCCGCCCTGTCGACGACCGACCTGCGTGCCCTGGGCACCGCACAGATCGTCGCGCTGACCTCCGCTCAATTGAACGGCCTGGCCACCGACCATGTCGCCGCCCTGACGACCGCGCAAGTGGCTGCCCTGACGACGAGCCAGGTCGCCAACCTGAGCACGACCAGCCTCGACGCGCTCACCACGGCCCAGACCGCCGCGCTGACCAGCACGCAGATCGCCGCACTGACGACGTCGCAACTCAACGCGATGACCAGCACGGAGATCAGTGCGCTGACCAGCACCCAGGCCGCCGCCCTGACGACCGCGCAGATCGCGTCGCTGACGACCGACCTGCTGGGCGTCCTGTCGACGACCGACCTGCGTGCCCTGGGCACCGCCGCGATCGGCGCGCTGACGTCGGCCCAGCTCAACGCGCTGGCCACCGACCACATCGCCGTCCTGACGACGACGCAGGTCGCCGCCCTGACGACCGCGCAGCTCGCCGCCCTGAGTACCACCAACCTCGACGCGCTGACCACCGCCCAGACGGCCGCCCTGACGACCGCGCAAGTGGCCGCCATGACGACCACCCAGGTGGCCGCGCTGGAGACGACGGACGTCGCCGCGCTCACCAGCAACCAGATCAAGGCGCTCACGACGGCCGAGATCGTGGCGCTGACGACCACCGAGATCGGTGCGCTCACCAGCACGCAGGCGGCCGCGCTGACCACGGCGCAGCTGGCCGCGATGGGCACCGACCAGGTCGCTGCCCTGTCGACGACCGACCTGCGTGCCCTGGGCTCGGCCACCATCGGTGCGCTGACCACGGCCCAGCTCAACGCGCTGGCCACCGACCACATCGCCGCGCTGACGACGACGGAAGTCGCCGCCCTGACGACGAGCCAGATCGCCAGCCTGAGCACGACGAACCTGGACGCCTTCACGACGTCGCAGTTCGCCGCGCTGACGACCAACGAGATCGGTGCGCTGACGACCAGCCAGGTCGCCACGCTCTCCTCGGCGGATGTCGCGGCGCTGAACACGGCGCAACTGAACGCCTTCAGCACCAGCCAGATCCAGGCGCTGGGCACCGACGAGATCGCCGGCCTGACGACCGCCCAGGTCGCCTCGCTCAGCTCGACGCTGGTCGCCGCGCTCACGACCAGCGAGGTCGCCGCGATGGAAAGCGCCGACGTCCATGCCCTGTCCACCGCGGCGGTGCATGCGATGAGCAGCGCGCAGTTCGCGGCGCTGACCACGGCCGACGTCGCGACGCTGACCACCGCCCACATCGGCGTGATGACGACGGATCAGGTGTCCGCCCTCAACAGCGCCGACATCGCCGCCCTGACGACGGCGCAGGTGGCCGCGTTCAACACGTCGCACATCGCCGCGCTGACGACCGACCAGATCACGCATCTGAACACGGCCGACATCAACGCGTTCACGACGAGCGAGATGCACGCGCTCACCACGGCCCAGATCGTCTCGTTCACGACCGACCAGATCGCCGGCTTCTCGACCCACGACCTCGCGTCGCTGTCGTCGACGCAGGCCCAGGCCTTCACCAGCACGGAAATCGGCGCGATGACGAACGCGCAGGTCGACGCCCTGGTCTCGGCTTCGCCGATCGTCCTCGACCTGAACGGCGACGGGGTGCACACGACCTCGGCGACCCAGGGCGTGAACTTCGACCTGGCGGGCACCGGCCATTCCAGCAAGATGGGCTGGACGGACGGCACCGACGGCCTGCTGGCGATCGACCTGAACCACGACGGCAAGATCAACGACGGCACCGAGCTGTTCGGCGTCGGCACCAAGCTGGCTGACGGCACCCGCGCGGGCAACGGCTACGCCGCGATGGCGCAGTACGACAGCAACGGCGACGGCAAGCTGACGGCCGCGGACGCGCACTTCAAGGATCTGGTGGTCTGGGTCGACGCCAACCATGACGGCAAGTCCGAAGCGGGCGAGCTCAAGACGCTCGGCGACCTGGGCATCACGTCGCTCGACCTGCACGGCCTGGCCGGCACGGCCGCCGACAACGGCAACATCCTGGGCCTGACGTCGAGCTACACCACGGCCGACGGCGCCAGCCACCAGATGGCCGACGTCTGGTTCACGAAGGACACGGCCGCGGCCGCGCCGACGGAAACGGTGACGACCCCGAGCCTGCACGACCTGCTCGCGGCGCCGGCCACCGACCTGTTGCCGGGCCACGCTGCCGAAGCCGCCACGACGGTTGCCGCCGGACATGCCGCGGTGGACCACGCCCACGAGGCGGCGGCCCACGCGCTGCACGGACTGACGAACAACCGTCTGCTGGACGAGGAACAGAACCGCGCCAACCCGCTGATCTGATGGACCGGCCGGCCTGCCCCCGCATGAACGAAGGGCAGGCCGGCCAGCCTCCGCCATGAGCATCCACTGGCCCAAGTGGGCGAGCCGCTTCGGACGCTTCGTCGAGAACGCGTTCGGCTACACCCCGCACCATCACCACTCGACGTCCACGACGACGGACGTCGGCGGACTCACGTCCGCGCAGATCCCGGCATTGACTTCCGCCGACGTCGCGGGGTTGTCGGTCGCCCAGTTGCAGGCGATCGCGCCGGCGGACATGGCGCTGTTCGACATCGCGGCGATGATCGGCTTTTCCCAGGCCCAGCTGGCGGGCCTGTCGACCACCCAGTTCTCCAGTTTCTCGAGCCAGGAGATCGCCGCGCTGTCGACGGCGCAGATCGCGTCGCTGGGCACCGCCGACGTGGCCGCGCTCACGGCGGCGCAGGTCGGCGCGCTGACCACGGCGCAGATCGCCGCGCTCTCGAGCAAGGATCTGGGCGTGCTCGGCACCGCGCAGATCGCCGCCTTGAGCGTGGCCGACATCCAGGCGCTGTCCTCGTCGGCCATCACCGGCCTGACGACCGCGCAGCTCAACGCGCTCACCTCAGCGCAGATGGCCGCCCTGAGCACCGGCGAGATCGCGGGCCTGTCCGCGACGCAGGTCAAGAGCCTGGACACCACGCACATCGGGGAGCTGTCGACGGCGCAGCTGGCGGCCCTCACGTCGGCGCAGTTCGTCGCGCTCACCAGCGGCCAGATCGGCGCGCTGACCACCACCGACGTCGCCGCGCTCACCACCGCCCAGGCGCACGCGCTGACCGTGACGCAGCTCGCCGGCCTCTCGTCGACCGCCGTCGGCTCGTTGGCCACCGCCGACCTGAACGCCCTCACCTCCATTGCGCTGCGCAGCCTCACGACGACGCAGGTCGCCGGGCTGAGCGCCGACCAGATCGGCGCGCTGAGCACCGACCAGGTCGCCCTGCTCACCACCTCGCAGCTCGCCGGACTGGGAACCGCCGGCGTGGCCGCGCTGGGCATCGAGCAGGTCGACGCGCTGACCTCGCAGCAGATCGCCGCGCTCACGACCGCGCAGATCTCCGTGCTCACGCCGGAGGAACTGAACTCGTTGAGCACCTCGCAGATCGCGGCGCTCACCACGGTGCAGGTCGGCGCGCTCAGCCCCGACTGGATCGCCTCGCTCGACACCGGCATCGCCGCGCTGTCGACCGCCGTCATCCGCGCGCTGAGCACCGCGCAGATCGGCGTGATGACCGCCGACGAGATGGGCGCGCTCACCACCGCCCAGGTGGCCGCGCTCACGAGCACCGAGGCGCAGGCGCTGAGCGCCGGCCAGCTCGCCTACTTCAACAGCGCGGACGTCGTGGCCTTGAGCACCGCCGCCCTCGCCGCGCTGACCTCCGATGGCCTCAACGCGCTGCCTACCGACGGCGTCGCCGCGCTCTCGACGGCGCAGGTCGCCGCGCTCACCTCGACGCAGGTCGCCGGCCTGGACGGCGAGTCGCTGGCCGCCCTCACCTCCTCGCAGGTGGCGGCGCTCACCACCAGCCAGATCCACGCACTGTCCACGGACCAACTGGCCGGCCTCGGTGCGACCGACATCGGCGCGCTCACCAGCACGCAGTTCCGCGCCCTCACCACGGCGCAGTTCGCCGCGCTGAGCAACGCCGAGCTCGCGGCCATCTCCACCGCCAGCATCGCCGCGCTGACGACGAGCCAGGTCGCCGCGCTGGCAACCGACCAGCTCGCCGCGCTCTCCACGGCGCAGATCGCCGCGCTCACGTCGGCCGGGGTCGCCGCGCTCACGCCCGCCCAGGTGGCCACGCTGGCCACCGCGGACATCGCGGCGCTGACCACCGCGCAGGTCGCCGCGTTCACGGCTGCCCAGGCCGCGGCGCTCGGCACCGGCCAGCTCGCCGCGCTCAACACCGCGGACATCACCGCGCTGCGCTCGACGCAGGTGGCCGCGCTGTCGCCGGCCCTGGTGGGCGCATTGCGCACCGACCAGATCGCGGCGCTGTCGACGGCCAGCGTGCGCGCGCTGGGCACGGCGGCGCTCGATGGCCTGAACACGTCCCAGTTCTCCGCCTTCACCACCGCGCAGCTCGCCGCGCTGACCACGGCGCAAGTGGCCGGCCTGATGACCGGCCAGCTCGCCGCGCTCGGCACCGACCAGCTGAACGCGTTGACCAGCACCCAGTTCGCGGCGCTGACCACGGCCGAAGTGGCCGCACTGACCGCCGCCCAACTCAACGCGCTGCAGTCGCAGGACCTGGCCGCCTTGTCGACCGCGGCCGTCCGCGCCCTCGGAACGACCGGCATCGCGGCGTTGTCCGGCGCCGAGGTCGCGTACCTGGGCACGGCCCAGATCGGCGCGCTGAGCACGGCGCAGATCGCCGCCTTGAGCACCGACCAGGTCAGCCACCTGAGCACCGCGGCGGTCGCCGCGCTCGGCTCGAGCAACGTCAGCGCCCTGACCAACGCGCAGATCGACGCGTTCACCACGGCGCAGCTCGCCGCGCTCACCACGGCGGAAGTCGCCGGCCTGACCGCGGCCCAGGCCGTCTCGCTGGGGGTCGGCGGCCTGGACGCGCTGACGACGCGCCAGTTCGCCGCCCTGTCGACGACCGTGATCGCCGCGCTCGGCACCGACCAGGTGGCGGGCCTGGAAACGGCCGACCTCGCCGCGTTGACCACGTCGCAGCTGCAGGCCTTCGGCACCGACGCCATCGGCGCCTTGACGAGCGCCGAGATCCACGCGCTCACCACCGCGCAGTTCGCCGCGCTCACCAGCACGCAGGTGGTGGCACTGAGCACCGATGCGATCCATTCGCTCAACACCGCCGACGTGCATGCCCTGTCCACGGCCACGCTCGCCGCACTGACCACCGCACAGATCCAGGCGCTCGGCACCGACCAGACGAGCGCGCTGAGCACCGCGCAGGTCGCCGCGTTGACGACCAGCCAGATCGCGGTGCTGGGCACCGACGAACTGTCCGCCTTCAGCACCGCGCAGTTCCATGCGCTGACCGCGACGCAGTTCTCGGCGCTCACGAGCGACCAGTTCAGCAGCTTGTCCACCGCGGTGATCGCCGGCCTCACCACGACGCAGATGCAGGGCCTGAGCACCGACGACATCGCCGCGATGACGACGCTCCAGATCGAGGCGCTTTCCAGCGGCGAGCTCGCGGCGCTGTCGATGACGCAGGTGGCGGCGTTCACGGGCAGCCAGCTCTCGGTGATGTCCGGATCGCAGATCGGCGGCCTGATCGCCGCGTCGCCCGTCGTGCTCGACCTGGACGGCAACGGCGTCAGCACCACCGCCGCCGCGCAGGGGGTCACCTTCGACCTCCTGGGCAACGGCCATGCCACGAAGACCGGCTGGACCTCGTCGGCCGACGGCCTGCTGGCCATCGACCTGAACCACGACGGCAAGATCGACGACGGCAGGGAGCTGTTCGGCACCGGCACCCGGCTGGCCAACGGCCTGCGGGCCAGCAACGGCTACGAGGCGATGGCGCAGTACGACAGCAACGGCGACGGCAAGTTGACCGCCGCCGATGCGCACTTCAAGGACCTCGTCGTCTGGGTCGACGCCAACCACGATGGCAAGACCGAGGCGGGCGAACTCAAGACGCTCTCCGATCTGGGCATCACGGCGATCGGCCTGCACGGCCTGGCCGGAACGGCCACCGAGCACGGCAACCTGCTGGGCCTGACGTCCAGCTACACGACGGCGGACGGCGCCACGCATGCGATGGCGGACGTCTGGTTCGCCAAGGACACCGCGGCCTCCGCGCAGGCGGGTACGACGGCGGCCGCGCCCGCGCTGGCCGACCTGTTGTCCCAGCCGTCCAGCGACCTGCTGCCGGGCCACGACCCGGACGCGCACGCAAAGGCGCACGCGGATCCGGTCGCGGGCCTGCACGCGCACGCGACGGCCCTGCACGGCCTGACCGACCATCGCCTGCTGGGCGACGACGAACAGGCCCGCTCGGGCCCGTTGATCTGACGTTGCGCGAACTCATCGCGCGCCGGTGACGCCGCGCTCCCGCGCGACCGCCTACCAGCGATGCAACATCTGGCCCGGCTGCGCGACGGCGTCCCGGCCGATCAGCTCGAAGCTGCCGGGCGCCCACGGCTTCAGGAAGCGCACCGAGGCCGACAGCATGGCCGCGCCGGCCCCGACGAACGCGTCGCAGCGCGCCGCCACGTAGGCCGCGATGGCCGCCGCCTCGCCCGTGCCGCGCGGCGTGTCCGAGCGCAGGTCGAACGGCAGCACGCGCTCGCCATGGCGCGCGCGGAACTCGGCGACCACGGCGTCGCTGTCGGTGATCAGGAGCACGCCCAGGCCGGCGTCGATGGCCAGCCGCGCGGCAATGCGCTCGTGCTGCATCGCATGCGCGGGGCCGAGATCGCGCGCGTGGGGCACGCCGGCATCGCCGGGAGCGTGCACGGCCAGCCAGCGGCAGCCGTTCAGATGATCGCGCTCGAAGGCGTCGACGCGGGCCTGCAAGGCGGGCTGCAGCCGCAGGTGGCGGGCCACCAGTCGACGGCGAAGCTCGTCCGCATCCAGGCCGTGATGCGCGCTGCCGGATTCGATCCACGCGTGGAGCTCGCCCACGGTGCTGCGGAAATCGCCCACCGCCAGCGTCTCGTCGCGCGCCAGCAGATGCAGCGCGGACATTCGCGCGCCGGCACCGGCCAGGCGGTTCACGCGCTCGTCGCGCAGATTGGCGCCCGTCCACTTGGCCGGGAAGATCGATGCGGCGCGCTCGCAGTCCGCGGCGAGCGTGGCCTCGGACAGCGGTGCGAAGAAGTGCTCGAACGCGCTCTGCGCGGCCGTGCCACCGAAGCGCGAATTCGCGCCCCAGTGGACGACCGGCTGGCGGCCGCTCAGTTCGGCCAGCAGCGCCTGCCCCAGCACCTGGTCGACATCGGTCCAGAAGTCTTCGCCCCAGGCCTTGATCAGCAGCAGCTTGCCGGGCGTCGCCGAGGCGCGTGCCGCCCTGCCGGCGCGCGCGGCTTCCAGCCACTGGCCCAGCTGCGCGGAATCCGGTTGCTGCGCCAGCGCGCGTGCGAACAGGCGCTCCGCGATCTCGTGGCGACGCAGTCCGAGCGCGAGGTGGCCGCGCAGGGACAGCGCGACGATGTCGTCGGGCGAACGCTCGAGCGCCGCGCGCGTCAACTGGTCGGCCAGCACGAGGTTGCCGCGTCCCAGCGCGTCGTTGGCGCTCTTGGCGAGCGAGGCGTCGCCGGACATGCCCAGCGCCGGCGACACCGCCAGCCCGCCTTCGGCGCTCACCGCCTCGCATTCGAAATACGGCGCCCGGAAGTTCAGGCCGCCGACGCCCGACAGCATCGACGTGTAGTGCGAGAAGCCCGACCACCAGCCGGCCCACGCGTTGATGTGGTGGTTCGCGCGCGAGTGGCGCAACAGGCACATGTCGACCGCGACCGGCCGCACCTCGTCGTCGAAGGCGCCATGGCGCGAGCGGTGCGCCAGCATCAGCAGGCCGTAGCGGCGCGCGAGATCCAGCTTCAGCTCGTGGCAATCGCTCGTGATCACGACCGGATGCGCGGCGGCCGGCAGCACGTCGCGCTCGATCAGGTTGCAGATGGTGCGGAAGGCGACGTCGTCGGGACGGCCGTCCGCGCCGTAGAAGCGGTCGCCGCAACGCACGCTGAGCACTTCGTAGTGCTGCACCGGCAGGCCTTGCGCGAGCTCGCGCTCGATGTCCGCGGTGAAGCGGAACAGGCCTTGCATCGCGACGCGCGTGCGCTCGGGCAGCGTCGTGCGGTTCCAGGCGCCGGCGTTGGTGCTGATGTGCAGCACCTTCTCGTCCGAGGCGAGGAAGGCCTGCAGGCGCAGGCGCAGCGCGACTTCGTCGTTGAAGAATTCCTCGGCCTCGGCGACGGCCTCGGCCGTGCTCGCATGGAACAGCGCCGGGTCGTGCTCGATGAAGCGGGCGAAGCCCGTGCGGCTGATGTCGACGCGCATCTCGATCCCCGTGCCTTCGAGCATCTCGTGCACGTGGCAGGCGCCGCGGATGAAGTCGCCCAGGCCCGGCGGGCTGCTGTACCACTCGTTGGAGGGCTTGAAGGTCTGGATCACGCATTTGACCGCCAGCGCCGGGCTGGCGTTCGCCGCGTCGGCGGGCGGCGCCTGCCGGGCCGACAGCGCCTTGGCCGCCTGGCCGATCTCGCGGGCACGCGCGAGCCAGTCGCGGATGTCGGACGACTGCGGCTGCAGCGCCTGGGCGCGGCCGAAGAACACTTGGGCGTGGTGGAACTTCTGGAGCGCGAGCGCCACGTGGCCGCTCACGCACAGGCCGACGACGTCGCGCGGGTTGCGGCGCAGCGCCTCGCGGCAGAGGCGATCCGCGAGCGCGAGCTCGCCGCGCGCCAGCGCCTCGTTGGCGGACACCGCCATCGAAACGGGCGGCTGCTGCACGACCGGCGCTTCGGTGACGGTACCGCTCATGCGGCCGCCGGGCTGAGCGCGTCGCTGGCGCCGCCCAGCTGGGTCTGGCGCCACATCGCCGTGTAGATCGCTTCCAGCTTGCGGCAGAAGCCGTCGGCGTCGCACAGCGCGTTGGTGGGCTGCGTCGCGATCAGCTGGGCCTTCAGCCGCGCCAGGCGTTGCGGGTCGCGCGCCAGTTGCAGTGCCAGGGCCTCGTAGTCGGCCAGCGAGGTGGTGACCAGCTCGGGAATGCCGGCGGCGTGCAGCAGGCTGCCCGCCACGCGCGACGGGAAGGCGCCGCCCATGCAGGTGACCACGGGCAGGCCCGACATCAGCGCGTCGGCGCAGGTGGTGTGGGCGTTGTACGGGTGGGTGTCGAGGAACAGGTCGGCCTGGCGGTAGCGGGCGAGGTGGTCCTCGACGCGCGGCACGCGCTGGGCGAACACGAGGCGGTCGGGCTCGACGCCGCGCGCCGCGGCCTCGCGGCGCAGGTTCTCCTGCGACAGCGGGTTGCGCGACATCAGCCACAGCACGCTGCCCGGCACCTGGCGCAGCAGGTTCATCCACACGTTGAACACGTGCGGGGCGATCTTGTAGTCGTGGTTGAACGAGCAGAACACGACGCCCTCTTC
>FSXQ01002205.1_pt1 | contig 10184 bp, 9 predicted proteins | sample 1638011 | NCBI WGS metagenome assembly FSXQ01 (sample SAMEA3914789, study PRJEB12502) | metagenome | biome: forest; material: soil | place: Canada | collected 2011-07-03 | depth 0.3 m | reverse complement strand
GGCCAGCTTCTCCGAAGACCTCGTCGACCACCTGAACGACCTGGTGGCGCGCCAGCAGGAGCAGATCGACCTGTTGATTCGCGAGGTGGGCAAGCTCAAGGATCGGGCGCCGGACACGGGCGGCGGGGCCGCGCGCGATCCGCGGGACGAGTTGCCGCCGCACTACTGATTGCAGCGCGCTGCGAGCCCGCCGGCGCCGGCTCCGCGCTCCCGGCCGGGCCGGCGGCCGAAGTCGGAGCGATGCAGCAAGCGTTCGACCAGGCGGGCGGCCTGGATTGCGTCCGCGTCAGAGGTCGATCAGCTTCTCGCGGATGGCCCAGCGCACGAGCGCGGGCACGTCGGCCAGACCGAGCTTGGCCATCAGGCGGCTGCGATAGGTGTCGACCGTCTTCGGCGACAGGTGCAGCTGCTCGCCGATGGCCGCGCTGGACTTGCCGCTGGCCACCATCACCAGGATCTGGCGCTCGCGCGGCGACAGCGTGTTGCCGCGATCGGCGTCGGTGGTGAGGCCCTGCACGGCGATGTCGGTGAGGCCTTCGCCCAGGTAGCGGCGCCCCTGCATGACGGCCTCGACGGCCGCCACCAGCTCGACGCTGGCCGAGCCCTTGAGGACGTAGCCCGACGCGCCCATGCGCAGCGCCTCGGCGACGTCGCGCGGCTGGTCGGACATCGACAGCACGATGGCCTTCGTCGACATCTGGCGCCGCTGCATCTCGGCCAGCACCTCGAAGCCGGAACGGCCGCCCAGGTTCAGGTCCAGCATCAGCACGTCGGGCGCGAGCCGGTTGACCTCCGACAGCGACTGCGTGATGTCCTCGCCCTCGCCGACGATCACGTGGCCGGCGCCCTGCAGCAAGGCGCTGAGGCCGGCCCGCACGATCGGGTGGTCGTCGATCAGATAGATTCTTGCCATTGTTTCGGGCGCTCCCTGACTACCGCGACCGGGCTGCCCTGCCGCGGCGCTCCTTCTTGACTGCCGCTAGACATGCGGCCCCTGCGACGACTTCTGCGAGTCGTGTTCGATCGAAAGGCCGGTCGACGCCTCCACGCGGCGACCCCTTTCGTAGGCCATTGTCTGACAGTCCGCCGCGCGTCCACCGAGGTCCCTCGCGAAATATGTGCGAACCCGGGCGGCGATCCCCCGATCGGCGGCGGTTCGCCCGCAGCGACAGCCGATTCAAGGGGACGGATCGGCCCTGTCGGCACCGGTGGGCGCCGGAAAGTCGGGGACCCTGGACAGGTGCGGCACGCAGTTCAGCAACCCCACGGCCAGGCGCATCTGCCACGGAAAGGCGTCGACGGCACGGCCCGCGTCGATCGCGCTCAGCATGCGTTCGACGGCCCGCTCCTCGGACATCAGGAAGGGCTTGTGGCGCGCGCTGCCGCCGTTGAGTTCGCGCAGTCGCGCGGTGTCGACGTAGCCGGGCACCAGTGCGACGACGGGAATGCCGAACGGCGCGAGCGCCTTGCGGTACGTGGCGCACAAGGCCAGCACCGCGCGCTTGGTGGCGCCGTACACGGAGGCCCCGGGCCAGTCCTTCAACAGTCCGGCCATCGACGCCACCGCCGCCATCCGGCCGTGGCCCTGCTCGAGCATGCGCTGCGCGCCCGCCTCGAACGCGGATGCCAGGCCGCTGACATTCGTGCGCAGCAGGTGCAGCGTGGCGGCCGGGTCGAGCGCATGGTCGCGCGTGTCGAAGTACTGGCCCGCGGTCACCACCAGGACGTCCAGCGTGCCGCCTGCGCCGCCCGCCTGCGCGACGACCTCGCGCACCGCCGCGCCGTCGGCCACGTCGAGCGCCACCACGCGCAAGGCCGGATGCTCCCTGAGCGCCCAGCCTTGCAGCGCCTCCGGCTCGCGCCCGCACACCGTGACGCCGAAGGCGCGTTGCAGGTAGTGCGCGGCCAGCGCGCGGCCGATGCCGCGCGTGCCGCCGAGGATCAGGGCGTGTCGCATGGACGCCATCATCGCCGCTCGCGCGAGCCGGCCGCGATGGCGGCGTGCGCGCGCCGGCGGCCTTCGTCGAACTGCGCCTGGATCACGCGCCGGTAGTCGGCCGCGTCGGTCGGTGCATGGACGTCCAGCCGCGGGCCCCAGGGCGTCAGGAGCAGGCGACGACTCAACACGGATCGCGGCACCGCGCGCGCCAGCCCGCGATGGTCGATGCGCACGGCGACCGGGGTCGCGTCGACCTGACGCTGGCGTGCGCGAGCGTCCATGCCCAGCACCGCGCGCCAGGCGGCAGCGATCGTCCAGCGCGAGATCGCGTCCTTGCGGTCGATCCAGACCTCGTCGGCGAGCCGCGCGGCCAGTTCCACCGGCATCAGGTCGACGGCGCCGCCCAGCCAGCGCTCGCCCGCGGCCTCGGCAGGGGCGAGGTAGATCATGTCCGTGAGCGAGATGCGCATGGCGTCGGCGAGCGTGACGTCGGTCGGCGTTCGCGTCGCCAGCGCGCCGGCGACGGCCGGCGCGCCGTGGCCGGCCGGCGCACCCGCGAGCAACCCGGCGGACCGACCGCTGCCGATGGCAACCGGCTCGAACAGCGGCCGGCCCGCGCGCACCTGTCCGACCTGGGCCGGCGCGTACAGCAGGCGCGCGCCCAGCACGACGGCGTCGATGCGCTCGCCGGCGGTTCGCCATTCGAGTTCGGGCCAGGCACCGATCACCTCGAACAAGGCGTCGCGATCCAGGTCGGGAATGCGCGGTGCCAGGCGCGGATCGAGCGCGCGACCAACGACGGCGGCGGCGGCCGCGGCCACCGAGGCCGCGCCGCGCGTGCGGACGCCACGCCAGAACCGGTACATTGCAGGGCCGCCCAGGAAGTCCAGCTGGCGCGCCGGATCGGGCTCCGCGTGCACGAGGGCGGCCACCAGCGCGCCGCCGCAGGTGCCCACGATCACGTCGGGGGCGAGGCCGGCCTCGCGTGCTGCCGCCACGGTGCCCAGGTGCACGCCGAGGCGTCCGCCGCCGCCGGCCAGCACCAGGCAGCGCCTGTATTTCCTCGATTCCTCCTTCATCGAAGCAAGTTAACACAGGCCCATGAGCTCTCCAGATGCCGATCACGACACGCGCACCGCGCCCACGCGCGTCCAGCGGCTCGCGCTGCTCGCGATCAACGGCCTGCTGTTCCAGGCCTTGTACGGCGCCTGCAACCTGGCCGCCGCGCGTGCGGGCGTCACGCGCTCGATCGCGACGCCATGGGACGCCGCCGTGCCCTTCGTGCCGTGGATGCTGCTGCCCTACATGACGTCGGTGCCGCTGCTGGTCGCCGCGTTCCTCGTGGCGCCAGACCGGCAGTCGCTGCGGGCGCTGAGCCAGCGCTGCCTGCTCGCCACCGTGCTCGCCACGCTGGTGTTCGCCCTCTGGCCGCTGCGCATGACGACGCAGGACGCCGCCCCCGCGGCGGCGCTGCCGGCGCTGCTGTCGCGTACGCTGGCCGGGCTCGACCAGCCGTTCAACCAGTGGCCGTCGCTGCACGTCGCGTACTGCGTCGTGCTGTGGCCGGCCTTGAGCGCGGCCGCCCGCGGCGCCGTCCTGCGCGCCGCCATCGCGGCGTGGCTCGCGCTGGTCGTCGCGTCCACCGTGCTGGCGCATCGCCATTTCCTGCCCGACGTCGCCGGTGGGCTGGCGCTCGGCGCGTTGTGCCGCGCGCTCGTCCCGGCGCATCGCGACGTGCCGGCCGTCGCCTTGCACTACCTGGTCGCGGCGCTGGCCGCTTCGGTGCTGGGGCTGACGGTGCTGCCGCTGCTGCCGTGCCTGTGGCTGGCCGCGGGCCTGGCGGGCGTCGCGCTCGCTTATGCGCGTGACGACGTCGACTTCCTGCACAAGCGCGAGGGCCGCTTTCCGGCCTGGGCGTGGGCGCTCTACGCACCGTACCTGCTGGGGTATCGCCTGACCTGGCATGCCGTGCGCTGGCGCGAGCGGGGCCGGCCGCCGGTCGAGGCATTCGCCGAGGGCGTCTGGGTCGGACGCCGGCTGACCCGCGAGGAACTGCACTTGCTGCCCGCCGGCTGCGCCGTCGTCGACCTGGGCGCCGAACTCAGCACGACGCCTGAACTGCGCGATCGAGCTCAGTCATTCGGGCTGCTGGACATCGTGCCGCCAGCGCCGCGCCGCCTGGCCACGATCCTCGACGCGATCGACGTGCTGCGCGCCGCCGGCCGGCCCACGTACGTTCACTGCGCGATGGGCTACCGGCGCAGCCGCGAGGTGGCGCTGGCCTGGCGCGCGCGTCGTGCACACTCCGGGTCACCATGACCCTGTCCGTTTACCGATTGAAGCCGCAATTCCAGCGCCTGCTGCGCCCGCTCGTGCAAGCGCTGGCGGCGGCACGCATCACGCCCAACCAGCTGACTGTGGCGACGGCCGCGCTGATGGTGGCGTATGGCCTCGCGCTGGCCGCGTGGCCCGCCGCGCGCGGCCTGTGGATGGGCCTCGTCGCCGTGATGCCGTTGCGCATGGCGTTGAACGCGCTCGATGGCCTGCTGGCGCAGCACACGGGCCGCAAGACGCGGCTGGGCGCGATGCTCAACGAGATCTGCGACGTCGTGGGCGACCTGGCGCTGTACCTGCCGGTGGCGCTGATCTCGGGCGTGCCGCCGGTGCTCGCGGTGCTGGTCGCCTGCGGCGCCACGGTGGTGGAGACGGCCGGGCTCGCGGCGCTGGCCGCCGGCGCGTCGCGGCGCTTCGACGGCCCGATGGGCAAGAGCGACCGCGCCGTCGCCTACGGGCTGATCGGCCTGCTGGCCGGTTGCGGCGCGGCGCCGGCGTGGATCGCTGGCGTGCTGGGGCTGGTCGCGGCGCTGCTCGCCTGGACCCTGGTCAACCGGTTGCGAGCGGGCGCTGCGCCACCGACACCGTGAAGATGCCCTCCAGCCCGATCAGGCTGGCGGTCTTGACGAGGCCGGCGCAGGCGACGAGGCCGTCGAGCTCGGCCTGCGGCCGCGGCCGCATGAGCCACGGCTGGCCCATGTGGTTGCGCAGCGTGCCGGCGATCAGCGCCAGTTGCGGATGCCAGGGCTGGCCGGTGTAGACGAGCACGCCGCCCGGCTTCAACTGGCGCGCGATGCCCTCCAGCGACTGCAGCACCGGCGCGTTGTCGGCGAACAGTTCGTACAGGCCTGAGGCGATGACGATGTCGAACTGCGCGTCGCCGCCCGCGTAGCTGGCGGGATCGAACGCATCGCGCGGCTCGGCGATGACCTCGTCGTCGCGCAGGCCCATGTCGCGCGCCAGCGCTTGCGCCATCTCGAGGTTGCCCGGGTCACGGTCGCGCAGCGTCACGTGCAGGCGCCGGTCGCGGTGGCACTTGAGCGTCTCGAGCAGGTAGCGGCCGCCGCCGGCGGCGATGTCGAGGATGCGCACCTCGGCGTCGCCGGGTCGCTCCGCGATCAGCCGCGACACGGTCTGGCGCAGGTGCTTGCGGCGCAGCCGGATGCCGCGCCAGCCGACCGCATCGAGGTAGCCGCGGTCGATGAACGCGCCGATGCCCAGCCGGCCCTGCGCCTGGTTGCGATAGACGTAGTCCAGCGATGCGCCCGAATCGAAGCCTTGCGTCATGCCGATGCGCATGCCCTGGCTCAGGCCGCCCAGCGTGCCCAGCATCGCGCGCTGGAACGCGTGGAACGCGCGCGTGGGCGCGCCCACGAGCTTGCCGTCGACGAGCAACTGGTACGCCTGCGCGCTGCGGCTGCCCACGTCGGCGCGCCGGAAGCGTTGTGCCGGCGCGGGGGCCTGCGCCCAGCAGGCCTCGATGAACGCGCGGCAATGGCCGATGGCCTCGGCGCGCACCGGATCGCTTTCGTAGAAGATCGCGTGGCGGCAGTCGCGCAACTGCACGAAGCGCTTGAACGGCGACGACAGGCCCTCGAAGAACTCGCGCTGCGGGGCGGTCTTGACGACGTAGTCCTGGTCGGCGGCCAGCATCAGCACGGGCGTGTCGATGGCGGCCGAGTCGCCGACGATGCGGCGCGCGGTGGCGGCCATGTCCACCAGCACGCGACCGGAGATCTGCTTGGCGATCAGCGGATCTTCGCCGTAGGCCCGTGCCTGCTCGGCCGAATGCGTCAGCATGCCGGGACGGATGTAGCTGGTGACCTGCAGGCCCGGCTTGAAGCCGAGACCGAGCTTCAGCGCGGGAATCGCGAGCGGGATGTAGAGCTTGATGGCGAAGGCGGCGGCGGCCATCACCACGCCGCGCACCGCCGGCGCATGGTCGTGCAGCCACGTGGCGGCGATCACGGCGCCCACGCTGTTGGCCACCAGCACCAGGTTCTCCATCTCGAACCCGTGCGCGTGCCGGATGTGGCGCACGAAGGCGTCGAGATCCTCCACCAGCGCCGCGAAGTCGGGCGCCTCGCCGCGTTCGCCGGGCGAGTGGCCATGGCCGCGGGCGTCCCAGGCGAACGCGTGGTCGCCGTCGAAGCCGAGGTCGCGCACCAGCTCGGCGACGCGCCCGGAGTGCTCGTGGCCGCGGTGCAGCAGCACCAGCGCGCGTGGCGGGCCGTCGGAGCGGGGCCGGCGCGGCACCCAGTGCCGGTAGAACAGCCGCGTGTCGTGCGAGGCGGCGAAACCGCCCTCGTGCACGCTCCAGCGCTCGTCGTCGGAGGGCAGGGCAGCGTCGGCGTGGGTCATGGCGAGTGCGGGGTTGGTGGAGATGGATCAGTGCAGGCGGAGCACGGACAGCAGCACCGGCGCTGTCAGCACGAGGCTGTCGACGCGGTCGAGGATGCCGCCGTGGCCCGGGATGAGGGTGCTGTAGTCCTTGATGCCCAGCGCGCGCTTGCCGGCCGAGAACAGCAGGTCGCCGAGCAGGCCGGCGATGCTGAGCACCAGCCCGACGCCGGCGAGCCAGGGCAACGGCGCGAGGCCCAGCGCGTGGCCGATGGACATCGAGAAGATCGCGCTGAACAGGAGGCCGCCGCCGAAGCCCTGCCAGGTCTTGTTGGGGCTGATGCGCGTGGTCATGCGGTGGCGGCCGAACCGGGTTCCGACCAGGTACTGGCCGATGTCGTTGAGCGCGGTCACGATGCACAGGTACAGGCACCAGTCGGCCGCGTGCGGCGACGCCGTCGCGGCGAGCGCGGCCAGGCAGCCCAGGCCGGCCGCCTGGGTCGTGAACAGCGCGAGCAGCAGCAGGTCGCGGCGCGCCGCGCCAGCGAGGCGCAGCGCGGCGAACAGCGCGACGGCCAGCGCGCCCATCGCGAGGCTGCCCGCGAGCTCCCGGCCACCCGACAACAGCACGCATTGCGCGACCAGCGCCACGAGCAGTCCCGGCGTCGCCAGGCGCGAGACAGGCCGGCTGGCCAGGCGCGCCAGCTCGATGGCCGCGAGCACCGACAGCACCAGCACGAGCACCACGAGGCCGACAGGCCGCAGGGCCCAGGCGACGAAGACGGGCGGCAGCAGCAGCCACCAGGACGTGACCTGCTCGCGCAGCGAGCCGGTGCCGATCGGACGGGCCAGGCGTAGAACGAAGCCGGTGGCGATGGCCAGGCCGGCCAGCAGCGCCAGTCCGATCATCAAGCCGGGCTCGAGCTCGGCCCAGGTCGGCAGCGGGAAGGCCGCGACGCTCATCGGGTGCGCCGCGAGTCAGCCGAAGGCTCAGGACCCACCTAGCGCCGCCAGCAACCGGTCGATCTCGACCGGCTTGATCAGATGCGCGTCGAAACCCGCGGCCGAGGCGCGGGCGATGTCGTTGGCGCCGCCGTAGCCGGTGAAGGCGATCAGGCGCATCGGCCGGCCGGCGAGGCGGCGGCGGATCTCGGCGGCGAGCTGGTAGCCGTCCATGCCGGGCAGGCCGATGTCGATCACGGCCGCGGCGGGAGCGAAGGTCTCGAGCAGCGCGAGCGCGAGATCCGGATGGATCGCCGTCGCCACCTCGTAGCCGAACGCCTGGAGGAGGATCTCCATCGACTCCACGGCGTCGACGTTGTCGTCGACCAGCATCACGCGCCGGGGGGAAGACGGGTCGGGCGGACTCGAGGGGGAAGACATGCGGGTGAGTGTCGGTTGGGTGGGCTTGGCGCGGATTATGGCAGCGGCCGTGGTGCCGCGTGCCCCGCGCCGGCCGGCTGTCCTACATGCGGCCGTGGGTTCGACCTACCGGCGCCGCTTCACACGCCATTCACACTGGAAGCGACTCGACAATGATGGCGGAGACGACGATGGCAGACAGTGGCGCAGGCAAGCTTTTCGAGATGACCGGGGCGGCGCGATGAGCGGCGCCGTGCACGTCATTCCGTCGATCGACGAGACGCTGGAGCTGCCGGTCGAGACGCTGGCCACGAGCGAAGAACCCGCGGTCGAGAAGGGGCGCGTCCTGTTGCGCACGCCCATCGACGTGCGCAGCGCGTCGATGATCGTCGTCGCCTCGCTGCTGAGCCTCTATGCGCTGCGCTGGGCCGCCGAGATCGTGATTCCCGTGTTGATGGCCTTGCTGTTCAGCTACGCGCTGACGCCGCTGGTCGACCGCCTCGTGCGTGCGGGCGTGCCGCGCGCGCTGGGAGCCGCCGTGGTGATGATCTCGCTGGTCGGCGGCCTGGCCTGGGGCACCTGGTCCCTGAGCGACCAGGCCAACAGCCTGATCACCTCGCTGCCGGACGCGGCGCAGAAGCTGCGCGACACCCTGCATCCGAAACTGCGCGATCCGGCGCCTTCGACCATCGACACGGTGCAAAAGGCCGCGACCACGCTGGCGCAGGCCACCGACAGCAACGCGAAGGCCACGCCGGGCGTGGCCAAGGTGCAGATCGTCAAGGCGTCGTTCAACGTCCAGGACTACCTGTTCACCGGCACGATGCGCGCGGCCCAGGCCACGGCGCAGGGGGTCGTCGTCGCGTTCATCACCTATTTCCTGCTCGCCGCCGGCGACACGTTTCGACGCAAGCTCGCGCGCATCGCGGGGCCCAACTTCGCCAAGCGCAAGATCACCGTGCAGGCGCTCGACGAGATCACCGAGCAGATCCAGCGCTACCTGCTGGTGCAGCTCCTCACCAGTGTCGTCGTGGGCGTGGCCAGCGCACTCGCGTTCTGGGCGCTGGGGTTCAACAACGCCGCCGTCTGGGGCGTGCTCGCCGGCGTGTTGAACCTGGTGCCGTACGTGGGCACGATGGTGATCTGCGGTGCCTCGGCGGTCGTCGCGCTGCTGCAGTTCGGCACGCCGCAGATGGCCGTGGCCGTGGGCAGCGTCTCCATCATCCTGCACGTGATCACCGGCTACATCATCACGCCGTGGCTGACCAGCCGGACCAGCCGGCTCAACGCGGTCGTCGTCTTCGTCGGCGTGCTGGCCTGGGGCTGGCTGTGGGGCGTTTGGGGCCTGCTGCTGGGCACGCCGATCCTGATGGCGCTGAAGGCGATCTGCGACCGCGTCGACGACCTCAAGCCGATCGGCGAACTCCTGGGTGGCAGCGACAAGCCGGGCGAGAACGGCAGCGGCACGTTCGCGTCCAACTGAGCAAGCGATGGCCACGCCGAAGAGCAGATCCATCCGACCCGTCGACCGCGCCACGGTACTTGCCGACAGCCGCAACCGGAAGATGACGCGTTCCGCGCACGCCTACGTGCGCGGCAACACGAAGCGGTTCTATGAATGGCTGCAGGTACAGGCGCCCGACTCGCTGCCGGCCGGCCCGGCGATCTGGATCTGCGGCGACTGCCACCTCGGCAACCTGGGCCCGATCGCAAACATGCACGGCGGCGTCGAGATCCAGATCCGCGACCTCGACCAGACCGTCATCGGCAACCCGGCGCACGACCTGATCCGGCTCGGCCTGTCGCTGGCGATGGCGGCCCGCGGTTCCGACCTGCCCGGCGTGACGACGGCCGTGATGCTGGAGCAGCTGATGGAGGGCTATTGCGCGGGCCTGGCCGGCACGCCCGGCGAGCCCGACGCCGCGCTGCCGGCGCCGGTGCACCTCGTGATGAAGGATGCGTTGCGCCGCTCCTGGAAGCACCTCGCGCGCGACCGCTTCGACGCCGTCGTGCCGACCGTGCCCATCGGCAAGCGCTTCTGGAAGCTGGCACCGGAAGAGAAGGACGCGATCGCGCGCCTGTTCGAGAAGAAGTCGGTGTCGCGCCTGGCCACGCTGCTGGGCTCGCGCGACGACGACGCGCCGGTGTCGGTGCTGGACGCCGCCTACTGGATGAAGGGCTGCAGCTCGCTGGGCCTGCTGCGCTACGC
>FSXQ01001432.1_pt1 | contig 10196 bp, 8 predicted proteins | sample 1638011 | NCBI WGS metagenome assembly FSXQ01 (sample SAMEA3914789, study PRJEB12502) | metagenome | biome: forest; material: soil | place: Canada | collected 2011-07-03 | depth 0.3 m | reverse complement strand
GCCCTCGAGGCCGGTGCCGGCCGCTTCCGCCCCGTCCTGATGACGGCGCTGGCCATGGTGATCGGCATGTTGCCCATGGCGATCGGCCTGGGCGAAGGCGGCGAACAGAACGCGCCGCTGGGCCGCGCCGTCGTTGGCGGCCTGCTGTTCGGCACCGTCGCCAGCCTGGTGTTCGTGCCGGTCGTTTTCTCCATCCTGCACGGTTGGCTGGCGCGGCGTCGCCACGCAACCGTGCTCTCAGAAGTCGTCGTTTTCCCTGCATCCGGAGCGTGAACCCATGAACTCCTCACCCACCCCGAGCGCGGAAGACGCGCACGCGGCCCCGCCCGCCCGCACGCTGACGCGCGCGGGGATCACGCTGATGGTCGCGCCCTTCGCGGTCGCCGCCGCCGTGCTCGCCATCGTCCTGCCGGCGCGCCTGTCCGCGCAATCCGCCCTGGCGGCAGAGACCGGCAGCCTGAACATGTTGACGGTGTCGGTGACCCACCCGACCCGAGCCGCGGGTACGCAGGACGTCGAGCTGCCGGCCACCGTGAGCGCCGACATCGACACGCCGATCCATGCACGCACGAGCGGCTACCTCAAGCGCTGGCTGGTCGATATCGGCACGCCCGTGAAGAAGGGGCAGTTGCTCGCCGAGATCGACGCCCCGGAGCTCGACGACAGCCTGCGGCAGGCTCAGGCCACCGAGCAGCGGGCGCAGGCCGACTTCGAGCTCGCGCAGCTGACGGCCACACGCTGGCTCGAGCTCGCGAAGACCGATGCGGTGGCCAGGCAGGACGTCGACCAAAGGGCTGCCGATGCACAAGCCAAGCGCGCGGTACTCGAGGAAATGCGCGCCAACGTCTCGCGGCTGCAGCAGCTCGAGTCGTTCAAGCAGGTCGTCGCGCCTTTCGCGGGCGTGATCACGGCGCGCAGCACCGAAGTGGGTGCCTTGATCGATGCGGGCGGCGCGGGCCCGGGCACGGTGCTGTACCAGCTCGCAGCCACCGACCACTTGCGCGTATTCGCCGACGTACCCGAGACCTATGCGGGCCTGGCGGCCGTCGGGCAGGAGGCCACGATCGAGGTCCGGAGCCAGCCCGGGGTGCCCCTGCAAGGAAAGATCACCCGCCGCGCCGAAGCGATCGACCCGATCGCGCGCACCCTGCGCGTGGAGGTCGACCTGGACAACCCCGGCCGGCGCGTGCTGCCGGGTTCGTTCGGGCAGATCCGCTTCGCCTTCCACGTCGACAGCCCGGGCCTGAGCCTGCCGGTGAATGCGCTCCTGTACCGTCCGGAAGGCGTACAGGTGGCCGAGGTCGTGCAGTCCGGCGGCAAGAGCGCCATTCATCTGGCGAAGATCGGGCTGGGGCGCAACGACGGCACCCAGGTCGAGGTGCTGAACGGATTGACGGGCTCCGAGGCGGTCGTGCTGAACCCGCCCGACTCGATCCTGGACGGGCGCGTCGTCCGCATGGCGGCCACGGGCCAGGGCGCATGATGATGCGCCAGGCACTCCGAACCGAAGCCGGTGGGACGACCACGAGGTCGTGGCGGCGCGCGGCATGCGTCGTGCCGTTGCTGGCGGCTCTTTCAGCATGCGCCGTCGGTCCCCACTACGTCCGCCCAAGCCTCGACTTGCCCGTCTCGTACGTCGAGGACTCGACATGGGCGGCCGCGGCCCCCGCCGACAGCCGGTTGCGCGACGACTGGTGGACGCTGTTCGACGACGCGACCCTCGACAATCTCGAAGGCCAGGTCGACGTCTCGAACCAGACCCTCCTCGCGGCCAAGGCCCGCTTCGCGCAGGCGCGCGCGGAGGCCGGCCTGGCCAAGGCGGCCGCGTCGCCGCAGATCGGTGCGGGAGCGGCGGCCAACCGGTTCCACACCTCGGCCAACGTGGTCGGGCGCTCGCTGGCGGGCACGACGGTGGACGATTTCGGCCTGCCGCTGTCCGCCTCGTGGGAGATCGACCTCTGGGGCCGGATCGGCAAAGGGCTGGAAGCCGCGCGCGCCGATGCACAGGCCAGCGCCGCCGACGTCGAAAGCGCGCGGCTCGCCCTCCACGCCGAACTGGCTCTCGACTACTTCCAGCTTCGCTCCCTCGATGCGGAACACGAGCTCCTTCAGCGCACGCTCGCCGGCTATCGCCAGGCGCTGCAGATGACCATCGAACGCCACCGCGTGGGCATCGCGTCGGCAGTCGACCTGGCGCAGGCGCAGGCGCAGCTGGATGCGACACAGGCTCAGGCGATCGACCTCGGCGAGGCGCGCGCCCGGTTCCAGCACGCCATCGCGACGCTGACGGGACACCCGGCAGAGCAACTCCAGCTGCCCGCGAGGAGCACTGGTTCCGGCGATGTGCTGGCGCAGGTGGGTGTCGTTCCGTCCATCCCGCCGGCAATGCCCTCGACATTGCTCGAACGTCGGCCGGACGTCGCGGCAGCCGAACGTCGCGTCGCGGCGGCCAATGCGCGCATCGGTGTCGCCCGGGCCGCATTCTTCCCTTCGCTGACCCTCGGTGGCGCGGCCGGACTCGAAAGCTCGACGCTGAGCCAGTTGCTCATGGCGCCGAGCCGCTTCTGGGCGTTCGGGCCGATGCTGGCGGCGCCGATCTTCGACGGTGGCGCGCGCCAATCAAGAAACCTCCAGGCGGACGCGGCCTTCGACGCTGCAACGGCCGACTATCGAGAGCGTGCGCTCGTCGCGTTCCAGGAGGTGGAGGACAACCTGGCCTCCCTTCGCATCCTGGCCGAAGAAGCGCAGGAACAGGCTCGGGCCATCGAGTCGAGCGAGCACGTCCTTACCTTGGCGACCCAGCGATATCGCGTGGGCGCGGCGGGCTACCTGGACGTCGTCGTCGCGCAAGGCGCCGCCCTGGCCAGCGAGCGGCAAGGCGTCGATGTCGCGCGCCGACGCATGTTGGCGAGCGTCCAACTGATCAAGGCCCTGGGGGGTGGCTGGCAGCAGGGCTGTGATCCGACCCTTCGCCCGGCGAACACGTCGGAGGGGAAATGCGCATGAGCCAAGCGCCAGACGGCCTCGCGCCGCATGTCGCCAGTGTTGTCGCCGCGATCGAGCCGGCGGCCGTGTCCTTCCAACTCAACTGAAGGGAAGGTCGCCGTACCCACTCCGAAACGGCGCCTCCCGGTTTTCCTTCAAGGTTTCCACCATGTTCACTTACAACAGGAGCGCCGGCCGTTCACGCCTGCGCAGCATCGCTACGGTCGGCTTCGGCGTGCTGCTGGTCGCCACCGGCGCGCTATTCGGCCTGCTCGGCTTCAAGCTATTGCGGCTGCAAGGCAGTCCCTACTACCTGGTCATGGGGCTGGTCTGGCTGGTCTGCGGCCTGTTGGTGCTGCTGCGTCGGCGCGCCGGCCTCCCCCTGTACGTGGCGAGCTTCGTCGCCACCCTCGTCTGGTCGCTGTGGGAGGCCGGCCTGGATGGCTGGGCACTGCTGCCGCGCCTGGACCTGCCTTTCCTCTACCTTGTGTTGGCGACATCGCTGATGCCCTCGCGGCGCGACGACGGCCAGCCCGGCTACCGTCGCTACGGCGTGGCGTTGCTGGCGCTGACGGTGATCGGGCTGGGTGTCGCCGTGCCCCTGGCACGCAAGCCCTACCCGGTGCTCGCCAACACCACGCCGCCAGGAAGCTACTTCGACTCGGCCATCCAGCCGGCGTCGACGGACTGGCCCACCTACGGTGGCGGCCACGGTGGCCAGCGCTATTCCGCCCTCGCGGAGATATCGCCCGCCAACGTCGACCAGTTGCAGCGCGCCTGGGTCTACCGCACCGGGGAGCCGCACACCGCCAACTTCGGCAACGAACTGACGCCGATCAAGGTGGGCGACAGCGTCTACGGTTGCACCATCCGCCACAGGATGTTCGCGATCGACGCCGCCAGCGGCAAGCAGAAATGGATGTTCGATCCGAAGACTCCGGCCTCGTCGTCGCCGCCAAATTCCGCCTGCCGCGGCGTGTCCTACTATGCCGATCCGGCGGCCGCACCGGGACAGGCCTGCGCCACGCGCGTCATCGAGGGCACGCTCGATGCGAAGCTCGTCGCCGTCGACGCGCGCACCGGCGAGGCCTGCGAGGCTTTTGGCACCCACGGCTTCGTCGACCTGATGCAGGGCATGGGCAAGTGGCCCGCCGGCATCGTGTCGGTCACCTCGGCGCCGACGATCGTGCGTGGCGTGGTGGTCACCGGCCAACAGGTCATGGACGGTCAACTGCGCGACGCACCCTCCGGGGTGGTGCGTGGCTACGACGCGGTGACCGGAGCGCTGCGCTTCGCCTGGGACATGCAGCAGCCGGGTATCGCCACCCTGCCGCCCGAAGGCAAGACCTATTCGCTGGGGACGCCCAACATGTGGTCGACGGCCGTGGGCGACGAGGCGCTGGGCCTGGTCTACCTGCCAGTGGCCAGCGCGGCCGGCGACTACATGAGTTCCCCGCGCGGTGCCGAGGAACGCAAGTACGACTCGTCGGTGACGGCGCTGGACGTGATGACCGGCAAGCCGCGCTGGGTCTACCAATTCGTGCACGACGACGTCTGGGACTACGACACACCGGCGCAGCCCAGTCTGGTGGACTTCCCCACCCCCGCCGGCAACGTGCCGGCACTGATCCAGACCACCAAGCAGGGCGACCTGTGGGTGCTCGACCGTCGTACCGGCCAGCCCCTGCACGCGGTGACGGACGAGAAGGTGCCACAGGGCGGTGTCGAGCCCTCCGAGCGCACGCCCACCCAGAGGCGCCCGCAGTACAGCCGCACCCAGAAGCCCGACCTGACCGAGCAGATGATGTGGGGCATCTCGCCGATCGACCAGCTGATGTGCCGGATCCAGTACCGCTCCGCCAACTACCAGGGCATCTACACCCCGCCCAGCGCGGACAAGCCCTGGATCGAGTACCCGGGCAACAACGGCGGCTCGGACTGGGGCAGCGTCTCGGTCGACGTGCACGACGGCGTGATCGTCGAGAACTACAACGACTTGCCCAGCTACTCCAAGCTGGTGCCGCGTGCGATCGACGACGCGATGGGCGTGTTTTGGCTCGGTGATGCGCGCTACAAGAGGCCGCCTCCGGGCCGCAACCGTCCGCAGGCCGGTCTCGCTTTCGGCCAGGATGTCAACACCGGCTGGGTTTCCGCGCTGGGCGTCATCTGCAAGCAACCGCCGTTCGGCATGATCAAGGCCATCGACCTGGCCACCGGCAAGACCTTGTGGGATCGGCCGCTGGGAACCGCGGAGCGCAACGGGCCCTGGGGCATACCGTCGATGCTGCCGATCGAGATCGGCCTGCCCAACAACGGTGGCGTGCTCACCACTGCGGGCGGCGTGGCCTTCGTGGGCGCCACGACGGACGACGATTTCCGTGCCATCGACGTGAAGACCGGCAAGACGCTGTGGCAGGACAAGCTCCCCGCGGGTGGCCAGGCGACGCCGATGACCTATGAGATCGGCGGGCGCCAGTTCGTGATCATCGTGGCGGGAGGACACCACGGGATGATGACGCCGGAGGGGGACTACGTGATCGCCTACGCGCTGCCGGAACGGAAAGAATCAGCCACGCGATGATGGCCGAGCCGCAGCCTGGATGCTTGAAGCCTCTCGCCGAGCGAGCCCCGACACGCTGCGAGAGCCATCGACGCCCACGCCCGCTCACTCCACCTGATCGACGCTGCCCGCCGCTTTCGGATACGTCACGATGCCCCAAGGCAACTGGCTGTCGGCGATGCGCTTCACGGGCTCGAGGGTCTGTGCATCGATCACGACGATCTCGTTCGATCGGCCGCAGGCGACGAGGATGTTCCGGTCGTCGGGCGTGAAGCTGAAATGCCAGCAGCGCGACCCGGTGGCCACGTCCTTCAGCGGTGCGAACGTGTCGGCATCGAAGACCTGGAGTGTCTTGCTCCTGGCCGCGGCGACGAAAAGCCGCTTGCCGGCTCGATCGAACGCGACGCCGTACGGCGCCTCGCCGGTCTTGACCGCCTGGACGACGCGGTAGTTCGAGTCGATGACGACGAAGGCGTCGCTGAACTCGAGGGTCACCACGTAGCGCTTGCCGTCCGGGGAGATCTTGATGCCGCGCGGGCGTGTGCCCCAGGCCTTCAGGTCGATCTTGCGCAGCAGCTTGCCGGTCGCGATGTCGTGCACCGACACGTTGTTGTCGGCCTCGTTCGTGACGAGCAGCCGCCGGCCGTCGGCCGAGAACTCGATCCCCTCGGTCTCCAGGCCGCCGGCGATCGAGCGCACGAGCCGGCCCGTGTCGAGATCGACGACGGCGATGTGCGCGGGTTCGTGCGAGTCGTCGTCCTTCGCGGCCCCGGACGCCGCGGGCTCGGCCGGCTTGGCGCCCGACGCCGGCGCGCCGGGTGGCCCGGCGCTCGACGACGGCTCGCAGGTCACGAACGCCAGGTGGCCGCGGACGCGCACGAATTCGGGGTTGTCTCCCACGGCCACGTGGCGCAGGAGTTGGCCGCTGGCCCGGTCGATCACCGCGACACGCCCGCCCTCCCGGTTCGCCACCACCAGCAGCTTGCCGTCGGCCGTGACACCGATGCCGCGCGGCTCCTTGCCATAGGCGCTGACCGAGGTCGTCGCGCTCAGGGTGGCCAGGTCGATCACGCTGATGTCGCCGTTCTGGTTGCTGACATAGGCCACGCCCGGCGTCGGTCCGGCGGCGGCGTCCGACCACGCCAGTACCGCCAGGCAGCCCGCGACAAATGCACGGGGCGCCGGTCGCGCCATCGTCTTGAATCCCATTGCGGTCTCCTGCAGGTGCGTTCGAACGACATGCCATTCGCTGTCGACGTCGAATCGACGCCTTCGCGGGCAGCGCATCCTAGCCCCCTTCCGGGTCACCTGTGACGCGTGCGCAAATTGCGCCGCCACGGCATTGAGTGAATACTCGACGCCGACTGTCTCCGACGGCCCTCACGAGAGGATCCCATGGCCCCGCTGTCCTCCCCTGCCTTGCGGTCCTGCGCGCCAGCAGCCGGCCGCGCGCGACGAACGGGCTGCCTCCGTCTGCACCCCGGGACGTTGGCGCTGCTTCTGCTCGGCGCGATCGCACGCGCCGGCGCCGCCGAGTTGTCCGCGGACCAGGTGACGCGGGCCCTTGCACAGGCGAGCGCCGACCAGCCGGCGAATTTCGACGGCAAGGACTTGTCGGACCTCGACCTCGGCCGCCTCGATTTCCGGCGCGCGAGCCTGCACGGCACCAATCTGTTCGCGAGTCGCCTGGTCTCGTCGAACTTTTCCGGCACCGATCTGCGGGGGGCCAACCTCAACGGCGCCTGGCTCATGGGCGCCGACTTCACCGGCGCGCGCATGGCGGGCGCCAGCCTGCTCTCCGTCGTGATCCTGGGCGGTCCGGTCAAGACGATGCCGATCTTCAAGGGCGCCGACCTGCGCGGCACGCGGATGATCGCCGACCTGCCCGGCGCCGACCTCGCCGGCGCGGATCTCGGCGAGGCGCGCCTCGGCGTGGACATCAAGAACCAGGGCATGGGCCAGATGCGCACCGACCTGACCGGCGCGCACCTCTCCGGTGCGAACCTGGCCGGCGCCGACCTCAACCGCACGCTGTTGTCGTACGCCGACCTGCGGCGCGCCAACCTCCGCGGCGCGATGCTTTTTCGCGCCAGGCTCGTCGGGGCGGATCTCACCGGTGCCGACGTGACCGGTGCCGACTTCACGGAAGCCGACCTGGCGGACGCCATCCTCCGCGACGTGACGGGCCTCGCGCAGGCGAAGGGGCTGGCACGCGCGGAGAACCTCGACAAGGCGGCGCGCTGAGCGACCGTTCCGGCTTTCGCCCGAGGCGCCACTATCACTTTTGGGACTGGCGTTCGGCGACCGTGTCGTGCGATGGTCCAGCCGTTGGGGCACATTGCTTGCTCAGCGAGTTCATCCAGACTGAGGGATGACATCGCGGGCACCATCCACGTGCGTCGCGAGACCGGACATCGGTCGGCGCCAGGGCCATTGCGCGGGCGCTCCATGCGATGAATGCGGTCGCGCTCAGAACCAAGGTGTCCCCATGTCCGACCTGTACGCGACCCTCCTGTCCTGGGCAGTCACCCTGTCCGGCTACCCCGCCCCCGTCGAGCCGCCCATCGTGGTGCCGAAGCCCCACGCGTTCTTCGTCGAGAACGCGTGCAACCACCGCGAATGCAAGGTGCTCGGCTGGTATTCCGGAGGCCGCCGCCTCTACATCGACGAGACCCTCGACGCCGAAGACAACCTGTTCGCCAGCTCGGTCGTCGTGCACGAGATGGTGCACTACCTCCAGGCCGTGGAGCGTGGCGACGCCTCGCTCGCGGGCGGTGCCGCGTTCGACAGCGTTCCGTCGTGCAAGCAGTTCGTGCACTGGGAGTTCGAGGCGTACGCGGTGCAGCGCGAGTACATCCTGCGCTACGGCACCTACCTGCCCGTCGGCAACGCGATGCTCGACGCCCACTGCGAGCCCGACGCCGAAGCCGCCCCCGCCGCTCCGCAACCGCCACCCCACTGAATCGCGCCGCGCCCGGGTGTGAAGTGAATAATGCCGACTCGACTTCCACGAGGCGGCTGTCATGCACGAATTGCTGGACGATGCGGCGCAGCGGGCGATCCGCTACCTGGACGGGCTGGCCCACCGCGCCGTCGCGCCGGAGGCCCCTGCCCTCGCCGGCCTGCTGGAACTCGACGGCGCGCTGCCGGAGCACCCCTGCGCGCCCGCCGAAACCCTGCGCCGGCTCGACGACCTCGGCTCGCCCGCGACGATGGCGAGCGCCGGCGGACGCTTCTTCGGCTTCGTGATCGGCGGCGCCCTGCCGGTGACGGTCGCGAGCAGTTGGCTGGCCACCGCCTGGGACCAGAACGCCGCATTGCAAGGGCCCGCGCGCGCCGTGTCGGCGTTCGAGGCTGTCGCGCTGCGGTGGATGCTGGATCTCCTCGGCCTGCCAGCGCACTGTGCCGGCGCGTTCGTGACGGGCGCCACGATGGCCAACTTCAGCGCGCTCGCCGCGGCGCGCCATGCGGTGCTCGCCCGCGCAGGCTGGTCGGTGGAGTCCGACGGCCTGTTCGGCGCACCGCCGGTCACGGTCGTGATCGGCGAGGAAGCGCATCCGACGCTCGTGAAGTCGCTGGGGCTGCTGGGCCTGGGGCGCAGCCGGGTGCTGCGCGTGCCCGTCGATGGCCAGGGCCGGATGCGGGCCGACCGCCTGCCCGCCCTGCCGGCGCCGGCGATCCTGTGCCTGCAGGCCGGCAACGTGAACACGGGCGCCTTCGATCCGTTCGACGAAGTCATCGCCCAGGCCCACGACGCGGGCGCCTGGGTGCACGTCGACGGCGCCTTCGGCCTCTGGGCCGCGGCCAGCCGGGAATTCGCGCCGCTCGTCGCCGGCATGGCGCAGGCGGACTCCTGGGCGACGGATGCCCACAAGTGGCTGAACGTGCCGTACGACAGCGGCCTCGCCTTCGTCCGCGACGCCGCCGCACTGCGCGCCGCGATGGCGATCTCGGCCGACTACCTGCCGGTCGGCGACGCCCGCGATCCCTCCGACTTCACGCCCGAGCTGTCGCGCCGAGCCCGCGGCGTGGACGTCTGGGCGGCGTTGAATACCCTGGGTCGCGCCGGAGTGGCCGACATGGTCGAGCGCTGCTGCGCGCATGCCCGCCGATTCGCGCGCGAGCTCGGTGAGGCCGGCTTCGAGATCCTGAACGACGTCGTGCTGAACCAGGTGCTCGTCTGCCACGGCGACGCCGGGACGACACGGCGCCTGATCGCCGCGCTGCAGGCCGACGGGACGTGCTGGTGCGGCGCGACCTGCTGGCAGGGCCGCACCGCGATGCGCATCAGTGTGTGTTCCTGGGCGACGACCGACGACGACGTGACGCGCAGCCTCGCCGCGATGCGGCGCGTCGCGCGGACTCTCTAGATCCCCGAATTCAGGCCTGGATCAGGCCCCAGCGCAACGCCACCAGCGTCAGCTCCGACTGGTTGCCGGCGCCCAGCTTCTGCTTCACGTGGTAGAGGTGCGTCCCCACGGTGCTCGCCGACAGGCTCAGGTTCTGGGCGATCTGGGCTACCGACGCACCGCGCGCCAGTTGCAGGAAGACCGAGAACTCGCGCTCGCTCAGCACGTCCGCCGGGCTCTCCTCGCCTTCGAGCTGGGCCATCGCGAGGGCGCGCGCCGTCTCCGCGTCGATGTAGCGGTCG
>FSXQ01004710.1_pt1 | contig 10200 bp, 10 predicted proteins | sample 1638011 | NCBI WGS metagenome assembly FSXQ01 (sample SAMEA3914789, study PRJEB12502) | metagenome | biome: forest; material: soil | place: Canada | collected 2011-07-03 | depth 0.3 m | reverse complement strand
GAATTGACGGTTCTGGCTTGCCTCTCCGGTCGGTCAGCCGCCAGCGGCGCGATAGCAAATCGGTTATGCAACGGATTGCAAATCCGTCTAGCCCAGTTCGACTCTGGGTCGCGCCTCCAAGAACAATCTCCAGATCAATGATCCAGGCCAGCCCCGCTCGCGAATCCATCGCGCCGGGGCTTTGCTTTTGGGGGCGCCTCAAGCGCCGTTGAGCGCGTTTCAGCGCATGCTCAGCACGCTCCGGGCGAGCGCGATGTCGCTGCGCGATCCGCTCACGAGCAGCAGCGTCCTGTTGGCGGCGAGTTCGCTCGCATAGGGAATCCCGGCCGGCGCGCAGGCGCTCCACGACGCGTGCGTGCCCCGTTCCTGCGTGAGGCATGAATGCACGATCGCAGTCTGGATGGCGAGCACCAGGCCGCCGAACAACAACACCAATCCCGGGGGCAGCGCGTGCTGTGCGACGACGGCGGCGCCGGCCAGGGCGAGCGTGGCCCAGAGCAGACCCAGGAACGCGCCGGAGGTGTGCCACTCGCGGGCCGGCCGGGCCGTCGGTGCGACCTCGTGGCCGGGATCCGGAAGATGGCCCGCCACGACCTTGAGCATCCGCGGCGAAAATCCCGCGCGTCCCAGGCGGTCGATCGCCGCCTCGGCCTGTTCGGCGGAGTCGTGGACCGCGACGACGGGATCGACGGGGGTGAACAAGCGGGAAACGAGGCGGCTCACGGCAAACTCCTGGCGGCGAGGTGCCGCGACTGACACTGTCACGATAGCCAGGCCCGGATCCGCAGCCTTGACATCGATCAACTGCGCAGGGTTCATCGCCTCGCGAGGGGCGTGGTCGCGTCGAGCGCGGGCGTGATGCGCGAACTGATACGCTCGCAACCCGGGCACCATCCTCCGGCTGGAACACTCTTGACCGCGCCACTGCACATCGCCATCCTCGACGACGAAGTCGACATCACCGCCCTGATCTCAAACTACCTCGGCGGGCGTGGCTTTCGTGTCACGCCGACCCACCGCGGTGCGGACCTGATGGCGTTGATGGCGGCGGACCCGCCGGCGCTGGTGCTGCTGGACCTCGGCTTGCCCGGCGAGGACGGCCTGGCGATCGCACGCCAGTTGCGTGAGCACTGGCGCTGCGGCCTGGTGATCGTGACGGGGCGGGGCGATGCCGTCGACAAGATCGTCGGACTCGAGGTCGGCGCCGACGACTACGTGACCAAGCCCTTCGACCTGCGCGAACTGCTGGCACGCATCACGGCGGTGTTGCGCCGCACGACGGTGACCACGCCGGCCCCGCCGGCTGCCGCGGAGACTTCGCCGGGACGGCGGCGCCTGCAATTCGCCGGCTGGGAGGTCGACGTGGGCCTGCGCAGCCTCACCAGTCCCGAGGGCGAGGCGGTGGCGCTGACGACCGGCGAATTCGATCTCCTGCGCACCTTCGCCGAACACTCGGGCAGAGTGCTCTCCCGGGACTTTCTGCTGGAGCACACACGCGGCCGCGAAGCCGGCCCGTTCGACCGGACCATCGACGTGCAAGTGGGCCGCCTGCGCAAGAAGCTCCGGGACGACTCCGATGACCCGCGCCTCATCAAGGCCGTGCGCGGCGCTGGCTATGTCCTGCTGCCCGAGGTCGTGGTGCGATGACGGCGCGCGCGAGCCGCCCGGGCGAACCCGGGCCGAGGATCGATATCCGCGGCGTGTTCGAATCGCTGTTCGGCGCGTACCCGGACGGGCTGCTGGTCGTCGACCAGCAGGGCGTGATCGTCCTGGCGAATCCCGCCGCGGAATCCCTGCTGATGTACGGCCCCGGGGAACTGGCCGGGCAGACGGTGGACTCGCTCGTGCCGGACAGCATCCGGCCGCGCCATGCGTCCTATCGGGAGGCGTACGGGCACGCGCCGAGAAGCCGGCCGATGGGCACCCAGATGGACCTCGTCGCCCGGCGCCGCGACGGCAGCGAGGTCACGGTCGAGATCGCGCTGAGCCCGTTGCAGAGCGCCGGTGTGCCCCTGGTCGTCGCGGCGATCCGCGGCATCGGCGCGTATCCCCGCGTCAAGCAGGCGCTCCAGCGGGCGCGCTACAGCGAGCACCTGGCGCATCTGGGCCGTATCGCGGTGGACTCGCGCGATCCGCAGGTCTTGCTGGAGCAGGTCCCCCGCATCGCGTGCGAGGCGTTGCAGGTCGAGGTGGCGCTGGTCCAACTGCTGCAGTCCGATCGCGAGGAATTGGTGACGACCAGTGCAGCGGGCCAACTGGCGCAGGGCCACATCGGCGAGCGCGTACGCAGCGCACAGGAGACGCTGGCGGGCCATGTGATCCGCCATGGCCAGACCGTCCTCGTGCAATCGCTGCGTACCGAGATCCGCTTCGACGTCACCCCGCGCTTCGTCGACGCGGGCATGGTCTGTGCGCTGGGCGTTCCGGTCTTCGATCGAGGGCGCGCCATCGGCGTGCTGAGCGCTTATTCCGCCACCGCGCAGCGATTTGGAGAGGACGAGGCCCGATTCCTCGAATCGCTGGCCAACCTGTTCGGCACGACGCTGCAGCGCTCGCAAACCGAGGAGGCGCTCAATCACGCGCAGCGTCTGGAGAGCGTGGGGCAGCTGACGGGGGGGATCGCCCACGACTTCAACAATCTCCTGACCGTGATCCAGGGCAACCTCCAGGTGCTGGAAGAGCGCCCCTCGGTGGCGGCCGATCCCGCCGGTCTCCAGTTGCTCGCCGCCGCGACGCGGGCGACGCGTCGCGCGGCCGAGCTGACGAGCAAGATGCTGGCCTTCTCGCGGCGCCAGGTGCTGATGCCGACGCAGGTCGACGTCGGCGTGATGCTGAAGTCGTTGGCCGACATGTTGCGCCGCACGCTGGACCAACGCGTGCGCATCGACGTCGCCATCGCGCGGGAGGGACTGGTGGTCGTGGCCGATCCGGTGCAGCTGGAATCCGCGTTGCTCAACATCGCCATCAATGCGCGCGACGCGATGCCGGACGGCGGGCGGCTGAGCTTCAACGCCAGTCCTTGCGACACGGTTCCCGCCAGCGTCTTCGGCGACCGGGATGCGGTCGATGGCGCCGCGGCCGGCTTCGTCCGCGTCGCGATCTCGGACGACGGCGCGGGGATGTCCGACGCGGTCAAGGAGCGTGCGTTCGAGCCCTTCTTCACGACCAAGGCCGCGGGTCGCGGAACCGGGCTCGGCCTCAGCACCGTGTACGGATTCGTCAAGCAGTCGCGCGGCGCCATCTCGATCGACAGCGCGCCGGGCTCGGGCACGACCGTGGCGCTGTACCTGCCGCATCCCGTCGCCGATGCGCGGACGGCGCCCGCGCTCGATCACCAGGCGGCGACCGTGCGACCGGGGCTGGCCGTCCTGCTGGTGGAGGACGACGGCGAGGTTCGCAGCGTGGTGGAGACCTTCCTGGCGCATCTGGCCTGCCGCGTGGCCGTCGCCTCCAGCGGCGAGCAGGCCCTGGAGATGCTGGGCCCCGAGGCGGCGTTCGACGTGCTGTTGACGGATATCGCCCTGGGAACGGGGCTGCGCGGCACCGAGCTGGCCGCGCAGGCCCAGCGACGCTTTCCGAAACTGGGCATCCTGTTGATGTCGGGCTACTCCGCGGAACTGCTGGACGCCGATCGGGAGTCGCCTGCCAGTTGGGAACTGTTGCGCAAGCCGTTCTCCCGCGATGACCTGGCCCGCGCGATCGCCGCCATCACCGCGGCGGACTCCGAGACGCCCGACCCGCCGGACTACTGAAGGACGATGCGCTCGGCGCACACGGACTGGTGCACGAACCCGGCCAGCGCATGGAGATCGGGGATGCAGACTTCGCGGCGGCCCTTCTCGGAAAACGAGATCACCTGGTCCCGCGCCAGCCTGGACAGCGCCCGGCTGACCGATTCCAGCGTCAGCCCGAGGTGGTTGCCGATCTCGGCGCGCGTCATGCGCAGCGTGATCTGGTCCGTGCGCAGCCCGCGTGAGCCGAGCGATTCGGCCCAGCAGTGCAGGAAGTTGGCGACACGGGCGTCCGCGGGCAGGGTGCACACCGACATCAGCGACTCGCGGTCGCGCGTGATGACCTGGCTCATGGCTTCGTGCAGCGCCGTCAGCAGGCCCGGGTGCCGGCCGCAGTTGGCGAGCAGCGCGTCGTAGCGGATGGCCCAGACTTCGCCGGTGTCCATGGCGATGGCGTCGCAGCCATACGCGCTGCGGGCGATGCCGTCCAGCCCCAGCCAGTCGCCGCGAAACTTCAGGCCGACGACCTGCTCGCGGCCGTCCGCCGTGAGCTTGACGATCTTGGTCATGCCCGAGTTCAGGATGTAGAGGGCGTCGAACGCGTCGCCCGCCCGGTAGATGACATCGCCCGCGTGCACCAGGCGCTTCTGCGGCGCCAGCGTCTGCGCGATCAACTGCATCGTCGCGCTCGTCGTGTCGCGCAATGCCGGCGCGGCTGGCCGATGCGCGGGCCGGGCAAGCGCCACCGGAACGGCGACGGCGGCGTGCGAAGCGAACGGAATCGGCGTGGCGGCCTGGGGCGTGGCGTACATGGGATCTCCTGGGGGATGCGGATTCGATGGAGTGATCCTAGGCAGGCACGGACAACCCCCTGAGAACGGCGAAGCTCGCTCGGTAACAGTCGGTCAACCGACGGTAACGCGACCGCGGCTTCGCTCCGTGGTGGCGCAACCTTGACTCAGCGCAAGGGCCGCGGCAGGGCGATGACTAAGCTCGTCTCCAGAGTCGCCCCACCTTCGCCCAGCACGAGATCTTCATGCGCTTTCCATCCCATCCCGCTTCGCACGGCGCCGGCCCCTCCGGCCTCGCCGGCCAACCGGGAGCAATCGAAGGCCATCCATGTTCGAACGGCGCGTGCCTTCCGGGGGAACCCGTGCGGGCCGCCCTGGCGGGCAAGAACCTGGGCTTGCTCTGCGACGATCCCTCGCTGGAGGAGGCGCTGCTCGCCTATCGCGCCGCCGCCGATCTTGGCGCCCATGTGTCGCTGGTCCGGCCTCGCTTCGCCGGTGAGCAGGAGTTTCACGCGATCCCGGAGACGGCCCGCATGCTGGGACGCCTGTACGACATCATCGCCTGCGTGGCGCTTCCTCCGGACCTCGTCGAGGCCCTGCGCAGCGGCGCGGGCGTGCCCGTGGTGGGCGACTTCGACATCGATGCGAGCCTCGCTGCGGCCGCTGCGAAGGCCTCGGTCCCGCCCTCCGCGGGCGAACGGCTGCGTCAGTGGGAGAAGGTGCTGGCGGCCAGCGTGGCCTGAGCGCGCGGCCCGCGCCGCCGTCGCTGGAATGCGGCGCGCCGGGAACCCGCCTCAGGCGGGAAGATTCGGGGTCGGCGCGCTGCGTCGACCGGAGAAATCCGTCCAGCAGCGGGCCTCGAAGTCATAGAGCTTGCAACGGCGAGCGGTGTCGGCGTACCAGCGCCACGAGAAGGGCTGCACCACGATGTGGCCGGCCAGCTTCTTCTCGAGCAAGGCCTGGGCTTCCTTGAGCCGGTAGAGCGGCACGCTCATGTCGACGTGGTGGGCGGTGTGCTCCATGATGTGGTGCAGCACCGTTCCCATCATCGACTTGAACGTCAGGTGCACCGTCGACGAGACGAACGGCTGTGCCGCGGCCCAGCTGCGCTTGTCCTCGTGCCAAGCCACGCCGGGATGCGTGTGGTGCACGTAGACGACGAAGCCGATCAGGCCGTTCCAGAGCACGAACGGCAGCGCGAAGCCGACGCCCACCAGCCACGCCGCCGATTGCCCGGTGGCCCGCGCGGCCCAACAGAGGCCGGCGATCCAGAGGCCTGCGAACGCGCATACCAGCAGGCCGTCCCAGGTGAACACCGGCCGTCGGCTCGGCATGCGGTGGCGATTCGGGAACAGCAGCCGTGCCCACCAGATTTCGACGATGTAGTACAGCCACGGCGCCCAGCCGCTGCGATAGACCCGCTCGAGCGCGCGGTTCCAGCGCGGCAGCGCGCGGTACTCCTCCAGCGAGCGCGGCTGCCAGACGAAGTCGAAGCCGCGCAGGTTCGTGTAGCCGTGGTGGATCACGTTGTGGCCCACCTCCCACAGGCTGTAGGGTGTCAGCGAGGGAAGGAACACCAGGCGGCCCAGCCAGCGGTTCAGACCGCGATGGCGAGTCAGGCTCTGGTGGCAGGCGTCGTGTCCCAGGATGAACAGCCGGCCGATCACGAGGCCGGTGGCGACGCTGGCGGCGAGTTGCATCCAGGCCGCCGGCGCGAGGACGATGGCTGCCAGGCACAGCCCGAACAGGACGGCGTCCAGCACGACCAACACGAGCGCGCGCGCGGTGCTGCGCGTGGACAGCGGCTCGAGCCACGCGCGGATCAACTTGCGGTGAGGAATCTCGCCGGCGGACGCCGCGAGCGGAGTGGGGGACACGGGAGAGGACATCGGGTTCGCCCCGTCGGGGGAAGTTTCCAGAACGCGCCATTGCACGCCGAACGGGCTGACACCGCTTTGCGCCATGTCAACGAGCTGTCGTCTGCACGAAGCTGAGGGCGTGAGCGTCGGCTAGCGCGGGTTCATCGCGAGATGAACCGACCGCCGAGACCGGGTTCAACCGGCGCAGAACGCCGCGAAGCGCTCGCTCGAGCCGATGGCCACCGCCCAGGCGGAGCTGGCGGTGAGCCCGATCCCGGCGACCCGGTAGCCCCACGCGCTCATCTGCGCAGGGGACGCCCGGCGTCCCGTCAGCCGGCGCCAACGGTCCCACACCCACGGCGCCGCGGCGAGCGCCGGCATCGAAGCGAGGGCAAAACACGCCATGACCAGCGCTCCGCCGAGCGCACCGTCCGACAAGGCCGCCAGCAGCAGCGCGGCCTGGAGAGCCCCGCAGGGCCACGCCACCCAGGCGAGGCCGGCGAGGCCGGCACGCAGGGGGCGACCGCCCGGTCGAACGATCCGGATCGGCGTGGCGGCGTCGCGGGCCAGGACGCGGGGCATCGCACCGGCCAGCAGCCACCACAGGCCCAGGCCGAGGAAGGCGAGGTGCACCAGCAGCCAGATCGGACGCAGCGCCGGCAGCTCGCGCGTCCACGTGCCGAGCGCGGCGACGCTCGCCGCCGCGACGGCACCGCCGGCCGCATAGCCGGCGATCCGGCCGACATGGAAGCCGAGCGCGTCGCCGCGCCCGCGGCAGGTCAACGCGGCGCAAGGCGAGCCGCACATCGCCACGCAGTGCGGCGAGGCGGCCACGCCCATCGCCACGGCCGCGAAGGCCAACGTCGCGAGCATCACACCAGCCGGGAGAAGCGTTCGCGCGAGGCCGGGTCGCCCAGGTAGCGGTCGAACACCATCGCGACGGCACGGACCACGTACCAACCCATGGCCGTCACCTGGATCGCGTCGTCCGTGACGACCGCGAAGCCATCCTCGACGAGCGGCAGCAGGCGCTCGATCTCGTTGGCGAAGGCCGTTCGCATGGCCAGGCCGTGCCGGCGTTCGATCGTCGCGAAGTCGACGCGGCCGTGGCACATGAGCGCCATGATGATGTCGCGCCGCGCCAGGTCGTCGGCATCGAGCCGCAGGCCGCGCACCACCGGGAATCGACCGGCCTCGAGCGCTGCGTAGTACTCCGGCAGCGTCCTGGCGTTCTGGTAGTAGCTGTCGCCGACGCGGCCGATGGCCGACACGCCCAAGCCGATCAGGTCGCAGTCCGGCTGCGTGCTGTAGCCCTGGAAGTTGCGGTGCAGCCGGCCGTCGCGCTTGGCGATGGCCAGCGAGTCGGCCGGCAACGCGAAATGGTCCATCCCGATGTAGACGTAGTCGCGTGCCAGGAAGCCCGCCATCGCCAGGCCCAGCATCGCCACGCGCTGCGCGGCATCCGGCAATTGCGCCGCGTCGATCCGGCGTTGCGGCTTGAAGCGTGCGGGCAGGTGGGCGTAGGCATAGAGCGCGATGCGGTCGGGCCTGAGCGAGGCCATCTGCGCGATCGTGCGCGCGAAGCTCTCGGGCGTCTGCCGCGGCAGGCCGTAGATCAGGTCGGCGTTGATCGAGGAGAAGCCGAGTTCGCGGGCGTCGCCGATCAGGTCGCGCGCGCTGTCGAACGACTGCACCCGGTGCACGGCTTCCTGCACGGCTGGGTCGAAGTCCTGGACGCCGAAGCTGATGCGGTTGAGGCCGCAACTGCGCAGGTGGGCCAGGCGGGGTCGGTTCACGGTGCGCGGATCGACCTCGATGGAGAGCTCAGCGCCTTCGGCAATGTGGAATGCCCGCCGCAAGGAGGCCATCAGCCGGGTGATCTCCGCATCCGACAGGAAGGTCGGCGAGCCGCCGCCGAGGTGCAGCTGCGACACCGTGCGTTGCGCGCCGATGGCGTCGACGACGAGGTCGATCTCGAGGTCCAGCGCATCCAGGTACGCGGCGGCGCGCGAATGGTGCTTCGTGATGACCTTGTTGCAGGCGCAGTAGTAGCAGACGGATTCGCAGAACGGAATGTGGATGTAGAGGGAGAGCGGCGAAGACACGCCGTCTTCCGCGGCGTGTCTTCGCGCGGCGAGCACGGCCTCCAGATCCGTGGCGCCGAAGCCGTCGCCGAAGCGGTCGGCGGTCGGATAGGACGTGTAGCGCGGCCCGGGCCCATCGATGCGCGCGAGCACGTCGCGCGCGGGCAGTTCCGCGGGCGCGGGCAGGAGGGAGATGATGGCGTCGAGCATGGAGCGATCGTGCCGCCGCCATGCGCTCGCGGGCTTGCGGTCGATCAAGGTTCGGACGTCGCGTCTCGCGGATCCTCCTGCGCGTCGGGATCGATCCACAGCAGCGCCGTCAGGGCGCCGGAGGTCGACAGGACCGCCCAGAACGCCAGGAAGGCCAGGGTATAGACCGCCTGCGGGGAAGCGTCGATCGGAGCGTTTCCGAATCGCAGCTCGGTGGGATCGACGAGCGAGAAGACCGTGCCCTCCAGCACGCCGGCCATCAGGAACGACGGCCACAGGATGGTCATGGTGCGCGGGTTCATGTCGCGTTCCCGTTGGAGGACGTCCGCACGGCGGTGCGTTCAGCGCCTGGGCGTAGCGGCATGATTGCGCGCCCGCTCGGGCGGTTCCAGCGCGCCGTGGGCGGCGCCGCGCTCGATCGCCGCCTCGGCCGCGGCGTGGCGCATGCCGGCCTGGTACTCCTGCACCACCGGATCGGCGTGGCGGACGGCAAGGATGCCCGAGGCGGTCGCCGCGACGACCGCCGAGGCGGGCAGGCCCACGACCAGCCAGACGAAGGGGTAGCGCCACCAGGCCCGCGCGGGCTCCGTGGCGGGTGGGCCGTTGAGGGGGGACAGCGTGGCCATGGGGTCTCCTGTTATCTCGGAACGATGAACGTGGTCTTCTCGGACAGCGCAGTCGCGTTTGCCGACTCGGTCGTGCGCGTGATGTCGAAGTGCAGCGGGTGCACGCCCGCCCCGATCTTCTGCGCGGTCTCGTACGGAATCTGGACGCGCACCGCCAGCCAACGCGACTCGGTGCCCTGGACCTCCACGTTCGGCTCGGACGCGATCACCGCGCCCGCCAGGCCGACCGCCTCCACATGGAAACGTTGCGCCGACTCCGTGGCATTCATGATCTGCAACCGGTAGACGTTCTCGATCCGGCCGGCATCGACCTGGCGCGCCAGCGCGCCGCGGTCGCGGATGACGTCGACGCGGAACGGCCGGCGCAGCGCCAGGCTCGTGCCCAGCGCGGCGACGATCGCCACCAGCACCGCGCCGTAGATCAGCACGCGCGGACGCAGGACCCGGCGCAACATCGCGGCCCGGTCCCACCGCTTCTCAAGGCCGTTCTCGGTCGCGAAGCGGATCAGCCCGCGCGGGTAGTCCATCTTGTCCATCACGCCGTCGCACGCATCGATGCAGGCGCCGCAGCCGATGCACTCGTATTGGAGGCCCTTGCGGATGTCGATGCCCGTGGGACAGACCTGGACGCACAGCGTGCAGTCGACGCACTCGCCCTTGCCATGCGCCGCGAGCGCCGCGTGGCCCAGCGAGCGCGGGCGCGATCCGCGCGGCTCGCCGCGCACCCCGTCGTAGCTGACGATCATCGTGTCGCGATCGAACATCGCGCTCTGGAAGCGCGCGTAGGGGCACATGTACTTGCAGACCTGCTCGCGCAGGAAGCCCGCGTTGCCATAGGTGGCGAAGCCGTAGAACAGGATCCAGAACCATTCCCATGGCCCGAAGTTCAACGTGAGGGT
>FSXQ01003809.1_pt1 | contig 10212 bp, 6 predicted proteins | sample 1638011 | NCBI WGS metagenome assembly FSXQ01 (sample SAMEA3914789, study PRJEB12502) | metagenome | biome: forest; material: soil | place: Canada | collected 2011-07-03 | depth 0.3 m | reverse complement strand
GTAGTCGCGGTAGCGCCAGATGTTGGGCCGCGTGCCGTCGGCGTTGTAGCCGTCGGAGTCGGCGTAGCGCGTCAGGTCGAGCCAGCGGCGGCCCTGGCGTTCGCCGTAGTGCGGCGAGGCGAGCAGGCGGTCGACGAGCTTGTCGTAGGCCTTGGGCGACTTGTCGTCGACGAACGCCTTCACCTGTTCCGGCGTCGGGATCAGGCCCCAGGCGTCGAGCGTGGCGCGGCGGATGAAGGTGGCGCGGTCGGCGTCGGGCGAGGGCGCCAGGCCCTTGGCCTCGAGCTTGGACAGCACGAAGGCGTCGAGCGGCGTGCGGCCCCACGTCTTCAGCTTGACGGTGGGCAGCGTGGGCTCGGCCACGGGCGTGTACGCCCACGCGCGCACGGACGCGGTGGCGGGCGCGCTGGAGGCCACGGCGGCCGCGAGCACGCCGGCGGCGTTGGCGGGCAGCGCCGGGTGGGCGGCGGGAAGCACCGGGGCGGGGATGTCGGCCGCGGGGGCGCTGGCGGCCAGGACGCCGAGCGACAGGACGCCGGCGGACAAGAGGGCTGCGGTCAGGGGTTTGTTCATGGCGACTCGGATGTCGAAAGGGAAACGAAGTGCCTGGGGCTGCGGTGGCTGGTGCGGCGCGGCTGCCCTCGTGGGGTGGCGGCGCGCGAAGCCTTCAGTGGGCTATCACGCAAAAGGCGCGCCAGATTTCAGGGCGCTCCGGCGCTGCAAATCGGTGGATTCGATGCAGCGGCGGCTTGCGGACTGCTGCTTCCGAAACACTCGCCCGCAACGGGTGGTGCGTCGGAAGCAGCGCGCGTCGGGCGTTCAGAGCTTGCCGGTGAACTGGACGGCGAACGTGCGCGGCACGGCGGGCGTCACGCTGGTCCACGTGCGGGCGCTCGGCGTCTGGTTGTTGAACGCGTTCTTGACGATCAGGCTCACGTCGAAGGTCTTGTCGTGCTTGCCGATGCCGACGGACAGGTCCGCCAGCGCCGATTGCCCGACCACCGCATAGCGCGACAGCGACACGTCGGAATTGAAGCTGCTGCTGTACGCGACGTTGGCGCTGACGTGGCCGTCCTTGTCCGCGCTCAGCGGCTGGAAGTAGTCCGCGCCGACGTTGAACGAATACCGCGGGGCGCCGGCAAGCACCCGGCCGCTGACGTCCTGGTACGCCGGCGCGCCGGTGTAGCCGTTCTCCACCGGCTGGGCGGAGTTCGTGAACGACTTGTACTTCGCGATGTTGTAGGCGCCGGAGAAGCGCAGCGTCGTGCGCGGGATGCCGCCATAGACGCCGTCGAACTCCAGGCCCTTGGCCTCGACCTTGGGCACGTTGCCGGTGGCCGACGTGTAGGCCGTCGACGGCGTGATGCCGGCCGCGACGTTGAGCGCCGTCGTGTACTGGTCGACCTCGCGCACCGCCTGCTGGTAGTTGCTGATGCGCATGTCGTACAGGTTGCCGTTCAGGATCAGCGTCTTGTTCAGCAGCGCCGTCTTCAGGCCCAGCTCGATCGAGTTGGTCTTCTCGGCGTCGACCAGCTGCGAGATGCCGTTGACGACCTGCGAGATGCCGGCCTTCTCGCCGTGCTGGAACGACAGGTACGTGGTGGCGTCCTGGCCCAGCTTCAGGCTCGGGCTGATCACCAGCGCGGGCTGGTTCTTGCGGAACGGCTGCGCCTGCACCGGGTTGAACAGCACGCCGACGTTGGTCTGGCGGATCGACTTGGCAGCCGCGACCTGCTTCTGCTGCGCGGCGGACAGGCCGCTGTAGGTGGCGACCCCGAAGTACTTCAGCGCGAGCGAGTCGGCCAGCGCGACCTGGGCGGCGCTGTTGCCGCTCTTCAGCGCGCCGGTGCTGGCGTCCGAATCGAAGCCGCCCAGCTGCACGCCGTTGACCTGCACCGGGTTCAGCTCGGGCGCGCTGCCGTTGCTGATGATGTACGAGCTGTCGGTCGTGCGGCGGTCCTCGTGCGTGAGGCGCGCGCCGGTGGTCACCGTCAGCGAGTCGGTGAAGTGCCAATTGGCCTGCGCGTAGACGGCGGCGCTCTTGTTGTTGATCGACTGCTGGCCGGCCGGCGAGTTGTAGGCCATGTTGACGTTGGCCAGCGAGTTCAACATCAGCAGCTGGCCGGCCGCGTTGGCGTCGAGCGTCGCGTACTGCGAGGCCGACGCGTACCAGGCGCCGGCGTCGTTGCCCCAGGCCTTCTGGTACGTGGCCGAGTTCTTGGCCTGCATCAGGAACAGCCCGGCCTGGTAGTCGACGAAGCCGCCGGCCGGCGAGCTGATGCGCAGCTCCTCGCTCTTCTGGCGATAGTCGTTCCAGAAGCCGCCGGAGTTGCGCGTGATGTCGAACGGCGTGCCGTCGTCGTTGACGGCGTTGAAGTGGTAGGTCTCGATGGCGGTGATCGACGTCAGCGTCTGGCCGCTGGGCAGCTTCCAGTTGATCTCGGCCGAAGCGCCGCTGTTGCCCGTCACCAGGCCGTGCTGCGCATCGCTGTCGGGGCCGTTGTAGTAGTCGGCCAGCGTGTAGCCGGTGTTCTGCGTGAACCAGCTGCGCGCGAGCTTGGCCTCGCTGGTGTTGCCCTTGGCCACCGAGTTGTCGATGACCTGGCCGTTCGCGTACACGCCGGCCACGTTCGGGCTGTTGATGGCGAAGCCGTTGGTGGTCTCGCTGCCGCGCGGCGTGATGGTGCCCTCGAGGCGCACGCTCAGGTCGTCGGTGGGCGTCAGCAGGAACTGCAGGCGGCCCGAGACGCGGTCGGTGTTGGTGTAGCTCTGGTCGCGGTTGTACGCGTTGACCAGCGAGCCCTTCTGGCGGTCGACCGAGAACGTGCCGCGCCACGCGAGCAGGTTGTCGATCACCGGGCCGCCGATCGCGGCGACGCCCAGCAGGCCGTTGTGTTCCGAGAACGCCAGGGTGTAGTCGGCGGTCGGCGTGAACGTCGGCTTCTTGTAGTTCACGGTGATGCTGCCGACGCTCGCGTTCTTGCCCTGCAACGTGCCCTGCGGGCCGCGCGCCACCTCGATGGTGTCGACGTCGACGAAGTCGAAGCTGGACGTCAGTGCGTTGTACGCGTAGCTGACGCCGTCGATGATGACGCCGACGCTCGGATCCTGCGCCTCGGTCTGGCCGATCTTGCCGATGCCGCGGATCGACAGGCTGCTCGTGCGCTGGTTGCCCTGGTTCCACGACACGTCGGCCGCGCGCTTGGTGATGGCGCTGACGCCGTAGGCATCGAGGCGCGCGAGTTCGGCGCCGGTGGTGACGGACACCGAGATGGGCACGTCCTGCAGGCGCTCGATGCGGTTGCGGCTGTGGACGGTGACGGCGTCGAGCGCGGGCGCCTCGGCGCTGTCGGCCGCGCTGGCGGCGCTCGCGGCGGGTGACGCCGACGATGCGGACTGCGCGTGCGCGCCCGAGATCATGGTCAGCGCGACGACCGCCGCGGCCACGGGCGCGAACTCGAAGGAAGACTTGGCTTGTTGTTGTTCTTGGCGAAGGGGCGAACGGCTCACTGAAACTCCTCGAATAGTTGGAATGAAGAAAAGGCTTTCGAGCCAATCCATTGCAGCGGCTATGCCATGCGGACGGATAAACAAATGCGTTGCGTGATCGAACGAATCGCCCGCAGGGGGCTCGCCGGCCGCGCGCCGGCGCGCGCTTGCCGTCCATGCCCGGCAGAGGTGTTGGATGCGCAGCAGCCGCAGCGCGCGACGTGCACGGAATGCAGCGCTCGATGCGTCGGATCATGCTGCGTTTCGCGGCGCTCTCCCGCGAAGACACGCTGGCACGCTTGCTGCAGCGAAGAGGGGGCGCGGCAGCGTGCCGCAGTGTTTCAACAACCAGTGAGAGCTCTCTTCATGACCGCCAACCGCCTTCTTCTTGCCGCCTTGTTCGCCGGCGCCTTCGTCTCGGCGTCCGCCCAGGAGCCCGAGCGTCCGCTGTCGCCGCCGATCCACATCGCCGGCGGCGCGTCCGACCCTGCGGCCGTCAAGCGCGTGAAGCAGTTCGTCGACGCGCCGTGGAAGTTCAAGGCCAAGCGCCTCAGCAAGGCCGATGTCGATGCGCTGCTGGCCAAGCCCGACTCGGTGCTGTTCATCGACCTGCGCACGCCCGCGGAGTTCATCCAGTACGGCAGCTTCCCGGTGTTCCTCAGCATCCAGAACAAGGACCTCGAGAAGCAGCTGGCCTGGCTGCCGCGCGATCGCCAGATCGTGACGGTGTCCAACCACTCGCAACGCGCCGGCGCGGCGGCTGACCTGCTGACCTCGAAGGGCTTCAACGTGGCCGGCGCCACCGGCAGCGAGGAGTACGAGGTCGAGGGCGGCACCGCGGTCTCGCACCTGGTGCCGCGCCCGCCGCGCGTCGCCGACGCCGCGTCCGCGCCGCGTTCCTGAGTTTGGGAGACCTGGCATGACGACGCCCGAACTGCTGTCCGACTTCGGCGTCGCGGGCCACGCGCCGCAAGACGCCGCCGCGCCCGCTGCCGCCACGTCGCGCACGACGTTCCTGTTGTGGGACCTGCCGCTGCGCGTGTTCCATTGGTCGCTGGTCGCCGCGGTCACCACGGCCGTGGTCACCGGCGAGCTGGGCGGCGAGTGGATGCCATGGCACGGCCGCGCGGGGCTCGTGATCGTCGGCCTGCTGGTGTTCCGGCTCTGCTGGGGCATCGTCGGGTCGGCCACCGCGCGCTTCACGCAGTTCGCGCCGCGGCCGTCCGCGCTGCTGGCCTACCTGCGCGGACGCTGGCGCGGCGTGGGCCACAACCCGATGGGGGCGCTGGCCGTCTTCGCGCTGCTGGGGCTGCTGGCGCTGCAGGTGACGACGGGCCTGTTCGGCAACGACGACATCGCGTTCGCCGGACCGCTCAACCACTTCGTCGACGACACGCTGGGCAGCCGCATCACCGGCTGGCATCGCCTGCTCGCGTACGGGTTGTTCGCGCTGCTGGCGCTGCACCTGCTGGCGATCGCGTTCCACGTGATCGTCAAGCGCCATCGCCTGATCCGGCCGATGGTGACGGGGCGCCATCCCATCGAGCACGGCATTCCGGTGCCGCGCGCGGTACGCACGAGCCGCTACGGCCTGGTTGCCGCGGTGGCGCTGGCGGCAGCGGTCGTCGTGGCGATCTCGGATGCGGACGGGCTGAATGCGGCGGCGCCCGCGCGTTCGGCCAGCACGCCGGCCTCCGCGCCGGCGCCAACCTGGTAGTCGAGGAAGATCAGGGCTTCGCGGTCGCGAGGCCCTGCACGATCGCCAGCGAGCGCTCCACGTTCTCGACGGGCGTCAGGCCTTCCAGCGCGGCTACCACGCGGCCGTCGGTGCCGACGACGAACGTGCTGCGATCGGCGAAGCCGTGGTCGATGGCGCTGCCGCGGGTGTCCTTGCGGCCCGCCACGGCGTCGCGCACGCCCAGCGCGTACGCGTGCGCGATGCGCCCGCCCGCGTCCGAGGCCACGGGCAGCTTGCCGCCGCAGTACTCGGGGTCGGCCGAGAACGCGTTGAGCCGGCCGATGTCGTCCAGCGACACGCCCACCACGCTGGCGCCCGCGGCCTTGAACTTCTCGAGGTTCACCGCGAAGGTGTGCGCCTCCAGGTTGCAGCCGCCGGTGAAGGCCGACGGGTAGAAGTAGACGACCACCGGGCCGTGGGCGAGCGCGTCCTTCAGCGAGAACGTGAAGGCTTTGCCGGCCAGCGAGGCGGGCGCCTCGAAGGTCGGGGCGGCGTCGCCGGTGGCGATGGCCGCCAGCGCGGAGTTGGCCGCGAGGGCGAGGGTGGCGAGCAGGGCGATGGAGGTGTGTTTCATCCACCACGCTTCGCAAGTTGCGGGCCCGCGTCGGACGGGGCTTTGGCGTCCGTGCTGCTGCATTCGCAGCGAACGCGCGCGCGGGCTGCGCGAATCGGTGCAACGCTGGTGTGCGGCGCGCAACGCATCGCGCGACGCATATCGACGTGCGAAGTCCACGCTTGGAGTCGCGCCCGCAAGCACGTAACTTTGCACTCCCGCAATCTCGATTCATCACACGTGGCCAAGATCCTGACCATGCCGGACTCGAACACGGCGCCGCTCACCATCCGGGCGAAGGCGCTGGTGTTCCACGACCCGCAGTCCCGCGTGCTCCTCGACCACGTCGAGCGGCTCGCGCGCAGCGACGCCACCGTGCTGGTGACCGGCGAGACCGGCACCGGCAAGGAGCTCATCGCCCGCCACATCCACACGACCAGCAACCGCCCGGGGCCGTTCGTGGCCGTCAACTGCGGCGCGTTCAGCGAGACGCTGATCGACGCCGAGCTCTTCGGCCACGAGGCCGGCGCGTTCACGGGCGCGTCGCACGCGCGGGCTGGCTGGTTCGAGGCGGCGAACGGCGGCACTTTGTTCCTCGACGAGATCGGCGACCTGCCGATGTCGCTGCAGGTCAAGCTGCTGCGCGTGCTGCAGGAGCGCCAGGTGGTGCGCCTCGGCTCGCGCCGCGCGATCCCGCTGGACGTGCGCCTCGTCGCCGCCACCAACATCGACCTCGGCCGCGCCGTCGCCGCGCAGCACTTCCGCGCCGACCTCTATTACCGGCTCAGCGTGGCCGGCGTGCGCCTGCCGTCGCTGCGCGAGCGCCAGGCCGACATCGTGCCGCTGGCCGAGCACTTCATCGGCGTCTACTGCTCGCGGCTGGGCATCCGCCCGCTGCCGCTCAGCGTCGAGGCCGCCGACGCGTTGCGTGCCTACGCCTGGCCGGGCAACATCCGCGAGCTGGAGAACGTCATCCACTACGCGCTGATCGTGTGCCCGGGTCACTCGATCGCGGCCAGCGACCTCAAGCTCGATCCGCTGATGCCGACGTCCCATCGCCGCGCAGGCGACTCCCCGCAGGGCGACGCGCCCCACTACGGCGGCTACCAGCCGGCCGCCGCGCCGCCGGCCGAGGCCCCGCGTCCGGTCGAGCGCGTGTCGGCGGTGGCGCGGCTGCCCGGGTTCTTCGACGAGTTGCTGCGCGAAGGCGGCGAGTCGCTGTTCGACCACGTCGAGCGCGCCCTCGTGCACGCGGCCTTCGAGCACGCGCGCGGCAACCAGGTTCGGGCGGCGCGCGAACTGGGCGTCACCCGCAACATGGTGCGCACGCTGCTCAAGCGGCACGGCCTGCTCGGCGGTGACGCGCCGGGCGGCGACGTGTCCTCGCTGGGTGGCGTGGACCCCGGCCACGGGGCCGCTTTCCTGTCGGCCGTCTAAACAACGACGTTTTGCTTCTTTGCCACGGCCGGGCTGCATCCCCAGAATCGATGCAAGCCTGCCGCAAGGCTCCTGACATTCCGATACGCAACCCAGAGGATCCCATGACGACCCCCCGCCTCCTTTCCCGAACGCTCCTGGCCGTGGCGCTGGCCACCACCGCCGCCGTCTCGTTCGCGAAGGACATCACGCTGCTCAACGTCTCCTACGACCCGACGCGCGAGCTCTACCAGGACATCGACGCGGCCTTCCCGAAGTACTGGAAGGCCAAGACGGGCGACAACGTCACCATCAACGCCTCGCACGGCGGCTCGGGCAAGCAGGCGCGCTCGGTCATCGACGGCCTCGACGCCGACGTCGTCACGCTGGCGCTCTCGTACGACATCGACGCCATCGCCCAGAAGGGCCTGCTGGCCAGCGACTGGCAGAAGAAGTTCAAGGACAACTCGACGCCCTACACGTCGACCATCGTGTTCCTGGTGCGCAAGGGCAACCCCAAGGGCATCCACGACTGGGCCGACATCGCCAAGCCGGGCGTCGGCGTGATCGTCGCCAACCCGAAGACCTCGGGCGGCGCGCGCTGGGCCTACCTGGCCGCCTACGGCTGGGCGCTGAAGCAGCCCGGCGGCAGCGATGCCACCGCGCGCACGTACATCAAGAAGGTGTACGAGAACGTGCCGGTGCTCGACTCCGGCGCCCGCGGCGCCACGGTGACCTTCGCCGAACGCGGCGTCGGCGACGTGCTGCTGGCCTGGGAAAACGAAGGCTACCTGTCGCTGAAGGAATTCGGCGCCGACAAGTTCGACGTCATCTACCCGCCGTCGTCCATCCTGGCCGAGCCGCCGGTGGCGATCGTCGACAAGGTCGTCGACCGCAAGGGCACGCGCGCCGTCGCGCAGGCCTACCTCGACTACCTGTACACGCCTGAGGCGCAGGAAATCGAAGCGAAGAACTTCTATCGCCCGATCGACAAGACCGTGGCCGCGAAGTACGCGTCCAAGTTCCCGAAGATCAGCACGTTCACGATCGACGACACGTTCGGCGGCTGGACGAAGGCGCAGGCCACGCACTTCGCCGACGGCGGTGTGTTCGACCAGATCTACACCAAGAAATGAGCCCTGGCGCCGCGAGGCGCCTGCGCGCGGGGTGACACGATCGAAAGTCAATCCCCCGTGAACCGCCACTCCGCCTCGTGAGACATCACTCACGGGGCGTTTTTCATTGGGCGCGCCGACATAGACTGCACCCCCAAGATGCCCGGCCACCGGGCGCGGGAGGAAACCTCATGCAGTCGTTCGTTCGTCGTACCTCGTTGATCGCCGCGGCCCTGGTCGCGCTCGTGCCTGCGCTCGCGCGGGCCGACGCCACGTTGAAGACGATGTCCCCGATGGGCGAGGTCGCGCTGGTGCGCCAGGTGCGCGCGACGTTCAGCGAGTCCATGGTGAAGTTCGGCGACCCGCGGCTGCCCGCGCCCCTGGACGTGGCCTGCGATCCGAACACCGCACAGTCGGGCGCCGGCCGCTGGGTCGACGACAAGACCTGGGTGTTCGACTTCTCGAAAGACCTGCCACCCGGCACGCGCTGCAAGGCGACGCCGCATCCCGGCATCAAGTCGGTGGCCGGCTCGGCGATCTCGGCCGACGCGAAGTTCGACTTCTCCACCGGTGGCCCGGCCATCGTGCGCGTCTACCCGTCGTCCAGCGGGCAGATCGAGGAGGAGCAGGCCTTCGCGCTGCTGCTCAACGGCGCGGCCACGGCCGACAGCATCCAGCGCTTTGCGTACTGCGAGGTCGCGGGCGTGGGCGAGCGGCTGCCGGTCAGGCTCGTCACGGGCCAGGCGCGCGACGCCATCCTCAAGGCCGTCAACCTGGTGCCGCAACAGGCGCGCGCCGTGACGCTGCAGTGCGGCCGGCCGATTGCGCCGGACGCCAAGGTCGCCGTCGTGTGGGGCAAGGGCATCGCCACGGTCAACGGCGTGGCCAGCACGGCCGACCGCCGGCTCGAGTACACGGTGCGCCCGGCGTTCAACGCGAGCTTCACCTGCGAGCGCGTCAACTCGCGCGCCGACTGCCTGCCGATGCGTCCGCTGCGCCTCGAGTTCTCGTCGCCGGTGCCGCGCCGCATCGCCGAGAAGATCGTGCTGGTCGCGCCCGACGGCAAGCACAAGCCCAAGGTCGAGCAGGGCCGCGGCCGCACGCAGGACGCGCTGGTGGACGTGCACGAGTCCGGCCTGCACAAGTTCCTCTACTTCTTCCGCAGCGACAAGGGCAGCGTCGCCAGCGATCCGTCCGACGAGGGCGTGACCGCGGTGCAGTTCTTCGACATCCTCCCCGAGAAGGCCGACCTGCGCATCGAGCTGCCGTCCGACTTCGCCGACGACAGCGGCCGCAAGCTGGAGAACGCCGCGCAGTTCCCGATGGCCACGCGCACCGGCGACGCGCCGCCGCTGGCCAAGTTTCCCGCCGCCACCTTCGGCATCCTCGAGTTGAACGCCGAACCCGTGCTGCCGCTGACGGTGCGCAAGATCGAGGGCGCCGTCGGCATCAAGGCCGTGAGCCTCGGCGGCGCGCCCGCGCGCGACCTCACGCTCACCGACGACGCGCCCATCATCCAGTGGTTCGCGCGCGTGGCGCGCTACGACGAGACCTCGCTGGATCGCGCTGGCGTGGAGCAGGAGCTGGGCATCAAGCTGCCGCCCCCGCCGCCCAAGGCGAAGCCGGCGCGCCAGGCCAAGGACCACGGCCGCACGAAGACGCAGCAGGAGCAGGACGAGGACGCCGACGAGTCCGACGTCAACTCGCAGGATCCCAACGCCGTGCAGACGCGCACGGTGAGCCTGCTGAACAAGGCGTCCGGCGTGCACGCGATCACGCTGCCGGCCGACCAGCAGACCGAGCCGCATCCGTTCGAGGTCATCGGCATCCCGCTGCCGCAGCCGGGCTACCACGTCGTCGAGATCGAGTCGCCGCGCCTGGGCGAGGCCTTGCTCGATCGC
>FSXQ01003662.1_pt1 | contig 10235 bp, 11 predicted proteins | sample 1638011 | NCBI WGS metagenome assembly FSXQ01 (sample SAMEA3914789, study PRJEB12502) | metagenome | biome: forest; material: soil | place: Canada | collected 2011-07-03 | depth 0.3 m | reverse complement strand
TCGCCGCGATCTCCGAGCGCCGCAACCCGCCGGCAAACCGCTCGCACCCGCGAAGCGCCAGCGCCGCAGGCATCACACGCCTCAACAGCCAACAACGAGAGCCCAACGGCACGCGTGGATCCTGCGTCTGCCCGCAGGATGACGGGCTTCTGGTCCAAGCGGTTCATGCGACCGCGCCCGGGATGACGGGGATCGGCAACCGCGGATCCTGCGACTTCACGCAGGATGGCGAGAGCGCCAGAGTTACGCAAGGTAATCAAATCGCCGCACGCGCCCGCGATGACGCAAAATCAGCCCACCCTTTCCACCCGCCCTGGAGCCACGATGCGTCCCCTGACCAAGACCCTCGCCACCCTCGCGCTGCTGGCCTGCGCCGCCCCGTTGTCCTGCCTGGCCGCCAGCTCGGCCGCCTCGTCGGTGTCCGACAGCCTGACCGAGTCGTCGGGCAGCGTGTCCGATTCGCTCAAGGGCTCCAGCCACTCGAGCTCGCCCGACAACAAGCAGGTCAAGGGCGACTACACGGTGACCGACGTCGCTGAAGTGGACGGCAAGCCCGACTTCGTCGAGCTGCACCTGCAGCCCGTGGCCACCGGCGCCGACACCGGCGCCGAGGTCTACCTCACCGTGCCGCGCGAGGCCGTGGCCAAGGGCCGCATCGCAGCCGGCGCCACCGTCACCGCGCTGCAACGCCCGTACGGCATCGAGTTCGCCGCCAACCAGCCGCGCGCCGCGTTCTTCCTGGCCCTCGCCGACGACGTGGCCGCCGACATGAAGCTGGCGCCCGTCGCGATTTGAGTCGCCTCGCCAGGCGCCTGGCCAGGGTCGCCGTCGCCGCCGGACTGCTCGGCGCCACGGCCGCGCACGCGCTCTCGTTCGACGTGTGCGCCAAGCCGCGCGAGCCCAGCGCCGACGAGCGCGACGTCCTGCTGCGCTTCGGCGCGCTCGTGCGCGAGCAGATCGTCGCCTCGGGGCAGGACATCGTGCTCGTCGCGCGCTCCGGGCTCGACCTGCACCGCCTGGACGTGCGCTATTCGCACGAGGGCGTCGCCCTCAAGGACAACGACGGCAAGCCCTGGTCGGTGCGCCAGCTCTACTTCTCGTGCGAGGAACACCGGCCCCGCGTGTACGACGAGGGCCTGACCGGCTTCCTCGGCGGCACCGACGACCCCACGACCGGCTACGTCTCGCTCGTCTTCCTGCCGCCCGACCGCGCCGAGCCGCTGCGCGCGACCGCCGTCGACAAGCGCCACGCGCTGGGCGTGCTGGGCGGCAGCTACAGCGCCAACGCGTACCCGTTCAGCACGCTGCACCAGAACTGCAACCAGTGGGTGATGGAGCTTCTGGCCGACGCGTGGCGCGCCCCCGCGGGCGCGCGTGACGCAGCCGCACCCGCACCCGCGGGCTCGGATGCGGACGCCCGCGAGCAGGCGCAGGCGTGGCTGCGCTCGCAGGGATACCTCCCCACCGTATTCACCGCCAGCGCGCATCCGATGATGTGGCTGGCCCACTTCGTGCCGTGGCTGTCCAACGACGACCATCCGCCCGAGGAGGTCGCGCACAACCGCTACAACGTCAGCATGCCCGCGTCGATCGAGACCTTCGTGCAGGCCAAGGTGCCGGGCGCCACGCGCGTGGAGATCTGCCACGCCGGCCGCCGCGTGGTGCTGCACCGCGGCTGGGGCGACATCGCCGAGGGCTGCGTGGCGGGGCCGGGCGACCAGGTGACCGAGTTGTCCGCGGACTGAGCGACGCACGTCGTCACGGCGCCGCAACCCCCAATCGGAGGGGTTCGAACCGCCACGTTGCAGCTCTTACACTCCGGCGGCCTCCATCACGCCCCGCGCCCATGTCGACATCCGCCGCCGGCCTGCCCGACCACTACCAGCCCTCCGGCCGCGTCGCCTGGCATGCGCCGATCAAGGTGCTGGTCTTCGGCGGTCTCGGCGCCGCCGCACTGGCCGCGGTGTACACGCTGGTGATCCGCTACAACCCGCTGATCTACTTCTCGTGCCTGGCCACGATGGGCTTCGGCCTGCTGCTCGGCGCCGTGGCGGGCGCCGCGTGCGAGGCCGGCCAGTCGCGATCACGGGCCTTCAACGCGGCCGCCGGAATGGTCGTCGGCCTGATCGCGCTGTGGTTCCACTGGTTGATGTGGACGTGGCTGATGTTCGACGACGGCGGCGCCACCGCGCGCCACCTCGCCACGAGCGGCCCGGCCGGCTGGCAGGACGTCCTCTCGTACACCGCCGACCACCGCCACCTCTCGGTCGGCAAGCTCGGCAGCGCCGGCGCGGAGGAGTCGCCCGGCTTCATGGAGTTCACCTGGGGCGCCGAAGCCATCGCCGTGCTGCTGCTGTCCACCCTGATTCCCTTGGTGGGGATGAAGCCGTTCTCCGAGAAGGCCATGCAGTGGGTCAAGACCGACTGGTCGGGCGAGTTCCACATCGCGCCGGACACGCCGCTCGAGGCGCCGCAGGTCGAGGAGCGCATCGCCCGCGAAGGCCTGGACTGGCTCGCCGCCCTGCACGCCCACGGTCCGATCCTGAACGACAAGTCCCCGGGCCTGCGCCTGAAGGTCACGTGCGACAGCGCGCCCGGCGATCCGGCGTGCGCCTGGGTGAGCATCGACAAGGTGACGCAGCGCGGCGAGAAGGGCAAGCTCACCGCGACGCTCGTGAAGCACCGGCGCGCGCCGGCCGCGTCGTATGCGCGGCTGCTGGCGGCGCTGCGCGAGCCGGTCGCACCGGCCGCCGCCGCGACGTCCGCCGCGTCGCTCGTGCAACGCGATTGGAAGTGACGCGATGGCCACCCGATTCAGCCGCCGCACGTCCCAGGGCAATTGGGAACATCACGACGACGCGGCGTCGCGCGACGCCGCCGTGCAGCGCGAGAACCGTTCGGACCGATCGTCGCTGTTCGGCCTGCTGGGCCTGCTGATCTTCGGCGTGATCACGTGGCTCGTCGTGATGAAGCACGGCGCGGACTGGCCGAAGTGGCTGCGCTTCGGCACGGTGCTGGCGGGCGCGGGCGTCGGCGCGTTCGTGCTGTCGCGCCTCGCCGAGCTGATCTGGAAGCTGATCGTGCTGGCCTTCGGACTGGCGCTGCTGTACGGCATCGTCGCGCTCATCTGGAAGGCCGTGTAGGGCCATGCCGACCACCGCCCCCCTCAACGCAGCGCTCGTCGTCGGCGCGATCCTCAGCGCGCTGGCCGCGGCGTTGCATGTGGCGATCATCGTCAAGGGCGCGCCGTGGTATCGCTTCTTCGGCGCCGGCGAGGATATGGCGCGTGCCGCGGAGATGGGACGTCGCTTCCCCGCGATCATCACGGCCGCCATCGCGGTCGTGCTGGCGCTGTGGTCGGCCTACGCGCTGTCGGCCGCGGGCGCGTTGCCACCGCTGCCGCTTCTGAAGCCGGCGATCGGCGCGATCACGCTCGTCTACCTGCTGCGCGGGCTGGTGCTGGTGCCGGTGCTCGCGATGCCGCGCGGGCCGTCGACGAGCTTCTTCGTGTGGAGCTCGATCGTCTGCCTCGTCTTCGCGGCGACGCACCTGGCCGGGCTCATCCAGGTGTGGGCTCGACTCCCCTAGTTCGCGCGCACGCCGCGCCGTATCGCGCTGGCAGACTCGTGTGCTGCCGCGTGCGTCACGCGCCGCCCGAAAGGAGTCCGTCATGTGGATCAACAAGGCCCTCGCTCCCGTCGCCGTCTGGCTGCTCATGGCCTGCGCGCTGCTCGCGCCCGCGCCCTCGCACGCGGTGGAGGACGTCAGCATGGGCACCGCACTGAGCGTCGAAGGCGGCCACGTGGTCGTGCGCTGGTCGACCAAGGGCTTCGATCACTACAACGTCCGCTGGTCCGCGAACGGCGGCGCGGCGCAGCAGGTGGAACGCGCGGGAGACAAGGACTTTCGCTACCTGGACGCATTCCGTCCGGGCGTGGTCTACAGCGTCTCCGTGCAGGGCTGCGAAAAGAACTTCCTGGCGCATTCCCATTGCACCCGCTGGGAAGAGGCGCACTGCGGCACCGCGCGCCAGCCCTGCGACGGCGACGCGCCGCGGCCCCTCGTCAGCGGCGGCTCGCTGTGCCTCGACGTCGACGCGCCGCACCAGCACGACAACGGCGCGCGCGTGCAGCTGTGGGCCTGCAACGGCTCCGACCAGCAGCTGTGGACGATCCGCGGCGGCAACATCCGCAGCCTGGCCGGCAAATGCCTCGACGTGAACGTGAGCGAGCTGACCAACAACGGCGGCCACGTGCAGGTATGGGACTGCAACGGCAGCCGTCAACAGCACTGGATGCCGCGCGGCCTCGAGCTGCTGAGCGGCGGCGGCAAGTGCCTCGATGCCAACCTGCCGCAGTTGCACGCCAATGGCGGCGTGGTGCAGGTGTGGGACTGCAACAAGCAGGTGCAGCAGCAATGGCGGCAGCCGGGCACGTACTGAGTCAGTCCCAGACGACCGCGCCGTCGGTCGCGTACCAGGCGTCCACGCGCGCTTGCGCGCCGCCCTCGATGCGCGCGCGCTTGATCTTCATCGTCGGCGTGAGGCAGCCGTTCTCCACCGACCACGGCTCGCGCGCCACCACCAGCATGCGCAGCCGTTCGTAGTCGACGAGCCGCGCGTTGGTGTCGGCCAGCAACGCGGCCAGCGAGCGCTCGACCTCCGCGCGCACCGCCGCGTCGGCCAGCCGCGGACGCAGGTGCTCGGCCAGCACCACCATGCCGTACGGCGCGGACTGGCCCACGCCCGAGACGAGGGACGACTCCACCATCGGATGCGCGTTCAGCAGGTTCTCGATGGGCGCCGGCGCCACGTACTTGCCCTTGGCCGTCTTGAACTGCTCCTTGATGCGGCCGGTGATCTTCAGCATGCCGTCGGGGCGCCGCTCGCCCATGTCGCCGGTGCGGAAGAAGCCGTCGGGCGTGAAGCATTCGGCGTCGAGGTCGGGCCGCTTGAAGTAGCCCACGAGCCGGCCCGGCGACTTGATCAGCACCTCGCCGCCGGCGTCCAGCCGCACCTCGACGCCGGGGTATGGCACGCCCACCCAGCCGGCCTCGTGCTGCGCCTCGGTGGACGAGTGCGAGCACGCGAAGTCCTCGCTCATCGCATAGCCCTCCAGCAGGTTCAGCCCGAGGCGGCGGTACCACGTGAGCACCTCGGGCGGCAGCGGCGCCGACCCGCTGCCGGCCGAGATCGCCCGGTCGAGCCCCAGCCCGGCGAGCACCTTGCGCGCCACCACGCGGCGCAGGATCGGCACGCGCAGCAGCAGGTCGAGCCTGCGGCGCGGCATCTTCGCGAACACGCCCTGCTGGAAGCGCATCCACAGGCGCGGCACAGACAGGAAGCTGGTAGGCCGCGCGCGCTGCAGGTCGGCGACGAAGGTGTCGAGCGACTCGGCGAAGTACACGCGCGTGAGCCCGCCCATCAACGTCGCGCATTCGATGAACGCGCGCTCGAACACGTGGGCCAGCGGCAGGTACGACAGCACGCGCTCGTAGCACGCGGGGCCCCACGATTCGTTCAGGCGCGACACGATGCATTCGGTGGCGCGCGTGACGCCCTCGAAGCTGTGCATCACGCCCTTGGGCTCGCCGGTGGAGCCCGAGGTGTACACCAGCATCGCGAGGTCGTCGGGCGCGCGCGCGGGGCGCCCGGGCACGGGCGCGTGACGCGCGACGACGTCGTCCCAGCGCGGCTGCACGGCGGCCGGCGCGAGCGGGAACGCGATGACGGGCAGGCCGTCGGGCACGCCGGGCACCTGCTGCTCCCAGGTGTCGAGCTTGCCGACGAACAGCAGCCGCGACTCGCTGTGTTCGAGCACGTAGCGCACGGTGCCGGCGAGCTCGGTCGGGTAGATCGCGACCGTCGTGCCGCCCGCCATCCAGATGGCCAGTTCCGCCATGAAGAAGTGCGCGCAGTTCTTCGACAGGATGGCGATGCGGTCGCCGGGCGCGAACCCGCGCGAGCGCAGGTGCGCGGCCATGCGGCGGGCCTGGTCGAGCACCTGCGCCCAGGTGTAGTCGGCGACCGCGCCGCCGCCCAGCGGCTGCGTCAGGTAGAGGCGGTCGGGGTGCGCGGCCTCGTGGTCGTACACGTGGTCGAGGATCAGCTTGTCGTCTGCCAAGAGCGTGTCTCCTCCGGATGCGACGGCGCCCGTGCGTGCCGGCGCCTTTCGCTGATTGGGCGCGGCGTTGGCGTCGATGGTCAAGAGGGCTTGCCCGTGCGACCTTGCGCGGGGCTTGGGCGACGAAATGGCAAGTTAGCGCGCATCTGTCGGTTCTCGCGTGGCGGTATACGCACCTCCGGAACGCTTGCCCAAAGCCGCGTCATCCTGCGCGCAGTCGCAGGATCCACCCCTGCCAGGGCGCCGCCACGGGCGATCGTGGATCCTGCGACTGCGCGCAGGATGACGGGCCACGGTTCTCTCGCATTCACGACGTGACACTGCTCGACAGAATCGTTGAGGCATCATGTCCCGCGGCGCCTCACGCGCCGAAAGGAACGCCGCCATGGCCCCCACGCCGCGCAGACTCCTCGCCTCGCTCGCCGCCGCGCTCGCCTCGTCGATCGCCGCCGCCGCGCCACCGACGTTGCCCACCGACGCCGCCATCGCCGCACAGGTTCGCAGCGTCATGGATCGCACGCACGCCCAAGGCCTGGCCGTGGCCGTCGTCGACCACGGCAAGGTCGGCTACGTCGGCGCGTTCGGCATCCGCAATGCCAAGGGCGATCCGCTGCAGACCGACACCGTGATGTACGGCGCCTCGCTCACCAAGACCTTGTTCGCGTACACCGTGATGCAGTTGGTCGACCAGGGCAAGCTGGCGCTCGACACGCCGCTGAAGGACGACCTCGACCGCCCGCTGCCCGAATACCCGCCCGATGCGGTGTTCCCCGACAAGTACGGTCCGTACAAGGATCTCGCCGACGACCCGCGCTGGCAGAAGATCACGCCGCGCATGTGCCTCACGCATTCCACCGGCTTCCACAACTTCTTCTTCATCGAACCCGACCAGAAGCTGCGCATCCACTTCGACCCGGGCACGCGCTTCAGCTATTCCGGCGAGGGCCTGATCCTGCTGCAGTTCGTCATCGAGCACGGGCGCAAGTCGCAGGGGCTGGGCGTCGACGTCGGCGCGCTCGTGCAGCCGAACCTCGACCGCTGGGGCATGACGCGCACGAAGCTCACGTGGCGCAACGGCGAGGACGCCAACGTGGCCGACGGCTGGAACGGCGACGGCGAGCCCAAGCCGCACGACAAGCGCAGCAAGATCCGCATGGCCGGCTCGATGAACACGACCATCGCCGACTTGGCCAGGTTCGCGGCGGCGCTGGTGCGCGGCGACGGCCTGAGCGCCGAGTCGCGCGCCGAGATCTCGAAGCCGCAGTTGCACATCGGCACCGCGCACCAGTTCCCGCCCTTCGCCGCGGACGCGCCGACCAGCGCGCAACGCAAGGATCTGGCCGCCGGCCTCGGCGTGGTCGTCTTCGACGGCCCGCAAGGCCACGGCTTCTACAAGGGCGGCCACGACGGCCAGACCGCCAACACGCTCGTCTGCCTGGAGCGCGACCAGCGCTGCGTGCTGATCCTGTCCAACGACGTGCGCGCCGAGTCGGGCTACGCGGACCTCGTGCGCTTCATCCTCGGCGACACGGGCGTGCCGTACGACTGGGAGTATGGCGACTACGCGGGCAAGTCATGACACGCGCCGACGCGCGACAATCGCGCCCATGGGATGGGCCACGCACCACATCGAGCGCCTGAAGGCCGGCGACACGGTTTCGTTCCGCCCGCGCGGCCACTCGATGGTCGGCAGGATCGCCTCGGGACAGCTCTGCACCGTCGTGCCGATCGCCGACCACGCCGCGCTGCGCGTGGGCGCCATCGTGCTGTGCAAGGTGGGCGGCAGCGAGTACCTGCACCTCGTCAAGGCCATCCAGGGCGCGCGCTTCCAGATCGGCAACAACCGCGGGAGCATCAACGGCTGGGTCGGCGCGAACGCGGTGTTCGGCGAGTGCGTGAAGGTCGAGGCCTGAGCGTTCAGATGTCGCGCAGCGCGGCCAGCACGTCGTAGCACGCGCCCATGTCGTGATAGTCCACCTTGCCGGCCGGCGACTTCTCGTCGGTGACCTTGGCGTTGTCGGCGGCCAGGATGCGATACCAGGCACCGTATCGATGGTCGACGAAGTGGGCCCACGCGTACGCCCAGATGCGGTCGTACCAGCCCCAGTAGTGCGCGACGTCCGCGGCGGGTGCGCCGGACTCCTGCAGCGCCGTCGCGAGCCATGCCGCGGCGGCCATGCTCTCGGCCTGCACCCAGTGGTACTTGTCGCCGTCGTACAGCGAGCCGTCGGGCGCGAAGCCGTAGACGAGGCCGCCGTGCACGTCGTCCCAGCCGAAACGCATGGCGGCGTCGAACAGCCGGCGCGCGCGTTCCAGGCGCGCGGGTGACGGCGCGAGGCCGGCCTCGGCGCACAGGCGATCGAGCTGCAGCAGCAGCTTCGTCCACTCGGTCTGGTGTCCGGTCTGGAAGCCCCAGGGGCGGAAGATGTTGGTGCGGTCGCCGCGGTTGTAGTCGGGGTCGATGGACCAGTCGGTGCGGAAGTGCTCCCACACCAGCGATGCGCATTCGGGGATCACGTCCGGCAGCGTGGCCGACGTCGCGGCCTGCTTCGCGGTGATCGCCTCCGCCAGCGCGATCGCGCGATCCAGGTACTTGCGATCCTTCGTGGCGCGGTACGCGGCCATCATCGCCTCGCAGCCGTGCATGTTGGCGTTCTGGCCGCGGTAGCCGCCCACCTGCCAGTCGGGCGTGGCCTCGTCGGCGTACAGCGCGTGCTCGGGCTGCCAGAAGCGCTGCTCCATCAGCCGCCCGCAGGCCTCGAGGCCGACCGCGGCATCGGCGTGGCCGGCCATCAGCGCGTGGGCGTGCGACAGCAGCACGAACGCGAGGCCGTAGCAGTGGTTGGTGCCGTCGGCGACCGCGGCGCGGCCGTCGTGCCAGTCGAGCACCCAGGCGAAGCCGCCCTGCGGCTGCGCGTGCACCTGGTCGACGAAGGCGAGCGCGTGGCGGGCGATGTCGCGCCAGGCCGCGTTGCCGAAGTGGCGCGCGCCCATCGCGTGCGTGAACACGTAGCGCGTGCTGCTGACAAGGTGGCGCGTGCGGGCGTCGTAGACGCTGCCGTCGTCCTTGAAGAACTGGAACAGCCCGCCCGAGGGGTCGACGCAGCGGCCCTCGTAGAAGGCCATCGTGTCGAGGATGTGGGCGCGCAGGAAGGCGGGGGAACGGAAGTCGGGTGTCGGGGTGGCGGGCAGCATCCCGCGATCATAGGGGGCCGCTCGATGCCCGCGCAAATACGCAGATGCAGCGAATCGACTGCCGTCGAGAATGCCGCGCATGCCCTTCCTCGACCGACTGCCCGAGACCCTGCATTCCGACCGCCTGCTGATCCGCGTCGCCCGCCCCGGCGACGGCGCGATGTTCAGCGCGGCCATCGCCGACTCCCACGCCGACCTGGCGCCCTGGCTCGGCTGGGTGACGCCGCCGCCCACGCCCGACGAGGCCGAGGCGCGCTGCGCGGCCGCCCACGAGCGCTTCGCCCGCAACGAGGACCTGATGGCGTTCTTCCTCACGAAGGACGGCGGCGAGCTGGTGGGCGGCAGCGGGCTGCACAAGGCCGACTGGACGCTGCGCCAGTTCGAGGTGGGCTACTGGGGCCGCAGCCGCTTCGCCGGCACGGGGCTGATGACCGAGGGCGTCCGCGCGCTCGCGCGTCACGCGATGGACACGCTCGGCGCCAACCGCGTCTTCCTCACCACCGACGAGCGCAACGTGCGCAGCCAGCGGCTGGCCGAACGCGCCGGATTCGAGCTCGAAGGCACCTTGCGGCGCGACCGCCTCGACCTCCAAGCCAGGCTGCGCAACACCCGCGTGTACGCCATGGTGCGGCCCGTCGAGCCAGCGTGAACAACGACAACGTGAACTGAGCCTCATTTTCGGCCCATCTGGGTGGACCGGAGGCGCGGTGCGCAGTTAACCTGTCGAGCATGGGCATCGCACAGGCCGGCATCGCATTTCGCATCTCCGAATCCGTCTCGGATCTGGAGGGCTACATGTCGTCCGTGTTCGGCGAGCCCGCCACCGAGATCCCGCTGCCGGTGTCGGCCCGCTTCGACATCCGCAACCACTCCGACGTGATGGTGCAGACCTTCGGCGAGGTCTGCTTCATCAGCAAC
>FSXQ01003881.1_pt1 | contig 10258 bp, 8 predicted proteins | sample 1638011 | NCBI WGS metagenome assembly FSXQ01 (sample SAMEA3914789, study PRJEB12502) | metagenome | biome: forest; material: soil | place: Canada | collected 2011-07-03 | depth 0.3 m | reverse complement strand
TCGGCCACCTTCTCGGCGCTGGCGCGCACGTGGGCGGGATCGAATCCATCCCAGGAGACCGAGGGGATGCGCACCAGAGTCGAGAGCTCGGCGATCGCGGCAGGCAGGCCGGCCTGCACCGCCTCCCGAAGTCCGTCGGCGTGGGGGGTGTGCGTGGGCGAGGACTCGGAAGCGGGGTGCGAAGCCATGCGGGTAATCTAAACACCACACGAGAGCAAGGACCCACACCGTGGCACGCACCCCCAAAGCAGTGGCCCCCAAGATCGATCGCGACGACGCGAGCAGCAGCGACGCGCCGGTCGAGGTTCCCGTCGCGAAGGGCCACCCGACCCCCACGCGCAAGGAGCAGGAGGCCGCGCGAAAGCAGCCCCTGGTCCCGAGCGACCGTCGGCTGGCCGCGCGTCAGTCGCGCGATCAGCAGGCGACGCAGCGCGACCGCGCGCGTGTCGGCATGGCGCGCGGCGAGGACAAGTACCTGCCCGCTCGCGACAAGGGACCGCAGAAGCGCTACGCCCGCGACTTCGTCGACGCGCGATTCAGCGTCGGCGAGGTGCTGCTCCCGGTGCTGGTGCTGGTCATCCTCACCTACTTCCTCCCGCCCGCGTTCTCGAGCATCGCGCTCATCGCGGTCTGGCTCGTGCTGCTCGTCGTGGTCGCCGACGGCATCTGGATGGGCCAGAAGATCGTGACCCAGCTGGCAGCCAAGTACGGCAAGGACAAGGTCGAGCGCGGCCTGCGCTGGTACTCGTTCATGCGCGCGATCCAGCTGCGGCCGATGCGCCTGCCGAAGCCGCAGGTCAAGCGCGGGCAGTACCCGACCTGACTCTCGCGAGCTCCTCGTTGATCGCGCTCGCCCAGAACGGACCGCGGTACAGGAACGCCGTGTAGCCCTGCACGAGGGTGGCGCCAGCCGCCAGGCGCGCCGCGACATCCGCGCCGGACTCGACGCCGCCCACCGAGACCAGGCAGAGTTCTGGCGGAACCGAGGCGCGCAGCAGCCTCAGCACCTCGAGGGCGCGTGCCGCGACGGGCGGACCTGACAGTCCGCCGGCGCCGGCGGCGTCGACGACGGCCGGGTCGGTGCGCAGTCCCTCGCGCGACAGGGTGGTGTTGGTCGCGACGATGCCGTCGAGCTTGAGGCGAACGACGAGTTCGGCGATCTTGCGCACCTCGTCATCGGTCAAGTCGGGGGCGATCTTCACCAGCACGGGTACTCCGCCGGCCGCGCCGCGCACCGCCTCGAGCAGTGGGGCGAGCTTGTCGAGCTCCTGGAGCCCGCGGAGTCCTGGCGTGTTGGGAGAGCTCACGTTGACCACGAGATAGTCGGCGTGCGGCGCCAGCAGGCGCGTGCTATCGAGGTAGTCGGGGATCGCGTCATCCACTCCGACCACGCGGCTCTTGCCGATGTTCACGCCGATGATCGGCCGGATGCCGCGACTCGCCTCGCGCGTCAGCCGCGGCACAGCAGCCGCCGCCCCGTGATTGTTGAATCCCATCCGGTTGATGACGGCGCGATCCGGGATCAGCCGGAACAGCCGCGGCTTCGGGTTGCCCGGCTGCGCACGGGCGGTGATCGTGCCGACCTCGACGTGGCCGAAGCCGAGCTGCCCGAGGCCGCGGATGCCGCGGGCGTCCTTGTCGAATCCGGCCGCGACCCCGAACGGCGACGGGAAGGTCAGGCCGAGGGTCGAGACCGCGAGCCGCGGATCGGGGCGGGTGGCGCGGCGGATCAGGGCACCGAGGCCGATAGCCGGCAGCATCCGGATGACGAGGAAGGCCAGGTGGTGCGCGAACTCCGGATCGAGGTGCGACAGGACGAGGCGGAAGAGGAGGCGGTACATACCGCTGCCAGGCTATTGCCTAGGAGTCGCCGGCATCCGCCGACTCGACAGCGGCCGAGTCATGTTCGACCCGCAGCAGCGTGATGGCGGCCTCGAAGTCCTCGAGCGAGTCGAAGCCCTGATAGACGCTCGCGAATCGCAGGTAGGCCACCTCATCGAGTTCGCGCAACGGCGGCAGGATCGACAGCCCGATGTCGTTCGCCTCGATCTGCGAGACGCCGGTGGCGCGGATCGACTCCTCCACCTTCTGCGCCAGCAGCGCCAGATCGGCGTCGCTCACCGGCCGCCCCTGGCAGGCCTTGCGCACACCCGAGACGATCTTCTCGCGGCTGAACGGCTCGACGATGCCGCTGCGCTTGATCACGCTGAGGCTCGCCGTCTCGGTCGTGCTGAACCGGCGCCCGCACTGCGGGCACTGCCGACGGCGGCGGATGGCCAGGCCATCGTCGCTCGTGCGCGAGTCGATGACGCGCGAGTCGGGGTAGCGGCAGAAGGGGCAGAACATGGTGCGATCAGGATAAACGACGCCCTGCGCGAACGCCTGGAGGCGCGTGCTTCGCTGGGAGCGGAGGCCATTTCTGACCTCTGCCGCGCACCAGCGCTGAGAGCGGTCTCGGCCCTCAGGTCACTCGAACCGCGAATCGACCGCGTCCCCATGCGCCGGCAGCTGCTCGGCATCGCTCAGGGCCCGGATGCCGGCGCGCACGCCCGCGAGCCCCTCGTGGTCGTACCGGATCACCTGCTGCGACCGAAGGAACGTCGTCGCCCCGAGGCCGGACGAGAAGCGCGACTGACCCCCGGTGGGCAGCACGTGGTTCGAGCCGGCCAGGTAGTCCCCCAGGCTGACCGGAGCGTCCTGCCCCAGGAAGATGGCGCCCGCGTTCGTGATCAGGTCGAGCGTGGCGCCCGGGTCCGCGGTCTGCAACTCGAGGTGCTCGGGGCCGTAGGCGTTGCTGAATGCGGCGGCCGCGGCGATGTCATCGACCAGGACGATCGCCGACTGCCGGCCATCCAGCGCCGCCGTGACCCGGGCCGAGGCGGAGGCGCCAGCGGCGAGCCGCGCCAGCTCGGGCAGCACGGCGTCAACCAGCTCGGGCGAGTCGGTGACGAGCACGGCGGCGGCGAGTTCGTCGTGCTCGGCCTGGCTGACCAGATCGGCTGCGACCAGGCCGGCCTGCGCGGTGGCGTCGGCGATGATGAGGATCTCCGTCGGTCCGGCCTCGGCGTCGATGCCGACCACCCCGCGCACCAGACGCTTCGCCGCAGCCACGTAGACGTTGCCGGGGCCGGTGATGAGATCAACCGGGTCCAGGCCCAGGCTCGGCACCCCGTAGGCGAGCGCGCCGATCGCGCCGGCGCCGCCCATGGCGTAGACCTCCTCGACGCCGAGGATTCCGGCCGCGCCGAGGATCGTCGGGTGCACTCCCCCGCCGAAGTCGGCCTGCGGCGGCGAGGCGAGGGCCACCGAGCCGACGCCCGCCACCTGGGCAGGGACCACGTTCATCACGACGCTCGAGGGATAGACCGCCTTGCCCCCGGGCACGTAGAAGCCGACCCGCTCGATCGGCTGCCAGCGCTGGATGACCTCAGCTCCCGGCCCGAAGTCGGTGACTGCGGGTGGCGGAACCTGCGCCTCGCTGGCGATCCGCACCCGGCGGATCGCGTCGTCGAGCGCGGCGCGGACGGCGGGGTGGAGCGCCTCGGCAGCGGCCGCGATGTCGGCGGGATCCACCCGGATCACCGCGGGCCGCACCCGGTCGAGGCGCTCGGCCTGAGCCCGCAGGGCCTCTTCGCCGGTGGCGCGCACCTCGGCGATCAGTTGCGCGGCCGTTTCGGTCGCGGCGGCGACGTCGACCTGCGCCCGCGGGACCAGCGTCATCAACTCGGCGCGGCCGGGTCGTCGTCCGCGGAGGTCGAGCGTCTGAATCATGGCCTGCCCATGCTATCGGCGCTTCGTGGCAGAGTCGGAGCATGGATGACGAGCCCACGATCACCGATGACGTCTCGGCATTCAAGCTCGCCTTCCGCCGGCTCGCCGCCGGCGTCTCGGTGATCACCGCCCTCCACCCCGACGGCCGCCCGGCCGGCTTCACGGCGACGTCGCTGGCGTCTCTGGCCGCCGATCCGCCGATGGCCACGTTCAACATGGCGCGCAAGGCGAGCGCCTGGCCTGCGATCGAGCAGACCGAGCACGTGCTCGTGCATCTGCTGGGCATCCGGAACCGCGCGGCGGCCGAGACGCTCTCGCTCGACGCCGATCAACGCTTCGTCGGCGACCATTGGGCGCCGGGACCACTGGGCCTTCCGCTGCTGAACGATGTGCCCGCCTGGATGCTCTGCCGCATCATCGGCCGGTACCCGATCGAGCAGAGCGCCGCGATCGTCGTGCGCATCGAAGAGGGCGCGCTGGGCGAGCCGGACATGCCGCTGCTGTACCACGAGCGGCAGTACTGGCAGCCGGGCGCGCTGGAGCTATGAGCGAAGGCCATTTCTGGCCTTCGCCGCGACGCCAGCGCTGACGCCCGTCTCGGGCGTCAGGTCACTAGATCACGCAGTTAGGCCCGAGCAGCCGCTTCAACTCGCCGTACAGATCCGCCGTCACCGATACCGGGTACGGGATCTCGAACATCCGCGCCGTCTCGCCGCGCACCAGGCGCAGCCGCACCTCGTTGTCGCCGGAGTGCCGGATGAGCACATCGTTGAGGGCGGTCACGATCTCGGTGGTGGCGCGCTGCTCCGGCACCGAGATGACCAGGGGCCCCGAGCCGAGACTCTGGCCGGTGTCGGGCACGAACATGCTCTGCGCGTGGATGTTGAGGCCGTCATCCCGGGTGCTCACCCGGCCCTTGATGACGACGATCGCGTCGTTGGCCAGCGCGGGCGAGAACTCCTGGTAGGTCTTGCCCAGGAACATCACCGCGACCTCGCCCCCGAAATCCTCTAGCTGGACGATCCCGTACTGGTTGCCCGAGTTGCGCGCCGTGCGGTGCTGCACGCTCGTGATGAGGCCCGCGATGGTGACGGTCTCGCCGTCGTCGACCATCTCGCCGTCGAGCAGCTCGGCGATCGAGATCGTCGCATGCTTGGCCAGTTGCAGTTCGAGGCCGGCCAGGGGGTGGTCGCTCACGTAGAGCCCCAGCATCTCGCGCTCGAAGGCCAGCTTGTCGCGCTTGGCCCACTCGGGGCGCGTCGGCACGTTCTCGATCGCATCGGGTTCGTCCCACAGGCTGTCGAAGTCGAAGCCGACCTGGCCGTTGGCTTCATTGCGCTTGACGCTCACGGCCGCCTCGACGGCCTCCTCGTGGATCTCCATCAGCGCGCGCCGGGTCGCCCCGAGCGAGTCGAAGGCGCCCGCCTTGATCAGTGACTCCACGGTGCGCTTGTTCGCCACAGGGATCGGCGCCTTGCGCAAGAAGTCGTGGAATGTCGTGAACCGGCCCTTGCTCTCGCGCGCCGCACGGATCCCGTCGACCACACCCGTGCCGACGTTGCGCACCGCTCCGAGGCCGAAGCGGATGTCGCCGGGCCCACCCTGCCCATCAACACCGGCACTGGGAACCGCCGTGAAGTCCCCCGCCGACTCGTTGACATCGGGTGGGAGCACCTGGATGCCCATCCGACGACATTCGTTGAGGTACATCCCGAGCTTGTCCTTGGAGTCGCCCACGCTGGTCAGCAGCGCGGCCATGTACTCGGCGGGATGATTCGCCTTGAGGTAGGCGGTCCAGTAGCTCAGCACGCCGTAGCCCGCGCTGTGGGCCTTGTTGAAGGCGTAGTCGGCGAAGGGCATCAGGGTGTCCCACAGCACCTGCACGGCCTGCTTGCTGTAGCCGTTGGCGAGCATCCCGGCTTCGAAGTCGGCGAACTGCTTGTCGAGCTCGCTCTTCTTCTTCTTGCCCATCGCCTTGCGCAGGATGTCGGCCTGAGCCAGCGAGAATCCGGCCACCTTCTGGGCGACCGCCATCACCTGCTCCTGGTAGACGATCACGCCGAACGTCGGATCGAGGATCTCGCGCAGCGGCTCCGCCAGCTCCGGGTGGATCGCGTCGATCTGCTGCAGCCCGTTCTTGCGCAGCGCATAGTTGGTGTGCGAGTTCATGCCCATCGGACCCGGCCGGTAGAGCGCGATGAGGGCGGAGATGTCTTCGAAGTTGGTCGGCTTCATCTGCCGGATGAGGGCGCGCATCGGCCCGCCGTCGAGCTGGAAGACGCCGAGCGTGTCGCCGCGCGCCAGCAACTCGTAGGTCGGGCCGTCGGAGTCGAGATCGAGCGCCTCGATCTCGAGGGCGCGGCCGGTGTTGCGCTCGATCGCGTTGAGCGCATCCTGGATCACCGTCAGGTTGCGCAGCCCGAGGAAGTCCATCTTGAGCAGGCCCAGGTCTTCCAGCGGCGGCTGGTCGAACTGGGTGATGATGGCGCCGTCGTCTTCGCGCTTCATCATGGGTAGCACGTCGATCAGTGGTTCTGCCGACATGATCACGCCCGCCGCGTGCACGCCCCACTGCCGCTTGAGGTTCTCGATGCCGCGCGCGGTCTCGAAGACCTTGGCCGCTTCGGCATCCTGGGCGATCAGGTTGCGGAAGTCGCCGGCCTCCTTGTAGCGCTCCGAGCCCGCGGTGACCATGTCGCCGAGCGAGATGTCCTTGCCCATGATCGCCGGCGGCATCGCCTTCGTGAGCTTGTCACCGACCGAGAACGGCATGCCGAGCACGCGGGCGGAGTCCTTGAGGGCCTGCTTCGCCTTGATCGTGCCGTAGGTGACGATCTGCGCGACCCGGTCGTCGCCGTACTTGTCGGTCACGTAGCGGATGACCTCGCCGCGGCGGCGGTCGTCGAAGTCCACGTCGACATCCGGCATCGAGACGCGTTCGGGGTTGAGGAAGCGCTCGAAGATCAGGCCGTACTTGAGCGGGTCGAGCTCGGTGATCCCCATGGCGTACGCCACCAGTGAGCCGGCGGCCGATCCACGGCCCGGTCCGACGCGGATGCCCTGACTCTTGGCCCACCCGATGAAGTCGGCGACCACCAGGAAGTAGCCGGGAAATCCCATCTGCTTGATGACGTCGAGTTCGTACTGCGCGCGCACCGCGTGCACCTCGTCGACCCCCTCCGGGAAGCGGCGGGCCAGCCCGGTCGCGACCTCCTTCTCGAACCAGGTGGCTTCGGTCTCGCCATCGGGCACCGGGAAGCGCGGCATCAGGTCGCGCTTCTCGAACTCGACCTCGCAGCGCTCGGCGATCAGCAGGGTGTTGTCGCAGGCTTCGGGATGATCCGCGAACAACTGCCGCATCTGCGCCGCGGTCTTCAGGTAGTACTCGTGCCCATCGAGCTTGAAGCGGTTCGGGTCCTCCATCGTGGATCCGGACTGCACACAGAGCAGGATCTCGTGCGCGCTCGAGTCGTGCGCGTGCGTGTAGTGCAGGTCGTTGGTAGCCAACAGGGGCAGCTCGAGGTCTTTGGCGAGCCGGATCAGGTCGCCCATGACGCGGCGCTCGATCCCGATCCCGTGGTCCATGATCTCGGCGTAGTAGTTCTGCTCGCCGAAGATGTCGCGCAGCTCGCCCGCTGCCTTGCGCGCCTCGTCGTACTGGCCGAGCCGGAGCCGGGTCTGCACCTCGCCGCTCGCGCAGCCGGTGGTGCCGATCAGGCCGGACGCATAGGTGCTCAGGAGTTCGCGGTCCATGCGGGGCTTGTAGTAGTAGCCCTCGATCGAGGCCAGCGAAGACAGCCGGAACAGGTTGTGCATGCCCGCCGTGCTCTCGGCCAGCAGCGTCATGTGCGTGTAGGCGCCCGCGCCCGAGACGTCGTCCTCGCCGCCGTTGCCCCATCGCACGCGGGTCCGCTCGCCACGCGGCGTTCCGGGCGTGACGTAAGCCTCGGTGCCGATGATCGGCTTGATCCCGGCGGCGGTCGCCTGCTTCCAGAAGTCGTAGGCGCCGAAGTTGTTGCCGTGATCGGTGATGGCGATGGCCGGCATCCCCTGCTCCACCGCGGCCGTCATCAGGTCGCTCACGCGTGCCGCACCGTCGAGCATGGAGTACTCGGTGTGCACGTGCAGATGCACGAAGGAATCGTTCGCCAAGAGTGTTCGCCTCAGAGGGTAGAGCACCACCCTAACCGCGACCTCAGTCCTCGCGCAGCACGTCCAGAGCGTGTTGCAGGTCGACGGGGTACTCGGTCTCGAAATCGACTCGCTCACCGGTTCCGGGATGCCGGAACCCGAGCTTCATCGCATGCAGCCACTGCCGCTCCAGCCCCACCCGGGCGGCCAGCACCGGATCGGCGCCGTAGAGCAGATCCCCGACGCAGGGATGCCGCTGAGCGGCCATGTGAACGCGGATCTGGTGGGTGCGCCCGGTCTCCAGGTGGATCTCGAGCAGGGTCGCGCTGCGCATCGCCTCGAGCGTCTCGTAGTGCGTCACGCTCGGCTTGCCGTCCGCCGTGACGGCGAACTTCCAGCTGGAGCTCGGATGCCGGCCGATCGGCGCGTCGATGGTTCCCGAGAACGGATCGGGATGCCCCTGCACGACCGCGTGGTAGATCTTGTCGACCTCCCGGTCATGGAACTGCCGCTTCAGTTCGGTGTACGCGCGCTCGCTCTTCGCGACCACCATGAGTCCGCTGGTTCCGACATCGAGCCGGTGCACGATCCCCGCGCGCTCTGCAGCGCCCGATGTGCTGATCCGGAATCCTGCTCCCGCGAGTGCCCCGAGCACGGTGGGCCCATCCCAGCCGACGGCGGGATGCGCCGCCACCCCGACCGGCTTGTCGATGACGACCAGGTCGTCATCGTCGTACACGATCGCGAACCCGGGCACGAGAGCGGGCACGATGGTGGGCTCCGACTTGGGAGTCCAGCTCACCTCGAGCCAGCCCCCGGCGATCAGGCGGTCCGACTTTCCGAGGGTCACCCCGTCGAGCGTGGCCCCGCCGGCCTCGACGACCTCTGCCGCGAAGGTGCGCGAGAATCCGAGCAGACGCGCCAGGGCGGCATCCGCGCGCTCGCCCGCCAGGCCGTCCGGCACCGGGAGGCTGCGCGATTCCACGGGGCGCCTACGCCTTCGGCGCGGTCTTCGGCGTGCCGGTGACCGGCTTCGCGGGCACGATGTCCGGGTCGTCGGCCGAACGCTTGCGGCGCACGTAGACCGCCTTGCGGCCGTCGAGCCCGATGCCGCGCAGCGACAGAATGATGAACAGCCCCATCGCCGCGACGATCCCGGAGTCGGCGATGTTGAAGATGGCTGGGAAGCCCCAGACCTGGATGAAGTCGACCACGTGGCCCGTGCCGAATCCCGGCTCGCGGAACAGCCGGTCGGTCAGGTTGCCGGCCGCGCCGCCGAGTACCAGTCCGAACACGCATGCCCAGCCCAGGGACCGGATGCGGCGGGCGAACCACATGATGAAGGCGACGACGCCGACCGCCACGATGGACAGGATCCAGGTGAATCCGGCGGCGAGCGAGAACGCCGCACCGGAGTTCGTGACGTAGTGAAACTGCAGCACCTGTCCGAGCACCGGCACGAGTTCACCCTCGCGCAGGTTCGTCACGATCAGGTACTTGGCGAGCTGGTCCGCTCCGTAGAGCACGAGCGCGACCGCGCCGAGCAGCAGAAGAGCGCGGACGCTCACGCGTCCGCGGATCCGATCGCCGTTCGGCGCTGTCGGCTCAGTTCCCTGCGGCAAAGCCCGGGTAGTCGGTGGGCTGCGGGTACGCGGCGTAGTCGGGCGACTGCGGCCCGCTGTAGCCCACGGGAGCCGCGGCCTGCGCCGGCTCGTACTGCGGATCAGCCGCGACCGCTGCCTGAGCAGGACCAGCGGTCAGGGCGTTCGACGACTCCAACTCGCGCAGCTGCCCCTCGATGTAGCCGCGCAGCTTCTCGCGGTACTCCTTCTCGAAGGAGCGGAGCTCCTCGACCTTGCGCTCGAGGCCCTGCTTCTCCTGCTCGAGGCTCGCCAACTGCGCCTGCTGCGTCTGCTGGGCCTCGGAGACGACGCGCGCCGCCGTGGCATGACCCTCGGCGATGAGGGCGTCGCGCTTCTCCATGCCCTCGCGCACGTGCTCCTCGTGGAGGCGGCGCGCGAGCTGGAGCAGATTGTTGGTGTTGCTCGGATCCATCGCCGCGGCATCGGCTTGCGCCGCCAGGGCGGGCTCGGGTGCCGCAACGGGAGCAGGAGCCGCAACCGGCGCAGGCGCGGCGACGACGGCCGGGGCAGCCGCTCCGCTGCGCTGGAGCTCGTTGATGCGCGCTTCGCCCGCGACCAGGCGCTGCCGCAGCTCCTCGTTCTCCTGGTTCAGGCGGCGCAGCTCGACGACCACTTCGTCGAGGAAGTCGTCGACCTCGTCCTGGTCGTAGCCCTCGCGGAACTTCGTCGGATTGAACCGCTTGTTGACCACGTCTTCCGGAGTCAGAGCCATC
>FSXQ01004497.1_pt1 | contig 10283 bp, 9 predicted proteins | sample 1638011 | NCBI WGS metagenome assembly FSXQ01 (sample SAMEA3914789, study PRJEB12502) | metagenome | biome: forest; material: soil | place: Canada | collected 2011-07-03 | depth 0.3 m | reverse complement strand
GGCCTTGATGTTGTTGACGTGCGTGCGCACCGTGGCCTCGCCGATCTCCAGGCGCGCCGCGATCTCCTTGGCGCGCAGGCCGTCGCACAGCGCGGCCAGTACCTGTTGCTCGCGCATCGTGAGGCCGTGCTCGCGCGCATGGGCGTCCACCGACAGCGTCTCCGCGATGCGGCTGCGCTCGAACGAGATCAGCACCGCGTGGCCGGCGTGCGCCTTCGTGAGGGCCACCGGCAGCGGCACGATCGACAGGCCGACCCGGTCCTGGCCGATGCCCTGGGGGGCGATCGTCAACATCGTGCGCAGGCCGTCGTCGCGCGCCGCAGCCAGCGCGCGTTCGAGCTGGTGCTGCTCCGTCGCCGTCCTGCCCACCAGGCGCTGGCCGACAAGGCGCAGCGACGTGCTCGATTCGAGCTCCTTGCGCGCCGCGTGGTTGGCGTGCACCACGATGCCGTCGGCCGACAGCATCAACAGGCCGTAGTCGACTTCGTCGAGCACGCACGCCAGCAACTGCGCCAGGCTGGCCGCCGGCCCGTTGCGGCGCTCGGGCCCGCGGTAGGCGAGCTCGGTATCGAGCGCCGCCAGTTCGATGTTGCCGAGCACCAGGCGCTTCAGCGCCGCGGCTTCGTGAGCGCGCCCCGATGACGGCGCCAAGCCAGCGGCGTCGCTACTGTCGAGCAGCCCCGGCCCGCTGGACGATCGACCAGTTCTCGTTGTCGGCATGGATACCCTCGCATGTCCTCATCACTCGACATGGTGCTTGCGCATTGTGTTTTGTCGATGTCCGCATGATCTCAACTTTTTGTGGATGTGCACATGCACCATTTGCAGTGCAATGCATCAACTGTCAACGGCTGTAATAGCCACTCGGAAGGCTTCACATGATCAAGACCCTGACCTCCATCGCCGCGGCGCTGCTGCTCGCAGGTGCCGCCAACGCCGCCACCGTCGTCGTCGATGCGAAGGCCGACTCCTGGAACTCGGGCGCCGGCGCGGGCCTGGACACGGGCATCACGCTGGGCGCGGGCGAATCCTTCGCCGTCACCGTCGCGTCGACCGACCTGTGGAGCGCCGGTGCGCTGCCGCGCTGGTCCAACGCCAACGGCCTGACCGGCACGCTGATCGCCACCGGCACCGACGAATCGGGCGAGCCGGCCGGCACCGTCATCGGCACCAATTTCGGACTGCTCGGAAACTTCGCCTACGGTGAGCTCGTCGGCCAGATCGGCAATGGCGCGTACTTCGCCGTCGGCACCGACTTCAACGGCACGGCCATCGCGTCCGGCACCCTGAAGCTGTTCTACTGGGACACCTTCACCGACGACAACAGCGGCTCGGTGTCGGCGACGATCACCGCCGTGCCGGAGCCCGCCTCGATGGCGCTGCTGCTGGCCGGCCTGGGCATCGTCGGCGGCCTGGCCCGTCGTCGCGCCAGGAACCACGCCTGAACAACCGGGCCGCGGCCCGTTTCGCACGGCAAAGGCGCTTCGACTCGGGGTCAGGTCTTGCAAAGGGTCAGGTCTTGCAGAGGGTCAGGTCTTTCACGTTTACCTTCTTCGGATCGATCAACCCCGGTCGGGTGGGGATGCAAAACCTGGCCCCTTGCAAGACCTGACCCTTTGCAAGACCTGACCCCGAACAGGATCAGCCCACCGCGACGCTGCAGCGGGCGATGGCCTGGGCCAGGTGCGCCACGTCGATCGGCTTGGCGACGTAGTCGTCCATGCCGGCGGTCAGGCAGGCCTGGCGGTCTTCTTCGAAGGCGTTGGCGGTCATCGCGATGATCGGCAACTCGGCCCGGGTGCCGCCGAGGGCGCGGATCGCCTGCGTGGCCTCCATGCCGTCCATGCCGGGCATCTGCAGGTCCATCAGCACCAGGTCGTAGTCGCCGCGGCGCACCGCCTCGACGGCCAGGTGGCCGTTGGCCACCAGGTGCACGACGTGGCCCATGCGCGTGAGCACGGCGTTGATCAGGATCTGGTTCACGTCGTTGTCCTCCGCCACGAGAATGCGCAGCGGCGGGCGCGCCGCCTCGGCGGAGTCGGACTCGGCGGCCGCGGGCACCAGTTCGCCGCGCTCGACGAAGCGGCTCGGAATCGAGATCGTGAAGCGGCTGCCCAGGCCCGGCGTGCTGGTGGCGGCGACCGTTCCGCCCATCATCTGCACGATCTCGCGCGTGATGGCCAGGCCCAGCCCGCTGCCGCCGTAGCGGCGCATCGTCGTCGAATCGGCCTGCGTGAAGCGGTCGAACAGCGTGGCCATCGCGCTTTCGGGGATGCCGATGCCCGTGTCGCTGACCGTCAGGCGCAGCGTCAACGCGCGTCCGGCGCCGGGTTCGATGGCGGCGGTCACCCGCACGCTGCCGTGGTCGGTGAACTTGATGGCGTTGCCGACCAGGTTGAACAGGATCTGCTGGATGCGGATCACGTCGCCCTGGATCAACGCATCGTCGTTCGGGACGATCTCGAGCCGCAACGCGAGCCCCTTGGCGACCGCGCGTTCCCGCATCAACGCCACGACGCCCTCGGCCGCGGTGCGCACGCTGAACGGCGCCGACGTGAGCTGCAGGTGGCCGGCCTCGATGCGCGAGACGTCCAGGATGTCGTTGATCAACGCCAGCAGCAGGCGCCCGGAGCTGCCGATCAGCTCGGCGTGGCGGCGCTGCTGCGAGTCGAGGTTCGAGTGCAGCATCAGTTCGTTGAGGCCCAGCACGGCGTTCAGCGGCGTGCGGATCTCGTGGCTCATCGTGGCGAGGAACTGCGACTTCGCCTGGTTGGCCGCCTCGGCGTTCTCCTTGGCCTGGGCCAGCCGCCGTTCGGCGGCGGTGACGTCGTGGAACACGCTGACGACGCCGCCCTCCTGCGTGCGACGGTCGGTGACGTGGACGACCAGGCCGTTGCCGAGATCGCGCTCCCATTCGCCCGCGCCGGCCCGGTGCATCCGCATCCGGTCGCTGAGCCATTGGCGGCGCTCCTCGAGCGGCGCCCCGATCAGCGTGGTCTCGGTGACGGTATTCATGAGCTCGTGATAGGACAGGCCGGCGCGGATGACGCCCTTCGTCCACGGGAACATCTCCACGTAGCGGTCGTTCCAGCGCAGCACGCGACCGTCCTTGTCGCACAGAAGGAAGCCGTCGGGCAACACGGCCAGCGCCTGGTCCAGCGTCTCCACCGAGCGCGCCAGCGCGCCGCGCGCGTCGGCAAGGCGGTTGAACTGCCACTGCGACAGCGCACCGCCCAGCAGCGTGAGGGCGATCAGCGCCAGCGAGGCCGTCACGATGACATTGCGGTTCTCCCGCCAGGAGAGCAGCGCGTCCGACAGCGGCAGGCTCGCGGTGATGCGCAGCGCGGGATACAGCGTCGGCCGCACCGCGACGATCGCCGGCACGCCGGTGATCCGCGACGGCGCGAGCACGGCACCACCGCGCAACGCGGCGTCGGACAGCGGCGGCGCGACCTGGTGCGAGCGCAGCCCGGCGCCGGACGGCACGCTGGCCAGCAACTGCCCGTCCCCGCGCTCCAGGGTGATGGCCAGGCCCGCGCTGCCACCGGCCTGCGCGATGATCGCGGCCAGCGCCGCCGTCGGCACTTCGACGACGGCCAGCGCGCGCCGGCCGCCGGGCAGCATCAGGGTGCGCGCCATGTAGACGGACAGCTCGGTGGTGGCCGGGCTGATCGCCGGATCGCTGATCGTCAGCTGCGGCACGGTCTGCGAGAGCAGCCGCGCCGCGAAACCGTCCGGCAGCCGCATGCCGTCGCGGTCGCTGGACGGCAGGCTCGCGGCCAGCGTGCGGCCTTCGGCGTCGATCAGCGCTGCGTCGTTGAACAGCAACTGCCGATCCTTGAACGCCGCCATCGCGCGATGGGCGACGTCGGGGTCGAGCTTGCCGGGGCCGCGCCAGGCCGGCGCGACGAGGTCGGCGAGGCTGGTGAGCTGCAGGTCCAACGCCAGCAGAGCGCGATTGAGCTCGGCCTCCGAGCTGGTCGCCGTCTGCGTGACGACCTCGTTGGCGCGGGCGATGGCGTCGCCGCGCTCCGAACTCACGAGCCAGGAGGCCGTGACGACGAGCGCCAGCAGCAGCAGGCAGGTCGTGGTCCAGACGATCGCGCTCGCGCGCCGCGCCGCGACCTTCATCTGGCTTCGATCCCCGCGCCGTGCGCGATCGTGCGATTCCAGATCGCGGCGCACTGCGGGCCACAGCGCTGGAGCCAGCGCGGCAGCACGGTGGCGGCGAAGATCTCGCGACGCAGGCGTTCGTCGGCCGGCGAGGTCGCCACCTCGGTCATGTGGCCGGGCTTGCCCGCCACGCAGGCGGGTGCGCCGATGTTGCAGGCCACGCCGTCGGCGGTATCGCGTTCGGCCTCGTTCCACACGTCGCGCTCGACACGCGGCAGCTCGCGCCGCAACAGCGCGCGCAGGTCGGCCGGCAACGCGTTCCAGGCCGCGCCGTTGGCCGCGAACAGCGACAGGCCCCAGCTGATGGCCATCGGGTGGATGTACGTGGTGAGGTCGGGCAGGCCGATGATGTTGCCCGACATGGTGCCGGTGATCGCGCAGTCGATCTCGTCGCGGTTGAGGTAGGGCACGATGTCGTTGAAGGCGGTGGTGACGGGCTTGCCGCCCAAGGCCTCGATCCAGTCCGCCTGGGCCGGCCCTGACGTGCGCACCCGCAGGCCTGCCACGTCCTTCAGCCCGGCCAGCGGCTTCTTGCAGAACAGCACCTGCGCCGGGTAGACGTAGACCGCCAGCACCTCGATGCCGTAGCGCTTGCGCATGACCTCTTCCAGGTACGGCCGGAAGGCGGCGACGGAGCGCCGCATCGAGGCCATGTCGGGATTCAGGCCCGAGAGGTCGGGCGCGCCCAGCTCGGGATCCTTGACGCCGCCCGACACCTGCACCGTGGCGAAGGGCACGGCGCCCAGCTGCACCAGCGTCAAGGCCTCCTGGGCGCGGATGCCGGCGCGGTCGAACGCGACGATCTCCGCCGTGTAGCGGCCGCCGCTGAGCCTGGGCAGCTCGTTCTCCCAGAACGGCTGCTCGTGCTGCGTGAACGGCTTCAGGCTGGCCAGGCCTCCGACGATGTGCAGGTGCAACGGGGGTGCCGCGGCGGGCGCTCCGGCGGCACCGACGGCGGCAATCAGGCTGGCAGCAGCGCAAGCCCGCACGCCCAGGCGTGCCCACCCTCTCCGCGAGCGAAGTCCCAAACCGCGCAGATTCATCTCAAACCCCGATGTTGCCGACCCTCGTCCCGGGATGCCGGAGGGCCAGCCTGGGGCCCTCGCCACGCCGCGGCGCGACATCCGTAGCGTACTCCGGTCCCGGCGGAGGGCGTCGCCGGCCTCAAGCCAGGCGCAACAAGGTCAGCGTCATCGTGGCGCATGCCGCGCCGACGAGGCCGGCGGCCCACGGCGCCAGCCGCCGATCGAGCACCGCCCCCACCACCCACAGGCCCGCGGCCAGGCCGGCCGCGACACCGGCCAGCGCTGCGCGGCCCAGCGTGTCGGCGCGCCACAGCAGCCCGCCGGTGCAGATGGTCGAGAGCAGGAACAGCGCGATCGCGACGCATGCCTGCGCGCGCGAGACCGGCCGCTCGACGGGCGGCGCGGCAGCGGCCGCCGGCGCCTCCGAGGCGGCGCGCCATGCCGGCGACCGCCACAACACGCCGAGGCGATCGCGCCACGCGCGCACCCGGCGCACGCGGCGCCACAGCTCGACGTAGTTGACGCTCACCGCGTGCAGCGGATCCCATCCGGCCAGCGGCGCCACCGTGCCATAGACGCAGGGCTCCGATTCGGGCTCGAAGGTGCCGAACAGCCGATCCCACACGACCAGGATCGCGCCGTAGTTGCGATCGAGATAGCACGCGTTGGTCGCATGGTGGACGCGGTGGTTCGACGGCGTCGACAACCAGCGATCGAGCGGCCCGAGCGAGCCGACGTGCTCGGTGTGGATCCAGAACTGGTAGAACAGCACGACGATGCCGGCAAGCGCGAACTGCGCCGGCGGCACGCCCACCAGCGCCATCGGCAGGAAGAACGGCCAGCCCGACAACGCGTAGGCGCTCTCCTGGCGCAGCGCGGTCGACAGGTTCAGGCGGCGGCTCTGGTGATGGACCACGTGCGCCGCCCAGAACAGCGCGCTCTCGTGCGAGACGCGGTGCAGCCAGTAGTCGCAGAAGTCGTACAGCAGCACCGCCAACGCGAGGCCGCCCGCGCCGTGCCACAACGTCGCGTGCGGCGTCAGCGTGAGCCACGGGAAGGCCAGCGTGTACAACCCGATCTGGATCAGCTGCGTGCACGCCGCCACCACTTGGCTGAGCAGGCCCTGGCTGAGGCTGGCCAGCGTGTCGGCCAGGCCGTAGGTGTTGCGTCCGCGCGCGCGGCCCCAGGCGAACTCGACCGCCATCAGCACGCCGAAGACCGGCAACGCGTACAGGATCATGTCGTCCATCGCGCCGCGCCTACTTGAAGCGCCACGCGAGCGCGAGCAGCGCGGACGCGCGCGAACGCGTGTCCACGCGCGGGCTCGCGCGCACGGCGCGGTCGAACGGCTCCCACTGCGCATGCGCCAGCACGACCCAGGCGCCGGCCAGGGGCAGTTCGCCGGACAACTGCAGCACCGGCGTCGTCGACGGCGCGCGGACGTCGAAGAGATGCGCGTCGTAGCGCGCGCTGCGCCGCGCGACGCCCGCTTGCGGGTAGAGCGTCAGCGGCCCGATCGGCAGTTCGGCGGCGTACGAGGCCTCCAGCAGCGTCCCGCCGGAGACCGTGTCGACGAACGCGTCGACGAACACGCCGCCCCACGGCGTCTCCTGGAACGTGCCGAGCCCCACCGGGCGCGGATTGCGGCGATGCGCCAGGCCGGGACCGTCGGCGTCGCTGCCCTCGGTGCTGAAGCGGCCGACCACCTCCAGCGCGCCCCAGCCCACTGGCACGAGCTTCGCGCCGAAGGTGTCCTCGCGCACGAACAGCCGGCCCAGGTCGCCGTACGCGTAGGGCAGCGCCCAGGTGCGCGCCGCCGCGCCGGGCGCGGACGCCTGCGTGCGCCCGACGCCGATCCCGAGGTCGCCGATCCAGCGTGGCGCCTCGTCGGCCCGCGCCGCCGCCGCCAGGAGCGCCGCCAGCGTCACCACCAGGACGAGGCCGGGCCGCATCACGCGCGACTGAACACCAGCGCCACGTTGGTGCCGCCGAACGCGAACGAGTTGCTGATGGCGTGGCGCAGGTCCGGCGCGTGCTGGCCCTCGCCGAGCACGTGCGCCAGCCCGGCGCAGCGCGCGTCGATGCTGGTGACGCCCAGCGTCGGCGGCACGACGCCCGCCTGCAGCGCCATCACGGTCAGCGCGCCTTCGAGCGCGCCGCCGGCGCCCAGCAGGTGGCCGTGCGCGGCCTTGGTGGAGCTGACGCGCAGCGTCGCGGCATGCTCGCCCCAGACCTCGCGCAGGGCCTCGCATTCGACCGGGTCGCCGGCGACGGTGGCCGTGCCGTGCGCGTTGCAATAGCCGACGTCGGCCGGCGCGAGGCCGCTGGCCCGCAACGCGGCCCGCAACGTGGAGACCTGCCCGCGCACTTGCGGATTGGTCAGGTGCAAGGCGTCGCAACGCACGGCCGAGCCGGCCAGCCAGGCGCGCGGCGCGGCCGCCAGGTCGGCCTCGCGCCGCAGCACCAGGAAGGCCGCGCCCTCGCCAAGCACGAGGCCGGTGCGGTTGGCGGCGAACGGCCGGCAGCTGTGCGCGACGTCGCCCTCATCGGGCGGTGCGAGCGTGCGCAAGGCCTGCCACGCGGCGACGGTGCCGCGCGCGAGCGGCGCCTCGACGCCGCCGCAGATCGCGATGTCGACCTCGCCACGCCGCAAGGCATGCGCGGCCTCGGCGATCGCCACCGAGCTCGACGCGCAGGCGACGGCGTAGGTGAGCACCGGGCCGCGGATGTCCGCATGGATCGCCACGACCGCAGAGGCGCCGTTGACCATGCCCGCCGGCACCGTCAGCGGCGGGATGCGGCCGCCCGTGTACAGCGCGGCGAAGCCGGCGTCCAGCGTGGCCGCGCCGCCCATGCCGGTGCCCAGGTAGAGGCCGACCCGCTCGGGGTCGGGCCAGCCGTCGATCCGCGCGTCGGCCAGCGCCCGGCGCACCGCGACCAGCGCCATCTGGCTGACGCGCTCGGTGCCGACCTGCTGCAGCCGCGTGAGCGCCTGCGACACGTCGCCCGTCACTTGCGCCGCCGCGATGTCGGGCAGGCCCTCGAAAGACATCCGGCCGACGCCGCCCGCGCCTGCGAGCAGGCGCTGCCAAGCCGCCTCGGGCGTGTCACCGAGCGGGCTGGCGAGCCCGATGCCGGCGACGCCGACGCGCGCGGCGGTTGTCATCGCCTCAGGCCTTCTGCGCGACCGCGGGCAGGCCGTCGATGAGCGTGGCGAGTTCGCGCAGCGTCGTCACGGTCGTGGCGGCCGAATCGGGCACGGTCACGTGGAAGGCGTCGTCGATCTCGAACATCAGTTCGGCCACGGTCAGCGAATCGAGCTCGTAGCTGGCGAACGGTGCGTCCGGGTCGATGACCTCGAGCGCCACGCCGAACTTGTCGTGAATGAGATGGGTGAGTCGGTCCAGGGTGTTCATGAGGCGGGCGCCGCTTCCGCGACGTCGGATTCGGAGGAGACGGCGCGCGCGAACGGCACGCTGTCGAGACTGCAGGCATCCAGGCCCTGCATGAAGGCGCTGAGCCGGTCGGCCACCAGGTGGCGGTCGTTGTCGGCGGTGATCATGTGGTAGCTGTTGTCCAGCACGTGCAGGCTCAGCAGGCCGGTCGGCACGCTCCGCAAGGCGTGGCGCACGCTGGCGAGGCGGCAGATCTCATCGTCGCGGGCGTGCTGCACCTGTACCGGATGGGCGAGCTCGGGCAGCAGCGTGCGCACGTGCGCGGACAGCCGTTCGCTCTCGCGCACCACGCGCAGCGGCACCGCCGCGGGACCGACCAGCGAGGTCTCGCCCGCGGCCATCTGCTGGCGGATCAGCGCGCGCATGCGTTCGTTGCGCAGGCCGTACGGCTCGCGCTCGCGCATCGCGAAGAAGCGCGTGAGTCCGGTCGCGTAGGCGACGGGACGCAGCGCATACCACCAGGGCAGCGCCCAGCCGTCATAGGAGAACAGCGGCGACAGCAGGGCCAGGCCGCGCAATGCGGGCCGCGGGCGCTCGGCCGCGGCGGCCAGCGCGAGCATCGCGCCCGTACACAAGCCGCCCAGCACGAAGGGCTCGGAGGATTCAGCCTCGAGCTGGTCGAGGTACAGGCCCGCGGCATGCACCCAGTCCTGCCAGCGCACGCCGGCGCCGACCGTGCCCGCGCTGTAGCCGGACACCTCGGGCGCGACCAGGCGCACGCCGTGGCGGCGCAGCGGATGCGTGAGAAAACCGAATTCCTTGGGCGAGCTGGCCAGCCCGTGGAACAGTACGAGCCGTCCGGGACGGCCCTGCCATGTGAGATCTTGAGACTTCATTGTCGACATCGAGAACGGGACCACTGCCACGCGTTCGACGATGGATTCGCCTCGAATGTGACGGTTCAATTGTCGGTCGGCACCCTGATCGACGTGTTCAGACAATGGCAAGTTATACGCAAGGTACCTGTCGATCGGCTGTCGATCCGACTGCCATGAACAGCGGAAAGATTCGCGTCAGCTTGCAGCAAGCGATCCACTCGACCACCGCCGCCGCTAAAGACCGGGCCGGCGCCGACCGATAAGAAGTGGAGCGGCAACCCTGCGATCGCGTGAAAACGCGGCTCGCGGGCTTGCTTTTCCAACGCTTGCGGAAGGCTCCGATGAGTCAGGCCAAACCACGTCAGTACCTGGACGCGCTCCGCGCGGCCCTGGCCGCCGCCAAGGCGGCGAACGCAGCGCGCGCTGCGGCCTACCACGCGCTCCCGAACGGCATCAGCTGCAAGATGGACTGGGCCGGCTGGAGCAACCCCTGGTACAACGCCACGCCGCGCCAGCAGGCCTTGCTGGACGTCCTGCAGGACCTGATCGACGGCGGCGAGACCGACGTCCCGAAGATCGCCCTGAAGACGGCGCTGCGCCTGGAGATTCCCGAGTCGGAGATCCTGCGCAGCCGCGACAACGTCGGCGCCGACGGCGAGACGGGCTACTTCTTCGACGACGTCCTGCACGCGCTGTACGCCCTCGACGCGCAGGACACCGAGCAGGTCTTCTACGGCCTGATCGACCGCCTGATGCAGCCGTCCTGCGCCCGCGCGGGCCTGATCACGCGCTGAACGACCCGGTTTCGGGGC
>FSXQ01001285.1_pt1 | contig 10286 bp, 10 predicted proteins | sample 1638011 | NCBI WGS metagenome assembly FSXQ01 (sample SAMEA3914789, study PRJEB12502) | metagenome | biome: forest; material: soil | place: Canada | collected 2011-07-03 | depth 0.3 m | reverse complement strand
CTGGCCGAATGCCCGGTGATCAAGGTGGCGACGCGCAGCGACCTGGCGCGCCGATGGAACGACCTGATGGACGTCAACGCCGGCAAGATCGCCGACGGCGACGCGACGATCGCCGAGCTGGGCTGGGAGTTGTTCCGCCTGATGCTGTCGGTGGCCAGCGGCAAGAAGACCTGGGCCGAGCACTGGAAGCTGCACAACGCGCTGGTGCTGTTCAACCCGGCGCCGGTGACCTGATCACGCTGCTTCGAAGCAACTGCGGAAAACTTCGTTCCCCCGGGCCGCAGGCCGGGTGACAGTGGCAACCCCCGTCACTCGAAGCCGTCCATGTCGCCACGCCGCTCGTTCCTTGCCCGTCTTCTCGTTTCGTCGGCCCTGGCCACCGGCCTCGCGGCCGCGCAGGCTGCCGAGATCGTCCGGCTCGGCGTCACGGCCGGCCCGCACGCGCAGATCGCCGAGGTGGCCAAGAAGGTGGCGGCGCGTGACGGGCTCGACATCCGCATCGTCGAGTTCCAGGACTACATCCGGCCGAACGGCGCGCTGGACGCCGGCGACCTGGACGCCAACAGCTACCAGCACCTGCCCTTCCTCGAGTCGCAGATCGAGGCGCGCGGCTACAAGATCAGCGCCGTCGGCTACACCGTCACGTTCCCGATGGGCTTCTACTCGAAGCGCGTCAAGTCGCTCGCCGAGTTGCCGCGCGGCGCGAAGGTGGGCATCCCGAACGATCCGTCCAACAGCGGGCGCGCGCTGCAACTGCTGCAGAAGGCGGGCGTCCTGAAGCTGAAGGCGACGGCCGGCATCGGCGCGACCGCGGCCGACATCGTCGACAACCCGAAGGGCCTGCAGATCGTGCAGCTGGAGGCGGCGCAACTGGCGCGCTCGCTGGACGATCTCGACGCCAGCGCGATCAACACCAACTTCGCGATGCAGGCCGGCCTGGTGCCCACGCGCGACGCCATCGCGATCGAGGATGCGCGCGGACCCTGGGCGAACCTGCTGGCCGTGCGCACCGGCGACAAGGACAAGCCGTGGGTGGCCAAGCTGGTCAAGGCCTTCCAGTCGCCCGAGGTCAAGGCGTTCGTGGCCGACAAGTTCGGCGGCTCGATGGTGCCGGCGTTCTAATCCGGGTTCATGCGCCGACCTGCGATCGATAGCCGAATCGCGTCGTTGCGTCGTCCTGTCCGCCCACCGAGACTGCCCCCATGACCGATGTCCACGGCACCGCCGATGCCCTCGCGCGCCTGCTCGCCACCACCGCCGTCGCGCGCGATCGCGCGGGCGGCCACCCGGCCGAGGCGCGCGAGCATGTGCGCGCGAGCGGCCTGCTCGCACTGACCATTCCGGCCCAATTCGGTGGCATGGGGGCAGACTGGCCCACGTTCTACGCCACGCTGCGCCGCCTTGCGCAAGCCGACAGCGCGCTGGCCCACCTCTACGGCTTCCACCACCTGCAGATGGCCACGCTGCTGCTGTACGGCTCGCCGGCCCAGCAGGAGCGCCAGTTCGCGGAGACCGTGACGCAGCGGCTGTTCTGGGGCAACGCACTCAACCCGCTGGACCAACGCACGGTGGCCACCGAGGCGCCGGAGGGCTGGACCTTCAACGGCCTGAAGAGTTTCGCTTCCGGGTCGGTCGGGTCGAACCGCCTGGTGGTGTCGGGCTGGCATCGAGCGACCCAGAGCCTGGTCATCGCCACCACGCCGACGCACCGCGCGGGCATCACCGTGCGCGCCGACTGGGACGCGTTCGGCCAGAAGCAGACCGACAGCGGCACCGTGGCGTTCGAGCGCGTGGCGATCGACGCGGGCGACGTGCTCGTGGCGCCGGGTACGGTGTACACGCCGCGCATGACGCTGCGCACGCTGGTGTCGCAACTGATCATGGCCAACCTCTACCTGGGCATCGCGGTCGGTGCGTTCGACGAGGCGCGGCAATACACGCGCGAGCAGACGCGTCCCTGGGCGGGATCCGGCGTGGCGCGCGCGATCGACGATCCCCTCGTGCAGGTGCGCTACGCCGAACTGAAGCTGCCGATCCGCGCCGCCGCGGCCGTGGCCGACGCGGCGGCCGTCGCGCTGGAGGCGGCCTTCGCGCGCGGCGCGGCGCTCGATGCCGGCACGCGCGGCGAACTGGCCATCGAGATCGCCGAAGCCAAGGTGCTGGCGCATCGCGCCGCGATGGAGGTCACCTCGCGGTTCTTCGAACTGACCGGTGCGCGCGCCACCTCGCAGCAACTGGGCCTCGATCGCTTCTGGCGCAATGCGCGCGTGCACACGCTGCACGACCCCGTGGACGTGAAGCTGCGCGAGATCGGTCGCCACGCGCTCGCCGGCGACATCCCCGAACCGGGTTCCTACTCCTGAGGCCTGCCGTCACAGGCCTCTCCTTTCACGAAACATCGCCTTGACGGAGCTGTCTTGATCCCTCGCCGTACCGTTCTCCAACTCGCCGGCGCGCTCGCATCCGGCCTCGCGGGCACGCGTGCCCGATCGCAGTCCGCCGCCCCGCTCGAGGAGTTGCGCGTGGACTACGCCACGTACTCGCCGACCAGCCTCGTGCTGCGTCGCTTCGGCTGGCTGGAGGAGGAGTTCCGCAAGGACAACGTGCCGGTGAAATGGGTGTTCAGTGCGGGCAGCAACCGCGCGCTCGAGTACCTGAACGCCAACAGCATCGACATCGGCTCCAGCGCGGGCCTGGCGGCGCTGCTGGCGCGTTCGAACGGCAACCCGATCCGCTGCCCGTACATCTTCTCGCGCCCGGAGTGGACGGCGCTGGTCGTGACCAAGGACTCGCCGATCAGGACGCTGGCCGACCTGCGCGGCCGCAAGGTGGCCGCCACCAAGGGCACCGATCCCTACCTGTTCCTGCTGCGATCGCTGCAGACCGTCGGCCTGCACAAGAGCGACATCGAGCACGTGGGGCTGCAACACGCCGACGGCCTGGCGGCGTTGCGCCGGGGCCAGGTCGATGCCTGGGCGGGCCTCGACCCGCTGATGGCCGCGGCCGAGCTCGACGACGGCCATCGACTGCTCTATCGCAACGTGGCGTTCAACACCTATGGCTTCCTGAACGTGCGCGAGGATTTCCTGGCGCGGCATCCGGACGCCGTGCACCGCGTGATCGCGGCCTACGAACGCGCACGCCTGTGGACGATCGCCAATACCGCCGAGGCCGCCAGGATCCTGTCGGAAGAGGCCAAGGTCAGCCTGCAGGTGGCGCTGCTGCAACTCAAGCTGCGCACGAACCTCTCCAACCCGTGGCCGTCCGCCGAGCATGTGCATGCGTTGCAGGCCGCGTCGCCGATTCTTCAAGCCGAGGCGCTGGTCAAGCCGGGCACCGACCTGAACCGCACGGTGCTCGACCTGGTCGACACGCGCTTCGCCGGCAAGCCGGCGCAGGCGGCCTGAGCGGCGGTCCGCCAGACTTGGACGTGGCCTGCCGATGATCTCCGAACTGCATCCGTTCGTCGGGTTCGTTCATTCGACCAGCGAGCCGTCGGACGGCGCGCCGGGCAGCCCGCGTGTGCTGGCGCGGCGTTTCGCCGCCGTGCTGCTGGGAGCGCTGCTGCCTGTGTCGGTGCTGTTGCTGGCGGAGCTGGCGAACCGGCTGGGATGGATCACCTCCAACCTGCTGCCGACCCCCAGCGACGTGGGCCGCGCCTTGTTCGAGCTCGGCTGGCATGCCGTCGCCGTGCATGTGGCCGCCAGCACCGCGCGCGTGGCCGCGGGCTATGCGCTCGGCGCCGGCCTGGCACTCGTCGTCGGCTCGCTGGTGGGCCTGTCGCGCACCGCGCGCGCGATCCTCGATCCGAGCTTCCAGGCCTTGCGCGCGATCCCGTCGCTCGCCTGGGTGCCGCTGTTGCTGCTGTGGCTGGGCATCGACGAGGCACCCAAGCTCGCGATGATCGCCATCGGCGCGTTCTTCCCGGTCTACATGGGGGTGGTCGCCGGCATTCGTGGCGTGGACGGCAAGCTGGTGGAGGTGGCGCGCCTGATGCGGCTGTCGCCCGTCGCGCTGGTGCGGCGCGTGCTGTTGCCGGCGGCGCTGCCGTCGGTGTTCACCGGGCTTCGCAACGGATTGAGCCTGGCCTGGATGTTCATGGTGGCCGCGGAGCTGATTGCGGCGACGCGCGGCCTGGGCTATCTGCTCACGGACGGCCGGGAGACCGGTCGCGCCGACCTGGTGCTGGCGGCGATCGTGTTGCTCGCCTGCCTGGGCAAGGCCAGCGACGCGGCGATGGCGCGCATCGAACGCCGCGCGCTCGCCTGGCGCGACGTGTTCGACGACGGCGAGCCGCGATGACGTGGTCACGGGGCTCGCGCGGGCTGTTGGCCGGGCCGGGTCGGGGCGACACGCAGGCCCCTTGCGATTCCTGCGACGGATCGCGTGACGAGATCGCCGGCGCGCCGGCGCTGGACGTCCACGTGCGCGCCAAGCGCTTCGGAACGCGCGCCGTGCTGCAGGATGTACGCGTTCGCCTGCAACCCGGCGAGATCGTCGCGCTGGTCGGGGCCAGCGGCTGCGGCAAGAGCACGCTGCTGCGCATCGCCGCCGGCCTGGACGCCGACTTCGATGGCCACGTGCGCGTCGCCGGCCGGCCGCACGCCGCGCCGTCGTCCGATGTCGGCTTCGTGTTCCAGGAGCCGCGCCTGTTCCCGTGGTGCAGCGTGGCCGACAACATCGCCTTCGAGCGTGGCGGGGCGTCCCGCGACGATCCGCGGGTGGCCGCGCTGCTGGCCGAAGTGGGTCTGTCGGGCTACGGCGACGCCTTGCCCAGGCAGCTCTCGGGCGGGCAGGCGCAACGCGTGGCGCTCGCGCGCGGGCTCGCGGGCCGGCCGCGCGTGCTGCTGCTCGACGAGCCGTTCTCGGCGGTCGATGCCTTCACGCGCATCAAGCTGCAGGCGCTGCTGCTGGCGCTCGTGCGGCGTCACGGCGTCGCGGCGCTGGTGGTGACGCACGACATCGACGAGGCGGTCTGGCTCGGCGACCGCGTGCTGGTGCTGGATGCCGATCCGGGGCGGTTGCGCGAGGAGATCGCGGTGCCGCTCGTGCAGCCGCGCGAGCGCGACAGCGCCGCGCTGGCCACCGCGCGCTCCCATGTCTTTCACAGCCTGCGCGCCGCGCACGCGTTCTGAAGTCCTGCAGCCAAAGCGAGACGCCGTGGCATCGAAGCACATCCTCCTGAACGCGTTCGACATGAATTGCGTGGGCCACATCCAGCACGGCCTGTGGACGCATCCGCGCGACCGCTCGATCGACTACAACACGCTGCCGTACTGGACCGGGCTCGCGAAGACGCTGGAGCGCGGCCTGTTCGACGGCCTGTTCATCGCCGACATCGTGGGCGTCTACGACGTCTACCAGGGCAACGCGGACGTGACCGCGCGCGAGGCGATCCAGCTGCCGGTCAACGATCCGATGCTGCTGGTGTCCGCGATGGCGGCGGTCACGCGGCACCTCGGCTTCGGCATCACCGTCAACCTCGGCTACGAGTCCCCCTACCTGCTGGCGCGCCGCTTCTCCACGCTGGACCACCTCACCGGCGGCCGGGTCGGCTGGAACATCGTCACGGGCTACCTGGAAAGCGCGGCGCGCGCGATGGGCCTGTCCGGGCAGTTGCCGCACGACGAGCGCTACGACCGCGCCGACGAATACATGGAGGTGCTCTACAAGTTGTGGGAAGGCAGCTGGGAGGAGGGCGCGGTGCGGCGCGACAAGGCGGAACGCGTGTTCGCGCAGCCCGCGCGGGTGCACAAGGTGGTCCACCACGGCAAGTACTTCGACGTGGAAGGCATCCACCTCGCGGAGCCGTCCGTGCAGCGCACGCCGGTGCTCTACCAGGCCGGCAGCTCCGGACGCGGCCAGCGCTTCGCCGCCCGCCACGCCGAAAGCGTGTTCGTGGCGGCCACCAGCAAGGCCGACGTCGCGCGCTCGGTGCGCGCGCTGCGCGAGGAACTGGTGAAGGCCGGACGCCGGCCCGACGACGTCAAGGTGTTCATGGTGGCTTCGGTCATCGTCGCGCCGACCGGCGCCGAGGCGCGCGATCTCGAGGCGGAGTACCGCGAGCATGCGAGCCGCGAGGCCGGCCTCGCGCACTTCGCGGCCGGCGTCGGCGTCGATTTCGGCAAGGTCGGGCTCGACGACCGGGTCGACTACACGATGGGCAACGCGATCGAGTCGCATGCCCGCGCGGCGCAGGAACACGGCTGGACGCGTCGCAAGCTGCTCGAGCTGTTCGACCTCGGCAGCCGCTACCCGGCCATCGTCGGCGACGCCGTGCAGGTGGCCGACATGCTGCAGTCCTGGGTGGCGGACACGGGCGTCGACGGTTTCAACCTGTCGCGCACGGTGGTACCCGAATGCCACGAGGCCTTCGTCGACCTCGTCGTGCCGGAGCTGCAGCAGCGCGGCGTCTACAAGACGGCCTACACCGAGGGCAGCCTGCGCCACAAGCTGCATGGCGAGGGCGACCGCCTGCCCGCGCGACATGCCGCGCAGGCCTTCAGGCGCAACGCCAGTTGATTTTCCAACGGCGCACAAGGACAGACGGAAACGTTCGTTGTCGCCCCGCGTTGAAATTGCAACACTGGTGGCATGTCAGCCAATCTTCCTCTGTCGCCCGCGGACGCCGCACGCACGGCGCCTGTGCCGATCCGCACGCCGCTGATCCGCCTGGACGGCGTCAGCAAGCGTTTCAAGCTGCCGGACGGCGGCGGCTTCGATGCGGTCAAGCCGACGTCGCTGGCCATCGAGCGCGGGGAGATCTTCGGCCTCGTGGGCAAGAGCGGCGCCGGCAAGTCGACGCTGCTGCGCCTGATCAACCTGCTCGAGCGGCCCGACAGCGGGCGCGTGCTGGTCAATGGCCGTGACCTGACGGCGCTGGACAAACGCGAACTGCGCGACGCGCGCCGCTCGCTGGGCATGATCTTCCAGCAGTTCAACCTGCTGCAGAACGCCAGCGTGTTCGACAACGTCGCGTTCCCGCTGCGCATCCACGGCCGGCACGAGAAGGCGACGATCGCCACGCGCGTGGCCGAGTGCCTGGCGCTGGTCGGGCTCGAGGACAAGGTGGCGAGCCATCCCGCGCAGTTGTCCGGCGGACAGAAGCAGCGCGTGGCCATCGCGCGCGCGCTCGCCAGCGCGCCCGACGTGCTGCTGTGCGACGAGCCGACATCGGCGCTCGACGCCGAAACCACCGAGTCGCTGCTCGCCACGCTGCGCGACATCAACGCGACGCTGGGCGTGACCATCGTCATCGTCACGCACCAGCTCGCCGTCGTCACCGCGCTGTGCCACCGCGTCGCGGTGGTGGAGGACGGCCGCGTCGCGGAGCAGTTCGTGCTCGATGGCAGCGCGGCGGCGACGCCGGTGGCCGCCACGCGCCTCGGACGCGACCTGCTGCGCCTGAACGAGGCGGCCCGCGCCGGCAGCGCCATAGCCTTCGCGGAGGCCGCCCTTGCCTGAAGACATCGTCGCCATCCTGCCCGAGCTCTGGATCGCGCTCGGCCAGACCTTGCTGATGCTGGCCATCGGGCTCGGCAGTGCCGTGCTCGTCGGCGGCCCGCTGGGCATCTGGCTGTTCCTGCTGGGGCCGGGCCAGAGCCTGGACAACCGCGTGCTGTTCGCGGTCGTCGGCTGGTTCGTGAATCTCGTCCGGTCGTTTCCGTTCATCATCCTGCTGGTCGCGCTGGTGCCATTCACGCGCGCGCTCACCGGCACGTCGATCGGGCCGGTCGCCGCCGCCGTGCCGCTGTCGTTCGCGGCCATTCCGTATTTCGCGCGCCTGGTCGAACAGAACCTGCGCGAGGTGCCGCGCGGCGTGATCGAGGCGGCGCAGGCGATGGGCGCGTCCGACCTGCAGATCGTCACCCGCGTGCTGTTGACGGAGGCCCGCTCCGGCCTGGTGCTCGCGCTGACCGTGCTGGCCATCAGCTTCCTGTCGTATTCGGCCGTGGCCGGCGTGGTGGGCGGCGGCGGCATCGGCGACCTGGCCATCCGCTACGGCTACTACCGCTTCCAGACCGACGTGATGGTGCTCACCGTCGCGATCCTCGTCGTGCTGGTGCAGGCGCTGCAGTGGTCCGGCAATGCGATCGCGCGCCGCATCGACAAACGCTGATTCTTCCCATTCCAAGGACGTCTCCATGAAATTCCATCGCCGCCGCCTCATCGCCTTGTCGCTCGCAGTCGCCTCGCTCGCGGGCGTGTTGGCGTCCGCCTCCGTGGGGGCGCAGGACAAGAAGGAACTCGTGATCGGCGCCACCGCCGGCCCGTATTCCGACCAGGTCAAGCTGGGCATCAAGCCGATCCTGGAGAAGAAGGGCTACCGCGTGCGCATCGTCGAATTCAACGACTACGTGCAGCCGAACTTCGCGCTCGCACAGGGGTCGCTGGACGCGAACGTGTTCCAGCACATCGTCTACCTGACCAAGTTCGCCACCGAGAACAAGCTGGCGATCAGCGAGCTGATCAAGGTGCCGACCGCACCGATTGCGCTCTACAGCCACAAGCACAAGACACTCGACGTGAAGGAAGGCGCCCAGGTCGCGCTGCCCAGCGATCCGACCAATGCGGCGCGGGCGCTCGTGGTGCTGCAGGACATCGGCTGGGTGAAGCTGCGCGACGGGGTCGATCCGATCCGTGCGTCCGAGCGCGACGTGGCCGTCAACGTCAAGAAGATCAAGCTGGTGCCGATCGAGGCCGCGCAGTTGCCGCGTTCGCTGGACGACGTCGACTACGCCTTCGTCAACGGCAACTTCGCGCTCGCCTCCGGCATGAAGATCACCGAGGCGCTCGCGCTGGAGAAGACGGGCCCGACCTACCAGAACGTGGTCGCGATCCGCACCGAGGACAAGGACAAGCCCTGGGTGAAGGATCTCGCCGACGCGTACCGCTCGCGCGAATTCCTGGCCGTTACCGACGCGAAGTTCGCGGGCTTCGTGAAGACCGACTACCAGCAGTCGCTGGCGCTCTCGCTGAAGTGAGATTCACACGCCCAGCAGCTTGTGGATGCGCGGGCTGCTGGTGGTGTATTCGAGCGGCCCGTCGTCGCCCGGGCTGAGATGCCCGGCGACGCCCGCGGCGGCGAGCGTGGCCTCGTGGAAGGCCGACAGGATCAGGCGCTGCTTGCCGGGGTAGTGCACGACGTCGCCGATGGCGAACAGGCCGGGCACGCTGGTCGCAAACTTCGCCGTCTCGACCTGTACCTGGCGGCGCTCCAGCGCGAGGCCCCAGTCGGCCAGCGGGCCGAGCTTGGGCGACAGGCCTTGCAGCACGACGACGGTATCGACCGGCAGCGACACGCTCGTGCCGGTGGCGTCCAGCAGCGTCAGCGCCGTGAGGCGATCGCCGTCGGTCTCCAGGCCGGTGGGCTGGCCGGCGACGAAGTGCAGCGCGCCGGCCGTGCAGGCGCCGCGGAAGGCAGCGACGGTGTCGTCGGCGGCATCGAACGCGTCGCGGCGATGGATCAGGGTCACGCGCGCGGGCGCATCGCTCGCGTGGCGCGCCACCGCATCGCACAGGCGCGTGGCGAACGCGAGCGCCTGTTCGGTGGCACCCGACACCAGCACCTGCTTGCCGGCGAGTGCTGCGGGCGGAACGAGGTCGGCGCGATGGAACAGCTGGCGGCCTTCGAACGCGTCGAGGCCGGCCACCTTCAGCGTGCGGGGCACGAAGGCGCCGACGCCCGCGGCCAGCACGATGGCGCCGCAATCGAACTGCAGCCCTGCGCGCGTTCGCACGCCGAAGCGGCCACCTTCGGTCTGCGCGACGTGGCTCACCAACTGGTCGAAATGGAAGCCGGGCGCGAACGGCTTGATCTGCGCCAGCAGGCGCTCGGTCAGTTCGAGCCCTGTGCACGCCGGCAACGCCGGGATGTCGTAGATCGGCTTGTCGCCGTACAGCTCGACGCATTGGCCGCCGGCGAAGGGCAGGGCGTCGATGACGTGCGCGGAGATCTCGCGCAGCCCCAGCTCGAAGACCTGGAACAGGCCCGCGGGGCCGGCGCCGATGATCAGCGCGTCTGTCTTGACGATCGTGACCATCGCAGGTTCGCGCGCCGGTGAACGATCACTTGATCAGTTCGCCGATCTTGTCCTTGACGTCTTTCCAGTCGTCGGCGTCCGGCAGCGCGGGCTTGCGCTTGGTGATGCTGGGCCAGTTCCTGGCCAGGTCGGCGTTGATCTTGATGAACGCGAGCTGGTGGGCCGGCACGTCTTCCTCGGGCAGGATGGCGTTGACCGGGCACTCGGGGATGCACACCGCGCAGTCGATGCACTCGTCCGGAT
>FSXQ01004164.1_pt1 | contig 10321 bp, 3 predicted proteins | sample 1638011 | NCBI WGS metagenome assembly FSXQ01 (sample SAMEA3914789, study PRJEB12502) | metagenome | biome: forest; material: soil | place: Canada | collected 2011-07-03 | depth 0.3 m | reverse complement strand
GATCACGCGGTCGAACAGCTTCTGGCCGGGGATCTGCGCGAGCAGCTCGCTCTTGACCGGCTCGCCGCTGACGATCATGTTGAGCGCCGGCTCGACGCCGATCGCGCGCGGCAGGCGCTGCGTGCCGCCCGCGCCCGGCAGGATGCCCAGCTTGACTTCCGGCAGCGCGATCTGCGCGCCCGGCGACACCACGCGGTAATGGCAGCCCAGCGACAGCTCCAGCCCGCCGCCCATGCAGACGGTGTGGATGGCCGCGACGACCGGCTTGGACGCGCCCTCGACGCGCGCGATCAGGCTCAGCAGGTTGGGCTCGGCCAGCGCCAGCGGCGAGCCGAATTCCTTGATGTCGGCGCCGCCGGAGAACGCCTTGCCGGCACCGGTGATGACGATCGCCTTGACGGCCGCGTCGTCCTCCGCCTTCTCGACGGCCTCAGCCACCGCCTTGCGCGTCGCATGGCCCAGGCCGTTGACCGGCGGGTTGTTCAAGGTGATGACGGCAATGGCGCCGCGGACTTCGTAACTCGCACTCATGGGACAGGTCTCCGTGCTGGTGTTCGGCCACGGTTCGGCGGGAGCCCGAACCAGAAAAAAGAACGATCGTTCGATTTTAGGACCGTTCGCGCGAACGCGACTGTCCCGGCTGCGACAGGCGGGCCGGCGGGTCGGTCGCGCCAAGGATACGCGGTGCGTCCGCGGATTCGGATGGCGACGGCGCCGACGCGCGTCGGGCCTGGGGGCATTCGGCTCCCACGAAGGCCCGCAAGTCTGGCGCAAGCGCCACGGTAGAGTCGCAGGCCTTGTCCACGACGTGCCCGATCAGGCGCCGCCTTCGATGACACCACGTGCCCTCAAGTCCCTGGCCGTCGCCGGCCTCGCCCTCGCCATCGCGCTGCTGGGCCTGTCGCTCGCCAGCGGCCTGCAGGCCAGCTCGATCACCGGCCCCGCGGCGCTCGGCGTGACGGCACAGGGCGAGGTCTGGATCGGCGTCGACAAGGAACTCTGGCGGGCGGCGGCCGATGGCCGGTTGCTGCATGCGGACGCGGCGAAAGCGCTCGGCCTCTCCGGGCCGCCGTCGGGCCTGGTGCGCCAGCCGGACGGCCACCTCGTCGCCACCGTGCGCCACGACCCCGCGCTGTACGTGCTCGACCCGGCCACCGCTCACGTACTGCGCACGATCGTGCCGCGCTGGCCCGACGACCTGAAGGACAAGGGCCAGGACGCCATCAACGTGGCCTTCGCGCCCGACGGCCGCATCGCCATCGCCACCGGCGGCGGCCACACGGTGGCCCTGTTCGACGCCACCGGCGCCTTCCTGGCCCGCACTCCGCCCGGCACCTACCGCTACACCAACGGCCTGTGGTGGGCCGGCGACGAGCTGTGGACGACCGACACCAACCGCTTCGCGCTGCGCCACCTGGACGGCCACACGCTGGCGGTGAAAGCCAGCACATCGCTGCCGGACGACGATCCCGCCCGCTTTCTCGGTCCGGCCCGCGGATCGAACCCGGACGATCCGACCGTCGCGCTGATCCGCTACCGCAACGGCATGACCATCGGCCGCATCGTGCTCGTGCGCGCGGACGGCACGGAGACTGCCCTGCCCAGCCTCGACGCGTTCGAGCCCGTCGACGTCGACTGGCTCGGGCACTCGCTGCTGGCCACCGACGACGCCTCGTGGACGGTCCGCCGCTGGCAGGCCGACGGCCACGTCGCGGACGACTTCGGCGACGCCGACTTCGCGCAGCGGCTGCGCCACGTCGCCCGCCACCGCGGCGATCTCTGGAAGCGCCATCGGCTGGCGCTGTGGCTCGGCATCCCCATCGCCGCGCTCGCCCTCGCGCTGGCCGTGATCGCGACACGGCGCGGCGCGGATGTCCCGCCCGACGCCACGCGGCTGGACCTCAGCCGCCTCGGCACGCCGCAACTCGGCGACGGCGCCAGGATCGTCCTGGGGCTGCGTATCCTGTGGCCGATGCTGGCGTTGCTCGCCGCGACCCAACTGCCGCGCGTGGCCGTCGTGCACCAGTGGGTGGCCGGCGCGGTGCCGCGCGGCGCCGGCGCGCTGGTGGCGAGCGTCGTGGCCTTCGTGTTCGCGTGGATGCTGCTCGCGCTGGTGCTGTCGCGCGGCATCCAGCGCAAGTCGCGCCTGCCCGAGTTCGAACCGGTGTCGAACAGCGCGGCGGTCAGGCGCCTGCTCGCCACGCGCCCGGCGCAACTGCCGATGGCCGCCGGCGAGCACGTGCTGGAGACGTTCGTGCTGACGCGCCACGACGCGCCCGACGGCCGGCGCGCGCGCTGGCGCCTGCCGCACGGCCGCGCCGCGGCGCGCTGGGTGGTCTGCACCAACCACGGGGTGCGCGTCTTCGGGCTCACCGGCCCAGCGCCCTGGCTGGATCTCGAGTTCGCGCTGGCCGACATCGCCGACGTCTCCACGCAGCCGCCGTCGGCGCGCGCCGCGAACTGGTCAGCCGCGTGGGTCGAGCAGCGCAGCGGCCGCGGCGGCTGGCTCGCGATCGGCCTGCGCGACGGCCGCACGCTGCAAGGCTCGGTGGCCTCGCTGCCCACGCACGCGCGCGTCGCCGCGCTCCTCGCGAGCGCCCGCCCCGACGTGCCCGCGCCGCCGCGCGCCGCCCCCGTGCCCGCGGCACCCGCGACGGCCGGCCCGAGCCGCGCGCAGGCCGCGATCGCGTCGGCCGTGCTGCCGGGGTTCGGACAATGGTGGCAGCGGCGCCCCGGCACGGGCCTGCTGTTCTTCGTGCCGTGGGCCGTCACGACGCTGGCGTTCACGATCCCGCTGGCCTGGACGCTGCTGGGCGCGCGCGCCGACGTGTCGGCGCGGCACATCGCGCTGGTGCTCGGCCTGCAGTTGGGCTACGCCGCGCTCGCGGCCTGGGATGCCTGGCAGATGGGCCGTCCGCGGCGCTCCGGGGCCTGACCTCCGGCCCGCCGCCCGCGAAGGCGGGTGCGACTCGAGTCAGGGCCGGCGGCTGTCGACCCAGAAGTGCATCGTGGCACCGTCCTGGCCGATGTCCACCCGCCTGGTCCGCAGCGACAGCTCGCCGCTGACCGACACCGAGGGGCAGCACAAGGCATCCTTGCTGAAGTCGAATTCGCGGGCCGAGTAGAAGATCCGGCCCTGTCGGACGAAGACCCGATCGATGTCCTGAGGAAATCCGACCGTCGCCTCAGGCCGGGACAGCTCGGGATCAACGAAATAGTCGCCCGACACGTCCGGCCTCAACACGGCGAACAGCGATCGCCCCATCGCGCTGCCGCCCGAACACCCCACGTCCAACCAATAGACGACGAGGTACTGGAAATTGGCATCCACGTCGTAGTCTTGCGGCACTGCCACGATGTTCCGGCGATCGAAGCTTTCGTTGCAACCGATGGATCGCGCATAGGCCAGGAGCGCCTTCTCGATCGGCTTGACCGGCACCTTGTGCTTCGGCTCGCCTGCGAGCGCGGGAGTGGCGCAAGCAGCCACCAGCGGGAGCAGGAGCCCCCACGCCGCCTTCATGAGCTGGCGCGGCGCGATGCCATCGCCGCCTTGGCACCGTTGCCACGCGTCGGCCCCGAGGGCCGCGCCTGCGCGCCGCGCACGTCGAAGCTGACCGTGTCCAGCGGCGTGCCCTTCGCGTCCACCAGCTCCAGCACGTGATGGCCCGGCCACGGCAGCCACGGCGTGGGCGTCGCCGGGCCCAGGCGCTTGCCGTCCAGGCGCCACGCGGCGCCGCGCGGCGGCTCCACGGCCTCGAAGCGCAGGCGCTGCACGGCGGGCGGGATGTCGGGGTCGAGCGCGACGACGGCCTGGTCTTCGGGCGACGCGATGCGGCGCGGCGCGGTGCCGGCGGCGCTGGCCATCGTGACGCGGGCGGTCTCGGTGCCGGCGAGGAACCACTCGCTGCGCGGCGCCTCGAGGTTGGTGTCGAAGGCGATCTGCTGAGCGACCACGCCGGGCGGCGGGGTCGGCGTGTTCAGCATCGCGGACGTCGTCGGCACGTACGCGGTGCGGACAAGCGCGCCGCGCGGCGCCGCCGGACCGACGCGGCCCGGATGCTCCTGCGCGACGTCGCTGCGCTGCAGCGCGTCCATCACCGTGCGCCACACCGGCGCCGCGCCGGTGACGCCCGAGACCGCGTGCATCGGCGCGCCGCTCGCGTTGCCCACCCACACGCCGACGGTGTAGCGCGTGCTGAAGCCGACGCACCAGTTGTCGCGCATGTCCTTGCTGGTGCCCGTCTTCACGGCCGACCAGTAGCGCGTGGCGAGCGCGTTGTCGAGGCCGAAGGTGGGCACGCGGGCACCGTTGTCGGCGAGGATGTCGGCCACGATGAACGACGCGGCCGGGTCCATCACGCGCGTCGGCGCCTGCGCCGCATCGACCGGCACGAGACGCGGCGCCGCGACGCCGCCGCCGTTGGCCAGCGCGCGGTACGCGTTGGCGAGCGACAGCAGCGTCACCTCGGGCGAGCCCAGCGCGATGCTGTAGCCGTAGAAATCGCCGGGCTTGCGGATCGGCAGGCCCAGCGCGACGAGCCGCCGCGCGAAGCGGTCGGGCGACACCATCACCGCGGTGCGCACGGCCGGCACGTTGAGCGACGAGCCGAGCGCGGTGCGCACGGTGACCGGGCCCTTGAAGTCGTGGTCGTAGTTCTGCGGCACGTACAAACCCGAGGGGGTATGCAGCTTGGTGGGCGCGTCGTCCAGCACCGAGGCCGCGGTGAGCCAGCGCTGCTCGATCGCCTGCTCGTAGAGGAAGGGCTTCAGCGTGGAGCCGGCCTGGCGCGGCGCGACGACCGCATCGACGGCCGCCGCCTGCGACAGCGCGCCGCTGGAGCCGACCCACGCGAGCACGTCGCCGGTGGCGTTGTCCAGCACGATCACGGCGCCGTCCTCGACGTCGCGGTTGCGCAGCTCGGCCAGCTGCTGGCGCAGCGCATCGCGCGCGCGGCGTTGCGTGCCGGCGTCGAGCGTGGTGCGCAGCGTGGCGGGCGGCGCGCCCTTGGACAGGCTCTTGAGAACCTGGCGCGCGAAGTGCGGCGCGAGCTGGTCGCCGGCGTCGGCGCTCGCCTGCGACGCGCGACCCAGCGTCAGCTCGGCGAAGCCCTGCGCGGTCGCGCACGCGTCCGCGCGACCCTGCACTTTCAGCACGCCGCACGCGCGCTGGCCCACCACGGCGGGCTCGGCGTTGGGCGCGCGCAGCAAGGCCGCGGCGATGGCGGACTCCTCCGCGTTGAGCCCCGACGGCGCCTTCTGGAACAGCGCCTGCGACATCGCGGCCACGCCCACCTGCTCGCCGCGGAACGGCACGAGGTTGAGCCAGGCCTCGAGGATCTGCTCCTTCGTCCACGTGCGCTCCAGCCGCAGCGCCGCGGCCGCCTGCTCGATCTTGGTGGTCATCGAGCGGCCGCCCTTGGTCAGCGCGAGGTCGGCATCGAGCAGGCCCGCGAGCTGCATCGTGATGGTGGACGCGCCCCGCGTGCCGCCCGGGTTGGCGCGGCCGATGGCGGCGCCGGCGACGGCCGTCCAATCGACGCCGCCGTGCTGCAGGAATCGCTGGTCTTCCGACGCGATCGCGGCCGCGCGCAAGGCCGGCGAGATCTGCCCCAGCGGCACCCACGCGCCGCGCCGCGCGCGCAGGTCGGTGCGCATCACCTGCACCGGCTGGCCGTGGCGATCGAGCAGCACGGTCTCGGAGCTGCGGTAGCCGGCGCGCACCTGGTCGAACGACGGCAGCGCGTGCGCCGTCAGGTGCACGCACAGCGCCGCCGCGACGAGGACCGCGCGCGTGGTCACGGGTTCACCGTGAACGCGGCGTTGGGGAACTCGCCGAACATCTCCGGCGCGTACATCGCCTCCACGTGCGTCTGCGGCATCCCGAAGCGGCCCGGATTGTTGAGGCGGAACGTGTACTCGACGCTGAAGCTGCCCTTCGGCAGGTAGCGGTAGTACGCGCGGAACGCCTCCTGGCTGCGCTCCTGGTACGCGAGCCAGCCGCGCTGGTCGTCCTTCTCGGTGCCGGTGGCGATCTGGTCGTCGTTGCCCAGGCCGGTGCCCAGCATCGATGCCCCACCCGGTATCGGGTCGTTGACCACCACCCAGGTCGCGTCGGCCTGCACGTCGATGTCCAGGTGCACGCGCACGACGTCGCCGCGCGACCACTGCCCCGCCACCTTCTGTTCGACCGGCGTGATCGTCTTGGCGACGCGGTAGCCGCTGCCGATCGGCGCGGTCACGGGCACCGCCGCCTTCGACGTGACCGTGACCCACGGCTTGCCGACGCCGTCGTGGTCGACCTGCAGCGTGGCATCGGCCTTGTTGCCGTTGACCGCGAAGCCGGCCGGCCAGCCCAGCGGCAACGTGGCGCCCGCGGGAATCTTCGACCAGTCCAACGCGCTCGCAACACCCGGCGCGCCGAAGCCCGCGCGCGTGACGCCACGCACCGGCACGGTCTCGAACTTCTTCGAGAACGACTCCATCGCGACGCTGCCCCACGCATTGGCCACCGTCGTCGACCAGCGGCCGAACTGCTGGCGCTGCAGCGTGCCGGTGACGATGCGCGGCACGTCGTCGGCCCAGTCCTTGCGATCGAGTACCGCCAGCGTCAGGCGCACGCTGTTGACGTCGGCGTTGCTCATGAGCCACCACCAGCTGTCGTCGCGCTCGGTCGAGAACGCGAGGCGCGTGCCCTGCACGTTCAGGCGGCCGCGCAGGATCTGCTCCGCCTCGGTGATCTTCTTCGCGCGGTCGGGGATGGCCGGCATGCGGTCGAGGACCTGCAGCCAGTCGATGATCGCGCCCGTCGGCCACTGGTTAGGCAGCACCTGGATCGAGTCGAGCATGCGCGGCTGCGCCTTGCCGTAGCGGCTCAGGGCCTCGATGGCGGCGAGCTTGCGGACGTCGAGGTCGCCGTTCTTGAGGAAGGCCGGCTTCCAGAAGTCGCGCTGCACGCGGCCTTCCACGAAGCCGATGAGCCCGCGTTCGAGGCTCGCCTTCGCGTCGTCGGGCAGGCCGAAGTCGTAGCCCAGCTTCGTGGCCTCGTCGCTGATCGCCAGCACGTAGGCGGTGAGGCTGTCGCTGCCCGTGTGCGGCCGGCTGGCCGGGAAGTAGTTCAGCAGGCCGTCCTCGTCCTGGTACAGCGAGATCTGGCCGACCAGCGCGTGCCAGTGCGCCGTGTCGCGCAGGCCCACCGAGATGGACGTCTGCTGCTCGAAGCACGACCACGGGTAGCGCTCGAAGAACTCGCGCACGCCGGGCAGGCCATCGCCCAGCCTGGGCTTCAGCGCCACGTCGATGCCGCCGCGCAGCTTGCCGCTGGCGTCGGCCAACGCGTTGGCGGGCGGCGCGATCGGGACGCGCAGCGTCTTGTCCAGCTGCACCAGCGTCGCCTGCTGCACCGTCACCGGCACCGCGGGCACGATCTTCTGCGCGAACTTCATGCGGTCGTGCGCGCCGCCGGCGTCGGCCGACACCATCCACGCCACGCTGGCCACGTTGAACGGCGCGTCGACATCCCACGCGACGTCCACCGCGCCGCCGGCCGGGATGGCCACGGTCTGCGCGGCGAGCGCCTGCGTGCCGGCCGAGGCCGCCATCGACGCGCTGAGCGCCGCCTTCGACGAATTGCGCAGCGTGAACATCGCCTTGTAGTGGTCACCCTCGCGCACCAGCGGCGGCACGCCGGAGACGATCTGCAGGTCCTGCGTGGCCGAGATCGTGGCCTGGCCAGTGCCGAACAAGTCCTGCTGCGCACCTTGCACCACGTCGGCGATGGCGACGATGCGGAAGCTCGTGAGCGCGTCGTTCAGCGGCACCTGCACGACGGCCTCGCCCTTCGCGTCGAGCACCACGCTCGGGTTCCACAGCAGCAGCGTGTCGAACAGCTCGCGCGTGGGGAACTGGCCGCCGCCGCCGCCCGGAGGCGCGGCCTTCTTGCCGAAGTGGCGCTTGCCGATGATCTGCATCTGCGCGGTGGCGGTCTCGACCGCGTAGTCGCGACGCTGGATCATCGCGCGCAGCAGGTCCCAGCTGTCGTTGGGCTTCAGCGCGAGCAGGGCCTCGTCCACGGCGGCGAGCGTGACCTCGGTGCCCGCGGGCGCGCTGCGGCCGTCGGGCAGCGTCACCTTGATGCGCACCTGGCTCGTGGCGCGGATCGGGTACGTGGCCTTGTCGGGCACCACGTCCACCTTCAGGCGATGCGACGCGCTGCCCACCTCGATCTCGGTGATGCCGTACTTGAACGCGGGCTTGGCGAGGTCGACCATCGCGGTCGGCGGCTGGTACTCGTCGCCGTTCTCGCGCCACGCGTGCCACCACTCGACGTGCGACTTCCAGCCCCACGTGAACAGCGAGTACCAGGGCACCTCGTGCACGCGCCCGCGCACGGCGAGCACCGACACGAACACGTTGGGCGCCCACTCGGGCTTGATCGGCAACTCGATGGTCGGGTCACGGCCATCGAGTTCGACGGTGCGCGTCTCGAGGATGCCGTTGCGCTCGATGGCCAGCAGCGCGGTCGCGTGGCGGAACGGGCTGCGCACCTGGAACTTCGCGGTCTGCCCCGGCTCGTACGCGCGCTGCTCGGGCAGCACGTCCATGCGGTCGTCGTTGGCACTGCCGAACCACACCTCGCCCGCGCGCGTGACCCACACGCTGGACGCGGCGCGCGCGAGATGGCCCTGCGCGTCCTTGGCCTGGGCGATCAGCTCCACCTGCCCCGACGTCGACAGCGTCGCTTCGCACAGCACGAGGCCGCGCGAATCGCTCTTGCCGCTGCACACCTCGCCGAGGTCCTCGTCGACGTCGTGGTTGTCGTACGCATAGAAGCCGCCGACCAGCCGCTTGCGCGCGGACAGCGAGCGATGCGCCACCGCGCGCACGCTGACGTCGACGCCGGCGATCGGCTTGCCCTTGGTGTCGAGCGCGACGACCTGCGCGGGCAGCTTCTGGTGCACCGAGACCCAGTCGTCGGTGCGCACGCCCAGCACGACGCCGGACGGCCAGAGCGGCAGCGCCTGGCTGAGCGTCTGCACCTCGCCGTTCGGGTCGGCGTAGGTGGCCTGCACCAGCAGTTCCTTGGGCACCACGACGGCCGGCAGCTTGGTGAGCGTCACCTTGCCGGCGCCGGACTTGTCGAGCGTGACGGCCAGCTTGTCGGCCACCAGCTTGGAGTTGGTGTCGCGCTGCGTGACCATGCGGTCGGCGTCGTACTCGTCGACGTACTCCTCGCTGAACATCGCGCCGTCGCCGGAGCTCTCGCCCGAGCTGGGCTTGGCCGGCGGGTCGAAGTGGAAGCCGGGGTAGCGCTTGACGGGCACGGCGGTCGACAGGTCGATGTCGCGCACCTGCGCCGACACCTTCAGCGGCAGGTTGGCCGCGCCGCCGCCGTTGCTGTAGTTCACCATCACGTCCAGCGCGAGCTCGCGCGGGTCGACCTGCGGCCCGGCCGGCGGCACCAGGCGGCCCAGCATCGCCGGGATGCGGAATTCCTCGACGCGGAACGAGCCGGTCGACGCCGCGACGCGCTCGCCGTTCTGCAGCGTGATGTCGTACTCGCCGAGCTTGGCGTCGTCGGGGATCTTCCAGGTCGACTCGGCGTAGCGGCCTTCGCGCCACTTCAGCGGGAAGTCGAAGTGGTCGCCGGAGCCCTCGTGCGTGATGCGCAGCGTGTCGGGCAGCTTCGAGGCGTCGAGCAGGCCCAGTCCGACGAGCAGTTCGCGGCGCGCGTGGCTCTTCATCGACACCGTCTGGCCCGCGCGCAGCAACGTGCGGTCCATCACCGTGTGGAACAGCGCGCGCGACGTCTCCTCGCGGCCGCCGGAGGAGTCGAGGTTGAAGCGCCAGGCCTCGATGCCTTCCTGCCACGTCGACCACACGAAGGCCATGTCGGCGCGGCCCTTCTCGTCGGTCTTGCGCGCGCTCACGAAGTAGCCCTCGGGGCGGCCGGAGTTGCCCGACCAGCGCTTGTTGCCCGTCGACGTGCAGTAGTCCCACTGCAGGTGCGGCAGCGGCTGGTCGATGCGCGCGAAACCCTGCGCGTCGGTCTGGCCCGACCACACCTTCTTGCCCTGGCAGTCCGACACCTGCACGGCCGCGCCGGGCACCGGCTTGCCCTTGTCGAGCGACGTGACCCACACGCCCGAGTTCACCGGCGCCCACTTGAAATGCACGCCCAGGTTGGTGACCAGCACGCCGGTGCGCACGTACATCGGCGCCTTGCGATCGAGCAGCGCCTCGCCGAGTCGCGGCGACTCGATCTCGACGACGTGGTAGCCCGGCTGCGGCAGCGGGATGCCGATGACCTCGAACGGATGCGGCT
>FSXQ01002086.1_pt1 | contig 10368 bp, 9 predicted proteins | sample 1638011 | NCBI WGS metagenome assembly FSXQ01 (sample SAMEA3914789, study PRJEB12502) | metagenome | biome: forest; material: soil | place: Canada | collected 2011-07-03 | depth 0.3 m | reverse complement strand
GCGGCGGCCGCGGCTTCGCGGGCATGGATCGCGAGCGCCAGCGCGAGATCGCCAGCCAGGGCGGTCGCGCGGCCCACGCCAGCGGCAACGCCCACCAGTTCACCTCTGAAGAGGCCCGCGCCGCCGGCTCGAAGCGCCATGCGAACAACGCATCGCGCAACGCCACGGCCAACACCAACGCCGCCAAGGGCGATTCGTCCCTGAGCTGACGGGCGCGCCGGCCCGCGTCGGGGCGGGCCGATCCACCTGGTTTGCTGCAAACGCTACAGCAAAGCGTGGGCCTCGCTCACGCTTTGCCGTTTCCCGGCCTCGCGTGCGGCGCACCCGAACGTGAGGATTCGTAAAGTCCGCGCCTCGCTTTGGGGCATGCACAACGAAGGGACGCGGCAACTCCAGGTGCTTATGATCGCGCGATGCACATCGCCCTGATCGCCCACGACGCCAAGAAAGACCTGATGGTCACGCTCGCGCGTGACTTCGCCCCGTTTCTTTCGCGCTGCCACGTGATGGCCACCGGCACCACCGGCTCGCGCTTGATCGCCGAGGCCGGCCTGGAGGTGGAGCGCCTCCTCAGCGGCCCGCTGGGCGGCGACCTGCAGATCGGCGCGCGACTCGCCGAGGGCCTCGTCGACGCGGTGATCTTCCTGCGCGACCCGATGACGCCGCAGCCGCACGAGCCGGACATCAACGCCCTCGTGCGCGCCTGCGACGTCCACGACGTGGTGTGCGCGACCAACGAGTCGAGCGCGCGTCACGTGATGAAGGCGCTGGCCGAGGAACTCGACGCCGCGCGGGGCCCGGGCTAGAACCGGTAGCCGACGCCGAACGTCAGCTGCGGGATCGCCTTGAACTTGCGCACGGTGTCCTGGAAGTCCTTGTTCTCGGACGCCAGGTCGGCCGCGCCTTGCTGGTTCACCGCGAGCTCGCTCGCCAGGGCCGGCGAAGCCTTCAGCGGCGTCGCCTTGGCGGTGCCGATGGCCGCGCCCAGGTCGAAGTTGAACGACAGGCCCGCCGGTGCGTCGTGGTGGCCCCAGCCCAGCCCGACGTAGGGCGCGGTCTTGGGAAACGACAGGTCGGATTGCACGTAGTACAGCGTGGACGGCGCGTCGTACTGCGTGCCGCCGATGGAGATCCTGCCGTTGTGCGCCGACGCCGTCATCGTGGCCTTGGCCTGGTTGAACGTGGCGCCGCCGCTCAGGCGGAAGCCGCCGCCGGCGACGAACCAGTCGCCGAGCAACGCCGTGCGGTTGTAGTCGATGTTGCCCTTGAAGTCGTTGTCCGAGGTCGACCCGGTGTAGCCGTGGTGGGCGATGGTGCCGAAGTCGGCGCGCAGCGCGAACGACGCGTTGATCGGCTGCGCGAGGCCCACGAGCGCGTACGGGAAGCCGGTGGCGACGTAGGCCTCCATGGCGGCGGCGGGCCGGGCCGCGAAGAGGCCGAGGGCGGCCAGGGCGCAGGCGGCGGGGCGGGCGAGGCGGAAGGTCATCGGGCGGTGTCCGGGAAATGGGAAGGAATCGGCCAAGGGTAGCGGCCCGGCGCGGCGACGGACGCTCGAACAAGGACCCCGCGACCGGCCAGACCTCGCCTTCAGGCTCCTGGGCCACAATCCTTCTACAAAACCGATCGGCCAACGGTTTCAGCCCGGCAAGACATGTGTCCGGGCGTGGGACGCGCGGGTCGATCGAGCCCGTTGCGTTGTCGAGAGGAATCGATGGTCCCGATCCCGCCAGTCCCGCGAAGCACCCGCCGCGTCGCCGGCGTCGCGCTGCTCGCCGCCATGGCGGCCTGCGGCGGTGGTGGCGGCGGCAGTACCGTCGACGCGAGCCAGTACGTCGATCCGAACCAGTATTCGATGGCGGCCGGGGACTCGCTGTCCGCGCCCAACGAGACGACCGCCGTCACGCACCACTCGCTCACGCTGGGCGGCGCCGCGATCGCCTACACCGCCACCGCGGGCCACCTGTCGGCGCTCGACGCGAACCAGGCCGCCGAGGCGTCGATCTTCTACGTGGCCTACACGGCCGATGGCGCCGCGTCAGCCACCCGGCCGGTCACGTTCTTCTTCAACGGCGGCCCAGGCTCGGCCACTGTCTGGCTGCACCTGGGCTCGTTCGCGCCCAAGCGCCTCGTCACCGGGGTGCCGGCCACCACGCAGAGCGTGCCGTTTCCCTATGTGGACAACGCCGACAGCCTGATCGACACGTCCGACCTCGTGTTCGTCGACGCCGTGGGCACCGGCCTGTCCGAGGCGATCGCGCCGCACACGAACCAGACGTACTGGGGCGTGGATGCCGACGCCGCGGTGCTGCGCGACTTCGTCCAGCGCTGGCTCGCCGTCAATGGCCGCACGGCGTCGCCGCTGTTCCTGTACGGCGAGTCCTACGGCACGACGCGCGTGCCGGTGCTGACGCGGCTGATCGAGACCGCCGGCCGGCGCGTGAACGGCGTCGTGGAGCTGTCGTCCATCCTCGACTACAACAGCAACTGCTCGGTCAACTCGGGCCCGCCGACGGTCAGCTGCGCCGGCTTCCTGCCCAGCTACGCCGCGGTCGGCGACTGGTACGACCTGGCCTCGGCCACGACGGGCGACCTCGACACCGACATCGCCAACGCGCGCGGCTACGCCGATGCCACCTACGGCCCCGACGCGCTCGCCTGGCTGGCCAGCAAGGCGCTGCCGCCGTCCGACCACATCGCGTCGCTGGTGGCCTTCACCGGGCTCCCGGCCGCGGTCTGGGACACGCAGTTCGACATGGACTACGACACCTTCCGCCACCACCTGATCGCCAACACCACGCTGGGTGTCTACGACGGCCGCGTGTCGGCGGCGGTGGGCTCGGCGCTGGACGCCGACGACGAGCCGTCGAACACCTTCGTCGAGCCGGGCTTCGCGGCGGCGATCCGCACGGTGCTGCCCGACGTCCTCGGCTACACGACGCCGTCGACCTACGTGATCTCGAGCGACGCGATCAACACGTGGGACTTCTCGCACGGCGGCCGCTCGCTGCCCGACGTCGTGCCCGACCTCGACGCCGCGCTGAGCCTCGACCCGTCGCTGAAGATCCTGTTCCTGGGCGGCGAGCACGACCTCATCACGCCGTTCCACCAGACCGAGCTCGACGTCGCGCGGCTGACGTCCGGCGCGCCCGTCGCGCTGCACTTCCATCCGGGCGGCCACATGACCTACCTGGACGACGGCGCGCGGCCGTCGATGAAGGCCGAGTTGGCCGCGTTCTACGCTTCGGCGACGGGAGCCCCGTGATGCGCACCGCCCTCCTTCTTGCGCTGCTCGCGGCCGTCACGTCTGCCCGCGCCGCGCCGCATCTCGATCCCGGCAAGCCGCCCGCGGCCGCGCAGCAGGCGGCCCAGGCCGAGATCCGCACGCGGCCGGCCTCCGTCGGCGCGACGCTGGCGTCAGACGCCGAGCGCCACCTGCGCGCCAGCTTCGACGCCGCCGACACCGCCCACCGCGGCACGCTCTCGGCAGCGGAAGCGCAGGCCGGGGGCTTCGGCTGGATCGCCAATCACTTCGACGCGATCGACACACGACGTGCGGGTCGCGTGAGCTTCGACGACGTCAGGCGTTACCTGGACTCGCGCGGCACCGGCGCCGCGACCAAGTAGCGCCGTTCAGCCGAGCGCCGGCTCGCGCGCCACGCTCGGCGCCTTCGCGGTCTCGGCCGCCGTGGCCGCCAGGCGCTTCAAGGCCTTGGACATCAGCTTGTCGAACAGCAGCCGGTTGGGCGGGCAGGTGAGCGGGTCGCGCAACGCGCGCTGGCGCAGGCGCTCGTTGGCGCCGCGCAGCCGCGCGCTCAGGCCGGAGGCGCGCGCGCAGCTGCGTCTCGAGCTTGCCCACGAGCAGCGCGGTCAGCCCGACGCCGTAGCCGAGCGGAATCGGCAAGCCCAGCGCCATCAGCGCGGTGAAGTTGGCGGCCCACAGGCCGCTTCCCATCGCGCGCGATCCGGCGATCCACCAGCGCGTGGCCAGGCGTTTGTCGACGCCCCGCAGCCGCCGGCTCGCGTCGAGCCCGCCCAGGCAGGCGAACGCGGCGATCAGCAGGGAGCAGGCAACGAGTTGCGCGTCGTGGGAGGTGGGCAGGTTGGGCAAGGCGAGCGTCTGCGGGTCCGCGGCACGGCTGCGCCGGGATCCCAACGAACGACCTCGGCCGCTTTGCGGCCAACCTGACGACTGTTACGACCTCACGTAGGCCCAACCCGCGTGCTCACGCTGGATCAGCTCGACGACGCCCGACGGCACGGTGCCGACGCCGGGCGCCAGGTCGCCCGGCTCCAGCTTGGCGCCGCGCATCGAGTTCTGGCAGGCCGCGATGTGCACGCCCCGCTCCAGTGCGCCAGCGATCTTGTCGGCCACCGGCGAATCCTTCTTCAGCATCGCGATGCCCGGGCCGTAGACCACCAGTTCGATGTCGGCCGTCCCGGGGCCCAGGCCGTCGATGGCGTTGGCGATGTTGCCCAGAGTCAGGTTCCACTTCGCCGCGTCGTTGTCGCTGACGCCGAAGATCGCCCGCTCCCGGATCGACTCGGCCGGAGCGGCGGTCATCGCCGCGGGTGCCGCCGCCGTCTGCGGCGTTTCGAGCGGGCCGGCCGCAAAGGCGCCGCCGGACAGCGTCGTGGCCGCGAGCGCGGCTGCGAAACGGAAAGCGAGGGGGGACGACGGCATGGGATCTCCGGTTCAAGAATGGGTGGACATACCCTGAGTTTGCCGAATCGGCCAGGTCGAGCGCCGCGATGCCCCCTAGGTTCGCTGTACTATCCGCTTTCAGTGAAAGGGCACACCCGTGCGAGAGCCGGGGTCGCAAAGCCACCGACCCTCGTCAACGAGGGCAGCGGGGCTGCCGGAAGGAGCGTCGGACGACGCTCCCCACGCGCGGGAGTCGCAACCGTCGAAGTACGGACGACCCCCGGGCAGCGACCCTGATCCGCAACCCGTGGCCCGCCTGAGGGAGAGGGAAATGGCGGCACTGCAAGACATTCGGATCGGACGGATCGCGCCTGCGCGATCGTGGGCGCGGCGCCGCCGTGGCGAGGTGGCGCGATGACGTTCGTGGAGCGCTGGATGCGCCTGCTCGGATTCGGGAAATCGCCGCCGACACCGGCGACGGACCTGCGTCGCGCGTCGCGCGACGACCTCACGGAGCTGTCCAACCGCGCGGTGATGCACGACGCGCTGGTCGCCGCGCTGCACGCGGGCGTCAAGGGCGTGGTCGTGATGCTCGACCTGGACAACTTCAAGTACTTCAACGAGCGCCATGGCCACCGCGTCGGCGACGAGCTGTTGCGCGCCGTGGCGGCGCGCCTGCGCGACACGTTGGCGGCGGCGAGCTGCCTGTCACGCTCCGGCGGCGACCAGTTCATCGCGTTCCTGCCGGGGCTGACGCTCGCCGAGGCGATGCGCAGGGCGCAAGCCTGCGTCGACGCGATGCGCGAACCGGTGACCTTGGCCAGCGGATCCGAGATCATCACGTTGTCGGCCGGCGTCGCCACGCTCGCGGGACAGTCCGTCGACGAGGTCTGGCGCGCCTGCGACGCCGCGCTGCACGCGGCCAAGGCGCGCGGGCGCGACCGCGTGGTGGCGTTCGACGACGACACCCGCCAGGTGGTCGCGTCGCGGCGCGACCTCGCGTCCACCGTGATCGAATTGCAGGAGCGCAACCGCGCGCTGCGCGAGGAGGCCCGCACCGACGCGCTGACCGGGCTGCGCAACCGCCTCGCACTCGACGAGCTGCTGCAGGCGATGCCCGGTGACGGCGAGCGGCGCCAGCAGCGCGCCGCGGTCGCATTCATCGACGTCGACCACTTCGGCAACTACAACCACGTGCACGGCGACGCCGCGGGCGACGACGCGCTGCGCGCGGTCGCCCGGGCGATCAAGGCCAGCTCGCGCGAGGCCGATTTCGTGTTCCGCAAGGGCGGCGAGGAGTTCGTGGTCGTGCTGCAGGATGCCCACGACGCCGCCGACAACGCCGGCGCGGTCGCCGCCGAACGCATGCGCGCCGCGGTGCAGGAGCTCGCGCTCTCGCACACGGCGTCGTCGGCCGCCGACGTCGTCACCGTGACGATCGGCGTCGCCAGCGGCCCGGTCGGCGCCACGCTGCGCCAGTTGCTCGGCGCCGCGGCCGAGAAGGCGATGGCGGGCAAGGTGAGCGAGCAGCGCAACCGCGTGCACGCGGTGCGCCTGCGCGACATCGCGCCGCCGGGCTGACGGCTGCGCGGTGTTCAGCCGCGATAGAAGTACGGATCCAGCACGCTCACCGACGTGACCGAATCGATCGGCAGGTTGTTGTTGCGGGCGCTCTCGCGGATCGCCTCGGGCGTCGGCGCGTCGTAGATGCAGAACGTCTTCTTCAGGTCGTCGCTGACGTAGGAATGCACCCAGGTGACGCCGCTCTTGGCGTTGGTGCCCACCACGCTGGCGCAGACTTCCGCGCCCTGGTTGTCGACGGGAATGCGCAGGCCGTCGGGAAAGGTGCGTTCGACGAGGTAACGGGGCATGGCGGACTCCTGGGGTTGTGTGCGGTCGGGAGTGACCGTGGAATCCACGTTAGGCCGATGCAGGCGCGACGGCGACGGCGATCCTGCCCAGATTGCGCGCCGCCGCTACCTATTCTGCGCAACGATGCCGACGCGGCCGGCGGCCACGACGGCCTCGGCGCGCGAGCCCACGCCCAGCTTGGCGAACGCCGCCGCGACGTGGTGGTCGACGGTGCGCACCGAGCGGCACAGGCGCTCGGCGATCTCCGAGTTGCGCAGGCCCGCGCACAGCAGTTCCAGCACCTCGCGCTCGCGCTCGGTGAGCTGGTGCGGATTGGTCTGCGTCGAGGCGCGCGCACCGCGCGGGATGCCGCGCAGGCCGGCGGCGCGCAGCGTCTTGCGCAGGCGGTCGGTAGCGGCATGGGCGCCGAGATCCTCCAGGATCGCCAACGCGGCCAGGCGCGCGGCATCGTCGCCGTCGGCCAGGGCCAGCGCCTGCTCGTACGGGCAGCCGAGCGTCGCCCACGCGTCGGCCGCCGCCTGCCATTGGCCGCGCAGCGCCAGCGCGTGAGGCCCGGCGCAGACCGCAGGCACGGTCGACGCGGCGCCGGCGCGGCGCAGCCACTGCGCCAACTCGCCGGCGAACCAGGGATGGCGGTGCGCCTCGGCCAGGCCCAGTGCGGCGCGCGCTTCTGCGATCGCCGCGGGCAGGTCGCCGCGCAGCCACGCGGCCTCGGCGCGCGCGCAACGCACCGGCGCGACCCGCTGCAGCGTGCCGCTGGCCAGCGCCAGCGCGAGCGCCTCGTCGAGCGTGCCGGCGGCCTCGGGCTCGCCGCGCCGCGCCTGCAGGCGACCCAGCGCGGCCAGCGCCATCACGCGGCTGGTGGTGGGCGGGGTCGTCTGCGCGACGATGTCCAGCGCGTGCTCGTGCGCGTCGTCCCATTGGCCCAGGTGCAGCTCGCACAGTGCCAGCCAGGCGACCGCGTAGTGGCGATAGAAGTCGATCTCGTGCTGCTGCGCGAACGCGATCGCCGTCTTGAGGTGGGCCTGTGCCTCGCGCAACCGCCACACCTCGCCGGAGGCCGAGCCGAGGTTGCTGTAGGTGTTCGCGGCCAGTCCGTGCAGGCCGTCGGCCAGCGCGAGCTCGAGGGCGCGCGCGAGGTGGGCGCAACCGGCGTCGTAGTCGAGGAACAGCGTCGCGGTGCCCAGCGTGCCCACGGCCTCGGCGAGGATCTCGCGCTCGCCGAACTGCTCGGCCAGCGCGATGGCCTTGCCGGCCCATGCGACCGACGCCTCGCAGTCGCGATTGAGCATGCGCAGCTGGGCCTCGACGCGGTAGGCGCGCGCCAGCTCGGGTCCGGGCGGCAGCGGCGCCAGCAGCGCGATCGCGCGCCGGCTGGCGGCGTCGGCCTCGGCGTTGCGCAGCGCGAGCACCTGCACCAGCGCGAGCTGGCTCAAGTTGATGGCCTCGCGGCGCGCGTCGGGGTGCGCGACGTGCCACGCCGACAGCCGGTCGTGCGCCTGGATCGCGGCCTCGAGCTGGTTGGTCAGCCGGCACTCGCGGGCGTAGGCGGCCAGCAGCTCGCCCGTGTCGTCGCCGGGCTCGCCGTGCAGCAGCGCCGTGCGCCAGTGCGCCGCGGCCTCCAGGTGCGCGCCGCGCTGCTGTGCCTGGCGTGCGGCCTCGGGCGCGAGCGTCGCGACCGCGCGCGCGTCCCCCGCGCGCACCGCGTGATGCACGCGCCGCGCGAGCGACACCGGCGCCTTGCCGGGCGCCGCCAGCGCGCGCAGCACGTCGGCATGCAGCGCACGCGTGGTGGGCGGCGACAGCGACGCCTCGATCGCCACGCGCGCCAGTTCGTGGCGGAAGAAGTACGCATCGTCGGCCGCGCTGAGCAGCCCCGAGTTCAGGCACTCGTCGACGACCGCCACCGGCGGCGCCAGCAGCGCATCGACCAGCGCGCCCTCGATGCGCGTGGGCACCGTCGACGCCAGCCGCACGACGGCCTGCGCCGCGGCGCCGAGCCGGGCGAAGCGCGCGAGCACGAGATCCTGCACGCCGCGCGGCACGCCGTCGGCGCCGTGGCGCAGCAGCTCGCTGACGAACAGCGGGTTGCCGCGGGTGAGCGCGTGCAGGCCGGTCGCCGAGCGCATCGCCGCGCTGGCGAGCTGTTCGACCGCCGCGGCCGACAACGGCTCCAGCGCGAGACGCGTGACCAGGCTGGCCGGCAGCTCGCCCAGCAGGCGTCGCAACGGGTGCGTGGGCGACACCTCGTCGTCGCGCCACGACAGGATCAGCAGGCAGGGCACGCGGTCGATGCGGCGGCCGAGGAACTTCAGCAGGTCCAGCGTCGCGTCGTCGGCCCAGTGCACGTCCTCGAACACGGCGACGACGGGCCGAGCCTGCCGCTGCAGCGTCGCCAGCACGGCCTCGAACAGCTCGGCGCGCGCGTCGACGCGCTGCAGCAGCGCCTTGAACGGCACGTCGGCGCCGCGGGCGATGTCGTGCAGCGGCGCGAGCGGGTGCGGCGTCTCGAGCGAGTCGCAGGCGCCCCACCACAGCGCCGCGTCGCCGCGCCGCGCGGCCATCGCCTTGAGCAGCGTGGTCTTGCCGATGCCGGCCTCGCCGCTCACCAGCACGACGTGGCCGCTGCCCAGTCGTGTGTCCGCCAGCGCCCGGTCGAATGCCAGCAAGGCGGGCTCGCGTTCGACCAGCGCCATCGCGTCAGGCCGGAGGCAGGCGGTCCAGCGCCGCCATCACCGCGTCGAGATCGGCCGGCGCGACGTCCAGGCCGAAGCCGTCGGCCAGCGCGTCGGCGAATTCCGCGCGCGTCCGCAGCAGCTGTTCGACCGGCGCCGCGGCCTGCGGGCGGAACGTCGACAGTCGGCGGTTGAACAGCCGCAGGCGGCCGCCTTCGATGGCTCGGCCCATCAGCAGGTTGTGCGCCAGCATCGACTCGGGATGCGTGGCGACGAACCAGTTGCCCATCTCGCAGTCGATCGCGTGCGGCGTGCCCGGCATCAGCTGGTAGCAGTCGACCCAGCCGTCGACCGTGCGGGTCTGCAGCAGCAGCTCGTCGTCGACGTCGACCAGGCGGTACACACCGGTGCCGGCCCGCTGTTCGGAGCGATCCGCGAGCACGAGCGGGGCGAGCGGCGCCACGGTGCCGCAGCCGACGTCCACGAGGTGGGCCACGCCGTCGAGGACGACGCGCGTGGCCAGGTGCGTGCGCGCCGTGATCACGTCGGCCGGCACGCCCGAGCGGATGCGCGCCTCCATGGCATGCACCTCGAAGCCGACGGCTTTCAGCACGGCGCGAAACAGCGTGTTCTGTTCGAAGCAGTAGCCGCCGCGGCGTTGCCGCACCATCTTGTCCTGCAGGCCCGAGAGGTCGAGCTTGGGCACGCGGCGCGCGAGCACCTCGATGTTGTCGAACGGGATCGCGGCCGCGTGGTGTTCGATCAGCGCCTGCAGGCCCTCGCGCGTGGGTGCCAACGTGCCCGCGAGGCCGATGCGGCGGCGGTAGGCGTCGAGGTCGAGGTCGTCGCTCATGCGGACTCGATCATCCAGCCCGCGGCCGGCATGCTGCGCGCGCTGCCGACCAGCGTGTACGACTGCGCCGCCTTCGTCACGTTGACGACCACCGTGACGCTGTCCGCGCCCAGCGTGCGCCGGAATGCGAACAGCTGGTCGTTGCCGACGTCCACCAGCGTCGTCGCGCCGCCGTACTGGCCGTTGCCGAGCGCCGGGTGCTTGTGCTTGAGCGCGAGCAGCGTCGCGTAGAACGGCGCCAGCTCGTAGGACTTCCAGGCGATCGGATCCTTCTCGAAGAACTCGAGCCGCTTGGCCAGGCGCGATTCCTGGCCGTTGTAGATCAG
>FSXQ01003534.1_pt1 | contig 10373 bp, 6 predicted proteins | sample 1638011 | NCBI WGS metagenome assembly FSXQ01 (sample SAMEA3914789, study PRJEB12502) | metagenome | biome: forest; material: soil | place: Canada | collected 2011-07-03 | depth 0.3 m | reverse complement strand
GCTTCGCGGCTGTAGCTCAGTTGGATAGAGTACTTGGCTACGAACCAAGGGGTCGTGGGTTCAATTCCTGCCAGCCGCACCAGAATTTCGGTTCTAGAACAACAGCTTAGGCGCTTCGGCACCTAGGCTGTTTTTCTTTGTGCGGGGACTTTCGGGGAGCTCGCATCCCCATCGCGGCCGTGCCCTCTTCAGCGGCGCTCGTGCGCTCGCAGTCGACGCTCCAGTGCGCGCAATGCCAGCGACAGTGCCAGCGTCATGACGAGGTACACCAGCGCCACGACGTTGTAGGTTTCGAAGAACAGGAACGAGCCGCTTGCGAATACCTTGGCCATCTGCGTGATGTCGCCGACGCCGAGGACGGAGACGAGCGCCGAGTCCTTGATCATCGAGACGAAATCGTTGCCGAGCGGAGGCAGGATGGTGCGCAAGGCGAGGGGGAACGTCACGTTCCGGAAGACCTGGCGGGGCGTCATGCCGAGGCTGCGCGCCGCATCGATCTGCCCCCGCCCAACGGCCTGAAAACCGGCCCGGAAGACCTCCGCGATGAAGGCGCTGTAGCTGAAGGTCAAGGCGAGGATGGCGCGCCACATCAAGCTGAAGTCGCGCGCCTCGAACGGTGGCGGAGTGCCGGCGGCGCGTGGGAGCAGCGCGAGGAAATTGACGAGCTGCAGCAGCAGCGGGGCGCCCACGAAGGCCACGTAGAACAGCAGCACCAGCACCGGTACGCCGCGGATCACTTCGCAATAGAAGCGGGCGATCTGGCGCACGGCCAGGTGTGTCGACTGAAGGCCGAGCGCGGCGACCAGGCCGAGCAGCGTCGCCGCCGCGAACGAGACGAGGGCGACGAAGACGGTGACCCCGATGCCCTCGCTCACGACGGCGAGGATCTGTCGATACAGATCGCTCGACAAGGCCTCGACCCCCAGCCAGCCGATCAGGCCCACGATGGCGACCAACCACCACGGGACGTGGCTCAGGAAGGCTCTGGCGCGAGAAGGTGTCATGGTTGTCGGGCGATGCGGCGCGTCCAAGTGTCTTCGGCATTGTCTGCGTAGTTCATCGTCGGGTGCGCTTCGCGTTCTTCACGCTTTGATCGGTCTGCACAAGTGCGCCATTCGCAGTTGCACAGTAGCCGATCGTCTTTGAAGACTGACGAGTGAACTCGACAATCGACAATTGACTTGTCCGAGGATGAGAGATGCATGCATTGTTGGTCAGAAGCGGTGTCAAAACGAAATCGCGCACGCGTGGCCTGATCCCTGGCGCGTTCGTCGCGTCGCTGGCGACCTTCTTGTCAGTTCCGTCCAACGCACAGGGTTCGGCGGATTCGTCGGCGCTTGCGGGCAACGCGACGACGACAACTGCCGGCAATCCGTCCGGCACCGCCGCCGAGGCGCCCCAACGAGTGGTCGTCACCGGCTCGCGAGCGCGCAACCGGACGGTGTTCGACAGTCCCGTCCCCGTTGATCTGTTCTCGGGCACTCAGCTGACGCAGGCGCTCAGTGCGGGCGACGTCGGCCAGGCACTGCAGAACCTCGACCCGGCGATCAACATGCCGCGGGTGTCGTCCAGCGGCACCTCGGATACCGTGCGCACCATCCAGCTCCGTGGCCTGGCACCGGACGAGACGCTGGTGCTGGTGAACGGAAAACGTCGCCACGTCAGTTCCGTGATGGATACCGAGGGTCTCTTTCCCGGCACCGTCTCGGTGGATATCAACGCGCTTCCCTCGAGCAGCATCGACAGCATCGAAGTGCTGCGCGACGGTGCCGGCGCGCAGTATGGCAGCGACGCCGTGGCCGGTGTGGTGAACTTCCGCCTCAAGAGTTCGTCGACCGGCGGTTCGGCGGCGATCACGTTCGGTGCGAACCACACGCGCTTCGCGCCGGATGATCGTCACATCACCGACGGCCAGACCGTCACCGTCAGCGCCGACAAGGGCTTGTCGATCGGGGACGGCGGCTTCTTCCATTTCGGCGGCGACGTGCAGAACAAGAAGGGCACCAACCGCGCCGGCCCGACCCTCGCCGCGGACGCTTCCGAGAACGACACGCCGGCCGACGAGGCGCTCAACGGACAGGTGCTGTACAAGTCGGGGGATCCGGACCAGCATGGCGGCGACCTGTTCTACAACGCCGGCTTGCCGCTGGGCGGTGGACTCCGCGCCTATTCGTTCGCAACCTACAGCGATCGCCATAGCGAGGGCGGCGCCTTCTTCCGCTACCCGGGCGACTCGACGAACGTGGTGTCGGTCTATCCGGCGGGCTATCGACCGCAGACGACGAACAACGACTCCGACGTTTCATGGGTGGGGGGCCTGGCTGCCTCGACGGCAGCCTGGACGATCGACGGCAGTGCACGCATCGGGCAGAACGACTTCGACTACGGCGTCAAGAACTCGCTCAACGCCTCGCTCGGCGCCGCCAGCCCGACGCAATTCCACCTCGCGGATTTTCGGTTCAGGCAATTGGCGCTCAACCTCGACGCGACACGGGAACTCGATTCCTCCTGGCTGGCCGAAGCGGCGAGCGTGGCCGTCGGCGCCGAACTCATGCGCGAGACCTACCGGACCCGTCCGGGCGACGCCGCGTCGTACGCCGCGGGCCCGCAGACGTCCGCGCCGCCGGGAGCCCAGGCGGGCCCGGGCCTGAGTCCGCAGGATGCCGTCGACCTGGCGCGATACGTCAAGTCCGCGTATGCCGATCTCGACTTGCCCGTCACCCAGCGTCTGCTGCTCGACGTGGCGGCCCGGTATTCGGACTACGGCGGCGCCGACAACGCGCTCACGGGCAAGCTCGCGGCGCGCTACAAGATCAGCGAGGCGCTGCTGCTGCGCGGCTCGTTCTCCAACAGTTTCCGGGCGCCCGCGCTCGCGCAGACCGGCTTCCGCTTCACCACGTTGAACTTCAACGCGGACGGCACCGGACTGCAGAACGACGCCCTGCTGCCGGCGAGCGATCCGCTCGCGAAGGCCTTTGGCGCAAAACCGCTGAAGCCGGAACTCTCCACCAACCTGTCGCTCGGCGCCGCCTGGAAGGCAGCGAGCGCGACCACCTTCACGCTGGATGCCTACCGCATTCGCATCCGCAATCGCATCACGCGCAGCAGCGACCTGCAAAGCGATGCCGTGAGCACCTACCTGGACTCGATCGGACGCACCGATATCGAGTCGGTCGCTTTCCTGACGAATGCGCTGGACACCACGACGCAGGGGGTCGACGTCGTCGCCAATCAGAGCCTGACGGTGGCTGCGGGCACGCTCAACCTGAGTGCGGCGCTGAACTTCAACCGCACGAAGATCGACAGTGTTCGAAACAGTTCGACGGCCCTTGCCGCCATCGATCCGTCGTTGACGCTGTTGACGCCGGAATCGCTTCTTGTCGTGACACGCGGATCGCCGAAGAACAAGTTCGTTCTGTCAGGAGACTGGACCAGCGGGGTCTGGGGTGCGGTCGCGCGCGTGACGCGTTACGGCGCGGTGTACGACCAGTCGTTCGATTCCAGCGCCCCGATCGTCGACGGGGCGAGCGCTCAGCGCTACGGGGCCAACTGGTCGACCGACCTGGAGGTGTCTTACCATTTCACGCCAACGGTGAGCGTGGCGCTCGGAGGCAACAACATCTTCGATCGCTATCCGGACAAGACCTATGCCGGAAGCACGCTGGGCGGTGCGCTGCCCTACGACTACATCGCTCCGATCGGCATCAACGGCGCGTTCTACTACGGCCGGCTCGCGGTCACGTTTTGAATCATGAGTTCAAACAGATCTCTGGCGCTAGTGCGGCTGCGGCAATGGATGTTCGCGATGACCGTCCTGCTCGCACCCTGCGTGGCCGGCGCACAGGCGCTGCCCAATCTTGGCGGCCGCAAGGTCGTCGCGGTGACGGAAAACGCGTTTCCTCCGCTCAACATGCTCGATGCGCGCACAGGCAAAGGCGTGGGGTGGGAATATGACTGCTTCAACGAGATCGCGCGACGCCTGCACCTCGTCGTCGACTGGCGCATCAGCAGTTGGGACGTCATGATCGAGTCCATCCGATCCGGGCAGTTCGACGTCGGCATGGACGGCATCAGTGTCAACGACGAGCGCAGATCGCAGGTCGATTTCTCCGCACCCTACATGCACGCCCGTCTTTTCATGCTGGTGCGAGCCGACGAGGCGCGCTTCCGCGACGCGGCATCGTTCCGCGCGAACCCCAAGCTCCTGGCAGGCGCGCAGCCCGGCACCACGAGCTTCTACGCCACCTCGCGCGAACTGCTCGGCACTCAGGCGACAAACCCTCGCATCAAGTTGTTCGACACCTTCGGAGCCACCGTGCAGGCGCTGCGCGCGGGTGACGTCGACGTCGTCCTGTCCGACCCGACCGGTGCCAGTGCCAACATCAACCGTTTCCCCAAGACCTTCAAGACCGTCGGCACCGCGTTGCCCGGAGAAGACTACGCGTTCATCTTCAAGAGGGGGTCGTCGTTGAAGGCGCCGGTCGACGCCGCGCTGGCGTCGATGGTCCAGGACGGCACCATCGACCGCTTGAACAAGCGATGGCTGCAGCCGTCTCCATGACGAAGAACGAGACCGCGCCACGCGGATCTGCTCACACCAACGCCTGCTCGGCACGGGAGATTTTGCCGAGCGGCACAAGGCTTTTGTCGGTGGCGTAACCTTCGGGGATCACCTGCACTGGAACAACACCCATGACCGAGACTACCGCCGCCTATCCCGACACCCGTCTCCTGATCGCCGGCGAATGGCGCGATGCCACCGGCGGCAAGACGCTGGCCGTCGCCAACCCCGCCACCGGCCAGACGATAGGCCACGTCGCGCACGCGAGCATCGCCGACCTGGATCTGGCCCTGGCTGCCGCGCAAAAGGGCTTCGAGGCCTGGAAGAACACGCCGGCCAACGAGCGCGCCACGACCATGCGCAAGGCGGCAAGCCTGCTGCGCGAACGTGCCGATGCCATCGCGCGGATGATGACGCAGGAACAGGGCAAGCCGCTGGCCGAGGCCCGCGTCGAAGTGCTGGCCGGCGCCGACATCATCGAGTGGTTCGCGGACGAAGGCCGCCGCGTCTACGGCCGCATCGTGCCGTCGCGCAACCTGGCCGCGCAGCAACTCGTGCTGAAGGAGCCGGTCGGCCCCGTGGCCGCGTTCACGCCGTGGAACTTTCCGATCAACCAGCTCGTGCGCAAACTGGGCGCGGCGCTGGCCACCGGTTGCTCGTTCCTGGCCAAGGCGCCCGAGGAGACCCCGGCGTCGCCGGCGGCGCTGCTGCAGACCTTCGTGGACGCCGGCGTGCCGGCCGGCACGGTGGGCCTGGTGTTCGGCGATCCGGCCGAGATCTCCAGCTACCTGATCGCCAGCCCCATCATCCGCAAGGTGACGTTCACCGGCTCCACGCCGGTGGGCAAGCAGTTGGCGGCGCTGGCCGGCCAGCACATGAAGCGCGTGACGATGGAGCTCGGCGGCCATGCCCCGGTCATCGTGGCGGAAGATGCCGACGTGGCGCTCGCCGTGAAGGCGGCCGGCGGCGCGAAGTTCCGCAATGCCGGCCAGGTCTGCATCTCGCCCACGCGCTTTCTCGTGCACAGCAGCCTGCGCGACGAGTTCGCGGCGGCGCTGGTCAAGCACGCGCAGGGCCTCAAGCTCGGCGACGGCCTGGCTGAAGGCACCAACCTCGGCCCGCTCGCCAACGGCCGTCGCATCACCGCGATGACCCGGCTGATGGAAGATGCGCGCGCCAAGGGCGCCAAGATCGCCACCGGCGGCGAACGTGTCGGCAGCACCGGCAACTTCTTCGCGCCGACGGTGCTCACCGACGTGCCGCTGGACGCTGACGTGTTCAACAACGAGCCGTTCGGCCCGGTCGCCGCGATCCGTGCCTTCAACACGCTCGACGAGGCGATCTCCGAGGCCAACCGCCTGCCGTTCGGCCTCGCCGGCTATGCGTTCACGAAGTCGATCAAGACGGCGCACGTGCTGAGCCAGCGCCTCGAGCTGGGCATGCTGTGGGTCAACCAGCCCGCCGCGCCGTGGCCCGAGATGCCGTTCGGCGGTGTCAAGGATTCTGGCTACGGCTCGGAAGGCGGCCCGGAGGCGCTGGAGTCGTACCTGGTGACCAAGTCGGTGTCCATCCTGGGGATCTGACGGCGCACGGCCCCGCCCGGATACGGGATGGGGCGTCGCGTGCGAGGTGCCCGACCTGTTCAAGGCGTCGGACTTGCTGCAAACTGGCCAGCTCACGGCGAGGAACAGGAAGATGGCACCGAGTCGAATCGCGCACGACGCAAGCCGCTGGCGTTCACGCCCTCAAGGCGGTGCATGAGCGCAGCACTGGGCGCCGATGGCCTGTCCGCGACGAAGCAAGGTCTCGGCAACTGGCATCGCGGCAAGCGCCGCGCGTCCGCCATCGTGTTCGTGGTGGCGGTGTTGCTTCTGGCGCTGCTGTGCTCGGCCATCGTCGGCGTACTGGCGTCGGCGCGCGCCTATGTGGGCGGCGAGAGCCTCTACTCGAAGGGGCAGAAGAACGCGGTACGCTGGCTCGGGCAGTACGCGCGTTCAGGCGAGGAGGGCGACTACCGGCGTTACCTCGATGCGCTGGCAGTGCCGCTCGGCGACCGGATGGCGCGGCTCGAGCTGGAGCAGCCCAGCCCTGACTACGCCGCCGTGCGGCGCGGCTTTCTGCAAGGCGGCAACGACGCCGACGATCTCGATGCCCTGATCGGCTTCTACCGGCTGTTTCGCCGCGTGCCGCTGGTGGCCGACGCGGTCGGCACCTGGGCTGCCGCCGACACTGAACTGCTGCAACTGAAGCGGCTCGGCGAGGAGATCCACGCGGCGCGCATGGCGGGCACCGCGGGCGGCTGGCGGCCGGACTTCGAGTTCGAGATCAACCGGCTCGACGATGTGCTCAACGCCGAGGAGATGCAGTTCTCGCGCCAGTTGGGCAAGGCCGCGCGCTGGGTTCAGGGGCTGCTGTTGACGGGGACGGTCGTCCTGGCGGTCGCGCTGATCGTCGGCGGCACGCTGTTCGCGCGGATGATGTGGATGCAGCTCGCGCGTTCCCAGCAGGCCGTGGAGGAAGGCAACGCGCGCTGGGCGCTGGCGGCCGAGGCCGGCCAGCTGGGGCTCGTGGAATGGCGCGGACACGATGACACCGCGCTGCTGGATGCGCGCGCCATCGCCATCTACGAGATGCCACCGGCTCCCGGCAGCGTCTATCCGGCCCGGGTGCTGCGCCTGCGCGTGCATCCCGACGACCGCGGCGCGATGAAGCAGGCGTTCGTGCGGGCCCTGGCCGACCGCACGCCGCTGGTCCAGCGCTACCGCATCCTGCCGCCCTCCGGCCGCCTGCGTCACCTGGAAGTCGATGGCCGGGCGTTCCTGGACGACGGTCGCACCGTGTCGCACATGGTGGCCCTGGTGCGCGACGTCACGGAGGAGGTGACCGCGCAGAACGCGATGCTGGAGGAGGGCGCAGCGCAGCGCACCTACCAGGCCAAGCGCGAATTCCTCTCGCGCGTCAGCCACGAGTTGCGCACGCCGCTGAATGCGGTCATCGGGTTCTCCGACCTGATGCGCACCGATCCCGTGGAGCCGTTGACCGCCACCCAGATGGCGCGTCTCGCTCGGGTCGTCGATGGCGGCCAATACCTGCTGCGGCTGGTCAACGACCTGCTGGACGTCGCGCGGCTGGAAGTGGGCGAGATGAGCGTCGCGCTGAGCAGCGTGCGGCTCGCACCGGTGCTGCGCAATGCCGTCGACCTGCTGGAGCCGGCGCGGGTCGCGCGCGGCGTTTCCATCGAGATCGACGAGCCGCCGGCCCAGCTGTTCGTCGTCGCCGATCCGGTGCGACTCAAGCAGGTGTTCGTCAACATCCTGTCGAACGCGATCAAGTACAACCGCGCGAGCGGGACCGTCTTCGTCGCCTTCTCGCTGACGCCCATGCAGGCCGTGTTGACCGTGCGCGACCAGGGCGCGGGCATGACGGCGCTGCAGCAGCGCGACCTGTTCATTCCGTTCCGCCGCCTCGGCGACGAGCCGAACGCGACGGAAGGCGCCGGCCTGGGCCTGGTGATCAGCCGCCACCTGGCCGAGCGCCAGGGCGGTTCGCTCGACGTGGTCAGCGCGCCGGGCCAGGGCACCACGGTGACGATCCGCCTGAACCGCGACCTGCTGGAAAGCCCGGAGCATGCCGACTTCGAAGCCACCACCACGTTCGGCTCGGCGCTGGCAGGGGCCGCCGGCGTGATCGTCTACATCGAGGACGACCCCGTCAACGTGCTCCTGATGGAGCAGTACGTCGCGCTGTGCGCCGACGTGCAGTTGCTGGTGGCACGCGATGGCGCGTCCGGCCTCGAACTGGCGCGCCACTGGATGCCCAACCTGATCCTGCTGGACATGCAGCTGCCCGACATGAGCGGCCTGGACGTGCTCGATCGCCTGCGTGCCGATCCGGCCACCAGCGGCATTCGCGTGGTGGCGCTGTCGGCCGACGCGATGCCGGCGCAGGTGACCGAGGCCATCGCGCGCGGCGCCGAGGCGTACTGGACCAAGCCGCTGTCGCTGGGCAAGTTCAAGAGCGAGCTGCCCAAGTTCCTGCGCTGAAGCACTGCGCTGAGACAATGCCGCGGATGACATTGATCGACATCGGAGTGAACTTCCACTCCTCGCAACTGAAGGGCATTGGCGCCGAGTTGCTGACGCGGGCCACCACCGCCGGCGTCACCCACATCCTCGCCACCGGCACGTCGTTGCCGTCCAGCCGGCAGGCGCTCGCGTTCGCGCGCGAGCATGCGCGCGTGTGGGCCACCGCCGGCGTGCACCCGCACACCGCGAAGGACTGGACGGCGGCGTCAGACGCGCAGTTCGCGGCGCTGTGGGCCGACGCGCACGTGGTGGCCGTGGGCGAATGCGGTCTCGACTACAACCGCATGTTCTCGCCCGTGGAGGAGCAGCGCCACGCCTTCGAGGCACAGATCGCCGCCAGCGTGCGGCTCGGCAAGCCGCTGTTCCTGCATTGCCGCGACGCCTTCGACGATTTCCGTGCGATGCTGCGCGACGCCGCGGCCGCTGGCGCACACGGCGTCGTGCACTGCTTCACCGACGGCGCCGCCGAAGCGGAGGCCTTCCTCGCGCTGGGCTTCGACATCGGCATCACCGGCTGGGTCACCGATGCCACCCGGGGTGCAGCGCTGCGCGACGCGCTGCGCGTGATCCCGGTGGATCGCCTGCACCTGGAGACCGACGCCCCCTATCTGCGGCCGAAGAATGCCGGCAAGACGCGACCCTACAACGAGCCGGCCTTGCTGCCGTTCGTCGCGCAGGCCGTCGCCGAGTTGAAGGGCATGGACGTCGCTGCCTTGTCGGCCCTGGCAACGGCCAACAGCCGGCGCCTGTTCAAGCTGCCGGAGTGAACCTGCTGGCGAGCGGCGCCGTTACATGCCGCGGCTCCTGACACTTATCGTTGTCTCGGCGCAAGTTCTCGTTCACGAAGCTGGTTTATTCTCGTTGCGACGCGCCGATAGCCGAACTCGGCGGTGCCGAACAACGCGAAGGAGATGGCGATGAACGCAGCAACGACCACCGGAGCGCCCACGCTTCCCATAGCCGGCCTGTCGCACGTGGCGGGATGGACCGACATCCCGTTGTCCGACGCCACGATCTACGGCCTGCTGGCCGACACGGCCAAGTGCTATCCCGACCGCCTCGCCGTCGTGTTCCGCGAGCAGGACATCCGCTGGACATGGCGCGAGTTCCTGGCCGAGGTCGATGCCTTCGGCGCGGGTCTCGCCGGGCTGGGCCTGGTCAAGGGCGAGCGCGTCGGCATCTGGTCGCCCAACCGCGTGGAATGGCTGGTGACGCAGTTCGCGACCGCGCGCATGGGCCTCATCCTGGTCAACATCAACCCGTCGTACCGGCTGTCGGAGCTCGCGTACGCGCTGCAGGTGTCGGGCTGCCGCGCCGTCGTGTCGGCCGAGCGACTGAAGACCTCGATGTACCTGGAGATGCTGCAGAAGGTGCGGCCGGAATTGCCCGAGCTCGAGTTCATCGTCCGCATGGGCACGGAGCAGACGCCGGGCATGCTCAACTACGCCGACGTGCTGGAACGCGGCCGCGGCGAGCCGCTGCCGTTCGCCGAGTGCCTCAGCCAGGAGGCGATCAACATCCAGTTCACGAGCGGCACCACCGGCAACCCGAAGGGCGCCACGCTGACGCATCGCAACGTGGTCAACAACGGCCGCTTCATCGCGATGGCGATGGATTTTTCCGAGGACGATTCGCTGTGCATCCCGGTGCCGCTGTACCACTGCTTCGGCATGGTGCTGGCGGTGCTGGCGTCGGTGTCCACCGGCGCCGCGATGGTGTTCCCCGGC
>FSXQ01001321.1_pt1 | contig 10373 bp, 8 predicted proteins | sample 1638011 | NCBI WGS metagenome assembly FSXQ01 (sample SAMEA3914789, study PRJEB12502) | metagenome | biome: forest; material: soil | place: Canada | collected 2011-07-03 | depth 0.3 m | reverse complement strand
TTCCCGCTGCTGGCCACCGACCAGCCCAACCCGCTGGAGCTGTTCCAGATCTGGCTGAACCTGCCGGCGCGCAGCAAGATGTGCGAGCCGCACTTCACGATGCTGTGGGCCGAGGACATCCCGCATCGCTTCTTCGAGGGCGGCGACGGCGCGGTCACCGAGGTCGCGGTCATCGCCGGGCGCCTCGAGGGCCCGCGGTCGGCGTCCGATCCGGACGCGGTCGACGTCGCCGAGCCGCTGGCGCCGCCGCCCGATTCCTGGGCGTCGCAGGCCGAGGCCGACATCGCGATCTGGACGCTGCGCATGGCGCCCGGCGCGCGCTGGAAGCTGCCGCCGGCGGTCAACCCCGCGGCGCGCCGCAAGCTGTATTTCTTCGCGGGCGGCGGCGTGAGCGTCGCCGGCGAGGCGATCGCGCAGCACGCCGCCATCGAGCTGCGCGCGGCGAGCGCCGTCGAATTGGTCAACACCGGCGCCGACGTCGCCGAGTTCCTGCTGCTGCAGGGCCGGCCGATCGGCGAGCCGGTGGCGCAGTACGGTCCGTTCGTGATGAACACCGAGGCCGAGCTGCGCCAGGCCTTCGACGACTACCGCCGCACGGAATTCGGCGGCTGGCCGTGGCCCGACCACGCGCCGGTGCACGGTCCCGAGCGCGTGCGCTTCGCGCGCCATGCGGACGGCCGCGTGGAGACGCTCGCCACGTCGCAGGACGAGCGCGCCGTGATGGCCAACATCACGCCGGCCGACGTGGCGGAGGCGGACGACAGCGAGGTCGTGGCGGCTAGCGCGGTGCTCGACGAGAACAACGCGCGCGGCATGCAGTGATGCGGAGACGGCGCAGCGCCTGAGCGCCGCGCCGTCGCTGGCGGCCGCATCGACGGCCGCCCGTGCGCTTCAGCCTCAGCCGAAGACGCCGTACTCGGCCTGCAGCACTTCGCCGCTGGAGGTGTCGATCAGCAGCGCATCGGCGCCGACCCGCACCCATTCGAAGCCGACCGGCGGCACCTCGAGGCCGAACAGCCAGTAGTCGGCGAGCAGGTACTGCGACGCGAAGTAGCCGCGCGGCAGGCGGTCGCCGTAGCCCCAGTGGCGGTTCACCCAGCCGGACGGGCGCTGGTACGGCCCGACCCTGTAGGCGCGGGCCGCCTGGAAGTTGTGCTGGTAGGCGGCACGGTCGACGGTCTTCGGACGCGCGTCCCAGCCCTGCGGCGCCGCGGGGCGCTGGTAGCCGCTCGGGCCTGCATGCGGTTCCGCGGGATGGGCGGCCGGACCGTGCGGCGCCGGATGGGCTTCGGCGCGCGGGGCGCCGCCGTGCTCTTCGTGCTCTTGCGCGAAGGCCGTGCCGGCGATCAGGGCTGCCGCGACGAAGGCGAGGCTGTGCTTCAGGCTTGTCATTTCGGTCTCCTCAAGGGCTCGGACGGATGTGTCCGACGAGACGCACGGTACACGGATGAGCTGTCCCGATTGTGAAGAAATGCGGCTGGGCGGAGATGACGCGGCGTTGTCCTACAGTTCATTCGCGCGAGAGAAATCGCAGCACGCTGTCGATTCCCGGCATCGCCAATCGTCGCTCCCATGACGGGCCGTTCGGCCAGACTTCGGAAAGGCACCATGAAGCTGCTTCTCACTTCCGCCGGCGTCAGGAACGCCAGCATCCACGCCGCGCTGCTCGACCTGCTGGGCAAGCCGATCGCCGACTGCAACGCGCTGTGCATCCCCACCGCACATTACGGACACCCGAAGGGGACGCCGGCCGGCGCCTGGCGATTCATCAACGGCCGGTCCGGCTGCCCGATGTGCGAGCTGGGGTGGAAGTCCGTCGGCGTCCTGGAGCTCACCGCGCTGCCCAGCCTCGCCCGGGAGCGTTGGGAGTCCTGGGTCCGGCAGGCGGACGTGCTGCTGGTGGACGGCGGCGACGCGCTGTACCTGTGCCACTGGATGCGGCAGTCGGGGCTCGCGGACCTGCTGCAGACGCTGCCCGGGATGGTCTGGGTGGGCCTCAGCGCCGGCAGCATGGTGATGACGCCGCGGGTCGGCGCGGACTTCGTCGAGATCAAGCCGCCCGTCACCGGGAACGACCTCGCGCTCGGCGTCGTCGACTTCTCGATCTTCCCGCACCTGGACTACCCGGCTTTCCCGGAGAACACGATGGCCTGCGCGGAGAAATGGGCGGCCAGCCTCGAGAATCCTTCCTATGCCATCGACGACGAGACCGCCATCAAGGTGGTCGACGGCAACGCCGAAGTCGTCTCGGAAGGGCACTGGAAATACTTCGGCCGTTGACGACGGGCGGCTCGACGAAGCCGGCGGCCGCGCCCATCGCCGGCGAGGTCAGGTCTTGCATGGATGCAACTGCAAGCCGGCTAGGCGACGTCGCCGGGTTGGCGCGCCGCCCGTTCTTCCCACGCGAAGTCGTGGCGGCCGAGGCCGCTGGCGAATCGGATCGACATACCCCGTGCGGCATGTGGCCGGCGGCGCCGTTTTGTGTCGCATCCGTCGCCGGGCGGAAGGATTGCGACGCGTTTTGTCAGTCCGGGTGACGAGTCTTGGCACTCCGATGTAACGCTTCATTGCAGCGGACGACGTCTCGCGGTGCGATCGTCACCTTTGAAGGCTCGTCGGGCCGGGCACGCATTCTGCGTATCCGACTTCCGATGCGCGCAGACGCGTGCGCTGGAAGATCGATCATGAAAACCCAACGAGATGTCCTCGCGAGCGCGCTCACCGGCGCGGGCGTGCTGCCGCTGCTGTTTCTGCTGGTCGCCTGCGGCGGCGGTTCGGGCGGCGGCAATTCGGCGGCGTCCCCGCCGCCGTCCACGGCGCCGACGCCTTCGCCCACGCCGGCGCCGCCCAGCCCGACGCCTGCGCCGTCGGGCCCCGGGCCCGCGATCGCCACGCAGCCTGCCGACCAGACGGTCTCGCTGGGCCAGCGCGCGTTCTTTGCGGTGTCGGCGCCGTCGGCCACGGGCTTCCAATGGTCCCGCGGCGGCGCGGCGATCGCCGGCGCCACCACCTCGACCTACTTCGCGCCGGCCGCGGTGGCCGCGGATGCCGAGTCGTCGTACACCGTCGCCGTTTCCGACAGCGCGGGAACGACGCAGTCGACGGCTGCCAAGCTGCACCTCAACCCGAACGCCAACGGCGCGCCACCCGACGCCTTCTGGGGCAACATCGCGAGCATCCCGGCGGCGACGCAGGTAATGACGCTGAAGTTCGTCAACCAGACCAACGGCAAGTATCCCGACAGCCAGGTGTTCTGGCAGATCAAGGGAACCTCGGCCTCGGGGGCGACGATCAACGAGCTTCATTCGCTCGCCGAGCAGTCGACCTACGACTCGCCCGGCATCAACTCGACGCGCATGTATTTCTACATCGCGCCCAACGCCGCCGCGGTCGGGCAGACGCCGACCAGCTACTACGACTTCATCGAGTTCAACCTGGGGCGCTCGAACGCCTCGCAGCCCTGGAACTTCAACGGCGACACCACCCGCGTCGATGCCTTCGGCATCAAGCTGGCGATCCGCCTCCAATGCTCGGACGGCACCGACCTCGTCCGCGGCGAGGACTACGGCACCTTCCTCGAGGATCGCTCGATCACGTTCCAGAAATACGTCGCCGAGGTGCCCACGCCGTATCAATCCACCGGCACCCAGCTCGCGCCTTACCGCATCGTCGAACCCGGCACGGCCACCAACTTCCAGGCGGGTGGCACAGACGCGGCGTACTACGACGCCTACATCGACCAGGTGTGGGCGGCCAACGGGATCGACGCCACGATCGTGCCCAAGCCCACCGCCTACCTGAAGTTCGCGGACGGATCCCGGCCCGATCTCGTTGCCGCGGTGGAGCGCCATGTCGCGGAAAAGGCCGGCACCTTCAAGAGCGACGGAACGCTGGTCAACCCGAACTTCTGGGGCACCATGCCCGCCAGTTCGTTCTATCCCGCCGCGCCGGCCAACTACTACGCCAAGTACTGGCACACGCACGGCATCGGCGCCCTGGCCTATGGCTTCTCCTACGACGACGTCGGCGGCTACTCGTCCGACATCGGCTGCAACAATCCCCAGCGCCTGATCGTCGGCATCGGCTGGTAGCGGGTCTCGGCCGGGCAGGAATCGACGGCTGCCATCGTGCGCGACCGGGCAGGCTCGGTTCGCTCGGACTGTCGTCCCCCTCGTTCGGGCTAAGGCAGGAGCCGGCCCGCGTGGCACACTTTGACCCGGGCGGCGAACCATTGCCGCCAACGCCGCGCCGACGCGGCTCACGACCGGGAGATGAGGTTTGGCCAAAGAAAAAGGGGACTCCGGCGCCCCTCCTGGCGATACGCCTGAAAGTATCCTGAAGCTGACCGTCGCGGCCAACCTGATGGCCGCGGGCGCGGCCGGCGCCAAGGCCTACGAGGAGCGCAACGCGCTCCTGGAGTCCAGGCGCAAGGCGCGCGTCTTCTATGACAGGAAGACGGGCACGACGCGTCCCGGATACTCGGCCGAACACCTGCGCAACGACTGCGAGCGCCGGTCGACGGACAGCCACAGCGACTCCCTGAGCCGCACCATCAGGAACGCCACCGGCGTCAGCCGGCCCGTCGGCACCGCGGCCCACCACATCGTCTCCTCGGGGCACCGCGATGCCGAGGTCTCGCGGACGCTGTTGTTCGGATGGGGCATCGGGATCAACGACGCCGACAACGGCGTCTACCTGCCGACCAAGAGCGCGCCCTGTCCCGCCGGAATGGCCGGCGCGACCATCCACGACTTCATCCACACCTATCGCTACCACCTGGCAGTGACCGCCCGTCTTCTCGACGTCGGCGAGACGGACACGCCGGGCGCGCGAACGCAGCTCCGGGCCATGAAGCGCGAGATCCTCGCCGATCAATTTCCTTATCGGAAGCAACTGTGAACGTCTGGGAACTCAGAAGCGGACGGGTCGACGCATTCGCCCCCCTGGTGATGACGACGGCCGATCGTGCTCGCGCGGGCCTGCTCATCGCCGACGGCCGACCCAAGGAATGGAGCCCGCCGCCGGCGGTCGAATTCCTGGTCGAGAAGCGTTCGAAGAAGCAGCTGCCTCGAGCCGACGTGCCGTCGCTCGTCCCGGGCGCCCTGGCGCTCACGGCGAAGGCCAAGGACGCGCTCGGCCCGTTCCTGTCGAGATTCGGCCAGCTGCTCGAACTCGATTGCCAGGACGCGCCGGCCTGGTATTTCAACGTGACGAACATCGTCGACTGCCTCGATCGCGAGTCGTCCGTCCGCCGCGAAGACGGCTCGATCGCCGGCGAGGCCTTCTTCGCCGACAAGGTGCCGTCGGAGGCCTCCGTGTTCAAGGATCCCGCCAGGGCGCGCAGTCGCATCTACGTGAACCGCGCGGCCAAGGAAGCGATCGAGAAGATCGTGGCCGATGCGGGACTGACGGGCCTGGAAATCGGCGCGCCGGGGACGGCGTAGAGGTGCGGCTGGCCCGTTCGCGGGCGGACAGCCGCGGAGTCGCGGCCGACTGCGTTGCCATGCTGCCGCTCGGCGTGGCGGAAGGGTAGAGGCACGGTGACAACCGTCACAGCAGGCCGGCGCTTCGACGCTCTTCGCGACGCCGCGCAGGCATTTTTCGATTGAGGCCGGACGTGGTTCCGCAGGCGGCTAGGAGCGGTCGGTCGCGAACGGCGGCTTTGGAGTAGTTTCCTCCATGCTGAACGCACTCCGTGCAGGATCAAATGGCCCAACCAGGCCTGATCCAGCAGAACCTTCGCCGAGCCGAAGGCTTCGCGCAAGGACGCCGAATGGTCGCGCGTGGCGGCGCATGTCAAATCGCGCGCGCCGTCTATGTTGTGCAGCGGGTGACTACCGTCAACCCGGCTGCGCCCTGCTTCGTTCGTGGAGTGAGGTGCGTGCATCTGCAGTCAGCGCGACGGCACGCATCCAATGAAACTCCCATCGAGGTACCCCATGAACCAATTCAAGCTGAAACTCGCTCTGTCGGTGGCTGCCCTGTCGCTGGCGCCCCTCGTCGCGTCCGCGCAGGTGCTGCCGGGCAAGCATCCCGCGTACCTCCATGCGCTGACCGACCTGCGCACCGCGCGCTGGCTGCTGGAACACCAGGCGGGCGACGTCAAGGTCTATGCCGACGAAGATGTCGCCATCACCGAAGTGGACGCCACGATCAACGACATCAAGCGCGCTTCCATCGATGACGGCAAGGACCTGCACGACCACGAGAACGTCGACGCGCACGAACACGGCAGCCGTCTGCTGCGCTCCATCGAAAGCCTGAAGAAGGCGCGCGCCGACATCTCCGGCGAGGAAGACAACCCGGAAACCCGCGAACTGCGCCATCGGTCGGTCGAGCATCTCGATCACGCTATCCGCGCCGCGGAACACGCGCACGCGGCCTGGCTGAGGGACAACCACAGCTGATCGGTTGCAAACCCCGCGCCGGATCGCATGGCGTGGCCGGCGCCTGGTGCGTTGCCACCGAGCGGACGCGCAAGGGCGCATCTCTCGGAATTCGTCAAGTCGACTTGCGCGCTGCCTTCCGGTGCACGTGGGCGACGTGCGAATGGGACTTCGTTCCTGCATCGAAGCCGCCTCGGGCCAGCCCTTTCATGATGCCGCATTGGTCGGCCGCGCTGACCTCGCGACATTGCTCCCGCAACGCGCGCAGGTCCTTGGACAGTTGACGCAGTTCGCGTATCCGCTGCTCGACGTGCTCTACATGCTCGTCGAGCAGCGCGTTCACTTGGCTGCAGTCCTCATGGCTGCCATCGCGAAAGCGCAGCAGGACCCGGATCTCCTCGTGATTCATATCCAGTGCGCGGCACGCACGCACGAAGCCGAGCCGGTCGACGTGGCTCTTGCCATAGAGGCGGAAGTTGCCCTCCGTTCGCGCCGGCGCCGGCAGCAAGCCTTCGCGCTCGTAGTAGCGGATGGTCTCCACGGGCGTGTTGGTGGCGTTCGACAACTCGCCGATCTTCATGTTCGCGACAGCCTTTCTCCGGCAACTTCAGGTTGGTGAAGGCGCCGGCTTGACTCTGTAGCAGGTACAGATTCGACAATTCTGCCTGCTACGTCGCCAGCGTGCGTACGGACGGCAGGACATTCCTCGAAAAGAGCGTGAGCGCATGAAGAACAACACCCCCCGCCGCGTCGCCAGCCTGCTGCTGTCGGCCGTTCTTTCGACGACTGCGTGGTCCGCGCCTGCAGAGCCCGCGCCGATGTTCGTCATCCAGTCCGGCCGCATCGTCGTCCCAGCCGAGTCGCCGCTGCGCCAGCGTCTTCGCGTGGCGGCAGTTGGCGGGCAGGCAGGCCGACATGTCCTGTCGGTGCCCGCTGTCGTCGAGGCCGACCCCGCGCGCGTTGTCGCGATCGCGCCGCCGCTGACGGGGCGCCTGCTGGCGCTGCATGTCGGGCTGGGTGACACGGTGCGTCGCGGCCAGCCGCTGGCGACGATCAGTTCGCCGGACTTCGGACAGGCGACGGCCGACGCGGAGAAGGCCGCGGATGCACTCGCGCTCGCCGAACGCGCGCTGCAGCGCGCGCGCGGCGTGCAGGCGGTGGGCGCGAACGCCGGCAAGGACATCGAGGCCGCCGAGGCCGCGCAGCGAGACGCAGTTGCCGAGGACAGGCGCGCGCGCGACCGCGTCTCGACGCTGGCCGGTGGCGCGAAGGTCGATCCCAAGACACGCGCGCTGGTCGTGCTGGCGCCGGTCTCCGGCACGGTGACCGCGCTCAATGCCGGCGTCGGTGCCTTCCTCAACGACGCGACGGCGCCGCTGATGGCGGTGTCCGGACTCGACCGTGTATTCGTCACCGCACAGGTGCCGGAGCAGGCCCTGGCCTCGCTGTCGGCTGGCGCGACGGTCGACGTGACGCTCGCCGCCTTCCCTGGCCAGACGCTGCACGGCAAGGCCTTGCGCGCGAGCCCGATCCTGGAGCCCGACACCCGCCGCGCCAAGGTGCGCATCCCCTTCGACAACGCGGATGGCCACCTGCGCCCCAACATGTTCGCGACGGCCGCCTTCGCGACGTCTGAAGCTGGCAGCGTCACGGTGCCGCCATCGGCACTGCTGATGAACAACGACAGCACCACCGTGCTCGTCGAAGTCGCACCGTGGACATTCGTGCGCCGCGTCGTGGAGATCGGCGCCGAGGACGACCAGGCCGTGCGCGTGGTCTCCGGCCTGAAGCGCGGCGACCGCGTCGTCACGAGCGGCGGGGTGCTGCTGAATGATTAACCAGTTCATCGAGCTGTGCTTCCGGCGCCGCCTGCTGGTGTGGGTGCTGACGCTGGGCCTGCTCGCCTACGGCTATTTCTCGTGGACGCAGATGACCATCGAGGCGTACCCGGACATCAGCGACGTCACCGTGCAGGTCACGACGCAGGTGCCGGGCCTCGCGGCCGAGGAGATCGAACAGCAGGTGACCACGCCGCTGGAACGCGCGCTGGCCAACACGCCCGGGCTCGTGGCGATCCGCTCGAGCAGCACGTTCGCGCTGTCGCTCATCACGCTCGTTTTCAAGGACGGCACCGACGACTACTTCGCGCGTCAACGCGTCAACGAGCGCATCGCTCAGGTCACGATGCCCGCGGGCGTGCAGCCTGGCCTCGACCCGGTCTCGAGTCCGGTCGGCGAGATCTACCGCTACACGCTGGAATCGGACACGAAAAACCTGATGGAGCTGTCCGAGATCCAGCGTTGGGTCGTGATGCCCGCGTTCCGGCAGGTGGCCGGCGTCGCCGACGTCAACAACTTCGGTGGCTTCACGAAGGAATTCCAGGTCGAGCTCGATCCGCGCGCTCTCGACCACTACGGCCTCGCGCTCGACGACGTCGTCACCGCGATCAACAACGGGAGCCAGAACGCCGGCGGCGGGCGCATCGCGCGCGGCGAGCAGAGCTATGTCGTGCGCGGCATCGGCCAGGCGCACGGGCTCGACGACCTCGGCGCGATCGCAGTGGCGACGAACGCCGGCGTGCCGGTGCAGTTGCGCGACCTCGGCAAGCTGCAGATCGGGCACCAGGAACGCGAAGGCATCCTCGGCAAGGACGGCAATCCCGACACCATCGAAGGCATCGTGCTGCTGCTGAAGGGCCAGAACCCGTCGAAGGTGCTCGAGGGCGTGCACGCGAAGGTCGACGAGCTGCAGAAGCGGCTCGCGCCGATGGGCGTGAAGATCGTCCCGTACATCGATCGCGACCAGCTCGTGAAGCTCACGGTCGAGAAGGTCACGCACACGGTGCTGGAAGGCGTCGGGCTCGTGTGCGTCGTGCTGATCCTGTTCCTCGGCAGTCCGCGCAGCGCCTTCGTGGCGGCGACCGCGATCCCGCTCGCGCTCGTGGCGGTGTTCATCGCGATGAACCTGCTGCACATGCCGGCCAACCTGTTCTCTCTCGGCGCGATCGACTTCGGCATCATCGTGGACGGCGCGATCGTCGTCACCGAGGCGATGTTGCGTCGGCGCGAGGAGAACCCCGAGCGCGCGCTCGATGGCGACGACGTGCTGGAGACCACGGGCCAGATCGCGCGGCCGATCTTCTTTGCGACACTGATCATCGTCTGCGCCTACTTCCCCCTGTTCGCGTTCGAACGCGCGGAAGGCAAGCTGTTCTCGCCGATGGCGTTCACGGTGGGCTTCGCGCTGTTCGGCGCGCTGCTGGGCTGCATGGCGCTGATTCCCGGACTCGCCTTCGTGGCCCTGCGCAGGCCGCGCAAGGTGTTCCACAACAAGCCGCTCATCTGGCTGACCGAACGGTACCGGCGTGGCCTCGGGTGGCTGCTGCTGCGCGCGCCGATCGTCTATGTCGCCTCCGGGCTGGTGCTGGCGGCCGTCGTGATCCTGGGCTCGACCACCGGCCGCGAATTCTTGCCCGATCTGGACGAAGGCGCGCTCTGGCTGCAGGTGCAACTGCCCACCGGTCTCTCGATGGACAAGGCCAGCGAGATGGCCGGCGAGCTGCGGCGCACGCTGCACGAGTTCCCGGAGGTCTCGTACGTCGTCACGCAACTGGGCCGCAGCGACGATGGCACCGACCCGTGGACACCGTCGCACATGGAAGTGCCGGTCGGCCTCAAGCCCTACGCCGACTGGCCCGACCACGAGTCCAAGGCCGAGTTCGTGCGCCGCCTCAACGCGCGGCTGTTGCAGTTGCCGGGCTTCGACGTCGGCATCAGCCAGCCCATCATCGACGGCGTGAACGACGCGATCGGCGGCGCGCACAGCCCGCTGGTGCTGCGCGTCTACGGCGAGGACATCGCCGACGATCGCCGCGTCGCGCAGCAGGTCGTCGACATCCTGCGCACGATCCGCGGCACCGCGTCGGCCTCGCTGTTCCAGGAGCCGCCGATCCCGCAGCTCGTGGTGAAGATCGACCGCGAGGCGGCC
>FSXQ01000400.1_pt1 | contig 10389 bp, 8 predicted proteins | sample 1638011 | NCBI WGS metagenome assembly FSXQ01 (sample SAMEA3914789, study PRJEB12502) | metagenome | biome: forest; material: soil | place: Canada | collected 2011-07-03 | depth 0.3 m | reverse complement strand
GCGCGTGGTCAGGAACGCGCCGTCGGCGTGGATCGCCATCAGCTTCTTCCAGTCCTCGTACTTGAAGTCGACGATGGCGCTGATGATCTGGATGCCGGCATTGCTGATCAGCACGTCGACGCCGCCGAACTGCGCCACCACCTTGGCGACGCCCGCGTCCACCGCGGCTTCGTCGGTGACGTTCATCTCCACGGCCATGGCCTTGCCACCGCTGGCGTTGATCTCGTCGGCCGTGGCCTGGGCCGCGGCGAGCGACAGGTCGGCGATCACGACCTTGGCGCCTTCCTTGGCGTACTCGAATGCGATCTCCTTGCCGATGCCGCTGGCCGAGCCGGTGATGATGGCGACTTTGTCTTGTAGTTGCATGGGGATCTCCTGGTGCGATGGATGGAAGGGGACGTCAGCGCGCGAGATAGTCGTGCGCGACGGTACCGTAAGGCAGTGTCAGGTCGGCGACGATGTGCACGGTCGACAGGATCTCGAGCACCGGCAGGTCGGCGATCGGGGCGAGTGCGTGGTGGCGCAGGTCGAGGCCGCCGGGCCCGGTCCACGCGCCCTTGACCTCCACCTCGGTGAGGCCGTAGCGCACCAGCTCGCAGATGCGCGGCGTGGCGTCGACGTGCGGGATCACCTTCAGCAGGAACGCCGGCGCCTCCAGCGCGGCCTTGGCCACGGCGTGATCCATGCTGCGGTGCTTGAAGCCCATCGTGCCGGTGGCGATGCGGAACTCGCTGTAGTCGAGCGTGCCCATCAACGTGTCGGTATGCACGCGCAGGTCGGGCTGGCCGAGCTTTTTCGGAAAGCCCCACAGCTCGCGGCCGGCGGCGATCGGCGGATGGTCGTTGAGGAACATCGACAGCACGAAGCCGCCGTGCTCGCCGGCCAGCGTGACCGGGATCACCTGGCCCGACTCGGTGTAGTCGCCGAAGCCGGTGGAATCCGGCATCCGGATGAACTCGAACTTCACCACCGGCTCGGCGAGCTCCAGGGGCGCCGGGATCAGCGCGCGCAGCGTGTCCGGGTCGGTGCGGTACGAGATGATCAGGTACTCGCGGTTCACGAAGCGGTACGGCCCGGGCGGGAATGCCGGGTTGTACAGCGGCATCGCGAAGGCGCGTTGGCGCACCTCGTCTTCGGTCATGTCGGGCTTTCGGCGTGGCTGAACAGGGTTTCTACCAGAGTCCGCTGTCGAGTCCCTGTCCGGGATCAATGCGGCCCACGACCGAGGGGGATCGCGGTGACCGCCTGCAACTGCTCGAAGGCGAGTCCCTCGACCATGTCGACCACCGTCGCGCCCCCGGTCCCGACGTCGATCACGGCCAGGTCGGTGTAGACCCGGCTGACGCAGGCCAGGCCGGTCAGCGGGTAGGTGCAGCGCTCGACCAGCTTGCTCTCGCCACCCTTGGTGAGGTGCTCCATCATCACGAAGGTGCGCTTGGCGCCGATCGCCAGGTCCATCGCGCCGCCGACGGCGGGGATGGCGCCTTCGGCGCCGGTGTGCCAGTTGGCCAGGTCGCCATGCGCCGACACCTGGAACGCGCCCAGCACGCAGATGTCCAGGTGGCCGCCGCGCATCATCGCGAAGCTGTCGGCATGGTGGAAGTACGAGCCGCCGGGCAGCAGGGTGACGGGCTGCTTGCCGGCGTTGGTGAGGTCGTAGTCCTCGTGGCCGGGCATGGGCGCCGGGCCCATGCCGATGATGCCGTTCTCGCTCTGCAGGATCACCTCGCGGCCCGCGGGCAGGTGGTTGGCGATCAGCGTCGGCAGGCCGATGCCCAGGTTGACGACGCTGCCGTCCGCGATGTCTTGGGCCACGCGGGCAGCCATCTGGTCGCGGGTCCAACGGGGAAGGGGAGTGTTCATGTCATGCGGCCTTGAAACCGGCACCGCGCGTGGCGGTGCGAGGGATGAGCACCAGGCGCTGCACGAACAGGCCTTGCGTGACGACGGCCTCGGGATCGAGTGCGCCGAGTTCCACCACCTCGTGCACCGTGGCGATGGTGCATTTGGCGGCCATGGCCATGATCGGGCCGAAGTTGCGCGCGGTCATGCGGTAGGTGAGGTTGCCCCAGCGGTCGCCGCGTTCGGCCTTGATCAGCGCCACGTCGGCGTGGATCGCGTACTCGAGCACCTGCATCCGGCCGCCGATCTCGCGTGTTTCCTTGCCCTCGGCCAGGATGGTGCCGTAGCCGGTGGGCGTGAAGAATGCGCCGATGCCGGCGCCGGCGGCGCGGATGCGCTCGGCGAGGTTGCCTTGCGGCACCAGTTCGAGCTCGATCCGGCCTGCGCGGTACAGGCGGTCGAAATGGTGCGAATCGACCTGGCGCGGGAAGCTGCAGATGATCTTGCGCACGCGGCCCGCCGCGAGCAGCGCGGCCAGGCCGGTGTCGCCGTTGCCGGCGTTGTTGTTGACCACCACGAGGTCGCGCGCGCCCTGGTCCATCAAGGCGGCGATCAGTTCATCGGGCAGGCCGGCGGTGCCGAAGCCGCCGATCATCACCGTCGCGCCGTCCTGGACGTCGGCAAGGGCCGCCGCCGTGCTTTCAACGATCTTGTCGATCATCGTCTTTCCGCCTGTGGTTGAGCTCTTGAATCTAGCAAATGAGCGCTGACCTTGTGCCGCAGTGCGACTCTGTGCCGCGTCAGCGGGTTGACGTAAATTTTAATGCGGCATCACGCTGCCGTTGTGGCCAACCGGCCACGCCCCGCCCCCGGGTCAGCCAGAGCCGCGAGCGTGCGAAATGACCGCCGAATGGCTCGCCAGGTCACTCGCTCGCCGCCGAAATGCAGCACGATCGATACGTCGCGAGGTGTGGGAGCGGGCGCAGGAAGACAAGCGCGCCCGTCCATGTGAGACTACACGACAGCAAGGCGGGCAGGGCCCGCGCCGGATGCACGCAGAGGCGTCCGTGGCAGACAAACGATTCCGGAGACTTTTCAGACCATGCAGATCCGCTCGCCTTCCCGGCTGTTCGCGCTGCTCCTCGTCGGCACCGCCTCCGCGTCGTGGCATTGCGCGCCACATGCCGCAGAAACCGCCCCCGAGCCTCCGCCGTGGCCCGCGCTCAAGGATTCTCCTGTCGCCTTGACCGCCGACCCGGTCCGCCCGCTGCTGATGGGCGCCCTGCGCATCACGCTCGACGGCTCCACGCTGGCCGACACCCGGCTGGCCATCGGCGCCGGCGTCAGCCTGCGCCACGGCAGCGGCACCGAGGCGCTGGACTGGCTCTGCTACACGCTGTCCGGGGCCTCGCCAGCGCAACGGCTGTGGCTCACGTCGAGCGAGCTGTCGCGCGGCCGTATCGACGCCGTCGTCGCCGCCGACCTGGGCAGCGGCGTTCCCGCCAGCGCGCAGTGCCCGGAGCTGCCGGCCAAATTCAAGCCGGTGCGCTTCGACGACGGCTTGTGGCTGGGCGGCTTGAGCGCAGAGCTGCGCAAGTCATTGGGCATACCGGCCAAGGTCGGCGCCCATTTTTCCAGCATGTTCCAGGGCCAGAGCGGCAATTTGACGATGATCAGCTCGACCGTGATCGAGTTCCGCGGCGGGCGTGCCGTGACGCTCTACGTGGCGCACTCTTCCCAGAACTGACCTGGCTGGGTCGGCGTCCTCGACGCCGACATGCAGGCTTTTTCCTTGTCTTTTCGCGCTATCGCCACGTCCCGGGATACGGGATGCTCGCGAAGTCGGTCGGCGGGCGTGTGCGTCGAGTCGTCCGCGCGCGCCCGGATCCACCAGGCCGATTCACGAAGAGACCATGATCCCTTTTGCCCCAGCCAAGCCGGCCCTGCGTTGCGCCACGCCGCGCGGCGCCGTGGCGACGCTGGTCATGGCGGCGTCGGGCTGGCTGATGCCGCCTGTTGCCGCGGCCGACACGCTGCGCATCGCCGCCGCGCGCGCGCCGGTGTCGCTGCCGCTGTACGTGGCGCAGCAACGCGGCTTCTTCGCCGATGAACAACTGGACGTCGTGATCACCGATTGCGTCGGTGGCGCCCGCTGCATGCGCCAGATGCTCGACGACAAGGTCGACCTGGCCACCACGTCGGAGATGCCCGTCGTGCTGCAGGCCTTTACGCATGCCGACGTGGCGATCGTCGCGACGATCGCGCATGCCAGCGACAACCTGAAGCTGATCGCGCGCAAGGCGAGCGGCATCACGCGCGACGAGCAGCTCGGCGGCCGCAAGGTGGGCGTGATCGCCGGCACCGCGGCGCAATACCTGCTCGAAACCCACCTGCTGGCGGTGGGCGTCGATCCGCACCACGTCACGATGGTGCCGCTGCAGGCCGAGGAGACGGTGGCGGCGCTGCAATCCGGACGCATCGACGCCGTCGCCGTATGGGAGCCGTTCGGCTACGCCGCGCTGCACGGCGCCGACGCCGTCGGCCTGCGCCTGCCGTTGAGCGGTGGCTACATCGAGAGCTACGACCTGGTGGGCCGCCGATCGCGTGTCGGCCAACACGACGCCGCGCTGGCTCGGCTGCTGCGCGCGATCGAACGCGCCGAGCAGTTCATCCAGGCCTACCCTGCCGACGCGCAGGCCATCATGCGCGAGCAACTGAAGCTCGACCAGCACTTCGTCGACTGGGTATGGGGCGGCCTCGGCTTCCGGCTGTCGCTCGACCAGGCGCTGCTGACGACGATGGAAGGCGAAATGCGCTGGGCGCAGCGCGAAGGCCACGTCCCCGCGGGGGCGCGGCCGAACGTGTTGACGCTGATCCATTCGGGACCGTTGAAATCCGTCAAGCCGGATGCGGTCGGGACGGGCGGTTAGGTTCCATGCGAATTCGCAACCAGCTCCTCGCTTTTGTCACGGCCTCGGTCTGCACCGGCATCCTCGCCGCGGCGATCGTGTTCGCGGCCGGGCGGCGCGAGGATGCGGCCGGCGACGCGCAGGCGCGCGCGCAGGTGACCGAGCACGAGGTCGCGGGCCTGCTCGCGCTCACGCAGGAGTACGCGCGCTACGCGGAGCCGCGCGCGGCCGAGCAGTGGCGCCTGCGCCATGCGACGATCGTCGCCGCGCTGGCGGACGACCACACGGCGAGCAGCAATCCGGCGCTCGTCGAGCTGCGCGATGTCACGCAGGCGCTGCCCGCCTTGTTCGCCCGGCTCGAGCAATTGCCGGCCGGCGACGACGGCTTCACGGGTCGCCGCAAGGAGGCGCTGGTCGATCAGTTGCTCACCAACACGCAGGCGATGAGCGACTACGCCTATCAGTGGTTCCAGGAATCGGTGGCTCAGCGCCGTGCCGCCGAGAATGAATTCAAGTGGATCGCGTTCTCGGTGCCGTGCGTGATGCTGCTGATGTTGCTGGCGAGCGGTGGCGTCGTGCTGCGCCGCGTGCTGCTGCCGATGCAGCGCCTGGACCAGGCCGCCGCGGCCGTCCGCCGGGGCGACATGACGTTCCGGCTGGACAACACGACGCAGGACGAATTCGGCGACCTGTCGCGCGAGTTCGACGCGATGACCGCGGCATTGATCGCCAGCGACCGGCAGCGCGATCGCTCGGAACAGCAGCTGCGCGACATCACCGACAACCTGCCCGCGCTGGTGGGCTACGTCGATCCCGAACTGCAGTACCGCTTCGCCAACGAGAAGTACCGCGAGTGGCTGGGGCACGATCCGTTCAGCATGGTGGGCCGCCACGTGGCCGAGGTGCTGGGCGAATCGGTCCATGACGAGATGAAGGGCCACCTCGACAAGGCGTTGGCCGGGGAGCGCGTGCAATGGGCTCGCAGCTACAGCCGCGAGGGCGTCGAGCGCCACCTTCAGGTCGAATACATCCCGGACGTCGACGCGACGGGCTTCGTGCGCGGCTGCTACACGCTGGCGGTGGACATCACCGAACGCCGCGCGGCCGAGATCGAGATGACGCGCAGCGAGCAGCGCATGGCCGACCTCACCAACGCGATTCCCGCGATGGTGGGCTATTTCGACATGGACGAGACCTGCCTGTTCGCGAACGACGCCGGGCTGCGCTCGCTGGGCGTCAGCCGTGCCGACATCCCCGGCTTGAGCATGCGCGCCGCGCTCGGCGAGACGATCTATGCGCAACACGCGCCCTATGTGCGCGAGGCGCTGCAAGGCCGGCGCGCGCGCCTCGAGGGCAAGGTGGCCTTTGCCGGACGCGAGGCGCATTTCCAGGCCCACCTGATTCCCGACCGCAGCGACGGCGGTGCGCAGCGTGGCTACTACCTGATGACCTTCGACATCACCGCGTTGAAGGAAGCCGAGACGCGGCGCGTGCAGGTCGAGGGCCAGTTGCGCGCGATCACCGACAACCTGCCGGTGGCCATCACCTACCTCGACGCGGAGCAGCGCTATCGCTTCATCAACCGCACGGGCCTGGAGTGGTTGTGCCGCCCCGCCGAAGAGGTCATCGGTCAGCGCATCGGCGACAGCCTGCGGCCCATCGCCTACGAACTCCAGCGTGAGAGCATCGAGCAGGCCCTCGCCGGCCGGCGGGTCACGTTCGAGGCCGAATCCGTCACTGACGACGGCGCGCGCATCCTGCACTACGCCTACATCCCCGACATCGAATCCGACGGCCGCGTCGTCGGCCTGTACGGGCTGGCCACCGACGTGTCGGCGCTGAAGAAGGTGGAACGCCAGCTGAGCCTGCTGGTGCGCTCGGACGCGCTCACCGGCCTGGCCAACCGCTACCAGTTCAACGAGGCGATGCCGCTCGCGCTGTCGCGTGCGCGGCGTGCCCTGTCCGGCCTCGCGCTGATGTACCTGGACATCGATCACTTCAAGCGCATCAACGACAGCCTGGGCCATGCGGCCGGCGACGAGGTGCTCAAAGCCTTCGCGCAGCGCCTGCGCAAGAGCGTACGCGTCACCGACACCGTGGCGCGCCTGGGCGGTGACGAGTTCGTCATCATCCTGGAAGGCCTCAACAACGAGGAAGAACCGCAGGCCCTGGCGCGCAAGATCGTCGCCAACGTCACGCGCCCGCTCGAGGTCGAAGGCCGGACGCTGACGATGACCACCAGCATCGGCATCGCGTTCCGCCGCAAGATCGTTGCGGCCGACGCGGCCACGGTCGAGGCCATGATCGGCCGCGCCGATGCAGCGCTCTATGCCGCCAAGGCCGCCGGCCGCAACGCCTGGCGCTTGATGGTCGACGACGAGCTGGTGGCCGAGAAGGGCCTCGCATGAGTGCCCACGCGCCCGCGCGCTCGCGCCTGGCCGCTACGCGGCGAGCCCTTGTCGGCGCGGCATGGGCCCTGGCGTGGATGCTCGTCTGGGGCAGTGCGCTGCTGGTGTTCGCGCATCGGGCGCAGGCGGCGCCGCTGACCTTGGCGGTGTCCTCGGGCCCGGTGTCGCTGCCGATCTACGTGGCCGAGTCGCTGGACCTGCGGCTGCGTGAATGCGCCAGCGGGCGCGAGTGCTACCAGTGGCTCGCCGACGGCAGCGTGGATGTGGCGACGGCCGCCGAACTGATCGTCGCGACAGGCAGCACCGCGAATCGCGACCTGCAGATCTTCGCCACGATCGACGCCTCGTCGACCCAGATCAGGCTGGTGGCGCGCCGCAGCGCGAAGATCGCCGAGGCGCCGCAGATCCAGGGCAAGCGCATCGGCACGGTGGCGGGCAGTTCGGCGCAGTACTTCCTTGACAACTGGCTGGTGTTCAACGACATCGATCCGGACAGCGTGATCATCGTCGCGCTGGCGCCCGGCAAGCTGGTGAACGCGCTCGAGGCCCGCAGCGTCGACGCCATCGCGATCTGGGAGCCGCTCGCGTCGACCGCGGCGCTGGCACTCGGCGGCGACGCCGTCACTTTCGTGAGCCCGCGCGTGTACACGCAGCACTTCAACCTGGTGAGTGCGCATCCCACGCTCGAACGGCGTGACGCCGACATCGCACGCCTGCTGCGCGCCCTCATCCGCGCCCAGAACTTCATCCACGCCGAACCCGCGGCGGCGCGCGCGCTGCTGGCCGAACGCCTGCACTTGCCGACCGTGCTGGCGGCCGCCATCATGGAGAACCAGGACTACCGCGTACGGCTCGACCAGTCCCTGGTGACCACCATGCAGAGCGAGGCGCGCTGGACCTTGCGCAACGGCGGCGCCCGCGGCGCCATCGACGTGTTGCGGGCCATCGACCCGGCGCCGCTGCATCGCATCGACGCCGCGACCGTGGGGCTTGTCCAGTGAACCGACCGACGCCCGTCGACGAAGCCAGGCGGCTGGCGGCGCTGCACGAGCTGGGCGTGCTCGACAGCCTGCCCGAGCCGGTGTTCGACACGATCACGCGTACCGCCGCGCAGTTGTGCGGCGTGCCGATCGCGTTGATCTCGCTGATCGATGCGCAGCGCCAATGGTTCAAGGCCAACGTGGGCCTGCCAGGCGTCGACGAGACGCCGCGCGACGTGGCCTTCTGCGACCACGCCATTCGCGATGCGGCCTTGTTCGAGGTGGCTGACGCGACGCTCGACGCCCGCTTCGCGGCCAATCCGCTCGTCACCGGCGACCCCGGCATCCGCTTCTACGCCGGCGCTCCCATCGTGCTGGCCGGCGGCGAGCGCATCGGCACGGTGTGCGTGATCGACCGGGCGCCGCGCCACCTGGACGAGCGCCAGCGCACGATGCTGCAAAGCCTGGCTGCCATCGTCGGTGCGCTGCTGACGCAGCGGCGCCAACTGCTCTCCGCCACCAGCCGGCTGGCCGAGAGCGAGTCGCGCGTGCGCCGCCTGTACGAGGCCACGCCCGCGATCCTGCACTCGATCGGGCCGGACGGCCGCCTCCTCGACGTGAGCGACCGCTGGCTCGCGTTGATGGGCTACGAACGCCACGAAGTGATCGGCCGTCTCTCGTCGGACTTCCTCACGCCCGCGTCGCAGGCGTACGCGCGTGATGTCGTGTTGCCGGCGTTCTTCCGCGACGGGCGCTGCGACCGCATCGAGTACCAGTTCGTGCGGCGCGACGGCGCGGCGATCGACGTGCTGCTGTCGGCCCTGCTGGAGCGCGACGACAACGGCTCCGCCGCGCGCTCGCTGGCAGTGCTCGAGGACGTGACCGCGACGAGACTGCTGCAAGCGGAGCTCGGCCGCACGCATGCGCACCTCGACGCGGTGGTCGACAACACGCCCGCGTTGGTCGGCTACTGGGATCGCGACACCGTCACGCGGTTCGTGAACCGCGACTTCCAGGCCGCCGTGGGGCTGCCCACCGATCGCCTGATCGGCCAACCGTTGCGGGAGATCTTCTCGAAGATCGACGCCGTGGGTTACGCCACGCTGCAGCCGTGCATCGAGGCCGTGCTCGGCGGCCGGCGCCAGGAGTTCGAGTGGGCGATGCTCACCACGTCGGGCCTGCGCCAGCTGCGCGTGACGCTGGTGCCGGCCCAGCCGTTCGAGGGACATGCGGACGGCTTCTACGGCACGTGGATCGACATCACCGGCATGAAGTCGCTCGAACTGCGCCAACGCAACAGCGAGCAACGCTACCGGCTGCTGTTCGATCACCTCTCCAGCGGCCACGCGCTGCACACGATCGAAGTGGACGAGGCCGGCACGCCGGTGAACTACCGCTTCCTGGCGATGAACGGGGCCTTCAGCGAGATGCTGGGCATCGACGCGTCGATGGCCGTGGGCTCGCGCGTGACCGACGTGTTCCCGGAGATCGCCAACGACCCCGCCGACTGGATCGGCCGCTTCGGCCGCGTGGCGCTCACCGGCGAGCCGACGCGCTTCGAGCAGCGCGCGGCGTCGGGGCGCTGGTGGGACATCGTGGCCTATCGGCCGGCGCAGGGACAGTTCGCGGTCATTGCGCAGGAGATCTCCGAGCGCAAGCGGCTGGAATTCGAGGTCGCCGAGCTCCGGGCCAGCCTGGCAGCGCGCTGAGTCGCTCCCACGCTGGCGCCAGGCGTTTCACGCGACGTCGGCCGCTGTTCCCGCCCGCGCGATGAGGTCCAACAGTTCCGACACTTCGGCGGGCTTGACCAGGTGGGCGGTGAAGCCATGCGCGCGCGATCGTTCGCGATCGCGTTCCTGGCCATAGCCGGACAAGGCGATCAGCGTCAGCGGCGCATCGCCCAGGCGCGCGCGCACCTCGAGTGCCAGCTGGTAGCCGTCCATCGCTGGCAGCCCGATGTCCAGCACGGCGACCTCCGGCCTGAAGACATCGGCGAGCGCGAGCGCCTGCTCGGGGCTGTAGGCGATTTCGACGACGTGGCCCGCGGCGCGTGCCAATGCCCCCATCATGTCGGCCGCGTCCACGTTGTCGTCGACCAACAGCACGCGTCGCGCGGGACCGCCAGTGCCGGGCAGGGCGCCGTGACGACGGGGCGCGGGGGCATCGGTGATGTCGCCCGGCGCCAGAGCCGGCAACCAGACGGTGAATCGGCTGCCGTAGCCTTCTCCGGCGCTCGACGCACGGATGCGG
>FSXQ01003904.1_pt1 | contig 10395 bp, 10 predicted proteins | sample 1638011 | NCBI WGS metagenome assembly FSXQ01 (sample SAMEA3914789, study PRJEB12502) | metagenome | biome: forest; material: soil | place: Canada | collected 2011-07-03 | depth 0.3 m | reverse complement strand
GCCAAGCCGCTGTCGCGGGAAGCGCTCGCGACGATGGTGCTGAAGTGGACGCGCCCGTCGGACGGCGTCCGCTGAACGCCCTGGTCAGCCGCGCGGCCTTGATTTCGGCGCACCGGGTGCGCCGGGCCGCGTTCAGCTCGACGCGGGCACGTCGCGATGGCGCTCGAACAGCAGCCGGTCGAACCACCTCCCGCCCAGCTCGAAACTGCGCCGCGAGTGCCCGAACTGCCGGAAGCCATTGCGTTCCAGCACGCGCACCGACCCCTTGTTCTCGGGCCGGGCGACCGCCTCGATGCGCGCCAGCCCGTGCGCGCCGAAGGCTTGCGCGAGGCACAGCGCCACGGCCTGCGAGGCGATGCCGCGGCCCCCGTCGTGCTCGCCGATGCGATAGCCGAGATCGGCGCATTGGAAGTGCGCACGCCGGACAGCGGTGAGGTTCACGCGGCCGACGAGGCGCTCGTCTTCGACGACCAGGTACTGGAACGCCTGGTCGCTCGCCCGCGCGGCCTCGGCCGCGGCGATCGCGGCGGCGACGCCCTGCTCGCTGTAGAACGTCGGATCCCGGGCATTGATCCAGCGCTCGAAATACGCGCGGTGCGCCAGCTCGAACCGCAACAGCGCGGCGGCGTCGCCGGCCGCCAGTGGCCGGATGCGCAGCGTGGCCAGGCCGCTCAAGCCGCGGGGCCGAACCGGCCCGCCTTCGCGTGCTCGACGAGCTGGTCCAGCGCCTTGCCCCAGCCCGCGTGGAACCCCATCTGCTCGTGCGCCTGGCGCGCCGGCGCGTCGCCATGGCGCACCAGCGCGGTGTACTTCGTGCCGCCAGCGGCGTCCTCCATCGCGATGACCGCCGTCATCAGGAACGGATGCGCGGCGGCCACGTCCTTGGCCAGGGGCCGGAAGCCCGGCCCCAGCGCGCCCGTCCAGACCAGCAACTCGCGGTCGATGACCTGCAGGAAGCAGCCGCTGTTGGTGAAGCCCGGGCCCTCGGGTCCCTGCATCGTCGTCTGGAAAAGGCCACCCGGCTGCAGGTCGATCTTGCAGTCGGTGGTCTTCCACGGCAGCGGGCAGAACCACTTCACCAGGTGCTCGGGCCGCGTCCAGGCGGCCCAGACGAGATCGCGCGGCACGTCGACGACACGCTCGAGCACCAGGTCGAGTGCGGGATCTGCGATCAGCTGGGAACGGGGCATCGTCGGCTCCAATGTCAGGCGCTTTGAAACAAGCGGCCAGTCTACCGTCTGGCCGCCGCCTCGCGTCCGCGCGCGACGCCCGGGCGCGAGACGCGCGCACACTGGCGCCGGCGAACTTCGGCATACTGCGCCCGAACTTCCTCGAGGATCCATCGTGGCCAATCCCTTCACCGCCGGCGCCATCGTCTACGCCAAGGACATCCGGCGCCTCGCCCAGTTCTACGCCGCCGTCGCGGACCTGGAGATCGTCCACGAGGTCGCCGACCACGCGGTGCTCGAGTCCGAGACGTACGAGCTGGTGGTCGTCGCGATCCCCGCCGCCATCGCGGCACGCATCGTCATCGCCGTGCCGCCGGTGCGGCGCGAGAACACCGCGCTCAAGCTGAGCTTCCTGGTCGACAGCCTCGCCGATGCCCGCGTCGCCGCCAAGGAAGCGGGCGGCGACCTCGATCCGCCGGCCAAGGAGTGGGATTTCCAGGGGATGCGCGTGTGCGACGGCTGCGACCCCGAAGGCAACATGATCCAGGTGCGCGAGGCGACGCCGGACGACGCGGAGTGAAGGCTGGGCATGCGCCAGGCCGGCTACCATCGCGGCCTCACGACCCGCCGCGGCTCAAGACGGCGCCATAGACAAAAGGACATCCCATGAACATCCACCTCGGCCTGACCCCCATCATCTCCATTCTTGCCGGCATCCTGATCCTCATGATGCCCAAGCTGCTCAACTACATCGTCGCGTTCTACCTGATCGTGATCGGACTGATCGGGATCCTGGGCGTTCATCAACTGCACCTGGGGTGAGCGGACGCCGCGATCCACCCGGACGCCAGCGACGACGCGCAACCGGACCTCGCCCTTGAACATCTCACCAGAGTCACCCGATCAACCTGAGGTGATCGCCTTGATCGCCGAGCTGGACGCCTACCAGGACGCTCTCTACCCGCCGGAAAGCAGGCATGCCCTCGACCTGGAGTCATTGAAGCAAGCCAACGTCCTGTTCTTCGTCGCACGCGACGGCGCGAGACAGGCCGTGGGCTGCGGGGCGGTGGTGCTCAATGCCGCCTACGGCGAGATCAAGCGCATGTATGTCACCCCCGGTTGTCGGGGCCAGGGCGTCGCCCGCGGGCTTCTGAGCGCGCTGGAATCCGCATCCGCCCTGGCTGGTTGCAAGCTGCTCAAGCTTGAATCGGGGCCCTATCAGCCCGAGGCGCTCGGCCTCTATGCTGCACTCGGCTACGAGCGACGCGGGCCGTACGGCGACTATGCCGACGATCCGCTGAGCGTGTTCATGCAGAAGGTTCTCCCGGCCTGAGGGGGCGTTCCCGCCTTGGAGGGGTGTGCTCGGTCGCACGCGTTCCACACTTCCAGGTGCCGTTCTGTCAAACTTGATCCCGAGGCCAATTCACGGGTGCGGGGCCAGTCGTCTTCGTCACACGTCGACGGATGGAATCCACCTCCAAATGCGAGGATCGCATCTTGGCGAACAGTCACCAGAAGTTCATCGCCCGCAATCGCGCCGCACGGGTTCAGATCGAGTACGAGGTCGAGCTCTACGGCGCCCTGAAGAAGATCCAGCACCCTTTCGTCATGGGGGTGCTCGCCGATCTCTCGGGGCGATCGGAAGAGGCGCTGCCCGCCGTTGCCGACCGCAAGTTGCTCGACATCGACATCGACAACTTCGAAAGCAGGATGGCGGCGATCCGCCCGCGCGTCGTCTTTGGCGTGCCCGATACCCTCCGCGGCGAAGGCGAACTGGCGGTGGACATCACCTTCGGCAGCATGGACGACTTCGCGCCCGCGGCCGTGGCGCGAAAGGTGGGTCCGTTGGCGGATCTGCTCGCTGCACGCCAGCAGTTGATCACGCTGCTGTCCTACATGGACGGCAAGTCCGGCGCCGAGGACCTGATCTCGACAGTCCTTCGCGACGAGCGCGGCACGGCGGACTTCGCGCACCTGATCGAGAGGGAGTTTCGACCCCGGACCCCCGATGCCAGGCTCGCGCTGGAAGAGTCCGTTCGCACGCTCGTGCGGCAGGCGCATGCGCACCAGCACCTGCTTCAGGACGATGCGATGACGTCGATTGGCGACATCGTCGCGGCACTTGACCGAAAGCTCTCGCTGCAACTCGACACGATCATGCATCACGCGGACTTCCTGACGCTGGAAGGCGCGTGGCGGGGACTGCACTACCTCGTCAACAACACCGAGACGGACGAGATGCTCAAGATCCGTTTCATGGACATCTCGAAGGCCGATCTCGGCAAGACGCTGCGGCGTCACCAGGGCACGGCGTGGACCCAGAGCCCGCTGTTCAAGCGGTTCTACGAGGACGAGTACAGTGAGTTCGGGGGCGAACCCTATGGCTGCATCGTGGGCGACTATTGTTTCGACCATGCACCCGCGGACGTGGAGCTGATCGCAGAGATGGCGAAGACCTGTGCCGCGGCGCATACCCCGTTCATTGCAGGAGCCTCGTCCAGCCTGCTGCAACTCGCTTCGTGGCAGGAGTTCAGCGGCGCGGCACGCTTGACGGAGGGGCTTGCCACTTCCGAATACGCGGCATGGCGCGGCCTGCGCGAATCGGACGAGTCCCGCTATGTCGGACTCGCCATGCCCCGGTTCCTTGCCCGCGCCCCGTACGGCGCCGCGACGATTCCGGTTGACGATTTCGGCTACGAGGAGGACACCGGCGACGGCGACCAGGGCAAGTACGCCTGGTGCAACGCGGCCTATGCGATGGCAGTGAACATCACGCGCGCATTCAAGCTCTACGGATGGTGCGCCAGGATACGCGGCGTCGAGTCGGGCGGCGCCGTCGAGGGCTTGCCAACGCACCGGTTCCCGACCGACGCCGGCGGCTTCGACATGAAGTGCCCGGTGGAGATCGCGATCAGCGACCGCGGCGAAGCCGAGCTCGCCGCAAGCGGCCTCATGCCGCTCCTGCACCGCGCGGACTCGGATTTCGCCGCCTTCATCGGCGCGTGCTCGCTGCGGAAGCCTTTCGAGCACGACAATCCCGACGCCAATGCAAACGCCGCCCTCGCGGCCAGGCTGCCCTACCTCTTCGCGTGCTGCCGCTTCGCGCAGTACATGAAATGCATGGTCCGCGACCAGGTCGGAACGTTCAAGGCACGTGCGGACATCGAACAGTGGCTGCAGCGATGGATCGACAACTACCGCGACGCGGACCCCGCCCATTCGTCGGAGACGACCCGGGCGCAGAAGCCTCTCGCCGCGGCGGAAGTGCACGTCGAGGAAGTGGAGGGCAATCCGGGCTACTACGCGGGGCGTTTCTTCCTTCGTCCTCACTATCAGTTGGAGGGCCTCACCGTGTCGATGCGCATCGTTTCGAGGCTGCCGTCGCTCAAGGCGGCGGCCTAGTGACGTGACTAGGCAATTCGTTGAAGAATTCGGCGTCGGCTCTTCTTCGATCACGACCTGTTCAACGAATTTCCAAATCACGACACCAGCGCTGCAATGACCAAATCTGGCGCGTTCATCTCCTACGCGCGCGCCGACGGCGAGCGGTTCGCGGCGTCGCTGCGCGAGCGCATGGCACGAGAGGCTCCCGACGTTCGCGTGTGGCAGGACCGTCCCGAGATCGAGGGCGGCGTCGGCTGGTGGCGGCAGATCGAGGAGGCCCTGGAGCGGGTGGAGTTCCTCGTGATCGTGATGACACCGGAGGTGCTCTCGTCGGAGCTCACCCGCAAGGAGTGGCGCACCGCACGCCAGAGCGGGATATGCGTCTTTCCGGTGAAAGGCCCGGGCTTCTCCTTCGAGGATCCGCGCCTGCCCCGGTGGATGCACCGTGCCCACATCTACGACCTGGACGTCCAGTGGGACACATTCGTCGCGCACCTGCGCCGCGGGTGCCAGGCCACGCGGGTGCCGTTCATGGCGCCACCGCTTCCGGCCGGCTTCGTGAGTCGCCCGCGCGAATTCGAAGCCTTGCGCTCGTTGGTCCTGGATGCGCGCACAGGCGACACGATCGCGATCACGACGGCTCTCGCCGGCGCGGGCGGATTCGGCAAGACGACGCTGGGCGCCGCGCTGTGTCATGACGACGATGTCGTCGCCGCGTTCGATGACGGCGTCCTCTGGGCAACGCTCGGCCAGAGTCCGAACGTCCAAGGCGAGCTGACCCGGCTCTACGCCGCCCTGACCGGCGAGCGCCCGGGCTTCGTCAGCATCGAGGATGCGGCGCAGGCACTCGCCGAAAAGCTGGAGCACAAGCGCTGCCTGATCGTCGTCGACGATGCGTGGGATGTCGCGCACTTGAGGCCTTTCCTGCGCGGCGGACCCGATTGCGCACGGCTCGTCACCACGCGCCAGGCGCAAGTGGCCGCCGAAGGCCAGCGCATCATGGTCGACGAGATGACCAGCCAGGAAGCGATGTCGCTGCTCGTCGCCCGGCTCGGATCGGCCCCGGCGGATCTCCAGCCCTTCCGCAAGCTCGCGCAACGGCTCGGCGCGTGGCCGCTGCTGCTTCGAATGGCCGGCGCCGCGCTGCGCCAGCGCATCGACCGTGGCGACTCCCTGGAGGGGGCCCTGCGATACGTGGAGAGGGCGCTCGAGAAGCGCGGCGTCACTGCATTCGACCGTGAGCGCTCCGCGGATCGCCACGAGGCCGTGGCGTCCACGCTGGGCATGAGCATGGACCTGCTGGAGCCCGTCGACCGGGCCCGCTGTACGGAGCTCGCCATATTCCCCGAGGACGTCGCGATTCCCTCCGCCGTGCTGGCCGAGCTGTGGGGACTCGACGACCTCGATGCGGAGGATGCGCTCTCGCGGCTGCATGATGCCTCGCTGCTGGAATTCGATCTCGGCGCGGGCGATGTGCGCATCCATGACGTGATGCGTGAATGCTTCGCAAGCCTGCTTGGAGACGACGCGGCGGCCACGCATGCCCGCCTGCTCGGCGCGTGGCCCGATGTCCGCCTTCTTCCGCATCGGCATGCCTGGCGCTGGCTCGGTCATCACCTGATGGGGGCGGGCCGAAGCGCGGAGCTGCGAGCGCTGCTTCTCGACTTCGACTGGATCCGGCGCAAGCTCGCCGCGACCGACATCTACTCCTTGCTCGCCGACTTTGCCTGTCTGCCGGACGACCCGGCGCTGCAGGTGTTGCACAACGTCCTGCGGCTTTCATCGCACGTGCTCGCCAAGGACAAATCTCAACTCGCGGCGCAGCTCATGGGCCGCCTGGCGGACCCGGAGCGCGATCTCGGGATGACGTTCCGAAAGTACCTTCCGGTGGCGCAAGGCGAATGGCTTCGCCCGATCACGCCGAGCCTGGTCGGTCCCGGCGGCGCGCTCGTGCGGACCCTCGAGAGCCCCGGCATTCCCAGCTCGATCGCGGTGACGCCCGACGGGCAGTGGATCGTGTCCAGTTCCGTCGATGGCACGCTTGCCGTGTGGGAGCTTGCAAGCGGGACGCTGGTGCGCACCCTGCGAACAGGGGACGCCAATGACGAATCGATCGTTCGTGCCGCGGGGGGCCCGGGATCGACCTTCGTGATGATGCCGGACGGACGCGTGTTGCTCGCCGGCGGCCGGGGCCTGGCCCTCTGGGATCCCGCGGACGATACCCCGCCACGCATGCTCGCCAAGGTCAAGGATGCCGTTGGCAGCATCGCTGTCTCGAGCAACGGACGACAGGCGCTGCTCGGCTCGAGAAAAGGCGTCCTGACGCTTTTCGACATCGAAAGCGGCGAATCCCTGGCGCAGCTCGTGGCGCAGCGGCTGGACACCGATTCCGGCGAGACGGTCGAGCAACAGGTGGCGCATCGGCTCGGCATCGCTGCCGTGGCGATCAGTGGTGATGGTCGCCTTGGCCTGACAGGAAGCTACGACAAGACATTGCGCGTCTGGGATCTCCAGAACGGTTCCCTCGTGGACACGCTCTATCCGCCGCACGAAGGCGTCGTCTATGCGGTTGCCACGGCACGCAACCAACCCGTGGCCGCGAGCGCCAGCGGGGATGAAACCATCCGGGTATGGGACCTGGTCACGCAGACCAGCCGCGCGACCCTGACCGGTCACAGTCACCGGGTCTACGACGTCGCATTGTCGAGCGACGGCGCGACCGCGCTTTCCGCATCGCACGATCGGACGGTCAAACTGTGGGAAGTGTCCTCCGGGAGAACGCTCGCGACATTGCAGGGACATTCGGACGCGGTTCTCGCCGTCGCGTTCGTGCCCGGCGAACGATCCGCGGTATCGGCCGCGAAAGACGGAACGATCCGCATCTGGCAGCTCGAGGCGGGCGACACGCGCGCCACCACACAGGCGCACGAGGGGTGGATCCAGGCGGTTGCGCTGGCGCCGGATGGGCGCCTCGCGATCACCGCGGGCCAGGACCACCGATTGTGCGTATGGGATACCGCCAATGCCCGGGTGCGCCAGGTACTGAAAGGCCACCACGATGCCGTGAGCGCCATCGCACTGCATCCCACGAAGGGCCTGGCCGTGTCAGGATCGTATGACCGTCGCGTGGTGGTATGGGATCTCGCCGAGGAGCAGCCGGTGCTGGTCCTCAAGGGGCATGCCGATGGCATCAGCGCGCTGACAATCAGCCCGGACGGCAGCAAGGTGCTTTCGGCTTCCACCGATGGCGACGTCATCCTCTGGGATATCGAGCACGGCCGAATCCTCAGGCGCTGGGACGCGCACCGCCGGGGCATCACGTTCCTGGCCACCCTTCCGGACTGGCAGACCGCACTGACGGGATCGATGGATGGCACGATCAAACAATGGGACCTCGCCACGGGCTCGTGCCTGCAGACGCTTCGCGCCCACCTGGACGGCGTGACAGCCGGCGCGGTCTCCCCCCGCGGCGACTATTTCCTTTCGGGCGGCCTGGATGGGACGCTCAGGCTCTGGAGCTTGCCATCTTGCGAGGTCGTGCGAACCGTCCAGGGGCACGCGGGGAAAGTGCGCTCGCTCTGCTTCGGGGCAAACGGCGCCTTCGCCTTCTCCAGTTCGTACGACCGCTACCTGAAGGCTTGGGCAATCCCCGCCCTGGAGTCGAGCACGGCATTCGCGGCGGATTCGGCAATCGCCGCTGTTGCCGTGAGCGAGACGGGGGACATCGTCGTCGCGGGGGACGCGCAAGGCTGCGCGCACTTTCTCCGCTTCGACGGAAGCCTGCCTCCGCTAGCGCCGGACGGAGCGGGGTACTAGCTGCCGCCGGCCTTCTTCACGTTGGCGAAGCCCTGCGTCTTCAGGATCGCCAGCACACGATCGCGGTGATCGCCTTGCAGCTCGACGACCCCGTCCTTGGCCGTGCCGCCGACGCCGCACGCGGCCTTCAACTTCTTGCCAAGCGCCGTGAGTTCCGGCTCCGCCAGGCCCAGCCCGCGCACGACGGTGACGCCCTTGCCGCCGCGGCCCTTGGTCTCGAAAAACAGGCGCACGACGCCGTCGGTGGGCGGCGCCATCGCCTTCTTGCAGACGCACTGCGCCACCGGCTGGCGGCACGCGGGACACATGCGGCCCGCCTCGGTCGAGTAGACCAGGCCGCCGTTCGGGTTCACGGGTTTCATGCGCACATTGGAACCGATCCGGTGACGCGCGCGACTTTCGCGGGATGTGAAAAAATCTCGGGATGACGCTTCCGACCCCTGCCCTGCGCACCTTGACCCCTCTCCTGGCCGCCGCCCTCGCGCTGGCCGCCACGTCGGCCGCCCATGCCGTCGCACCGCTGGTGCAGCACGACGTGGTGTTGCTGCAAAAAGGCGAGATCATCGAACAGCGGGTCGACGGCGGCGCCGATGCGATGGCGGCCTACCTGAAGACGCTGGGGGCGGCCGAGACCGAGACCATGCGAGCGAACGCGGCGCAGATCCCGTCGGCGGGCTTCATCGTCGTGGCGGTGCGGCCGGGCAACCAGACGCGAACCTGGTTCGACTTCAAGCCGGCGCTGGCCGACGCCACGATGGCGGCGTTGCGTCACACCGTCGAGACCACGCCAACGGTGACGGTCAGGAGCGGCGAGATCATCTTCGCGTTGCGCGTGAGCGTGTGGAGCGACAAGCCGCCCAAGGCCTATGCACCGGCGCCGCAGGAGTGGAAGGACGCCACCAAGGACATGAACCCGAAGCCGGACGTGGACACGCTGGTCGACAAGGTCTGGCCGCGCTGAGCGCCGCGCACGCGTGGGCGTTCCGCGCGAGCGCGCACCATCAGGCTTCGACGCACGTCGAAACGTGGGCAATTGCTTCGCACTATCCTGGGCTCCTCGCCCACTGACGACCCGCCCATGAACCCCTCCCCTGCCTCGGTCGCCGCCCGCCGCCGCGCCTTCCGCGACCTGCACGCCACCGGCTGCTTCGTGATTCCGAACCCATGGGACGCCGGCAGCGCGCGCTATCTCGCGTCGCTGGGCTTCAAGGCGCTGGCAAGCACCAGCTCGGGCTTCGCGTGGTCGCACGCGCACGCCGACGGCGCGATGCCGCGCGACGCCGTGCTGGCCCATCTGCGCGAGATCGTCGCCGCCACCGACCTGCCGGTGAACGCCGACTTCGAGAGCGGCTACGGGGCCGATGCATCCGCGGTGGCCGAGAGCGTGCGGCTGGCCGTGGCCACCGGGGTGGCCGGCCTGTCGATCGAGGATTCGACCGGCGATCCCGACCACCCGATCCACGACCTCGCGACGGCCGTCGCGCGCCTGCGCGCCGCGCGCGAGGCCATCGCCGCCAGCGGCGGCGACACGCTGCTGGTGGGCCGCGCCGAGAACTACCTGCACGGTCGGCCCGACCTGGCGGACACCATCGCGCGATTGCGCGCCTACGCCGAGGCCGGCGCCGACTGCCTGTACGCGCCGGGCCTGCGCACGCGCGACGACATCGCCGCCGTGGTGGCCGCCGTCGCGCCCAAGCCGGTCAACCTGCTGGTAGGCGGTACCAGCGAGTTCACGCTGGCCGAGATTGCCGCACTGGGCGTGCGCCGCGTCAGCGTGGGCGGAGGGCTGGCGCGCAGCGCATGGGGTGGCTTCATGCGCGCCGCGAAGGCGCTCGCGGATGACGGCGTGTTCGACGGCTTCGCCGGCGCGGCGTCCGGTGCCGAACTCAACGCCTTGTTTCGCGCGCCCGGAGACCGCTGAGCCGACCTACCGACTCACATCGCTTCGCCGGTTCGCCGGTCCGCCGCCCGCGGCGGCCCACCCCGCGGCCGACGGCCAGCCGCCGTAGTCGCGCAACGCGGGCGT
>FSXQ01000799.1_pt1 | contig 10411 bp, 10 predicted proteins | sample 1638011 | NCBI WGS metagenome assembly FSXQ01 (sample SAMEA3914789, study PRJEB12502) | metagenome | biome: forest; material: soil | place: Canada | collected 2011-07-03 | depth 0.3 m | reverse complement strand
TTCCTTCAGGTCGTTCGGGATCGCCATCGCGCCGGCGACCACGTTGAACAGGATGTACCACTGCGTGCCCATCGCGATCAACAGGATGCTGCCCCAGTTCATCGAGATGTTCGCAGCGACGAACCAGCCGACCACCAGCGGGAAGGTCATGTTCACCGGGAACGAGGCGCCGATCTGCGCGAGCGGCTGCGCGAAGCGCGCCACGCGCGGCTGGAAGCCGATCCACACGCCCACCGGCGTCCAGATCAGCGTGGCCAGCACCGTCATGGCGACGACTCGCAGCATCGTCAGGAAACCGAGCCAGGCGATGTGCCCGAACAGCGCCCACGACAAGGCGCCGCGCAGTTCTTCGGCCGCGACCACGACGCCCGACAGGATTTCATAGGCAAGCCATGCCAGGAATACCGCGACAACCGCGCGCCACACCTGGTCGCCACGCACGACCTTCAAGGGAGCGAGTCGCTTCGCCTGCCGGCGGCCGATCTTCCAGGTGCGCTCGAGCAGCGGCTCCACGACGTGCTCGCCGAGCCACGTGAAGACGTAGGCACCTCTCAGCAGGTTGTAGACCCAGGATGTCGCCGGCGTCTGCGACTCGGTCAGCTCGATCTTGAACTTGTCCGCCCATGCGAGCAGCGGCCGCCAGACAAGCTGGTCGCTGACGAGGATCAGCACGATCATCGCGACCACGGCCCAGAGCGCCGCGGCGTTGTCGCCGTGCTCGATCGCCTGCGCCATGTAGGAGCCGAGACCCGGCAGCTTGATGTCGCGATTCATCACGCTGATCGCCTCGCTCTGTGCCACGAAGAACCAGCCGCCGCCGAACGACATCATCGAGTTCCAGATGAGGCTGTGCGCGGACGCGGGCAGCTCCACTGTCGTGAAGCGCTGCCGACGCGTCATGCCGTAGGTCGTGGCGGCCTCCTGCATGTCCGTCGGGATCGTGACCATGGAGTGGTAGAACCCGAAGGCCATGTTCCAGACCTGGCCCGTGAAGATGGCGAAGATCGCCGCGCACTCGACGCCCATCAGGCTGCCCGGGAACAGCGCCATGAAGCCCGTCACCGTTGCCGAGAGGAAACCGAGCACCGGCACGGATTGCAGCACGTCGAGCGCCGGCAGGATGAACATTCGCGCACGTGCGCTCTTGGCCGCCAGATAGCCGGTGCCAATCGCGAAGAGCAGCGAGAACGCGAATGCGATCCACATGCGAAGGAGCGTGCGTCCGGCGTAGTACGGGATCTGGGCCAGCGAGCTGTCGATCGGCGCTTGAGCCGACGCGTCGAAATGCACCAGCATTCCCTTGCCGAAGTGCAGCGCGCTCCAGAAGATCGTCAACAACGCCAGCATCACGACGCCGTCGACCCATGTGAAGCCGCGGCGGGACTCGGTGACTTGCAGTTGCGGTGCGGTGCTGCTCTTCATCGGTGGCACGCTATCAGAACGGGGGTGGCCGTGATGTCACGGAATCGAAAGCTTGGGCGGATACCGACAGGCTCGATTAGCTACTCGGTGATGCTCGGATTCCAGAGCGCCTGGGTCACGAATGTCTCCGTCGCAAGAGACGCCACGACGAGATCGAGCTCGTTGGTGGTGTTTCCTGGTGGCGCCGCACACGCCTCCATGCGACGGCTGGTCGCATTGGAAACCCTGAACCTGCTACAGAGTCAAGTCTCCGGCTGCGTTCATCAGCGCTGGCCATTCGGCGTCGTCCTCCCGTGCTGCATTCGAAGAAAACGCTTGCACCTCAAGTTGCTTGAGGTACTACTGTTGGGTTTGGGGCGGCTTGCCCTCGCCATTCACTATCACTCATGAAATCGTGGAAAGTCCTGCTGGGAGTCGGTACCGCTTGCGCCGCGTGCTGCGCTCTCCCGTTGGTTGGCGGACTGTCGACGCTTGCTGCATCGTCGGCAGCGCTCTTGGCCTGCGTCGACGAGTTCGTGCCGGCAGCTTGGGCGGCTGCCGGCGCGGCGCTGCTCGCCGGAGGCTTTTGGTTCTGGCGTCGATGGGCGACACGTCGAGCGTCCGCGTGCGGCTGCGGCGCGCCCGCATGCGAAACAGGAAATTGCTGAAATGAATGACCTTCTCCAGATCGCGTGCACGCTCGGCAATGAGGCCTTGGCCTCACGCTCGGCCGAGATACGGGCGTTCACGGCGACCAACCTGGTCTCGCATGAGCTCGATGGGCGGGTGCTGCGGTTGCGCTATCGGCAAGAGGCCGCCACGCAATTGCAACGCATCGTCGAACTCGAGCGGGCATGCTGCGCCTTCATGGATTTCGCAGTCACGACGACACAGCAAGAGCATGCGGAGCTCACCCTCACCGCCCCTCCCGGCACTGACGACATGGCCGAGTGGCTTTTCATGCAGTTCCTGCCTGAATCCGGCAGCGCTTCGCCGACGGCTGGATGTGGGTGCTCCCGTGGCACGGCTTGCCGTTGAGCGCCGGACACGACAGGAATCACGGCATGCGCGCTTCGCTTTCCATCGGGTTCGTTGCTCGCCAAGCAGGCTGCACGATCCCAACCATTCGGTACTACGAAGAGATCGGCTTGCTGGCGGCGGCCGCGCGTTCAGAGGCGGGTCAGCGCCACTACGACGACGACGCCGTTCGTCGACTCACGTTCATTCGACGGTGCAGGGATTTCGGCTTCTCGATCGATCAGGTGCGCGGGCTGATCGGCCTCGTGGACGAACCGCACCGACCATGTGTCGAGGTGCGCGACATCGCCGCGGTGCACCTGGGCGAGGTTCGCAGGAAAGTGGCGGACCTCCAGGCGCTCGAAGTGAGTCTCGCCACGTTCGTCGCGAACTGCAACACGGCGTGCGCCGGCGGACCGGCCGCCAATTGCACCCTCCTCGAAGACCTGGCGCAGCCCGGCGGCTCGCCCCGATCCGGCGCCAATGGCACCTGCTGTTCCGCACCGCCGAAGACCCCTGAAGGAGCCATCCAATGAACACCAGACGAACCCTTCTGGCGGCGGTGGCCCGCCCCTTTGCCAAGGAACAGTACGAGGGCGGCCGGATGCAGGAACTGCAGAAGTGGGCTATCCAGAACGGGGCCGTCTGGCTGACGGTGCTCTCCAGCCATTCCACGCGGTTGGACTACCTCGAACCTGCGAAGGCCGAGGCGTTCAACCATGCCCGCGGAGGTTCTCCTTCGGCACTTCTCATCGACGCCAGTGGCGACGTCGGGCAGGCGGAAGATTCCTGCTGCGGAAAATCTTGAGCACTGGAGGCCCGCCTCACCAGCCTTGTGCCGTACTCTTGACCGGCGCCTGCGGATTGCGTCTCAACCAGGCCCGCTGCACCGGATCGATCAGGCTCCATCCGCGGCCGTCGACCTTGCGTTCCAGGATGCCCTTCGCGCCGAGCGCCTCGAGGGCGCGGCTGATGCTCGAGGGCTGCACCCGGGCGCCCAGCTGGTTGGCGGCCCAGGCGACGCTGTCGGCGGAGGTGGGCGCGCGGTCGTCGAAGATCAGCTTGAGCGCCGCCTGCTGCAGGCCGGTGAGTCCGCGCCAGGTGGCGGACCACTTGTTGGTGGACTGCAGGCCGAGCATCTCGTCGAGCGCGTTGGCCAGGCTCCACTTCGGATTGGCCATGACCAGGCTGACGGCGTGCAGGAAGGGTTCGGGCTGGGTGCCGAGTTCCTGGAAGGCGTCCTGGGCCAGCACGATGTTCAGGTCGCGGCGGGTGGCCTCCTTGAATTTGCGGGCGACGAAGCCGATGAAGTCCAGGCCCAGCGGCTCGTAGCCCTCGGTCCTGGCGAAGCCATAGAGAGGCGTGCTGGTGCGTGAGAACATGTCCAGCAACTGGACGTCGGACGAGCCGCTGAAGATGGCGCCGATGCGCTTGTCGGCCTGCGTCAGCGCGGCGCGCAGCGACGCGGAGATCTGCGGGCCGTTCTTGACGGAGGCGATCGCCTGGAACTCGTCGAAGACGAGGACGACGTCGTGGCGCGTCTCCTCGAGGATCTGCGTGAGCAGGCTGTCGAACACCAGGCCGGGCCGCGCGGGCGTCTGGCGTTTCGGCGGCTCGCCAAGGTCGATGCTGGCACCCATCAGGCCCAGCTTCTTCACCACGGTGCTGCCGGTGCGCCTGAGCCCCCTGGGCTTGACGGCCAGGCCATCGAGCGCCTTCTGCAGCGCGTAGTTGATGCCCTGCAGCGGGTCATCCATGTCCATCCAGCAGTCGATGTAGATCGCCAGGCAGTCGCGCGACTGGACGTAGGGGATCACCTCGTCGCGCAGCAGCGTGGTCTTGCCTGTCTGGCGCGGGCCGAACATCGCGATGCGCTCGTGGCGGATCAATCGATCCCCCAGCGTCGCGGCGAGTCTCGTCCGGTCGTAGTGCCACGCCTGGGTCAGGTCGGACATGGGGATTTGCGCAAAGTGAGCCGATGGCGAATTTTACGCACTGATGCGTATTTGCGCAAACGCCGGCTCACCGCATGCAGAGCCGGTGGCCGGCGTTCGACACACCGCCCGAAGGTCAGGCCGCCCGGCGCTCGACGAACGACTGCATGTAGCGCGCGACGTCCAGGCCGTCATGGGCCAGCGCCAGGTCGGCGCGCGCCGCCGCGTAGCGCTCCGCGCCGATGGTCTCGCGCCGCTTCTCCAGCAGCCAGGCGCTGTACGCCTCGACGAACTCCGGATGCGGCTGGACGCAGAAGACGTGGTCGTCGACCGCGTACGCGGCGATGGGGCAGAAGTCGCTGCGCGCGAGCAGGGTCGCGCCGGCGGGCAGCGTCAGGACCTGGTCCTGGTGCGAGGCCAGCAGCGTCATCGTCGACGCTGCGCCGGCGGCCTGCGGCTTGAGCGGCTGTGGGCCGACCCAGTCGTAGCGCATGCGTCCCACGCCCCAGCCCTGCGGCGCGCGGCCCACCTGCGCGCCCAGGCAGTGGGCGATCAACTGGTGGCCGAAGCAGATGCCCAGCAGCGTCTTGCGCCGGCGCAGCAGTTCGCCGACGCGCTCGCGCAGCGTGCGAACCCAGGGCTCGTCCGAGAACGAGTCGGCCTTGCTGCCCGTGAGCAGCACGGCGTCGTAGGCATCGAAGTCGTCGGGGTAGTGGCCGGCGGGGGTGTTGAAGCGCTCGAATTGCCAGGCCACGCCGGCGGCGGCGAACATCTTCTCGGTCATCGCCCCATAGCTGACCCAGGTGTCGACGACGGCCGGGTCGAGGTTGTCGTTGTCGAGGATGCAGATCTTCAGGGGCGTGGCGGCAGGATGCGAACTCATGCGGGAATGGTACGCGGGGGCCGTTCGGCCTACCGACGGCGGGCCATCGCGCCTGAAACGTGGGGGCAGCCGCGCGAAACGGGCGCGCGGGCTCACCATCGGCGAATCGCATCCAAGGGAGCCGTCGCATGGTCAAGACGCCGATCAAAGCGCTCATGCTGCTTTTCCTGTGCGGTGCCCTGGTCGAGGACGTCGCGATCTGCGTGCTGTCGTGGTGGCGGCCCGAACTCTGGTTCCACCTGCTCCACCAGGCCGATCCCCAGGGATTCGATGTCGCGCTGCTGCGGCGCGCGGATCTCCGACCTGTTCACCGACCTGTCCTACATCGCGGCCGCGCCGTCGCTGACGCCGTTCGGATGGGTCGCGCTGGTACCGCTCGCGTTCCTGAACCTGGCCTTCGCCGTGACCATGATGCTGGCCTGGCGGCAGGCGACGGCGTCCGCAGGGCCATGGATCGGCGGGGCGGCCCGCCCGTGAAGAGGAACGCCCGGCGAGGCCGGGCGCGAGACGGATCACTGGACTTGAGCGGCTGTCTGAACCGTTCCAGGGACTAGCGATTTACCCGAGGTCGCTCGGCTCGTCGCCCTCATGTGACCCCCTGCGCCATTCGTCACGACAGGGGAAGCAGGCGATTCCGATGAACTCCTGTTTGGACTGACGGGCCCGCATGCCTGCATACTGTGAGGATGAGCGAAGATTTCAAGCCCGGGACGAGACCGCTGTTGCGCCTTGCCGGGCTCGATGCCGTGCGAGCGTTCGTGTCGCGTGCCGAGGAGGCGCACGTCATCTGGACCGCCGTGCTGGCCTTGATGTTGCGGCTGTATCAGGAACCCGAAGCCAAGGCACGACGTGAGTCGGGGCCGACGGACTCGCAGGTTGTCGCGGCCCTGCGCGCCGCGCTCAGTGAAAACTTCGGCAGCGAGGCGGCCGACTACACGTCGTGGGCGCTCGTTCGCTACGGCTGCCGCCAGAAGCCGACGATGGCCGCGCTGCATCCCTGGGAAGGCCTGATATTCGAGTGGCAGCAGCGCCGCGCCAGCGCCCCGCGCATCTCGCTGATGCTGCGCGATGCCGGCTTCGACAAGCCGCCGAAGCCCGCGTCGCTCGAGGCGATCGACGGCTGGGTCACCGATCCGGTCACGGCGCTCGGCGAGGCCACCGCGATCGTCGAGGCGCTGTTCGGCGAGCGCCTGGTCTCGTACAACCTGCACGACGACGGCACCACGCCCGCGCACGATGCGCTGTTCGGCGGCCTGGTCGCGTCCCTGCTTCCGGAGGCCAGGCTGCAGCTGCTGCGCCAGAGCCTGGTGCGCACCGAGGATGGCGCGGTCTGGCGCGTCGAGTACACCCACGACGGCTTCGAACGCCGCTTCGACGCGCGCGCCAACGGCTCGGCGATGGACGTCGACGCCGTGATGCTGGGCGTCGACGAGCTGCTGGCGCGCATGGGTCGCAGCGAGCGCGTCTACCGCCTCGCGCCGGGCCGCTACAACAACGGCGAGATGGGCACGTTCGTCGTCGTCGACGGCAACAGGTTTCCCGAGATCGCCTGGCGTTTGCGTCTGCCGCTGCTGCGCAGCCCCAGCGTTTCCGAGCTGCCGGCAGGCATCCCGATGGCGGCGCCCGAGCCGCTGCGCGTCGGCGCGCGCCCGGTGGCGCCGCGACCGCAGGCGGCCACCGTCGCGCGCGAGGCGGCGCAGGGCGACGTGGCGCCGTCCACCGGCCCGGGCAACACTGCGCCGATGTCGTTGCTGGAGTCGCAGTTCGTCCCGGCGCCGCCGGCCGGCCCGCTCGAACGCGGAGCCGATCCGGCGATGAAGCAGTTGATCAACGCCCTGCGCCGCTCGTTCGGCGCCGGCCGCCTGCTGCAGGGCGGCCGCTGGATGAAGCAGGTGCGCACGGAGCCGCCCGCGTGGATGACCGCCAACGGCGACCCGGTGCGCATCTTCTACGAGAAGCAGGAGACACTGTTTCGCAAGGGCCGCATCGGCTGGGGCGCGCTGGTGGAGGCCGACGACGGCGTCTTCGCGCAGGGCGGCGACGACCTGCCGGGCGTGCTGGTCTACAGCGAGGACGAGTATTTCGACGCGCGTCCCGCCGAACTGGCTGCGATCGGCGCGCGCCTGCTCGAACTGAAGTCCGCGGGCGCCGTCGGTGCCTCCTTCGAGCTGAGCCGCTTCGCGCAACTGGTGCGCAACGACTCGGGTCGCCCGCTGGGCGTGGCGGTGCCGGTGGCGCTGAGCGCCAGGGAGCCGATGCTGAGCAGCTTCGTGGCGATCCGCTCGCACCTGCCGGACGGCATCCTGGCCGGCGCGTGGTTCCCGGTGCTGATCCATCCGTCCAGCGTCGTGCCGATGATCGTGCCGTCCACGTTCTGGCCGCCGGCACTGCTGGCGGCGTGGAACGAGCGGCGCCTGAGCCTGGACGCCGCGGTCAGGGCCTGAGCCCGCTCCGTCCCCTCCCTTCGGACGCCCGGCTTGCCGGGCGTTCTGCTACCGGCTCGAGCGTGGGAGAATTTCCCATGCCCACCTTTTCCGATGTGACGTTGCGGACCGCGCGACTCGACCTGCGACCGCTCGCTCCGGCGGACGCCGGAGCCGTCTTCGCGATGCGTGCCGATCCGGTCGTCCAGCGCTACGGCAGCCATGCGCCGTGGACCGAGATGCAGACCGCGATCGACTACGTCGAGCGCAACATCCAGGCGATGGCGGCCGGCACCCACGCGCAGTTCGCCATCGCGCGGCGCGAGGACGGAGCCGTCGTCGGCACCTGCACGCTCTACGCGCTCGACGCGCAGTGCCGGCGCGCCGACGTGGGCTACGTCCTGCTCGCGTCGGAATGGGGGAAGGGCCATGCCGTGGAGGCCGTCTCGGGCCTGCTGGACTGGGGCTTCGACCACCTCGGCCTGAACCGCGTCGAGGCCGACATCGACCCGCGCAACACACCGTCGGCGCGCCTGCTGGAGCGCCTGGGCTTCGTCCGCGAAGGCCATCTGCGCGAACGCTGGATCGTGGCCGGCGAGGTCAGTGACTCGTGGATCTATGGCCTGCTGGCGCCTGACTGGAAGGGGCTGAGACGATGCGCGGCGGCGGCCGGCTAGGCTTCGGTTTTCGGGGCGGCGTCAGGGGCGCGGGCCTTTGAAGTGTCGGTATCAGGTCTCGCATCTTGCACGTTCAAGGCTTGCTCCGGGGTCGAGGCCCGTACGTGCAAGATGCAAGACCTGACACCGAGTTCGACTGAACTGACACCGAGTCAATTGGAATTGGATTTGCCCTTCGAGATGCTGCCCAGTCCGCCGCCGCTGGTGTTGACCGTCTTCGGTTCACCGTAGTACGTCAGCGAGCCGACGCCGCCGACCGAGGCGTCCAGTCGCGTGCCGGCCCACACCTTGACGTGGCCGACGCCGCCGACGTTGACGGTGGCCGTGTCGGCGTGCAGCTCGCGCGTGTCGATCGAACCGACGCCGCCGACGTTGAGCGTGAGGTTCCTGACGCTGCCGTCGGCCTTCAGGCTGCCGGCGCCGCCGAAGCGGACGTCGAGGCTGTCGCCGTTCATGTGCGTGATGACGGTCTCGCCGGCGCCGCCCATCGTGAAGGCGGTCAGTTGCGGCATCGTGATGGTCACGCGCAGGCTGTCGTGGTGCGAGTTGAAGCTCGTGGTGTCGTGGCGCATGTGCAGCTTCAGCTCGTTGCCGACGACCTCGGTCTGCAGGTCGGCCACGAGCTCGTCGTTGCCGCTGACCGTGACCGACTGCGCCTTGCCGACCTCGATGTGCACGCTGACCGGCCCCGAGTTGGAGATGGCGGTGAACGGCGCGACGCTGCGCGTCTGTTCGGCGGCTTGCGCCTGCAACGCGAACAGCGAGGCGGCGGCGGCGAGCGAGAGAGTCAGGGCGTGGCGCATGGCGTTCCTTTGAAGGTGTCGTGATCGATGAAACCGATTCTAGGAACGCGGTCGGCGCCCCGCCACGGCGTTGCGACGAGGTGCGGGTGGGCCGGATGCGATGCGGTCCGGCGTGACGGAGCGGCGCGTCAGCCGGCTGTCGAGAGGTGCGGCGCGATCACCCGCGTGAGCCACGCCATCGCGGCCTGCACGCGCGGCGCGAGCTGGCGCCGGTTGGGCAGCATCAGCGACACGGGCATCGCCGGCGCGCGGAATTTCGGCAGGACGTCCACGAGCTCGCCGGAAGCGATCAACGCATCGAGGCCGAGCGCGGGGGCCTGGATCAGGCCGAGGCCGGCGAGCGCGGCGGCCTGGTAGGCGTCGGTGCCGTTGACGGTGACGTTGGCGCGCATCGGCAGCGAGCGGTGGCGGCCGTCGGCGCCGACGTAGTCCCAGGCGGCGCCTTGCGCGTTGAGCGAGGGCATGTAGTGGACGACGCGATGCGCGGCGGCGAGGTCGGCCAGCGTGCGCGGCGTGCCGTGGGTGCGCAGGTACGCGGGGCTCGCGACGTTGCGCATGCGCAGGACGCCCAGCGGGCGCGCGACCAGGTCGGAGTCCGCCAGCGCGCCGACGCGCAGCACGCAGTCGAAGCCCTCGTGCACGAGGTCGACGCGGCGGTCGGTGGTGCTGATGCCGATCTCCAGCAACGGATGCGCGGCGAGGAACTCGGGCAGCCGCGGCAGCACGAGGTCGCGCGCGAGCCGGTTGGGCAGGTCGATGCGCAGCCGGCCGCTGAGGCCGGTGGAGGCGGGCTGGAACATCGCCTGCAGTTGCTCGGCCTCGGTCAGCAGCTCTTTGCATCGATCGAGAAAGCGCTCGCCGTCGGGCGTCACGCGGACGCTGCGCGTCGTGCGTTGCAGGAGACGCGCGCCGACCTGCGCCTCGAGGTGCTGCACGGACGTGGAGACCCGCCCTTTCGCCAAGCCCAGTTGTTCGGCCGCCCGGCTGAAGCTCGCGAGCTCGGCCACGGTGGCGAAGATGCGCAGTTCGTGCAGGTCCATGGCGGAGATTGTTCTGTTTTGGAGAACAGTGTGGCGGTGAGTACGGACTTTATCTGTCGTGCAGGAATTCTTAAAGTCCCACCATCGATTCACGACCCAGGAGCCCGACATGACCACTCCCCCCATCGCCCTCGTCACCGGCGGCAGCCGCGGCCTCGGCCGCAGCGCCGTCCTGAAGCTCGCCGAGCGCGGCGTCGACGTGATCCTCACGTACAAGAGCAACGAGACCGAGG
>FSXQ01004927.1_pt1 | contig 10435 bp, 12 predicted proteins | sample 1638011 | NCBI WGS metagenome assembly FSXQ01 (sample SAMEA3914789, study PRJEB12502) | metagenome | biome: forest; material: soil | place: Canada | collected 2011-07-03 | depth 0.3 m | reverse complement strand
GGCCAGCACCTTCGGATGGATCTCGCGGATCAGGTTGTCGCCGCCCGCCTTGCCCGGCTTCGCGCCCAGGCAGCCGGTGACGATGACCTTGCCGTTCTCGGCCAGCGCCTCGCCGATGGCGTCCAGGCTTTCCTTGACGGCGTCATCGATGAAGCCGCAGGTGTTGACCACCACGAGGTCGGCGCCCGCGTAGCTCTTGCTGGTGCCGTAGCCCTCGGCGCGCAGCTGCGTGAGGATGAGCTCGGAGTCGGTCAGGGCCTTGGGGCAGCCCAGGGAAACAAAGGCGATGGTCGGTTCTGCCTTGGCTGGCGCGGGGGCGAGCGTGGCGTCGGTGGGGGCGTTCATCCCACGATTGTCCCGCATCGGGCGCGCGATTGCGCTGCCGCGGGCGCAAGGGCCTCGCCCGCCGAGGACAAATCCTCACCGGCCGGCGACGCGGCCAAGCTCCTCAGGCCACTTCGGCCGCGATCGGGATCACCCGCTTGGCCGCGTTGGGCTCGTACGGACGGATCCACACCGGACAGGCCAGGATGTCGAAATCGCGGCTGTGCAGGCCGCGGAACCAGTGCACCAGCTTCTGGTTGTCGATCTGCAGCGTGCCGTCGGCGCGCAGCTGTCCGATGTCGTTCTTGGGATCCTCGAACGCGACCGTGCATTTGGCGACGCGGCCGTTGGCCCGGATGATCAGGTTGTTCGGCTTGGCCGCGTAGCAGACCTTGGGCGCCTTGTCCTGGGGCGCCGTGGCATCCGGCACGCCGCGCATGCCCGACAGCAGCGCCGCCATGTCCGCGACGATCGCCGTGCGCTCGGCGCGCTCGAGCGACGCGATCGACTCCGACTGCGGCCCGCCCAGGTTCTCGATGGCCTTCAGGTAGATGGCGAAGCGCGGGTCGGCGCCGAACTCGGCCTTGACGTGCCGGGCCAGCTCGCGGATCGACTCCCGGTTGTCCGGTGTCATGTGGATGCGCAAGGTGACGTCGAGGTCGGGATACGGCGAATCGCGCAGCATCTTCAGCGCGCCCCAAACCGTGTCGAAGGTCCCCGCGCCCGCACCATTGCGGCGCGTCCGGTCATGGCCCTCGCGCCAGCCGTCGAGGGATATCTGGAATTTCTTCTGTTCCACCTTCGCGAGTTTGTCGAGGAGTTCTCGCGTGAGCAGCGCGGCGTTGCTGGTGATTTCCCCGCCGATATATTGAACGCCAGTTTCAGTGCACCGTCTAAGGGCATATCCGGCAATATCGAGGAGAATATCCGACGCCACCAACGGCTCGCCACCGAACCAGCCCAAGGTCAAATACGAGAGCTTGGGCAGCCGGAGGTCGATGAGATTCTTGACGGCCTGGATGGTCTCGTCGGACATTCTGCCGTGCTCGAAGGTTTCGTAGCAGTACGAGCAGCGCAGGTTGCACTTCTCGGTGGGCAGCAGGATGAGCGCGAGGTGGTCGGGCGCCAGGGCGTGGGCGATGGCCAGCGAGGCGGGGTCCAGCGGGGCGATCGCCTCGGTGGCGGCAGCGGGAGTGCTCATGGAGTCCTGACGGGATTCGGGGCGCGCCTTGTGGGCGGGCCGAGGTCTGGGGCAGCGGTTCCCGGCCCGGCAGGAATACGCCGGTCGGGATGGACGGGACGCAGGATAGTCGCCGCAGATACCCCGACGAAACCCCCTAACTCATGGGGGAAGCGGAAATACTGACCAGCCGTCCCGATTTTCCATGCTAGACGCGAGCGAGCAGAAACAATGGGAAATATGAAGCGAAGCTGAACCGACTTCGATCGCGTTTCGTCGAGGGTTTCCACGGTACCCCCCCGGGTGTGCACAAAGATATCGTCCAGCCCGCCGGCCTTGTTATCCACGGGGCCGGTTTACTTTTTTTCTCAAACCCAGGAGAGATGTCTTGAACGAAATCAACAAGCAAGCGCAAGTGGAAGAACTGGCGATCGAGCTCGACGAAAACGGCATGGTCGTGCTGCACGACGAAGAACTGCTGAAGCTCGTCTCGGGCGCCAGCGGCGGCACCGGCACCGGCATCGGCCAGAACTTCGCTTGCGGCTGGAAGATGATGTAACTCGCTCCAGCGAGAGCGCCTGGCGCCGTCCCCGGCCGTCGCCAGGTGTTCGCGTGGAAGGCTTCCAAGACTTCGAGGAGCGAGCAATGAACGAATTCGAACCGATCGACCGCGAACAGGCCGTGCAGACCCCGGCCATCGAGCTGGACGATCTGGGCATGGTCGTCGTCAACGACCCCGAGCTGCTCAAGCGGGTCGGCGGTGCCGGTCCGGGCAATCCCATCGGCGGCGGCATCGGCTCCAACGACGGCTGCGGCTGGAAGATGAAGTAATTCCGAGGCGCCCGCGCCTCAAGCGACGGTCGCCTCGGGCGGCCGTTGTCGTTCCAGGACCCGCATGCTCCCGAATCCCCGTTTCACGCTGTTCCGCCCCGAGGCGCTGGCCCACGCGGGCGCTCGCCGCTACGGCGCCGTCGTGCTGGCGCGTCCGTTGAGCTTCACGCTCCTGACCGCCCTCTTCGTCGCGCTGGCGGCGGCGCTCGTGCTGTTCCTCGCCTGCTTCAGCTACACCCGCAAGACCAGCCTGCCCGGCGTCCTGCTGCCCACGCAGGGCCTGATCCGCGTGGTCCCCGCGCAGGCGGGCCAGGTCGTCGAGGTGCGCGTGCGCGAAGGCCAGTCCGTGCAGGCCGGCGAGGTGCTGTTCGTGCTTTCGCCCGAGCACGCGGCGCCCGCGCAGGACAGCGCCGCTCGCACCGTCGCACGGCTGCTGGAGAGTCGGCGCGACAGCCTGGTCGGCGAGCAGTCGCAGGAGCGCCTGCAGACGCGCCTGCGCCGCGACGCGCTCGCCAAGCGTGCCGAGGATCTCGCCGCCGACGGCGGACGCATCGCCGCGCAGATCGATCTCCAGGCGCACCGCGTGCAGCTCGCCGAGAACGCGTTCAAGCGCTACGACGACCTGCAGAAGGAGAACTTCGTCTCGCCGGTGCAGGTGCAGGACAAGCAGGCCGAACTGATCGACCAGCAACAGCGCCTGTCCGAGCTGCAGCGTGCCCGCGCCGCCAGCGCGCGCGAACTCGCCACCGCGCAGGCCGACCTGCGCGACCTCGAGGTGCAGGGCCAGCGCGACCAGCAGGCCGCCGAGCGCAGCATCGCGAGCAGCGAGCTGGAGCTGGCCGAGAACGACACCCGCCGCGAGACGATCGTGCGCGCGCCGCGCGCCGGCGTCGTCTCGGGCGTCATCGGCACGGCGGGCCAGTCGGTCACGCCGGCCAACGTGCTGGCCGCGATCACGCCGGAAGGCTCCGAGATGGAGGCCGAGCTCTACGCCCCGTCGCGCTCGGCCGGCTTCCTGCGCCCCGGCATGGCCGTCTCGCTGCGCTACCAGGCGTACTCGTACCAGAAGTTCGGCCAGTCGCACGGCGTGGTCAGCGAGGTGTCGCGCACCGCGCTGCGGCCGGCCGACCTCGAGGTGGCCGGACTCGTGGCCGACGCCGAGCCGCTCTACCGCGTGCGCGTGCGCCTCGACCGCCAGGGCGTGATGGCCTACGGCACGAGCCAGCCGCTGCGCGCCGGCGACCTGCTCGACGGCAGCGTCGTCATCGACCGCCGCCGCCTCTGGCAATGGGTGCTCGACCCGCTCTACACCCTCACCGGCCGCCTCTGATGTCTTCGCCGTCTCTCTCCACGTCGCGTTTCTGGGGCGGCGCCCGCCTGCCGATGATCCTGCAGACCGAGGCCTCGGAATGCGGCATCGCCTGCCTCGCGATGGTGGCCAGCCACTGGGGCCATCGCATGGACCTCGCGCACCTGCGGCGTCGCTTCCCCGTCTCGCTGAAGGGCGCGACGCTGGACGTCGTCGTGCACATGGCCAAGGCGCTGGGCCTGCATGGCCGCACGCTGCGCCTCGACCTGCCGCAGCTCGACAAGCTGAAGACGCCCTGCGTGCTGCACTGGGACATGTCGCACTTCGTCGTGCTCAAGGAAGTGCGGCGCGGCGCCATCGTGATCCACGACCCCGCCGTGGGCGTGCGCCGCATCCCGATGGACGAGGTCTCGAGCCACTTCACCGGCATCGCCCTCGAGCTGACACCTGGTGCCGACTTCCAGCCGCGCACGGACGTCCAGCGGTTCTCGCTGCGCTCGCTGATGGGCCACGTCACCGGCCTGAAGCGCGGCATGGCGCAGCTGCTGCTGGTCGGCCTGGCGCTGCAGGTCTGCGCGCTGGTGGCGCCGTTCTACCTGCAATGGCTCGTCGACGAGGCGCTGGTGGCCGACGACCGCGACCTCATCACCGTGCTGGGCCTCGGCTTCCTGCTGCTGGTGGTGATGCAGACGGTCATCGGCGCCGTGCGCTCGTGGATGACCACCGTGCTGTCCACGCACATGAACTTCCAGTGGTTCGGCAACGCGTTCGCGCACCTGATGCGGCTGCCGCTGTCGTACTTCGAGAAGCGCCACCTGGGCGACATCGTGTCGCGCTTCGGCTCGATCCAGGCCATCCAGCACCTGCTGACCACGCAGTTCGTCGAGGCGGTGATCGACGGCCTGCTCGTGAGCGGCACCGCCATCGTCATGCTGGCCTACAGCGCGCGGCTGACGCTGGTGTCGCTGGTCGCGGTCGCCCTCTACGCGCTGATGCGCTGGAGCCTGTTCCATCGGCTGCGCACGGCCACGTCCGAGCAGATCATCTACGCCGCCAAGCAGCAGTCGTTCTTCATGGAATCGGCACGCGGCGCGCAGAGCATCCGCCTGTTCGACCGCGCTGAGGAACGCCGCAGCGGCTGGATGAACCTGCTGGCCGACCAGTTCAACGCCGACGTGCGCATCGCGCGGCTCACCATCTCGCACCAGACCGCCAACGCCTTCCTGTTCAACGCCGAGCGCGTCATCGTGGTGTGGATGGCGGCGATCGCGGTGCTCGACCACCGCTTCTCGGTGGGCATGCTGTTCGCGTTCCTGAGCTACAAGGACCAGTTCAGCCAACGCATCGCCGCGCTGATCGACAAGTCGTTCGAGTTCCGCATGCTGGGCCTGCACGGCGAGCGCGTGGCCGACATCGTGCTCGCCGAGCCCGAGCAGGATCGCCCCGAGCTCGAGCGCGACGGCCGGGAGCTGCTGGCCTCCATCGAGCTGCGCGACGTGTCGTTCCGCTACGCCGACGGCGAGCCCTGGGTGCTGCACGGGCTCGACCTGACGATCCCGGCGGGCCAGTGCGTGGCCATCACGGGCGCGTCGGGCTGCGGCAAGACGACGCTCGTCAAGCTGCTGCTCGGGCTGCTCGAACCGACCCAGGGCGAGATCCGCGTGGGCGGCGTGCCGATGCGCCGGCTGGGCCTGGGCAACTACCGCCGCCTGATCGGCACCGTCATGCAGGACGACCAACTGTTCGCCGGCTCGATCGCCGACAACATCTCGTTCTTCGATCCCGCGCATTCGCAGGACCATGTGGAGGCCTGCGCGGCGCTGGCGGCCATCGCCGACGAGATCGCCGCGATGCCCATGGGCTACAACACGCTCGTGGGCGACATCGGCACCGGGCTGTCCGGCGGCCAGAAGCAGCGCATCCTGCTGGCGCGCGCGCTCTACAAGAAGCCGCGGCTGCTGTGCCTGGACGAGGCGACGAGCCACCTGGACCTCGGCAGCGAGCAGCTGGTCAACGCTGCGATCCGCAGCATCGCGCTGACGCGCATCCTGGTGGCGCATCGGCCCGAGACGATCGCGTCCGCGCAGCGCGTGGTGGTGCTGGAGGGCGGGCGGATCGTGCGCGATCTCGAGCAGGCGCAGACGCACGCGGCCGTCGCCGTGCAGCCGGGCTGAGCGCGGCGCGTCAGTCGCAGCCGCCGTTCAGCTCGGCGATCAGCCAACCCTTGCCTTCGAAGTGCAACGTCGCGCCGGCCCAGCAGATCTCGTTGGTGGAGAACTGCAGGCTCAGCTCGTCGCCCTTGGCCTCGACGCGCGCGCCCCACGCGAGGCCCTTGAGGTAGCCGTCGCGCAACCGGTCGGAATCCGCGTCGACGGCGGCGGTCTCGTCCGGCGCGGGCTCGATCCGCGCGAGCACGCGTCCGCGCACGTGCGACGCGATCACGCGATGGGCCGCGGGTCCCGTCCCGCACGCGAGCGCCTGCGCGAGTCGCCAGGCATCCTGCCGCGCGCGGGCGCCCGCCACGCGAAACAGGTCGACGCGCATCGCCGCCAATCCGGCCGGAGTGCAGGCGGGCGCGAAGTCGCCGCCGTTCGTATGCAGCGTCGATGGCGGCTCTGCCGACTGGGCCGACGCCCACGATGCAGCGAAGAACGCGAGGAACGCAACGAGACGGCGCACGACGACACCGGTAGCCAGGACGGCCTGAATGGTACAGGCCGACTGCCTTGCCGCTACGATGCGAGCGTGCCGTTCCAGGACATCCTCATCATGTGCCGCAACATCAAGACCCTCTTCAACTTCGACCCGCCCGCGACCGAGCTGGAGATCCGCGACGCCTCGCTGCAGTTCGTGCGAAAGCTCAGTGGGTTCAGCGTGCCGTCGAAGGCCAACGAGGAGGCGTTCGAGCGCGCGGTCGCGGAGGTGGCGGCGACGGCGCGTACCCTGATCGCCTCGATGGTGACGAACGCGCCGCCGCACAACCGCGAGGAAGAGGCGGCCAAGGCCAAGGCGCGGTCGATCGTGCGGTTCGGACCGCTGGGCTGACGCGGCCCGCGCACCGACTTGGCAATCCCTCCAAAGGGCCACCAGCCCCCCCCGCTGGAACCGCCGCGATACTAGAGGGATTCTTCAGCGAACACGCCCACACGCCGAATGCCGCAGGACAACCGTCCGATCGACAGCCCCATCCAGCCTTGCTCGTGCGTGACGCACGACTTCGACATCGCGCTCACCCCCGCCCCCGATGAATCGCCGCGGCCGGCCTGGTGGCCCGTCGATGATCCGGGCCTCTACGGGGACGAATCGATGTCCATCGCCCTGGGCGGCGTCGACGCCGAGCAGGTTCTCAGCGGCGGCGGCTTCAGCGCCCGCGGCATTCCGCCCGGGGTGGCCCAGGTGCAGTTCGGCAAGTTCTACGACGACGTGCACGCCGACCTGGAAGCCCGCACGACCCTCAGCAAGGACTGAGCGCACATGGCCACCAAGCTCGTTCCATGGTACGAAGTGGACAAGGTCATCGCCGGCCTGCCCACCAACGCGCCGCACAACGTCCAGGTCCAGCGAGAGGCGATTCCGATCATTTTCGTTCCCGGCGTCATGGGCAGCCGGCTGCGCCTGGCGGGCACGGCCGGTCGCACCGACCAGAAGACCGGTGGCCTGCCCAACATGCGCTGGGATCCGGGCAGCTCGTCGGCGATGCTCGGGAACTACTGGAGAGCGTCGCCCGCGGAGCGCAAGGCCCTGTTGATCGGCAACGGCCCGGCCTACGACCCGAACTACCTCGAGGTCGACAACGCGACGCCACCCGGCAACGGCTACCAGGGCTTGCTGGAGGACTACCTCGCGTACCTCAACAAGCTGAACGCCAACAACTGGGGCGCACTCGGGAAGTACTTCGTCTTCCCGGTCTACGCGTTCGGCTACAACTGGTCGGCCTCCAACCGGACCTCCGGCGAGAAGCTGGCGCAGCGCATCGACGAGATCATCACCGAGTCGCGCAAGGTGACGCTCCTGTGCGAGAAGGTCATCCTGATGACGCACTCGATGGGCGGCCTGGTGGCGCGAGCGGCCATGAAGCTGTCGGGAGCCGAAGGCAAGGTCATCGGCGTGGTGCACGGCGTGCAGCCCGCCTACGGTGCGGTGGCCGCGTACACGCGTATCAAGGGCGGCTTCGAAGGCAACTACTTCAGCCCCACCACGAGCTGCCTCGGGCCGACGGGACGAGACGTCACCGCGCTGCTCGCCAACTCGATCGGCGGCCTGCAGCTTCTGCCGGGCCGGGAGTACCAGACGAGCAAAGGCTCGACGCGCTGGCTGCAGATCCCGGAGCAACCCTCCGGCTCGCGATTCCTGCCGCAGGCGAATGACCCGTTCAACGACATCTACCGCGTGCCTGCGGTCGTCTCGCCGGAAGCCGGCAAGGGCGCGTCGCACAACCGCTACTGGGGACTGGTCGAGCCCGCGCTGCTGACGCCCGAGGCCGCCGCGGCCAAGCCCGCGCCCAAGTCGATCGACGAGGAACTGGCGGGCGGCCGCGCCGCCGACCAGCCCTGGAAGAGCTACCTCGCCAACTCGCGGAGGCCGAGTCCCTCCTCGCCGACCTGGGCACCTACCGCCACCCGCGCACCTGGTGGTTCAACGGCGACAACCTGGACACGGCCGAGACCGCGAGCTACAAGCTCAGTTCCAACTGGGTGCGCTCGGACAACTACCCGAAGGCCGGCTTCTTCGGCTTCCTGCGCAGCGCCGACAACTCGAACATGAAAGCGACGTTGCAGGATGCCGATGGCAAGGGCGACGGCACGGTGCCGCGGATGTCGAGCAGCTTCAACAACAGCAAGACGCCCAGTCCCGCCAAGCCGGACAACCTCACGATCGACAAGGCGGAGCACCAGGGCGCCTACGGGAACGCGAAGGCCCAGGAATTCGCCACGGCGGCGGTGACCGCGATCGCCGGCCTCTACTACAAGGATCGCCGCGGATGACTCGCCGATCGAGCGCCTCCGTCGCTTCCCATGCCGCGACCAGCCTGCGGCGCCGGTGCCTGTGCACCGCGCTGCTGGCGATCGCGGCGACTCCCTTACTCGCAGGACACAGCATGGCAGCCACGCCCCCCTTCGCTCCGGTGCCGCCGCAAAAGCACAGCACCGGCCGCTTCGACTACGCCCTGCCCGGCGCGCTCCGATCCACCGGCGCAAGCCAGAACCAGTACCTGATCGACCTCGACGCCGAATTCCTGCCGCCCGGCACGCCGGCAGGCGCCGCGTGGAAGCGCCGGCTCGCGAGCATCCTTGCCAAGCCGGGGCGCGCGGGTGCGCCGGTGCGCGAGTTCGAGCTCGCCGGCGTCGGGCCCGCAGCCTGGATGACGCTGCTGCCGAACCGCCCCGACGTGGTCACGCTGGTGGCCATGAAACCGGTGCCGACCTCGAATGCCGTGCTGTTCCTGCAATACGATGCCTCGGCCGGCCGCGAAGAGGTCGTCGAGCGCGTCTTCGGCAAGGTGGCGGCCTCGTGGACGCCCGACACGCCGCAAGGCTTCAGCACCGGGCCGGGCGCGTTCGTCGCGCCGCCGAGCATCAACGAGCGCGCCCTCGCGTCCTTCGCCGACGGCACCCTGGAACTGAGCATCGCCACCGAGACGTCGTCGGCTCCCGACGACGGCCAGAGCACCGGCGACGCCCTGCCGCCCGGGGCCCGCATGCTGGCCAAGCAGCAGCGCACCGTGGCCGGCTTCGCCGGCATCGAGGAGCGCATCGAACTGCCCAAGGACGCGGCGGGCCCCGAGCTTCTCTACTCGTGGGTCTTCGCGGGCCGCCATGCCGACGGGACGGCGCCGCGCATCCGCTTCACGGCGTCGGCACCGGCGCGCCGCGCGGGCGAGCTTGACGCGGCATGGAACGCCCTGATGGCATCGTGGCGCCCGCGCCCCGTCGGCGCGCACTGACCATGCCCCTGCACATCACCGACGGGCAGATGCGGCAGCTCGGCCAAGGGATGCGGCGCAGCTTCGAGACCGACGCGCTCGCCATGCTGCGGCAACGGTTTCCCGAATCGACGGCAAGCCATCCCGACGGCACGCTGAGGCTGTTCGTGCGACACGGCATCGAGCGCGCCCGCGTGCACGGACTGGTCACCGTCGCCGAGGTGCAGCGGTGGCTGGCCCTCATGATGCGGCTGGGAGCGTATTTCGACGCCGGCGAGCAGCGCGAACTGGCGCCCGTGCGCGAAGCGCTGGCCCACCTCGAGGTCTACGGCGCACTGCGGCTCGACGCCGCCGAGCTCGCCGCCGACGCCGTGACACCGGCGCCGCGCTGAGCACCGCGCGCCGGCGCCGCGGAGCTCAGCGCTTGACGGGGGGGAACCCGGGAATCGGGAAGATCGATTCACCCGGCTTGCTCATCTGCTCCTGCAGCTGCTCGAACATCTTCTTGGACTGCTCGAGGTAGCTGCCCATCAGGTTCTGCATGACCGGCGCCTGGCCGCCCATGAACTTGGCCCAGCCTTCGGGCGTGAGCGCGGACGGGTCGTAGAGGCCCTTGCCGCCATCGGCGAAGCGCGTCTGCATGTCGGCCAGCGCAGACAGGTTCTTCTCGAGGTACGAGCCCATCACGCCCTGCATGGCGTGGCCGTAGAAGCGGATGATCTGGGCCAGCATCTGCGTGTTGAACATCGGCACGCCGCCGGTCTCTTCTTCCAGGATGATCTGCAGCAGGATCGCGCGCGTGAGCTCGTCGCCGGTCTTGGCGTCGCGCACCTCGAACGGCGCGCCTTCGAGCACCATCTTCTTGACG
>FSXQ01003354.1_pt1 | contig 10454 bp, 8 predicted proteins | sample 1638011 | NCBI WGS metagenome assembly FSXQ01 (sample SAMEA3914789, study PRJEB12502) | metagenome | biome: forest; material: soil | place: Canada | collected 2011-07-03 | depth 0.3 m | reverse complement strand
GATTTCCTTCAGCTTGGCGTCGGCGTTGATCATCGTGCGCTTGGCCTTGTCCTGCAGGCCGTTCTTCTTGATGTACTCCCACACCTTCTTGGTGACCTCCGTGCGCGGGATCGGCGTGGAGCCGATCACGGCCGCCAGCGTGGCCGAAGGCGTCATCGCCTTCATGAACGCGGCGTTCGGAGTGCGCTTCTTGGCCGGAGCGGCCTTCTTCGCGGGAGCGGCGGCCTTCTTGGCCGGTGCCGCCTTCTTCGCCGGAGCGGCTGCCTTCTTGGCCGGAGCGGCCTTCTTTGCGGGAGCCGCGGCCTTCTTGGCCGGAGCCTTCTTGGCCGGAGCGGCCTTCTTCGTTGCAGTTGCCATGTTGATTCTCTCCATCAAGAGGTTTTGATGCGCCGGGCTCTGGGTGAGCATCACATGAACACTCTTTTCTCTGCAGATTCCAGCGAAACGAATGGTACTGCCTCATGCAGTGCGTGAGAAGCCACTTCACCTATGAAAATCGTCATTCTCACGAGGGAAAAGCAAGTTTTTGTCTCATGGAGGCGTCATTCGGCCCTGCAGAGCGGGAAAACACGCGCATCGGCATATACCCCTGGAGGTATTTCCGATTTCGCCGCGGCGCGTTTCGAAAACGGCGCGGCGAGTATCTCCGCGCGAATTTCTCGGCGCCGACGCGCGCGTCGCTGCGGGTTGACCCGCACGCGCGGATCGCGGGCACGCCGCCTGCAGGTGAATCGCCCCTTCGCGAAAAACGTGCGCGCGCCAGGCGCCGCCTTGCGCTCGCGCGTGGCGCGCGGCGCACGCTTGCCCCACAATCCGAAGCAGACCCAACCACCGCCTGATCCGACATGAAACTCATCGTCCGCTGGCTGCTGCTGGCCGCCGCGCTGTTGCTCGTGGCGCACCTGTCGCCAGGCGTCACCGTCAACAGCTTCGGCGCCGCGCTGGTCGCCGCGCTGGTGCTGGGCCTGCTCAACACGCTCGTGCGGCCGCTGCTGGTGCTGCTCACGCTGCCGGTCACGGTGCTCACGCTGGGGCTGTTCCTGTTCGTGATCAACGCGCTGATGTTCTGGTGCGCCGCCGAGCTGCTGGACGGCTTCCACGTCAACGGATTCGGCGCTGCGCTGATCGGCTCGGTGATCTACAGCATCGCCTCGACCATCATCGACGTCGCGATCGAGCACGTGCTCGAGGACTGACGACGACGGCCGCACCGCGCGGCGAACGCGTCACTCGCGCGCGTTGCCGTGCATTTCCTTGATCAGCTCGCGGCGCTCCGATTCCAGCTGGCGCAGCCGCGAATCGATGATCGAGGCCTCCACGAAATCGAGCCGGCCGGTGCGCGTGAGCTTCTGGCCCGCGCGGAAACGGTCGATCGCGCCGACCAGGTCGCCCTGCGCGGCATGCGCCTCGGCCTCGGCGCGGATGGCGCGCAGCTTCTGGCCCAGCGGCTCGGCGCACTCCGACAGCAGCGTCCACGCGGTCACGTCGCGCGGATGCAGCGCCACCCAGGTCTGCTGCGTCTCCACGCAATCCTGCAACGCGGCGCCCGCGGACGGGTCGTGCGCCACCGCGCGCGCGATGGCGGCGTCGGCGCGCGCCATCGTCTCCGGACGCCCACGGCCCTTGCCGATGGCGGCGACCGCGGCCACGATCTCCGCGCTGTTGCGCTTGGCCACCGCGTCCTCCACGCGCAGCAGCGCGAAGTCGCGCGCCACTTCGGGCTCCAGCGGGTAGACCGTGGGCGTGACGGTGACCTGCGCCGGCGCATTGGGCGGGATGCCGGCGGTGCCGGTCGCCTCGTGCGGCGCCGCCGCGGCGGCGATGGCGTCGCGCGCCTGCTGTTCGACCATCGCCGCGTGGTGCGCCATGACGTCCTGCGCGGTGGCCAGCATCTCCTCGGCCGCCGCGAAGTCGCGCAGCTCGATCGACGCCAGCGCGCCGCCGTACAGCGTGCCCAGGCGCTGGGCGTCGGTGACCGGCGCGTTCAGGTGCGCCTGGCCCTGCATGCGGCGCAGCGCGACGTCGGAGGTGTCCATCAGCGCGCGGGCGCGGGCCCGCATCAGCGAGTGCTCGGTGAGGTGGCTCTGCGCCGGATGCTGCGGCTGCCCCTGGCGCGCGCGCAGCCGCGCGGCCGAGATGCGCTCGATGGTCAACGGGTGGTCGCGCAGCCACGGGTACTGGTTGCTGTCGTTGAGCCGGCTCACGTCCTCGAGGCGGCTGAACATGTCGGCCATGCCGTTGGGCGCGAAGCCGGCGTCGGTCATCAGGTCCTGGCCGAAGGTGTCGGCCTCGGTCTCCATCTGGCGCGAGAACGTGAGCTGGCCGGTGGCCATCGCGGCCTGGCCGCTGGTGAGCACGGCCATCGACGCGTCGGCGTTGTGCGACCGGGCCGCGAAGATCAGGCCCAGCACCATCGCCGCCGTCGTCATCATGCTCTGGTGCGAATTGGCGACCATGCTGCGCGCGATGTGGCGCTGCGTGATGTGGGACATCTCGTGGCCGATCACCGACGCCATCTCGTCGCGCGAGCCCGCCTGCGCGATCAGGCCCAGGTTCACGCCCATGAAACCGCCGGGCAGCGCGAAGGCGTTGAACTCGGAGTCGTTCACGAGGAACGGCTCCCACGCCAGCTTCTCTTCCTGCTCGGCGCTGATGTTGCCGCGCTTGATGGCCGCCTCGTGCAGGCGATCCCAGATCGTCAGCAGGTATTGGTAGAGCACCGGATCGTCGATGACGGCCGGGTCGGGGCGGATCTGCCGCATGATCTGGTCGCCCAGCTTGCGCTCGTCGTCGATGCTGAAACTGTCGGACTCGGCTTCGCCGAGCGCCGGCAGGTTGAGCTGGGCAGCGGGCGCGGCCGGCATGACGAACACGTTCAACGTGAGCAGGGCAGCGGCGGCGAGAGTGGCGAGTTTCGGGCGCAAGGGCAGAGCTTTCCAGTCCGGTCGGGCGGCGCGTTCCGGTGCGGCGCGCGCTCGCTATGATGACACCGCCGTGTATCGGCCGTGTAGCGCCCGGCTGTCGAGCCGCCGACGCCACGGTCGTCGGACTCGCGCCACCCCACCAAGGTTCCATGAACGACTCGCCACCGCCCTCCTCCACCGGCCTCACGCACTTCGACGCCCAGGGCCAGGCCCACATGGTGGACGTCGGCGCCAAGGCCGAGACCCGCCGCGTCGCGCGCGCCTCCGGCACCATCCGCATGCAGCCCGCCACGCTGGCCGCCATCGCGGGCGGCACCGCGAAGAAGGGCGACGTGCTGGGCGTCGCGCGCATCGCCGCCATCCAGGCCGCCAAGCGCACCGCCGAGCTCATCCCGCTGTGCCATCCGCTGCCGCTCACGCACGTGGCGGTGGACTTCGCCATCGACGACGCGGGCGCCGCCGTGCACTGCACCGTGCAATGCGAGACGCTGGGTCGCACCGGCGTCGAGATGGAGGCCCTGACGGCCGTCCAGGTGGGCCTGCTGACCGTCTACGACATGGTCAAGGCCGTCGATCGCGGCATGGTGATCACCGACGTGCGGGTGCTGGAGAAGCACGGCGGCAAGTCGGGTGACTGGTCGCGCGGCTAGTGCGCCGGCAGCCGCTCGTAGCGCCCGCCGAAGCCGCCCCACTCGTCCTGCGCGCGGTCGATCACGTCGACGTGGTCGTCGCCGACCTCGCAGCGCAGGCTGAACGCCGGGGCGCCGTGCGCCGGCTCGAAGCGCAGGTCGGTGCCGGGCGACCAGGGCCCGGTCGACGTGCAGCGGTGGAGTGCCGACGCGATGTCCGACACCGTGATCGCGCGCTGCTCCCGCAGGTTGGCGATCACGAGACGGCCATCGGCATCGACGGCCAGGTAAGCGCGCCGCATCTCGCCGTCGCAGCGGTCGAACTCGGCCGCGCGCTGGAAGATGCCGGGCTTCATCGCGGCCGGAACGTCAGCGGAAATCCCGCCACGTGAGGTTCTTCGGCTCTGCCTCGCACTGGAACGGCTTCGGCGAGATCGACGCGTCCGTGCAGGGCGCGAAGAACTCCTCGGTGTCGTTCTTGTCGAACTCCTTCAGGCGTCCCACCAGGTAGCGCGCGCGGTCGGTCTGGCCGCTCTCGGCGAGCGCGGTGGCCCAGGCCATCATCAGGCGGCTGTCGAGCAGCGAATGCGTGGCGTGGTCCAGCGCGCCCAGGGCCGACGACGGCGGGTCGGCGGTGGTGGCGTCGGCGTAGTCGGCGTGGTGCGCGAAGAACGGGCTGGTCTGGCCGGCCTGGATGCGCTGCTTCAGCGGCGCCAGGCTCGCGTCGTCCTGGAAGATCGTGGCGATGCGCCAGCAGTAGTCCGCGGTGGACAGCGCCGCCACGACGACCATCGCGCCGCCGAACCAACGCAGCGCCGCGCCTTCGCTGCTGAGGCGGATCAGGTGGCCGGCCTCCGCGGGCCGGCTGCCGACGATGCCGCTCAGCGCGGGCTCGGCCTCGGCCTTCGGCGCCGGTCCGGAGCCCAGCGTGAAGCCCCAGGCCCACGCCGCGGGCAGCAGGAAATAGGCGTACCACAGCGGGTATTCGTCGAGGCTGTGGATGGCGATCATCACGACCATCACCAACGCCGCGCGCGCGCCGTGGCCGGCGGGGCCCTGCGTCTTGCTGGCGCGCACGAAGCCGACGCCCAGCGCCCAGAACAGCAGGCCCAGCACCAGCAGGCCCAGCGGGATGCCCAGTTCGACGATGAGCTGCAGCGGCAGGTCGTGCGTGTGGTCGAAGAACGCGGTGGGACGATGCGGGAACGGCGTGAGCGTCCACGCGAAGTTGAACTCGCCCCAGCCGACGCCCAGCCACGGCTGCTGGCGCACCATCTCGACGGCGTTCTTCCAGATCGCGAAGTGCGAGCTGTCGCCGTCGGACGCGCGCGTGGCCGTGCCGATGGACGCGTGGATCAGGTGCGAGCTCAGCCACGGCAACGCGGACGCGACCACGGCGACGACCACCAGCGCGATGCGCGTGCTCGCCGACAGCCTGGCGTCGACCAGGCCCCACACCACCAGCACGAACGCGCCGCCCCACAGGCCGGTGCGCGAACCGCTGAGGAACACGGCATACATGATGAACAGCAGCAGCAGGCCGCCCAGCCAGCGCGGGATGCGGCGCCATTCGACCAGCGGCACCAGCGCGATGACCGACCAGATCAGCAGGCTGGCGAGATGGTTGGGCTGGCGCAGGTTGCCGACCGCGCGGCCGGGCAGGCCGGACTGCGCGATGAAGTTGCCGTCGGCCAGCTTCGGGATCCACACCTGGATGACCGCGATCACCGAGCTCAGCACGCCCACAGACACCATGCCGATGGCGAACGGCAGGAAGGCCTCGAGGCCGTCCTGCTCGCCGCCCTGCGCGGTGCGCGCGCCCAGCGCCGCGACGAAGCACGCGCAGACCAGGCACAACAGCGGCGGCAAGGCGAGCGAGGTCGGCAGCGAGCCCAGCGTCCACGAGCCGAGCACCGCCAGGCACAGCAGGCCGAGCGCCACCAGCAGCGGCGTGACCGCGCCGCGGCGCTCACCCTGCGTGGGCGTGCGGTTGACCGCCAGCAGGCACAGGCCCCAGCCGAACACGCACAGCAGCTCGTTGAGCTGCGTGGCCGACGGCGTCAGGTTGTAGGCGAGCAGTGGCGGCAGGATCAGCGCGAGCGCATACGCCGCCAGGCGGGTTTCGGTGCGGTCGCTGAGGAAGGATTGGCTGGTCATTGCGGGAGCGAAAGGGGCGCGGGCGGACAACTCCGCCGTGCGCGGCGCGCTGAGGGCGCGAAACGGTGCACAGGGTAACGCGATTCGGTGGCCGCGGCGGTTCGGCCTTCCGGCTACCTGAAGTCGCGCCAGCTCACCGGATGCTCGGGCGGCAGGCACTGGAACGGCTTGGCAGTGACGGCGGGATCGTTGCAGACGTCGAACCAGTCGCGCGCGCCGACGAGGTTGAACTCGCGCATGCGCGCCGCGAGGAAACGCGCCTTGTCGGTCTGGCCCTGGTCCTGCAGCAGGTTGGACCACACGAACAGCAGGCGGCTGGTGACCAGGATCCGCGAGCTGCGCTGGATCAGCGGCAGCTCCTCCGCGGTGGCGCGGTGCTCCATGATGGCCACCAGGTCGCCCTGGTTGGAGAACAGCGGGCTGGCCTGCGCGCTGCGGATGCGTTCCTCGAGCGGCGCCGAGTCGGCGCGGGGCCGGAACAGGCTCACGATGTTGAAGTAGTCGAGGCACGCCGACGCCGCGAGCACCGTCATCATCAGGCCCAGCGCGCGCCAGGCGCGCAGCGGCGGCGCGGGGGCGACCGGGGCTTCGGCACTCGCGGCAACGCCCACCGCGACGCCGAAGGCCCAGACAGTCGGCAGCAGAAGGTAGCTGTACCACAGCGGGTACTCCAACATGCTGTGGGCGCCCATCACCAGCACGATCAGCAGCATCGCCTGGGCGTTAACGCCGACCTCTCCCGGCAGTCTGCTGACGCGGCGCACGGCCCAGCCCAGCGCCCAGAGCAGCAGACCCATCATGACCAGCGCGGCGGGGACACCCAGCTCCACGGCAAGCTGCAGCGGCAGGTTGTGGGCGTTGTCGATCAGGCCGGAAGTGCGCGCCTGGATCGAAAGCGGCGTCAGCGACCACGCGAAATTGAACTGGCCCCAGCCAACGCCCAACCACGGCTGGTCGCGGATGATCTGCAGCGCGGCGCGCCAGATGTCGGCGCGGTAGGCGGTGAAACCGGCGTTGCCGCGATCGGCGAGCGATCCGTCCAGGTGCATGTGCACGGCGAACCACCATCCTGCCAGCCATAGCATCAGTCCCCACACGACCGGCGACACCGCCAGCGCCAGGCGCACCGGCCCCGGCAGGCGCCGGTCGAAGGCGCCCCACAGGGCGGTGAGCACCAGTGCGACGAGTGCCGTGCGCGAGCCGGTCAGCACGAGGCCGAAGATCATCAGCAGCAACGCAGCCGCCCAGCCCGCGCGCACGACGAGCGTCGAGCGCGTGCGCGGTGCGTCCGCGCGCCATCCGCGCGCGAGGGGCGCGGCCGCGATCACGCCCCACATGATGTAGTCGGCCAGATGGTTGTACTGACCGATGTTGCCGGTGGCCCGCCCGAGATGGCTGCGTGGGGCGAGGATCTCCGAGGGCAGGAGGTCCGGCGCGAAGAACTGCAGCACGGCCGTGAGCGCGCCCGCCACGCCGGTCACCAGCAGCGTGATCGTGAACGGGCGCAGGAAGGCCTGCGGCACAGCCGCGCCGGCGGCGGCGCCGTGCAGCGTCACCGCCGCGGCCAGCAGCAGCACGCCCAACTGGCCATTGGCGGGCGGCGACGGTAGTCCTCCCGTCAGAGCAGAGACGGCGCAGCCGATGGCCGCCATGGCGAACACCACCAGCAGGGGCGCTACGGCACGCAGGGTGTCACGCTGCAGTGCAGGCGCGGGCGCGACCAGCATCACCACCCCCCATCCGAGGATGGCGAGCAACTGGTTGCCCATCGTCACGATCGGCGGCATCGGCATGGCGATCAGCAGCGGCGCGGCGATGGCCAGCAGGAACGCGAGAAGCTTCATGGTCTCACCTTCGGTGGGTTCGCTGCCGCGGTCGAGGCGGCCGGCAGCGGGTGCAGCGGCACGCGCCGCTCGAGCAGGTACATGTCGCCGTTGGTCAGGCGGACGTACCACTTCGCGCGGATGGCGGGCATGTCGTAGACGCGGCTCTCGCGGAGGTCGCGCCAGAGCAGCAGCATGTAGTCGACCCGGTTGTTGTCGAGGAATTGGTCGAGCAGCGCCTCGTCCTGGAACAGCTGCAGCGAGAAGCGCATGTAGTCGTCGCCGTACGAATCGATGCGCGAGTCGAGGGACGGCTTCAGGCGCGGCCAGGCGCGGTAGATCAGCTCGCCGCCCAGCTCGTAGGAATTGAGCACATTGCCCTTGACCGCGGGGTCCGCGAGCTCGTGGATGAAGCCGTCGCTGAAGTTGTGCGACGCGACGCGGTAGATATGCGAGCCCACCACGTTGCCGAACGCCATGCACGCGCAGAAGCCGGCGAACGCCAGGATCGCCGTGGCGCTGCGCACCTGGATCTCGGTGCGGCGCTCGAGCCGCACGTGGCCGAACGCGCGCGCGCACACGCTCATCGCGACGAAGCCGAACCAGACGATGTGGCGCGAGCGATCCAGCGCGAGCACCGAGAAGCACAGCAGCAGCAGCACGTCGGTGGCGCGCAGGTGGCGGCGCAGCCGCACGGCGACCGCCAGCGTGGCCACGAACAGCAGGATGAACAGCTTGAACGCGCGCTCGGTCATGAAGTCGGCCGAGAACGTCGGCTGCCACTCCTTGACGATCAGCTTCACGAGCGCGGAGTTCTGCAGCTGGAACGGGAACGCGAGCAGGCTCCAGCCGGCCGGGTTGATGGCGCAGGCCGCGATCATCGCGAGCATCGCCATCGCGTACGGCAGGCCGGCGGCGAGCCCCGCGCGCGCGCGATCGCGCGCCGGCCCGCGCACGGCGGCCGCGGCGGTCCACGCTTCGCCCAGCGCGAAGAGGCCGGCGATGCCCGGGCCCAGCAGGAACGAGCCGTGCGAGTTGGCCCACAGGATCGCGATCGGGATCGTCCACAGCAGCGTCGTCCAGCGCCGCGTCTCGCGATGGCGATCCAGCACCAGCAGCAGGCCCACCAGGTACAGGAACGCGAACAGCTCGGGCCGCATCACGAAGCGATAGTTGGCGTTGGCCATCGCGAGCGTCGCCAGCAGCAGGCCCAGGCCCAGGCTGCCCGACTGCCGCCGCGCGAGCAGCAGGCACAGGCCCGACTGCGCGAGCGCGAACACGCCCATGATCCACATCAGCGAGTCGAGGCCCCAGAGGCGGTCGAACAGGTGGAAGACGACCGACGGCAGCCACTCGTGGGCGTTGAAGTGGTTGTCGCGGATGGCCGTGAACGGGAACAGCAGCGTCTCGGGGATGTGGCGGGTGTCGACGATCAGCTCGCCCACCTTCATCAGGATCCAGAGGTCGTTGTTGGCCATCGGGACGACGTTGAGGGCCAGCATCAGCAGCACGGCCAGTCCGACCGCGAGCGCGGTGGGCAGGTCGGCGGTCAGGCGTGGGGACGTCGTTGCCATCAGCGGGCCCGCCACGTGATCAGGCGCGTGGCCGCATAGTTCCAGACCGTGCCCACCAGCGCGCCGGCCAAGGCAGCGAGCGCCCAGCCCTGGCGCTGGAACAGCAGCCCGGCGACGCCCACGTTGGCCACGACGCCGGCGCCGCAGATGGCATAGAAGCTCAGCAGCCCGCGCCACCAGCCGAGGCCGCGATGGCGCTGGTCGCGGTAGGTCAGCGAGTTGTTCAGCGCGTAGTTGGACGTCATGGCCGTGAAGGTGGCGAGCGCCTGCGCGGTCGTGAACGCGACGTCCAGCGCGCGGAACAGCAGCATCAGCACGGCGAAGTGGATGAACACGCCCGAGATGCCGACCAGCGAGAACAGGAGGAACCGCGCCGGGATCCAGTGGCCGAACTTCTTGTCGATGAGCAGCAGCGAGAACTCCCACAGCACCGCGGAGTCGAGCTTGCTCTCGCCGGCCGTGCGCGGCCGGAACGTGTAAGGCACCTCGGCCAGGCGAAGCGGCGTCGGCGCGGAGGCCAGCAGGTCCAGCAGCAGCTTGTAGCCTTCGCCGGACAGCTGGCGCACGGACTGGTCGAAGCTCGCGCGGCGCATCACGAAGAAGCCGCTCATCGGATCACTGAGCCCCGTGGGCACCAGGCGGTTGGCGAGCGCCGTGGCCAGGCGGCTCATGCGCGCGCGCTCGGCGTCCCAGGCGCCAAGGCTGCCGCCGGCGGCGTAGCGGCTGCCGACGACGAGGTCGACCGGCGGCTGGCCGTCGCCACCCTCCAGCCGCGCGAGCATGGCCGGCAGCGCGGCCTCGTCGTGCTGCAGGTCGGCGTCGATGACGGCGATGCAGGGCGCCGACGAACTCAGCACGCCCTCGATGACCGCGCGCGACAGGCCGCGCCGGCCCAGGCGCTGGAGGCAGCGCACGCGGGGGTCGGTCTGCGCCAGCGCGCGCACGGCGTCGGCGGTGCCGTCGGGCGAGTCGTCGTCGACGAAGACGGCCTCCCAGCGCCGGCCGGCCAGCGTGGCGTCGAGCCGCCGCACGAGTTCGGCGACGTTGAGCCGCTCGTTGTATGTCGGAACGATCACCGACAGTTCGATCATCTGCACCCCTGCCTCAGGAATCCGCCATTGTCCCCTGCCGGGAACGGCCGTCGCCAAACAAAAAAGAGGCGCCTCGGCGCCTCTTGCGTTACGCGGCGGCCCACCATTGAAAAGAGGTGCCGAAGCACCTCTTTCAGGTCAGGCACGCAAGCGCGTGATCAGCCGCGGCACGAACCCGGCAGGTACTTCGTCAGGTTCGACGAGGTCGTCGGCGTGACGGAGGTCGAGCCGCAGAGCCACTTGTAGATCTGCGTGG